>WNGE01023109.1_pt1 | contig 10321 bp, 7 predicted proteins | sample 5400651 | NCBI WGS metagenome assembly WNGE01 (sample SAMN13153370, study PRJNA577476) | soil metagenome | isolation source: 60 cm soil or saprolite under grassland replicate 2 | place: USA:California | collected 2016-06-15
TGCCCGAGATCGACGACGCGCAGACGTTCAGAGTCGACGCGGAGGCGCTGCTCGAGACGGTCGCGCAGGTGTCACGCTCGGCGTCACGTGACGAGTCGCGGCCGGTGCTCACGGGAATCCTCGCGCGTTTCGAACCGGGCAAGCTCGTGATGGCGGCGACGGATTCGTATAGGCTCGCCGTCAAGGAGACGGACCTCGCAGGCTCGACGCGGGAGCTCGAGGCGATCATTCCGGCGCGCGCTCTGACGGAGCTGGCGCGCATCGCAGGATCTGCGGCGCAGCTCGAGCTCGGGGTGCAGGAGAACCAGGTCGCGTTCCGGACCGACGAAGCCGTGTTGACGACGCGACGCATCGACGGGCAGTTCCCGAACGTCAAGCAACTGCTGCCCGAGCAGTTCGAGCACGTCGTCACGCTGCCCCGGAACGAGCTCCTCGACGTCGTTCGCCGCGTGTCGGTCATGGCGCAGCGCAACTCGCCGCTGCGGCTGCGTTTCTCCGAAGGGGAGCTCGAGGTGTCGGCGCAGACGCAGGACGTGGGGGAGGCGAAGGAGGCGCTCCCGGCGCCCTTCGCCGGCGACACGCTCGAGATCGGGTTCAACCCGGAGTTCCTGCGCGACGGCATCGAGTCCGTGCAGTCGGACGAGATCCAGCTGAAGCTCATCTCGCCGCTACGACCCGGCCTGATCCAGGGCGAAGGCGACGACTACTCGTACCTGATCATGCCGATCAGGCTCGCCGGCTGATCGTCGCGTCAGTCTCGCTCCGCAACTTTCGCTCATACGCCAGGCTCGAGCTGGCGCTGGAGCCGGGCCTCGTGCTCGCGGTCGGGCCGAACGGCGCCGGCAAGACGAATCTGCTGGAGTCACTGCATGTCGGCACGCAGGGCTTCTCGCCGCGCACGCGCACAGATGCGCAGCTGATCCGCCTCGGCGCCGATGCGGCCAGGGTCGCTCTGGACGGGTCCCGGGACCAGGTCCCGCTGGCGGTCAGCGTGAGCCTGTCCACGCGAGCAGCGAAGCGCGCGACGCTGAACGGAGCAAGGCTCGCGACGGCGGAGCAGCTCCGGCGCGAGATCGAGACGCTCGTCTTCACGCCGGACCGGCTGGCGATCGTCAAAGGCGGGCCTGCGGCTCGACGTGCGTACTTCGACCGCACGCTCGCGAGGCTGCAGCCGGCTCGAGCAACGCTTTCACCCGACTACGCCGCTACGGTTGCACAGCGGAACGCAGCGCTGCGGCGGGTCGCTTCGGGGCTCTCGTCGCGGGATGCGATTGCGCCCTGGACGGAGCAGGCAGTTGCGCTCGGCGGGGAGCTCATCGCCGCGCGGACCGAGACGCTTGCCGCGCTCGAACCGGGTTTTTGCGAGATCGCGGGTGAGCTCGGCCTGGTCGATGCCACGCTCGTCTACGAGGGAGAGCCGGCGTCGACGGCGGCTCTGGACGCACGGCTCGAGCGGGACCTCGAGCGCGCGGCGACGAGCGCCGGCCCCCATCTTCACGACGTGCGGCTGCTGTCCGCAGGCCGCGACCTCCGGAGCTTCGGGTCGCAAGGGGAGCAGCGGCTGACGGTCCTCGCGCTGCTCCTCGCCGAGGCGAGAGTGCTCGCGTCACGCCGCGACGCACCTCCGCTCCTGCTGCTGGACGACGTTCTGTCGGAGCTCGATCCGGGCCGACGCCGTGTGCTCGCCGGGCTCGTTGCTCAGATGGGTCAGACCGTCGTCACCGCGACGCAACGCTCCGCGTTGCCGGTGGAGCCCGCACAGCTCGTGGAGGTCGAGCTTGGATCGGCTCGCTGAGGGCGTCCGCTCGGAGCTTTCGCGCCTCGGACCGCAGGCCGAGATCGGGCGTATCGCGGAGGCATGGCCCGCGGTCGTCGGCGAGCAGATCGCGCGGAATGCCTGGCCGGCGCGCATCGGCCGCGACGGCACGCTGCACGTGCACACGAGCTCCTCGACGTGGGCATTCGAGCTCGAACAGCTCGCGGCGGACATTCGCGGGCGGCTCGGATCGCTCGCGCCGCCGAAGGTTCGTTTCGCGCCGGGGCCGTTGCCTGAACCGGAGACGGCGTCGGCGGGCGAGGCTTTCGCCGACGCTCGGCGACCGTCTGCGGAGGAGGAACGAGTCGCCGCCGAACTGGCCGCGGAAATCGACGACGAAAAGCTCCGGAAATTGGTCGCGCGCGCAGCCGCCGCGAGCCTCGCGAGAGCCCGTTCCGGCCGTTCTTTCTGATACACTTACAACAGCCCGCAAGGTTGGGATTTGCAGGGCTTTTTCTCTATGGCCGAAGTAAACTACACCGCTAAGGACATCACGGTCCTGGAGGGCCTCGACCCGGTCCGGAAACGGCCGGGCATGTACATCGGCTCGACCGGTGCACGCGGCCTCCACCAACTCGTCAACGAGGTGGTCGACAACGCCGTCGACGAGGCGCTCGCGGGCCGCAACGACCGCCTCGAAGTGACGCTGCACCCCGACAATTCGGTCACGGTCCAGGACTGGGGCTCGGGCATCCCCGTCGACATGATGAAGGACCAGGGCCTGCCGGCTCTCACGGTCGTGTTGACGAAGCTGCACGCCGGCGGCAAGTTCGGCCAGGGCGGGTACAAGGTCTCGGGCGGCCTGCACGGGGTCGGGGTCTCGGTCGTCAATGCCCTCTCTGAGTGGCTCGTCGCCGAGGTGCAGCGCGACGGGAAGATCTACCGCCAGGAGTTCGCGCGCGGCGCTCCGGTCGGGAAGATGAAGAAGATCGGCGTCTCCCAGGGGACCGGCACGACGATCTCGTTCCTGCCGGACGCAGACATCTTCGAGGAGCTCGAGCTCTCGGCCGACACGCTCAAGCAGCGCCTGCGGGAGATGGCGTTCCTGACCAAGGCTCTGACGATCACGCTCACGGACGAGCGCGCGGGCGGCGATTCGATCACGTTCCACTACGAGGGTGGCATCCGCGACTTCGTTGCCTACACCAACGAGGCGAAGGACCCGATCCACAAGCACATCGTCTACTTCGAGGGCGAGACCGAGCAGGGAGCCGTCGAAGTCGCGATGCAGTGGAACAACTCGTACCAGGAATCCGTCTTCTCGTTCGCCAACAACATCAACACGCATGAGGGCGGCTCACACCTCTCCGGCTTCAAGGGTGCGCTGACCGCGACGCTGAACCGCTACGCGCGCGACAAGGGCCTGATCAAGAAGGACGAGGCGCTCGACGGGGAGGACGTCCGCGAAGGCCTCGCGGGCGTCATCTCGGTCAAGCTGGAGGACCCGCAGTTCGAGGGACAGACGAAGACGAAGCTCGGGAACCCGTGGGTGCGCGGGCTCGTCGAGCAGACGGTCAACCAGAAGCTCGCGGAGTTCCTCGAGGAGAATCCGTCCGACGCACGCCAGATCGTCAACAAGGCCATCGCGGCCATGCGCGCGCGGCTCGCGGCGCGCAAGGCGCGTGAGCTGACGCGGCGCAAGAGCGCGCTAGAATCGTCGTCGCTGCCGGGCAAGCTCGCCGACTGCTCGATCAACGACCCGTCGGCCGCAGAGCTGTTCATCGTCGAGGGCGACAGTGCGGGCGGCTCGGCGAAGATGGGCCGCGACCGGACGTACCAGGCGATCCTGCCGCTGCGCGGGAAGATCATCAACACCGAGAAGAACCGGATCAACAAGGTTCTCTCGAACAACGAGATCCAGGCGATGATCACGGCGCTCGGCACCGGGCTGGGCGACGAGTTCGACATCTCGAAGCTTCGCTATCACCGCGTGATCGTCATGACGGACGCCGACGTCGACGGCTCGCACATCCGCACGCTGATCCTCACCTTTCTCTACCGGCAGATGCCGGAACTGATCGAGAACGGCCACGTCTACATCGCGGTGCCGCCGCTCTACAAGGTGAAGCTCGGCAACCAGGAGTTCTACTTCGAGAAGGACGCGCAGCTCGAGGAGCTGCTCGCGCGCGAGCGCATCCCTGCGCTCGACGTCACGTCGCGGGACGGCACCGACGTCAAGTTCACGCCGGCGAAGTGGGGCAGGTTCACCAAGACGCTGATCGAGTACGACGGTTGGCTCGCGCGCTTGCGCTCGGACTTCAATCCCGCGGCGGCCGACTTCATGGTCGCGCACCGCCTCGTCGAGCTCGAGACCGAGACGCCGAAGGACGTGCAGAAGGCGATCGAGGCCTCGCACGAAAACGGGTACGAGCTCAAGCTCGTCGAGAAGGACGACGCGCACTTCCGCGTGCGCGTGTCGGAGATTGCGACGAGCGCGGCGCACCACGTGAACGTCCCCGTCGAGTTGATCGCGTCGCCGGCGTACCGCAACGTGCGCATGCGCTACGCGAAGCTCGCCGAGGCGATCGGAACGCCGCCGTTCAGGGTTGCGAACGCGAAGCGGAGCGAGGTCGCCGAGACCTATGAGGAGCTGCGGCATCTCACGCTCGAGCTTGCGAAGGAAGGGATCCAGCTCAGCCGCTTCAAGGGCCTCGGCGAGATGAACGAGCTGCAGCTCTGGGAGACGACGATGGATCCCGCGCGGCGACTGTTGATCCGCGTCGACGTGGAGGACGCGTCCGCGGCGGACCGGCTCTTCTCGATGCTGATGGGCGACCAGGTCGAGCCGCGACGGCTGTTCATCGAAGCCAACGCAAAGGACGTGCGCTTCCTCGATGTTTGATCGGGCCACCCATGTCTGAGATCGACACGGGCGCCCTCGGCCCGGGCCGGATCGAACCGCGCGAGCTGGAGCAGGAGATGCGCTCCAGCTTCCTCGACTACGCGATGTCCGTCATCGTCAGTCGCGCGCTGCCTGACGTGCGCGACGGCCTGAAGCCGGTGCACCGCCGCGTGCTGTACAGCATGTGGGCCGCCGGCAACCGGCCGGGCCGCCCGTACGTCAAGTGCGCGCGGATCGTCGGCGACGTGATGGGCAACTACCACCCGCACGGCGACACCGCGATCTACGACACGCTCGTACGCCTCGCGCAACCGTTCTCGCTGCGGTACCCGCTCGTGGACGGGCAGGGCAACTTCGGCTCGATCGACGACGACCCGCCAGCCGCGATGCGCTACTGCGTTGCAAATGATACAAGGATCACAGCGGCAACTGGGAGCGTCCGCATCCAGGACATCGTCAGCGATGCGCTACCGGAAAGTGACCACGATGTGGATCTCGTAGTGCGCGACCGTCTGGGGCGCCGAGCGTGCGCGACGAAGTTCTTCCACTCCGGCGACCACCCGACGCTGCGGTTGCGTACGCGCGAGGGCTACGAGCTCACCGGCACGCACAACCATCCCGTGCTCTGCCTGGTCGACATGGCTGGCGTGCCGCTACTGCTTTGGAAGCTGCTCGAGGAGATATCCCCCGGGGACCGTGTGCTCTTGCTGCGTACAACTCGCCATGACGGCATCGCGCTTGAAGAGCACGAGGAGCAAGAAGCGCTCCTACTTGGCGCGTTCTTGTCGGAAGGGTGGGTCAATGAACGCCGAGCTGGCTTCGCGAACGTCGACCCGGTCTACTTCGATGCGGTTCGCGCAGCGTATGACGCCGTCGTAGGCGGCAGACGCTCTGTCTATGACGAGGCGTTGAAGAGTGGCTCGATCCTGAGAAGGCTCTACGCGAACACCGCTCATGCGATCGCAGGCACATGCCTCGAAGCCTTGAGTGGCCAACTGAGCCATGCCAAGTCAGTGCCCGAACAAGTCTGGCGGGCCCCACTCGCGTTCAAACGAGTCTTCTTGCAAGCACTATTTGAAGGCGACGGCCTTCTTCGCTGCTGCCGCGAAAGACGATCCAGATCTCGTACTCGACGCGGAGCGAGCAGCTCGCGCGTGATGTCCACCAGCTCCTCCTCGAGTTCGGCGTCATCTCACGCTTGTGCCATTACGCGAAGGGCGAGACCAAGGTCGTGATCACGAACCGGCGCGACGCTCGGCTCTTTGCAGCTCGCGTCGGTTTCTGGGGTCGCAAGCAGAGCAAGCTGATGCGCTGCATGATCCAGATTCCGGGGTTCAGCAGCGCGATGAGCAGCGACCACGTGCCGTTCGTCGCCGACTACATCCGCTCGGAATGCGGCTCGCGGTGGGTCGACAAGGACTGGCTGCGGCGCCACAACGTCGACCGCACGGAGCGGTGGGAGCAGGGCGGTACCGCGATCCTCGAGCGCATTCGGTCCGACGAAGTGAAAAGCGTTGTCGAGCCGCTCGTCTCCGGCGAGTACTACTACGCCGAGGTCGAGTCGGTGACGCCGGCGGGCGTGCAGCCCGTGTACTCGCTTCGCGTCGACTCGAAGGATCACTCGTTTATCACGAACGGGTTCGTCAGCCACAACACCGAGGCGCGCCTCGCACGGCTCGCGACCGAGCTGCTCGAGGAGCTCGACAGCGACACGGTCGACTTCGGCCCGAACTACGACGAGTCGAAGCGCGAGCCCTCGGTTTTGCCGGCGCGTTTCCCGAACCTGCTCGTGAACGGGTCATCGGGCATCGCCGTCGGAATGGCGACCAACATCCCGCCGCACAACCTCGGCGAGGTCACCAACGCGATCATCGCCATGATCGACGAGCCCGACATCTCCGTCGACAAGCTGATGCAGCATGTCAAAGGCCCCGACTTTCCGACCGGCGGCTTCATCGTCGGCCGCGCGGGAATCCGCGACGCGTACCGCACCGGCCGCGGCCGCATCGTCATGCGCGCCCGCGCGCACATCGAGGAGCTGCGCGGCGGCAAGTCGGCGATCATCATCAGCGAGCTTCCGTACGCCGTGCGCAAGGGCGGCGACAACGGCGTGATCAAGAAGATCGCCGACCTCGTCAACGACAAGGTGCTGACGGAGATCTCCGATCTCGCGGACCATTCCGACCGCACGGGGATGCGCATCCAGGTCGAGCTCAAGCGCGACGCCATCCCGCAGGTTGCGCTCAACAAGCTGTTCAAGCACACATCGCTCCAGACGACGTTCGGCTACAACGCGGTCGCGCTCGTCGACGGCGTGCCGAGGACGCTGTCGCTGCTCGAGCTGATCCGCCACTACCTCGACTTCCAGCGCGAGATCGTCACGCGGCGGTCGAAGTTCGAGCTGCGCAAGGCGGAAGAACGCGCCCACGTCCTCCAGGGCTATCTGATCGCTCTCGACAACCTCGACGAGGTGATCGCGCTGATCCGCGCAGCGAACGACACCGACGAGGCGCGGCAGCAGCTGATGGAGCGCTTCGAGCTGTCGGAGATCCAGGCCTCCGCGATCCTCGAGCTGCGGCTCCGCGCGCTGACCGCGCTCGAGCGCAAGCGAGTCGAGGGCGAGTACAACGACCTGCAGGAGCGCATCACCGAGCTGCGCACGCTGCTCTCCGACGAGGCGCGCATCGACGGCGTGATCAGGGACGAGCTACTCGAGCTGCGCGAGATCCATGCACGCTCGGACGACCGGCGCACCGAGATCGTGGCGGCCGAGGAGGAGCTCGAGCTCGAGGACCTCATCGCGGAGGAAGACATGGTGATCGCGATCACGCGCTCGGGCTACATCAAGCGCTTGCCCGTCACCGCGTACCGCGAGCAGCGGCGCGGCGGCATCGGCGTCATGGGGATGGACCTGAAGGAGGACGACTACATCGAGCATCTGTTCGTCGCCTCGACGCACGACTACATCCTGTTCTTCACGACCGTTGGAAAGGTGTACCGCCTCAAGGTGCACGAGCTGCCGCTCGGCTCACGGCAGTCGAAAGGCCGCGCGATCGTCAATCTCCTGCCCTTCCGCCAGGACGAGCAGGTACGCGCCGTCATTCAAACGCGCGAGTTCAAGGAGGCCGAGTACCTAGTCTTCGCGACGAAGAACGGCGTCGTGAAGAAGACGAAGCTGGAGGCGTACAACACGAACCTCAAGGCGGACGGGATCATCGCGATCAAGATGCGTGAAGGCGACGAGCTCGTCGGCGTCCGGCATTCGACCGGAGACGACGATGTGCTGATGGTGTCGCGCGCAGGCCAGGCGATCCGCTTCTCGGAGAAGGACGTCCGGCCGATGGGCCGCGATGCCTCGGGTGTGCAGGGCATGCGGTTGCGCAAGGACGACGAGGTCATCTCGATCAACATCGCGCACAACGACGCGGACCTCCTGGTCGTGACGGAGAACGGGTACGGCAAGCGGACCCGGATCGACGAGTACCCGCGTAAGGGCCGCGGCGGCATGGGCGTGAAGACCGTCCAGCTCACCGAGGCCAAGGGCAAGCTCGCCGGTGCGCGCGTCGTCCGCGAGGGCTACCAGGTGATGCTCATCTCGAACGGCGGCACGGTCATCCGCATGCCCGTCGAAGAGGTCAAACGGCTCGGTCGCGCGACCCAAGGCGTGATCGTCATGCGCCTCCGGGAAGGCGAGCAGGTTTCCACGCTTGCACCCGTCGTCGAGTCGGAGAGCGAAGAAGAGGGCTAAACCCGTAAATTTGGCCGGGATTTCCTGCTAAACCCCTTTTCAAAAGGCCACCCGAGGGTGTATATGTAGGTATTCAGGCGGGGTCCCATCCAGTTAGAAGCGAGGCACGTTATGGCTATCAGTAGGCAAGTTGACCTTCTAGAGCAAGTAAATCTGGCCGACCACCTCACGAAGGTCGAGCTCTACCTAGGCCAGGTGTGCCAGATCGCCGGCATCTCGAAGATGCAGCTCGACTACTGGACGAACAAGGCGCAGATCCCGACGAAGGGCAAGAAGCAGCGGATCTACGACATCGACGCGCTCGAGACCGTGATGCTGATCAAGCAGGCGAAGGACAAGGGGCTGAACCTCGGCGCGGCGATCGAGGCGGCTCGGCACTTCCGCGAAGAAAGAGCGGACCGAGTTCCCGCGGACTTCGGTCCGGCGTAAACCTCGGCTAATCGCGTAACGCTTGCGCTGCGTCCTCTGGCGCGAGGGCGTTGATCCACCAACCTGCGCCGAGCTCCACTCCCGCGAGGATCGACAGGCGCGGCAAGAGCTCGAAGTGCCAGTCGCCGGAGTCGTGCAACCACGCGTTGAGAGGCGCGGCGCCGGCCGCGGCCTGCACGCGGCGAACTGCGTCGCCGAGCAGCTGCAGTGCAGCGGGGAGGAGCGCGTCCGTGAACGCGCCCGAGCGCGGCTTCGCCGGTGCGAGCACCAGCTCGTAGGGAAGGCGGCTCGCGTGCGGGCAGGCGAGCACGAGCCCGTCGCGTTCCGCCACCGGCGTCCAGCGCTTCCGGTCGACGCGGTGCTGCGTCTCGGGCGCCGGCTCCGGGAGCCAGACCAGCTGTGAGTGCGTGTGCGGCAGGCTCGAGCCGGCCTCGCGGCCCTCGTTCACGAGCGCGTGCAGGTAACCGGCCGGAACGTCCTCGCGCCGGCGTCGCCAAGCCTCCGCGACGAGAGCGAGCTCGCCTCCGTCCAGCTCGGCGAGTGACCGCGCGTGGCGTGGCGTATGCACGACGACCTCCTGCCGCTCGAACGCCGGGTAGAGATTGGGCACGACCCGCACGCTCCACGGGTCGCCGATTCGCAGCGTCTCGGGCGGCGTGCGGTCTTCACGCCCCGCGCAGAACGGGCATTGCTCGAGCTCCTCCGGTGTCGGCGGCTCGAGCTCGGCGCGCGCCGCTCCCGGGCGCTTCGCACGTGCCGGCGCGATCGCAACGCGCCGGCCGGTCAGTGGATCAGTTCGAAGATCCGTCAGCGCGGTTGAGGAACGGCTTGAACAGGTCGATCGGCGCGGGGAAGACGATCGTCGTCGCCTGCGACGACCCGAGCTCGAGCAGCGTCTGAAGGTAGCGGAGCTGCAGCGCGATCGGATGGTTCTCGATCACCAGCGCCGCGTCCTTCAGCCGCTCGCTCGCCTGGAACTCGCCTTCGGCGTTGATCACCTTCGCGCGGCGCTCGCGCTCGGCTTCGGCCTGCCGCGCCATCGCGCGCTGCATCCCCGACGGGATCTCGACGTCCTTCACCTCGACGATCGAGACCTTGATCCCCCACGGCGCGGTGGCCTCGTCGATGATCTCCTGGAGGATCGAGTTGATCTTGTCGCGCTCCGAGAGGAGCTCGTCGAGGAGGTGCTGGCCGAGCACCGAGCGCAACGTCGTCTGCGCGATCTGCGACGTCGCGACCATGAAGTTCTCGATGTTCACGATCGCGGCCTTCGGATCGACGATGCGGAAGTACGCGACTGCGTTCACGCGCGCCGGGACGTTGTCCTTCGTGATCACTTCCTGCGGCGGGATGTTGAGCGTGATCGTGCGCAGATCGACCTTCACCATCCGGTCGACGATCGGAATGAGGATGAACAGGCCGGGGCCCTTCGGCGGGTCGAGCAGCCGCCCGAGGCGGAAGATCACGCCGCGCTCGTACTCGCGCG
>WNGE01024378.1_pt1 | contig 10321 bp, 9 predicted proteins | sample 5400651 | NCBI WGS metagenome assembly WNGE01 (sample SAMN13153370, study PRJNA577476) | soil metagenome | isolation source: 60 cm soil or saprolite under grassland replicate 2 | place: USA:California | collected 2016-06-15
AATGCGCTCGGCCCCCCCCACTCCCCGCTGCTTGGCTAGCAGCCGCTCGGCGAAGTCCAGTCGCTCGGCGAGATCCCCGACCTCAGTCCGAAGCTGTTGCACTTCGCTCTCGAGCGCCGCGCGGGACTCGTCCAACTCTCTGCGGACGTGTTCCGGCAGCGCACCGGTCCCGCTCCCCCGGATCCGATCGGCGACGGCTTTGCCGACAGGGGAGATCGAGAGCAAAAACAGGGAGCCGCCCCCGAAAATGAAGACGATGGCCAGAACGCCTTCCATATCCATGGCCTAGCGCGGCCGCGCGAGCCGATCGGCGTCGCGCCCCTTTGCGAGCAGGCGCTCGGTGAAGTCGAGCCGCTCTTCGGCTTCCGCCAGCCGTCGCTTGAGCTCCTCGACTTCCGCGAGCAACCGCTCCGACTCGCCCCCGAGCACAACGCCGTGCTTGGCGGCCTTCATGGCCATCCATTGCTCGTCGGTCTTCGACCACCCGCGGATCCACTCCGCGAGCGCCTTGCCAACCGGCCCCGTCAAGACGAGCGTGGCGCCGATCACCAGGGCCAGGCCGATCACGCCGACGGCGGGTGCCCACTCTCCCATGCGACGGTTTCCTCCTTGAGGTGAACTTACCGACCTAGTCGCCGACCGCCAGCACCTTTCGCAGGAATTGGCCGGTGAACGACGCTTTCGTGCGCGCCACGTCCTCCGGCGCTCCGGCGGCGACCACGGCGCCACCCGCCACGCCCCCCTCCGGGCCGAGATCGATCACCCAGTCGGCGGTCTTCACCACGTCCAGGTTGTGTTCGATCACCACGACCGTGTTCCCCTTGTCCACCAACCGGTGCAGCACCTCGAGCAGGAGGCGCACGTCTTCGAAGTGCAAGCCGGTGGTCGGTTCGTCCAGGATGTAGAGGGTACGGCCCGTGTCGCGCTTCGCCAGCTCGGTGGCGAGCTTGACCCGCTGCGCCTCGCCGCCGGACAGGGTGGTCGCCGACTGGCCGAGGTGGATGTAGCCCAATCCTACGTCGTTCAAGAGCTCCAGTTTCGTGCGGATGCGTGGCTGACTCTCGAAGAAATCGAGCGCCTCCGCCACCGACATGTCGAGCACGTCGGCGATCGACTTTCCTTTATAGCGCACCTCGAGCGTCTCCCGGTTGTAGCGCCGCCCCTTGCACACCTCGCAGGAGACGTACACGTCAGGGAGAAAGTGCATCTCGACCTTCACCAGGCCGTCCCCCTGGCACGCCTCGCACCGCCCGCCCTTCACGTTGAACGAAAACCGGCCGGGCCCGTAGCCGCGGATCTTGGATTCGGGCAGGTAGGTGTAGAGCTCGCGGATCGGCGTGAACAACGCGGTGTAGGTCGCCGGATTGGACCGCGGGGTGCGCCCGATCGGGCTCTGGTCGATGTCGATGACCTTGTCGATCAGGTCGAGCCCATCGAGCCGGTCGTGCGCACCGGGCATCACCTTGGCGCGGTAGAAGTGCCGGGCGAGGGCGCGGTACAGGATGTCCGTCACGAGCGTCGACTTGCCCGAGCCCGACACGCCCGTGACCGCGACGAACAGGCCCAGCGGAAACTCCACGGTGAGGTCGCGGAGGTTGTGCTGCCTGGCTCCGACCACCCCCAGCTTGCGCTGGGGGTCAGGGACGCGCCGCCGCGGTGGGACCGGGATCCGCAGCTCGCCCCGCAGGTAGCGCCCGGTGAGGGAGTCGGGGTGGTCGAGCACGGCTTTGACGGGGCCTTCGACGATGACCTCGCCACCGTGCCGGCCGGCGCGCGGTCCCAGGTCCACCACATGGTCCGCGGAGCGGATCGTCTCCTCGTCGTGCTCGACGACGAGCACCGTGTTGCCGAGGTCGCGGAGCTCCTTCAAGGTCGCGAGCAGCCGCGCGTTGTCGCGCTGGTGCAGCCCGATCGACGGCTCGTCCAGGATGTAGAGCACGCCGACGAGCCGGCTCCCGATTTGCGTGGCCAGACGGATGCGCTGCGCCTCCCCGCCCGAGAGGGAGTCCGCGGAGCGGCCGAGGGTGAGGTAGTCGAGGCCTACGTTGCGCAGGAATCGGAGGCGATCGTTCACCTCCTTGAGGATCGGCCGGGCGATCTCCGGGTCGAGACCTCCCCCTGTGCGGCCGTTCCCGCGCAGCGGGATGCCCTCGAAGAACGCCAGCGCGTCCGTTACCGGGAGGTCCACTACGTCGCCGATGCTCTTGCCGTGGAGCAGCACCGACAGGCTCTCCGGTCGCAGCCGCTTACCGCCGCACGTGGGGCACGGCTGCTCGATCATGTATTCCTCGAGCTGTTCGCGCACGCTGTCGGAGGCGGTCTCCCGGTAGCGCCGCTCGACGTGCTTCAGGACCCCATCCCAGCCCGACTCGTACTGGCCGTGCCAGCGCTCGCTGTCGTACTGGAACGTGAGCGTCTTGCCCGGCGCCCCGGACAGGACGACCTTTTTCACCGCGGCGGGCAGCGCCTGCCACGGACTGTTCAGGTCGAACTTGAACGCGCGGGCCAAGCTCGGCAGGATCACCTTGCGCACATAGCCGCTCGGCTCGCCCCACGGCAAGATGACCCCTTCGAGAATCGAGAGGCTCGGATCGCCGAGGACCAGGTCGGGGCTCACCTCGCGCCGGGTGCCGAGTCCCGAGCAGTCGGGGCATGCACCGTACGGTGAATTGAAGGAGAACTGCCGCGGCTCGAGCTCGGGGAGCGACAGGCCGCACGTGGGGCAGGCGTAGCGCTCGGAGAAGAGCGTGGACTTGGCGCCGTGCACCACGTCCACGGTCCCGTCGGCAGCCTTGAGCGCCGTTTCGACCGAATCGGCGAGCCGCGAGCGGTCCGCCCGGCGCACCACGAGCCGGTCCACCACGACCGCGATGTCGTGGTTCTGGCGGCGGTTGAGCTTCGGGACCTGCGCGAGGTCGTAGGTCTCGCCGTCCACGCGGACCCGCACGAACCCCTGCTTCTTGGCGGCCTCGAAGACGTCGCGGAACTCGCCCTTGCGGCCGCGCACCAGCGGAGCGAGCACCTCCAGCTTCGTCCCCTCCGGCCAGGCGAGCACCAAGTCGGTGATTTGGGAAGCGCTCTGGCGCTCGATCGGCGAGCCGTCCTTGGGGCAGTGCGGCGTGCCGAGCCGCGCCCACAAGAGACGCAGGTAGTCGTACACCTCGGTGATCGTCCCGACCGTGGAGCGCGGGTTGTGGCCGGCGGACTTCTGCTCGATCGAGATCGCGGGCGACAGCCCTTCGATGGCGTCGACGTCCGGCTTCTCCATGAGGCCGAGGAACTGGCGGGCGTAGGCCGAGAGCGATTCGACGTAACGGCGCTGCCCCTCGGCGTAAATCGTGTCGAACGCGAGCGACGACTTCCCCGATACCGACAGCCCCGCGATGACGGTCAGGCTGTCGCGCGGGATCTCGACGGTGATGTCTTTGAGGTTGTGCTCGCGGGCGCCGCGAACGATTAGCGAATCGCTGGACATAGACTCGTAGGCTAGAAGGCAGACGGGTTCCCGGTCAACTCTGCGGGGCCCGGAGGTCAGTGGAGGACGGTGGAGGTTGGTGGAGGATGGGGGAGGTTGGCCCGTCCGCGGAGCAACCTCCCCCGTCCTCCACCAACCTCCACAACCTCCCCAACCTTGATTAAGTCCCTTCCGTTCCCTACGGTAGCCCTCCCCATGGCCCAGACCGCGCTGGTGGTGCTGACCACGCTCGCGAACGATGCCGACGCGCGGGCGCTCGTCACAGCCCTCGTCACAGCGCGCTTGGTAGCTTGTGGGACGCTCCTCCCGGGCGCCCGCTCGATCTACCGCTGGGAGGGACAGGTGAGGGAGGAGGCCGAAGTGGTGGTCCTGCTGAAGACGGACGCCTCGAGGTGGGAGGCGCTGTGCGCCGCCGTGCGGGAGCGACATCCATACGAGGTGCCGGAGCTGCTGGCGCTGCCGGTGGAGCGGGGGCTCGAGCGATACCTCTCGTGGCTCACCCGCGAGGTGGTCGAGTGATCCGCAAGCGCGAGCCGCGGTGGCAGTCGGCGACCGAGCGGGCCCGGGTCGCGGCCGAGCTGATCGAGGAAGCGGAATCGCTCACGGAGACCAGCACCATCGCATCGCCGGCGGACGTGGCTCGCGCCGGCCTCCCTCCTCCGGTCACGGCCCAGCTCCCGGCGCCCTCGGCGCCCCCGGGGCCCGCCGACCCGGCCGCCCCCGACCGAGCCGCCGCTGAGCCGACGCTCGACGACGCCCTCGCGGCGGACCCGGACAACGTCCCGCTCTTGATCCAACGAGCCGGCCTGCTCGCGGGCGCGGCGCACTACCACGCGGCGCAGCAGGATTACGAGCGGGCGCTGAGGGTGGACCCGATTCACGGCGAGGCGCTCACGGGCCTCGGCGTGCTGCTGTCGCGCCGCGGGTTGTGGAGCGACGCAGTGGCCCACCTACGGCGCGCGTCGGAGGTCGACCCCGGCCGGGCGGCCGCCTGGTTTTATCTCGGCGAAGCGCTCAATCACGTGGACGAGCTCGCCGGCGCACTGGCCGCCTACGAGCGCGCCGTCGAGCTCGAGCCCCGCAACACGCGGGCACTCTACGGCCTGGGGATTGTGCTCGACCGGCTCAATCGCTCGGACGAAGCTACGCAGATGTATCGCCGCTCGCGGGAGGCCACCGGCAGGTGATCCGCGTAGTCGTGGACGATCTCGCGTTCCTCGCAGCGGTAGCGGTCGTGCGCCCCGCCACCACCCGTCTCGATCCAACCACGCCGGCCGTCCGCCGGCTGGAGACGGTGGGAGGCACGGCGTTCACGCGCGGGCGGCAGGTACAGAAAGAGCTCGCGATTGGAGCGGCGGTGGTGACCGCCGGTGGAGGCGACCTGCCGGCGGAGTTCGTCATCCACGCGATCATCCAGAGCGAGACCGAGCCGGTGACGCGCAATGGTGTGGCGCGCGCGTGGCGCTCGACACTGCAACAGGCGCAGGAGTGGGAGTTCACGAGCCTCGCGGTGCCGCCGATCGGGATCGGGGCTGGGAACCTCTCGGTCGAGGACGCCGCCGACATCATGGTGCCCATCCTCAAGACTCATCTCGGGACTGCTGCCTTTCCCGCGAGCGTATCCATCGTGGTAGAGACCCCGGAGGAGCGCGACGCGTTCGAGGCCGCCTTGCGCCGCACCGGCGCGGCCGAGTCATGACGCGTCGCACCTGGGCCATCACGATCCTGGCCGCGTGGGCCGCTTCGCTCGGGTGGCTCGTCAAGCGGGAGGTCTTCCGCCCCACGGGAACGCGGCTGGCGGAAGCGGCCCTGAGCGTGCCGCCGGGCGCCGTCTACTATCGTCTGAATGTCGCGGGCCAGCAGGTCGGATTCGCATCGTCCACGATCGACACCCAGGCGACGAGCATCGGCGTGACGGACATCCTCGTGCTCCGCATCCCGGCGCTCGGCGTGCTGCACCGGACCGCGGCCATGAGCCGCGCGACCCTGTCCCGAACGCTGCGGCTCGAGCGGGTGGACGCCCGGTTCGACGGCGACCTGGGCCGGTTCGCCGCCCGCAGCCTCGTGGCGGAGTCCACGCTCGTCGTCGCCGACAGCGCCGGCTACGACTCGACGGCCCTGGCGTGGGTGCCCGCGCACTTTGACACCGTGCGGGCATTCCGCATCGAGCAGCACGACGGGGGGATGACGACGCGCGCGTGGATCGACGCGCAGGGTCACATCGTGCGCGCCGAGAACGCGGTCGGTTTCGTCATGGAACGGACCGCGTTCGAGCTCGCCTACACGAATTTCCGGCACCGGGATACGACGCGCCTGATTCGCGCGAGCATCGCTCCAGGCCCGGGCGATGTGGTAGCGACGACCGTGCTCGCCGCGCGCGCGCCGCTCCCGCACGACACGCTCTCACTGCTGCGCGTGCGGCTGCGGGGAGTGGCGGCCGAAGCGCTCGATCTCGGGGGCGGGCGCCAGCAGCTGAGCGGCGACACCCTGGTGATCCGCCGCGAGACTCGAGCGGCGCTCGCGGCACGCTACCCTCTGCCGGCCCGCGACTCGAGCTTCGCCCGCTGGCTCGCCCCCGGTCCGCTGATCCAGAGCGATGACCCCCGCCTCCAGGCGCAGGCTCGGCTCATCATCGGACGGGAGCAGGACCCGGCGCGCGCCGCCCGGCGCCTCGCCACGTGGGTGCACGCCCACGTGGCGAGGCGGTCGGCCGCGACCGTGCCCAGCGCCAGGCAGGTGCTCGAGGCACGAGTCGGGGACTGCAACGAGCACGCGGTGCTGTTCGTCGCCCTGGCGCGGGCGGCCGGACTGCCCGCCCGCACCGTCGCGGGGCTCGTGCCGGTGGACGGGCGCTTCTACTATCACGCGTGGGCCGAGGTATACCTCGGTGACTGGGTCGCCGTGGACCCGATGCTGGACGAGTTCCCCGCCGGCGCCGCGCACGTGCGGTTCAGCATCGACGGTCTTGCCCGGCAGGCGGAACTCGTGCGCCGGATCGGGCGCATCAAGCTCGAGGTGCTATGATCCGACTGGAGAACCTGACCAAGCACTACGGCAGCTTCGTCGCCGTCGACGACATCTCGCTGGAGGTCCCCCGCGGCGTCCTCTACGGCTTCCTCGGCCCGAATGGCGCCGGCAAGACCACGACGCTCCGCATCATCGCCGGCATCCTCCGGCCCACGAACGGGCGCGTGCTGCTCGGCGGCGACGACGTGCATCAGAATCCGCTCCCGGCCAAGATGCGCCTCGGCTTCATTCCCGACCGGCCGTTCGTGTATGACAAGCTCACCGGGGTCGAGTTCCTGCGCTTCGTGGCCGCGCTGTACGGCCAGGAAGGCGACGCGGTCGAGCGGCGCATCGCCGAGCTGCTCGAGGTGTTCGAGCTGGTGAGCTGGAAGGACGAGCTGGTCGAAGCCTACAGTCACGGCATGCGCCAGAAGCTGATCATCTCGAGCGCGCTCATACACCGGCCGCAGTGCATCGTCGTGGACGAGCCGATGGTGGGCCTCGACCCCAAGGCGGCGCGGCTGCTCAAAGACATCTTCCGCCAGTTCGTGGGCCGCGGCGGTACCGTGCTCATGAGTACCCACACGCTGGAGGTGGCGGAGGCGATGTGCGACCGCGTCGCCATCATCCAGCACGGCAAGATCGTCGCGGAGGGAACGGTCGACGACCTGCGGCGGCAGCACCGCGCCGGCGACGCGAGCCTCGAGGAGTTGTTCTTGAAGCTCACCGGAGGGGCGCAGGTCCGCGACCTGGTCGAGGTGCTGGGCGACGGAGACGGGGGTGGCGCCGCGTGACGCAGCCGTCGTTGTGGCGGGTGCTCGAGCCCAAGTGGCGCACGGCCCTGCAGCGGATCCGCGAGGAGCGCTCGCGTGGGGGCTCGGGCAAGCTGCTCGTCCTGGTGGCCGTCGGCATCCTGTTCTGGCTCGGTGTGTATCGCCTGCTCTATAGGATCCTCATCTATTTCCGCGGCGTGGAGGACCTGGGGCCGCTGCTCGCGGGCAAGCTGCTGGGGGTGACGCTCCTCTCGTTCGTCACCATTCTCGTGCTCTCGAACGTGGTCACCGCGCTGTCGAGCTTCTTCCTGGCGAAGGACCTCGATCTGCTGGTGTCGGCGCCGGTGGACTGGTTGCGCATCTATCTCGCGAAGCTCGGCGAAACGCTGCTGCACTCATCGTGGATGGTGGCGCTGATGGCGGTCCCCATCTTCGCGGCCTACGGGGTGAGCTACCGGGGCGGGCTGCTGTTCATTCCCTACGCCGTACTCACCATCCTCCCGCTGTTGGTGCTCCCGGCCGTGGCGGGCTCGGCCCTCACGCTCGTCCTGGTGAACATTTTCCCAGCGCGTCGCACGCGCGATCTGCTGTCGATCGTGGCGCTGGGCGCGGCGGGCGGCCTGATCCTCTTGTTCCGGTTGGTTCGGCCGGAGCGGCTGGCGTCGCCTGAGGGGTTCCGCAACTTGCTCGATTACATCGCGGTGCTCCGCACGCCGACCTCGCCGTTCCTGCCGAGCGAATGGGTGACCCAGGCCGTCATGAGCTTCCTGCGCGGTCAGCCGGACCTGCTGCCCCTCGCCCTCCTCTGGACGACGGCGGCGGCGTTCGTGGCCGGCGGCGCGATGCTCCACCGGAGCCTGTTTGCGCCGGGGTTCACGAAAGCGCAGGAGGGGGCTGAACGGTTCGTGCGAGGCGAGCTGTGGCGCCGCACGGTCGGAACACTGCTTCGGTTCCTGCCGGTCGCCAAGCGCGAGTTCGTGATCAAGGACATCAAGCTGTTCTTCCGCGACACGACCCAGTGGAGCCAGCTCATCCTGCTGGCGGTCCTCGTGCTGGTGTACCTGTTCAACATCAAGACCCTGCCCCTGCACCGCGGGGAGGCGGTGGGCTTCTTCTACGTCACGCTCGTGTCGTTCTTGAACCTCGGGCTCGCGGGGTTCGTGCTCGCCGCCATCGGCGCGCGATTCATCTTTCCGGCCGTGTCCCTCGAGGGCCGGCACATGTGGCTGTTACGCTCGAGCCCGCTCGACCTCCGGGCGCTCCTGTGGTCCAAGTATTGGGTGGGGACCATCCCGCTCTTGGTACTGGCGTTAGTCCTCACCGGCCTGACCAACGTGCTGCTCCAGGTGCGGCCCTTCATGATGGTGATGGAGCTCGTGACCATCTGTGGGCTGACGTTCGCGATCGCCGCACTGGCGCTCGGCTTCGGCGCGCTGTACCCGCAGTTCGAGACCGAGAATGCGGCCCAGATCCCCACGTCGTTCGGCGGGCTCGTCTTCATGATGGCGACCATCGCGCTACTCGGCGCCGTGATCTTCGTGTTGTGGCAGGCGGTGTACCAGTACGTCCGATCCGTCTTCCTGGGGCAGCCGGTGGTGGTGGACGCGTGGATGATCGCGTGGTTCGCCCTGGCCGCCGCTCTGTGCGCGGCGGCCACGGCGGTCCCGCTCTGGATCGGCCTGCGGCGGATCGAGCGCTTCGAGTTCTAGCTAGAGAGGGAAGTTGAGCCCTGCCAGGACGTTGAACGCGGTGTTGTCGGCAAATACGAACTTCGCCTCGAGAAACGGCTTGAACGGCCGCGCCCGCCGGCCCTCCCAGCCCGCGAACAGGTTAGCGCCGGCGTCGCTCGCGCCACTGGCATGCAGGTACGCGAACCCAGCGCCGAAATAGAACAACCCGTACACCGTCGGCGGATGGTACTTCAGGTCGGCATTCAGCCGGAACGGCGAGCCGGTCTGGCCCGGGTAAAACTCCGCCGACGGCACGAGCCCCCAGCGACGCCCCACGGGCAGGTTGAGCTGACCGCCGATGAAGACGTGCTCGAAGTCGAAGTCGTAGCCGATCCGCGGTCCCACGGAAGGCCGCTCGACCCTCACCGCGCGCCCGCCACGCACCCGTCGCTGCCCTTCTGCGGCCGTCGCCACCACGGCCAATCCCGCGACGACGATCGCGATCCGCGCTGTGAGTCTCGTCACACCGGCGCTCCACCGTTGAAGGTCGCACACTGATACCGGAGCGCGTTGCGAAAATCAAGGGCCGGCTACTCGATCCGGTACGGAATCCCGACTTCGTTCGTCCGGTAGTTGTCCGCCGTGCCGAGCAACAGGGTGGCCGAGTCGAGCGCGTCCACCACAAAGCGATCGATACCGGTGCGGCGCGCGATCCAGGTGCGCTCGTAGGTCCCGTCGCCGTTGTCGGTCATCGGGACCCGGCGCCAGCCCGTCCCCAGCCGATCGGCGTGGCGCACATGCAGGAACACGAAGGTCGGCGGCGTGAAACCCGAGCCCGTCGTGTTCGTCACCGCGGCCACCACTTTCACCGTGTCATCCACACGGAACCGGGGGATGCGGTTGGCCACATCGAACAGGGCTGTGGGATCGGTGACCTCGATGAGCAGCGTGTCGTTGCGATAAATCTTCACGTCGGTGACCGTGACGGTTTGGCGGCTCGCATCCACCACGGTCCAATCCTGCGGCGAGAGCTGTACGGCCCGCCATCCACGGCGCGCCGAGCGATCGCGCACCAGCACGGCCCGTTGCGTCATGCGGTCGGCCAGCGGCTTGGCGCTCGGGTTGAAGAGGCCATCGGCGGTCGTATCCACCAGGAACAGGCCCTGGAATGTGACGTTGTGCTCCACACGGGCCGTGTCGCCCTGAATCGTCACCTCACGATGATAGACGGGTCGCGGGCCGCCGGGCACGACGCGCAGACGACCCCAGAACGTCGGCGCCGTGTCACCGGTGGCGGCGACCGCGTCGGCTGTGAGGCCGCCCGTCGTGGTCGATGCGGGTGCGGCCGTCGCGGCCGCGCCCGGGACGCCGAACTCGGTGTCCACCATGGCGCCGAG
>WNGE01009370.1_pt1 | contig 10320 bp, 5 predicted proteins | sample 5400651 | NCBI WGS metagenome assembly WNGE01 (sample SAMN13153370, study PRJNA577476) | soil metagenome | isolation source: 60 cm soil or saprolite under grassland replicate 2 | place: USA:California | collected 2016-06-15
AGGGCTGCAGCGTCTCGTTCAGTTTTAATTTTCCTCAGATTCCGCTCGGACAGTTCATTTCTGCAACAGCAACTGATCCCGCTGGAAACACATCGGAATTCTCGCTTTGCGTTCAAGTGGCCTCGCCTACAGCAGCCCCCGCATCGATTAGTGGTCGAGTCACCACGAGCGAAGGCCTGCCGCTCGCCGGCGCGACTATAAACTTGCTAGGCGCGAATGTGGCCCAAACAATTACCGACGCAAATGGCAACTACAAGTTTGATGGTGTCGATGCTGGCAGCTTCTACACCGTTGCGCCGTCCTTTGTGAACTACACGTTCACTCCCGTAAATCGTTCTTTCTCACTGCTGGGCAACAAAACCGATGCAGTCTTTACAGCCATCCCCGACACAGTTTCAGCCAATCCTCTCGATACGGATCTGTTCTTCATTCGCGAACAGTACCTCGATTTCCTCGGACGTGAACCCGACGCGGGCGGTCTGTCTTACTGGAGTGATCAGATCCATCAGTGTGGCAGCGACGCTGATTGCACCAGTAGTCGCCGGATCGGCGTGGCCGCGGCTTTTTTCATAGAGCAGGAGTTTCAACAGACCGGTTCCTTCGTCTATCGTCTTTACAGCGCCGCGCTGGGCCGTCAGTTGTCATTTGCTGAGTTCTCCCAAGACCGCCGGCAGGTCGTCGACGGAGCGAGTCTCGAAACAAACAAGCTGGCCTTTGCGGACGCTTTCGTGCAGCGGCCGGAGTTTGTCCGGAAGTATTTTGCCGACACAAATGCTGAAGGCTTTGTCGACGCTGTAATACAAACGGTGCAGCAGTCGTGCGGTGTAGATATGACAGGGCAGCGAAGGACGCTCGTCGCCAGGTACAACACCGGCAAGAGTCTGATCGAGAGTCGCAGCCTGGTATTGCGCGACGTAGTCGAGGATGCGGGCTTCAAACAGACGGAATACAACCGTGCGTTTGTTTTGATGGAGTACTTCGGTTATTTGCGGCGCGATCCTGACAAAGGTGGCTACGACTTCTGGCTAAACGTCCTGAACGATCGCGAGCCGGAAAATTATCGCGGCATGGTCTGCGCATTTATCACCTCTGCGGAGTATCAGCGACGCTTCAGTTCGGTTGTGAGCCGTAGCAATGCTGAATGCTCGAGATGACACGTAGTGGTCTGTTCCCGACATTTCGTAAATCCGTCCGAAGAAGTGGTAGTGATGCGGTCAAACTGCATCAGTACCGAAGAAATCTTCTCCTTGACAGGCGAAACGCAAGAGTCTAATGTCCCTCCTACCTATTAGTTGAAGAGGATAGAGACTAGCCTTTCGGCAGGACTCATTCTCACTCGCTGATTGTTTCTTTGTCCACAAATACAGTGCGGAGTTGGTCACTTCACAGATCAACTTGCTCAGAGGCATTCTGCAATGCACGAGGCAGCTCCTTCGCCTCGGTACGTTTACATCAGCGCTCGCAGGCGCCTGCTTTTCCAACTCAGTGAATCCTAAGGAGAAAATTTTATGAAGAGAGCCGCCAGGTGGGCGCTACTTTGCACCGTATGCGCCGTTTCTTTTGTGTTGGTGTGGGATTTCACTCCTCGCGCCTCAAGTTACAGCCGAAACGAGGGCGCGGCTACCGTGTCCGCACCAGTAAAGAAACAACAGCTCGGCTCGCCATTCTCCGCAGAAAAAAGCTTCAAGCGGATGCTGGAAACCAGTTTGCAATCTAGTTCAATTCAGCAATCTAAAATCATGCAAGGCGGTCTTCCTTCAGTTGGTGATGATGACGACGATGATCCGGATTTGCCGCCAGGCATGGCCGGAAGAATTGACAAGGAAGCTTATCTGCACGCCCGCGGCGACTACATCGATATGTTGCGTGGTCGAGGTTCCGACGTGCCGGCGGAAGCTCGCGAAAATGCCATTCGACAGATGGAAAAACAGGAGGCTCAAATGACGCGAACGCGCTCAAGCCTCTCACCGCTCGTCAACACTACGGACTGGAGCTTCATCGGCCCGGCCCCGATACCCCTGGGCCAGACCAGCACCACCAGGGTTCCGGTGAGCGGCCGAACTATCTCCATAGCCGTGCACCCAACGGATCCGGATACAGTCTATGTGGGCGCAGCACAAGGCGGGCTTTATAAGTCAACCAACGGCGGCACAAACTGGACCAAGCTCTTTGAGTTTCAGTTGGAATCGCTGGCCATCGGCGCGATCACCATTGATCCTACCGATAGCAGCATCGTTTATGTGGGAACGGGCGAAAACGGCCAGTCTGCCGACAGCTCTCTCGGGCGCGGCCTTTACATCATCAGGAATGCTAACTCCGCGTCCCCAACTTTGACCGGACCGTTCCGCCTCAATGGCGCCAGCAATGATGTTTTTAGTGGACGCGCGATTGGCCGTGTTCTAGTTAATCCGCTCGACCATAACGTCATCTTCGTATGTACGTCTTCGGCAACAGGTGGTAATCCCAATACCACCACCGTCCTGCAACCTCCCCGCGGAATTTACCGTTCGACTAACGCTCAATCTGCCACGCCAACCTTCGAGCAGATTCAGATTACAGGCGTTCCAACTCCTAACGATCGCACCACGATTGACATCGAAATGGACCCCGCCAATCCAAATCTGCTACTCGGCACTGTGGTCGGCGTAACCAGCGACGGCGGCATCTATCGCACTGCTAATGCGCTTGACCCGACGCCAACGTTCACGCGCACGCTCGTGCTCCCAAATGGCGCGACCAATGGGCGCGCTGAACTGACCGTCACAAGAAACGCCGTTCCGGCCACGACGTTCTATGCCGCCACCGGCGAAATTTCAACCGTGGCGCTGGGCGGACCTGCCTGCGCTGCTTCAACCGCAGGTTTGTTGCGCCGCTCGACCGATGGCGGCCTGACCTGGTCTACTCCATTACCTGGCTCGACAGGATTTTGCGGTGCGCAATGTTTCTATGACATCGCGGTCGCCGCAACGCCGGACAACCAAACGATTCACCTCGGCGGTGCAGCTCGAGGTGGGTCCGGTTCATGCCTTGTTGATGTTATGAAGCGTTCGACCAATGGCGGCACAAGTTTTGTGAGAAACGATGGTACTCTCCACGCCGATGAACACGCGTTGGCAATTGCTCCCTCGAATCCGCAGGTTGTTTACACGGGCAGCGACGGCGGCATCTGGAGATCAACTAATAACGGAACCACCTGGACGAGTCTCAACAACGCAGACTACAGCGCGACGCAGTTTCAAGGTGTCGCCGTGCACCCTTATGACAGGAACTTCCTGATGGGCGGCACCCAGGACAATGGCACTATCTGTTTCGCTGCGAATGGAACGGTGTCTCACTGTCGCGACGGCGATGGTGGTTATGCCGTTATCGACGACAACGCACAGGATACAGTTAACGTTTTGATGTATCACACCTTCTTCAACCAGACTAATTCTCAAATCGGCTTCGAGCGAGCCAGCAATACTTCGGCAAACGCCGACGGCCAACTTTCTGGTTGGACGTTTAGAGGCTGCTCCGGCACCACTAGCAACAACGGCTTCCGCTGCGCCGATAACGTGCTGTTCTATGCACCCATGGCGCAAGGGCCAGGCAATCCCAACACACTCTACTTCGGGACGGACCGCCTGTATCGATCGACCAATCGCGGCGACACTATGGTGCTGGTGAGTCAGGGACCGTTGGTCCCGACCGCGCCGGGAGCGCTTTCGGGTATCGTGGTTACCAGTATTGGGATTTCTCCTCAGGATGACAATGTCAGAATCGTCGGCATGCGCGACGGGCATGTCTTTGCAACTACCACTGGCTCCTCAGTGTTGACCGATGTCACCGGCGCTAATTTTCCGGCGCCCAACCCGATTGACCCGTTGAGAAACTCGATCGGTCGAGCGGTGATTGATCCCAATAACAAATTCACCGCCTACGTGAGCTTCACGAGCTTCTCACCGCCTGCAGGCCAACAAATCTTTAAGACTACAAACCTGAACGATCCTGTTCCGACGTGGACTCCGGCCAGTAATGGAATTCCCACTGTGCCTGTTAGTTCACTCGCTATAGACCCGCAAGACTCCAATTCCATTTACGCAGCCACCGATATCGGCGTCTATCATTCGAGTGACGGCGGCGCAAACTGGACTCCATACGGTGTCGGTTTGCCGCGCGTGGCTGTGTTTGATGTGAAGATTTCCAACGTCCAGCGTTATCTGCGCATTGCCACTCACGGGCGAGGGATTTGGGAGATTGGTATCCCCGGACGGCAACTGCCGGTGCTTCGTAACGGCGGCGCCACGATTGTTGCTGAGGGTTGTGCCCCGGGCAACGGCGTAATCGATCCGGGCGAAGACATTACTCTCAACTTTGGTGTTACAAACATCGGCCCCGGACCAACCAACAATCTCGTCGTCACGTTGCTACCAACGGGAGGCGTAACGTTCCCCAGCGGTCCGCAGATTTACGGCGTAGTCAACTCCGGTGCGACCGGAACAGGTACTTTCCACTTTTCAAATAACGGTACCTGTGGCGGCACCATTACTTTAACTTTCCATCTCCAGGACGGTGACTTGGATCTCGGTAACGTCAGCATCACCTATACGCTCGGACTGCTCGTTAATTCCGCGCCGAGTTTCGTCGAGAACTTTGACGGAGTTGTTGCTCCGGCGCTTCCCGCAGGTTGGGCTACAGCACAAACCGGTGCCGCTCCTGCATGGGTCACATCCACAACAAACGATACTGCTCCGAATTCAGCTTTCGGCGGCGGTGTGGCAACTGCGGCGGAAAACAGTTTGACTTCGCCGACTATGGCTGTTCCGATCGCTCCGGTATCTGGCACTAACCCCGGAGTCAGGTTGACATTCCGAAACAGCTACAACACTGAACCTGGCTTTGACGGCGCGGTGCTGGAGATCAGCATCAACGGCGGGCCTTTCGCGGACATAATTACCGCGGGTGGTAGCTTTGTCGAGGGCGGCTACAACGGCTCTATCGGTGTTACCGACAGCGTATTGACCGGTCGGGCAGCCTGGACGGGAAACTCTGGTGGGTTCATAACGACCACTGTTGTCCTGCCGGCGGCTTCCTACGGCCAAAACGCGCAACTTAGATGGCGTACAGCCTATGACACCGGCATTAACCCAACAGGTGGCGGACAGCGCGTCGATACGATCTCAGTCTATGCCAGTACGCGCGTTTGTTGCGGTGGGGCTTGTGTGCTCTCCTGCCCATCGGACGTCACCGTTCCGAATGATCCTGACCAATGCGGCGCGATTGTGACTTATCCCACGACGACTTACACCGGCGATTGCGGTACGGTCACACCGAGCCAGGCTTCGGGTACATTCTTCCCCGTGGGTCAAACGACAGTGGTTGTCACAGGCCGGCGGCTTGATGGCACTTCCGACTCTTGCTCGTTTGTTGTGACGGTGAACGACACCCAGCCTCCCGTCATCAGTAGCTGCCCGAATCCAATCACAGTCGATGCAACCAGCGCCGCGGGTGCGGTGGTGACCTACTCGGATCCGACGGCGACTGATAACTGTTCGGCTTCGGTCAGTTGCGCACCAGCTTCAGGCAGCACGTTTGCTTTTGGCACGACGGCCGTGGTTTGCACGGCAATGGACCCCGCACACAACACGGACACCTGTACGTTTAATGTGACCGTCAGGGCTCCGCTTATCGTCAAACAAAATGTACTCGCTGAGCTGGTGGCACTGCGGGCAACTGTGACGGACAAACAAGACGGTAAGAAGCTTGACGAGGCCATCGATCACTTGAGCAAGTCAATTGATTCACGACTCTGGCTTGATCCATCTCACCCCCAATTGAAGGATGGCGAAAAGGTCTTCAATGAGGAGAAAGATGCGACCAACAAGTTGCGCGACTTGATTAAAGACAAGCACAGCACCATCCCAGATGCAGTCTTGCAGGGATTCATCGACCGAATAGTGCAGGCGGATAGGGTACTCGCGCTTGTGGCCATCAACGATGCAGTTGCTCGGAACGGTGATCCGAAGAAGATAGCCGAAGCCAATAAGGAGCTGGCGAAAGGCGACGAAGAGCTAGCGAACGGCAAATTCGACGAGGCCATCGAGCATTACAGGAACAGCTGGAAGCAGGCGCTGAAGGCCTGATATAATCGGCCCACACGACCCAGCAAGAAAAGGAACGGTCTGTGATCATCAAAGTCACAGACCGTCTCTTTTTCAAAACAGAGCGCCGCGCGAGTTTGAAAGGAATGAATAGCGCTTAACGAATCAAAGGTATCCGCCTCGTCCAGTGAACTATTTCCCCTTGGCTTAGTAGTGAGATCTTTGCCGCGCTTGCCTCTGGATTTCTGTGAGAAAAGGAATTAACGTGAGGGCCGGAAACTTCTCGTGCTGTATGTCCGGGTCGACAAAGACCATCATTAGATAGCGCCCATCATGAGACAAACGATTCCCCCAGGCTCGAAGCTTACTCGACTCAGTCTTCTCGTGTTGTTGACCCTTACACTGATGACCGGGATGCTGGCTGCCCAGAACAATCAGACTGCCCAAGTCCCCGCGGCTGAAAAGTTAACTGCCGAGGCCGGCGGACTACTGAAAGTAGGCACCAGAGAGGCACGGGAAGAAGCCATTCGTAGATTGCTGGAAGCCGCTTCGCTGTACCATGCTGCCGGTGACAAGGCGCGCGAAGCAGGTAGCTTTAGTAATGTTGGATATACGTATCTCGTTCTGGGTGATCAGCAGAATGCCCTCGACTACTACAATCGGGCCTTGTTGCTTTGTCGTGAACTGAGAGATAGCAGAACCGAAGCGATTACACTCAACAATATCGGCGCTGTCTACGACACTCAGGGAGATAAACAAACGGCCCTCGACTATTTTAATCGGGCGTTATTGCTCTATCGTGAGGTCAAAGACAATAAAAACGAGGCTGCTTCGCTCAACAATATCGGCTTGCTCTATAAGGGTCTGGGCGAGAACCAGAAGGCCCTGGACTACCTTGATCAAGCATTGCCGCTCAATCGCGCGGCCAAAGACGCGAGGGGCGAAGCGGCAACGCTCAACAGCATCGGCGGAGTCTATAGCGCTCTCGATCAGAAGACATCCGGCAGGGAATTGACCCCGCATTGCTCGCACGCGAACGCTCACTTCAGCAACGACTCAATGCTATGGCGCAGCAGCGGTCGAAGGCATTGTGACGCTTGAAGATTTGCTGGAGGAGATCGTCGGCGAAATAAATGATGAATATGACGAGGAAGTGCGCGCGCAGATTGTTAAAGAAAACGGATCCTACCTATTGGACGGAATGCTTGCTGTCCGAGATCTCAACCGGCGCTTTTCTCTGCAAGTTCCCGTGCACGCCGGTTACACGACGCTGGCAGGGTTCCTGATGTCCGAAACTGGTCAAGTGCCGAAGCTCGGTCAATCCGTGGACTACGGCGTCGCGACGTTCATTATTGAGCGTATCGACGGACGCCGGATCCGTCGCGTGCGTATGACTCTTGCTTCAGATCTGACTGAAGAAGCACGAAAAGTCGGCGGCATCGTTCCACTCTTCTGCGTTACTCTCGCAAATGCATTGTTGTAACGAGCGAGTGACAACCTGGTAAGTCTGAGCCACAGATAACACAGATACTCAGGGATCGGAACTTTCTTGATCCGTTTCATCCGTGTTATCCGTGGCAGATGCTCCGCTCATGAAATCGTCGTTATTCTTTTTCCAATGAATGAGCGCTCAAGACTGCCGCACGGCCCCAACAACCATCATGAACAGGTGACAAACTCAGTTCGTTATTCTCTAGACTCCAATCATAAACGCTCAGCCCAGGAGGGCGCAGACATCGACGGAATTCCCGACTCGACGGACTAGCGTTACAGAGCCGTCCGGTGCGACCTCAAGCTCAATCGTGCCGTCGTTGTACAGCAGGGTCTCTCCCGGTATCGGCAGTAGGGCAGGCCCGATCAGCCTCACGTTGAGAGAGCCATCGGCATGGAAGCTGAGGACGGCCGGCCCGCTGATGTGCAAGAACGTAGACTCACCGTTGTTGAGGTTGGTGACCGTAGCGTCGAGCTGTCCAGTTTGGTTGGCGGAGACAGGGTTACCGTCTCTATCGAAAAACGTGATTTGGGCCAAGTCACCCTCCAGGGCGATCTCAACGGGAAATGAGCAGACGGATCCGGCGTCCAAGACGAAAGTGCCGCAGCCGAACGGTCCTAGACACAGAGGCAGTTGCTCACGGACGGGAGGATGGGAATCATCCTGCGCCGGCGCGCCGCACGTGGGCCCCAGGCACCGAGGCAGAGGAGTAGATTTGGCCGGCACGGGGACCAAAAGGGTGCCCGCCACTAAGGCCACTGTGATGATTAGAGTCGCAGAGATTCTTTTGTTGTTCATGGTTCTTGTCCTTTCATGTTTCTTCGTTTCACAGGTATTGGTGAGGCATACTAGCGATGTCTGGTGCCGATATATTCCTCGGCCCAGCGCGTTGCTATATAATCAGCGCGCGTCCTAAAGTTCTGAGCCGAATGCCTCGTCTATCCATACCGCGAGAAAAGTGACGAGAAAGTATCAAGTTCACTGACTCAAACGTGAAGTTGAGTAACTGGGTTGGGCGTTGTAGTTTCAGGAGACCCAGCCAAAAACGTACCTCGCCACTTCGCTACAGCGAGATAGGACCTCAGTGGTTGCCACATCACCGAAAGAAGTAACCAGGTTATTACTTGACTGGGGTAGCGGAGACCAGGCGGCACTTGAACGGCTTATGCCGCTGGTTGATCGAGAACTGCACCGTCTGGCCCACCGGTACATCAGAAGAGAGCGACCTGATCACACTCTCCAAACGACCGCGCTAGTCAATGAGGCTTATTTGCGCTTAGTCGATCAAAGAAATGTACATTGGAAGAACCGTGCCCATTTCTACGCCCTATCGGCGCAGCTGATGCGCCGCATCCTTGTCGATCATGCGCGTAAGAGAAAATACGCAAAGCGAGGTGGTGAAACGCACAAGATCTCGCTTGACGAGGCAATGACTGTGTCAAACGAGCGAACAAAGGATCTCGTTGCGCTTGATGATGCGCTGACGAAATTGGCTGCAATCGATCCGCGAAAAAGCAAACTAGTTGAGTTGCGGTTTTTTGGCGGTCTCAGTGTAGAAGAAACGGCGGAGGTCTTAAGTGTTTCAATCATTACCGTCAACAGAGAATGGAAGCTGGCAAAGGCATGGCTTTACAACCTGCTGAAAAGATGACTCCCGAGCGTTGGCAACAAGTAGACACGCTGTTTCACTCCGCACTCGATTGCGCGCCGCACCAGCGCGCGGCGTTCCTCGATGAAGCCTGCGCCCGCGATAAAGAACTCCGCAAGCAAGTCGAGGAACTCCTGGCCGCGCACGAAGAGGCGGGAACCTTCATAGAGAATCCGGCGTTCGAACTCGAGGCTGAAGCCCTGGTACAGGAGGCGGAACCTCAGGACACCTCTTTAATAGGCCAAGCGATTGGTCATTATCGAATCGTTCAATCTTTAGGCCTTGGAGGGATGGGGGATGTTTATCTCGCACAGGACACGATACTGGGTCGACAGGTTGCACTTAAGTTACTGCCTGACGCCTTCATCGAAGATGACGAACAGCTGCGGCGATTTGAACAAGAGGCGCGCGCGGCCTCAGCTTTGAATCATCCAAACATACTCACGATATATGAGATCGGACAGTCTGACTCCTCGCGTTATATCGTCGCGGAATACATTCATGGAGCAACTCTGCGCGAGCACCTGGCTGAAAAACCAATGAATGTAACGGCCGCTCTCGATGTTGCGATACAGATTTGTCGCGCTTTAGCCGCGGCTCATGCGAAAGGGATAGTGCACCGCGACATCAAGCCTGAGAACATAATGATCAGCGAGGATCGGCTGGTTGAAAAAGAAAATTTCGTCAAAGTGCTGGACTTCGGCATCGCAAAACTGACACAACTCGCCGATCATGAGGGAGAGCTGCCTGCCAGGGCGCCGATGAGTACTAGCGAAGGCGCTACGATCGGCACCGCTCCTTACATGTCTCCAGAGCAGACGCAGGGTCAGAAGGTTGACGCCCGCTCCGACATCTGGAGCCTTGGTGTAGTGCTCTACGAGATGCTGGCCGGTCGTCGGCCGTTTGAAGGATCGACAAGAAGTCACCTGATCGTCGCTATTCTCGAGAAGGAGATGACACCACTTAGGGCGCTAGCCGGCGAAGTTCCGGAAGTGCTGCAATGGATAGTGACAAAGGCATTACGAAAGAAGAAGGAAGAACGTTATCAAACTGCAAAAGAATTGCTCAATGATTTGGGCGACTTGAAGCACAGTCTTGAA
>WNGE01009371.1_pt1 | contig 10320 bp, 6 predicted proteins | sample 5400651 | NCBI WGS metagenome assembly WNGE01 (sample SAMN13153370, study PRJNA577476) | soil metagenome | isolation source: 60 cm soil or saprolite under grassland replicate 2 | place: USA:California | collected 2016-06-15
GATCCGCCCATCAACATCAGCGCAATCCGGGCTTCGCAGTGCAGCTGGGCTGGCATCCCGGAAAATATGTGCGGCAATTGCCAGGCAGCAAGTCCGACTAAAACCAAACCAAGTGATGATGCTGCGGTAAGCAAAGCAAACGCTGTGCTCGCTATGCCGTTTCGTTCGCCCGGATTGTCCAACTCATTGGCGTGCGCCACGAAGCGCGCAACTGCTGTTTGCACGCCGAAGTCCAGAAAGCTAAGGTATGCGGTCCACTGCAGCAGGAGGGCCCAGGCGCTGTAAGTATCGATCGACAGCCGGCGTACGAGGAATGCGGGAAGAAGCACTGCAACAAATCCTGAGCCGACTAACCTGACAAGGTTCGCCGAAGCATTCTTGGCGACAGTTGTCTTGAGGTTCGACTGCATCATTAGGCGACTGCGGTTGCAGCCACACTCGATCACTGGCTACTGTTGCGGACGGCTTCGCTGAGGCCGACTATCAACCAAACTAGGTAACTGGTATGCGGCCCGTAGAGGGTAGAATCGTCCCCGAACCAGCCAATCAGGTTCGCAATTAGAGCAAACGCCAGGGCAGAAGCGATCAAGCCGAACTTCGGATCCGTTCTTAGGCTCAAATTGCTCCTGACGGCGCCGAGCAGAATTGCCAACATGCTGACCAATCCCACAACTCCAGATTGCCCCAGCAAATAAAGATATGTCTCATGGGGGGTGCTGCCTGAGGGCCCCCAGGGTGAATGAATGTATTCGTGAGCGTATTCCAGGATTTCGTAATTCCCGATGCCCACCCCGAAAAACGGATGCGACCACCAGGTTTGGACCGCAAACGTCCACGAATCGAGGCGGGTGATGACGTCCCAGGCGAAGCTTCCGATGCCATACCCAAACAACTTTGTCTCAATAAACGGCCGAAGTGGCCCAAAGATCAGGAGAGGAACAATGACCACAAGTATGAGGCCTGCGGCTAGAAGCAGTTTCCATCGCCGCTTTTTGTCAAAGAGCAGAACAAAGATTATGGTTGTCGCTGCCAGCGAGATCCACGCGCCAAAGGTGAAAGTGAGCAGCAGTCCCGCTAAGGTCGCGAGTACCACGAAAAACCATCTGGAACCAATTCGGGGGCGGCTTGAACTAAGCCAAACCACAATCGCGAGTGGCAGGGACAAGTTGAAATAGTGCCCGAGTTCCATCTCGGAAGTGAGTACTGAAATCATGCGGTCGCGCCAGGGCCAAAAAGCAAAGCGTCCGTGGGAGAAGCTGGTATTCACGCGCGGGTTGACGATCCAGAACAACGCTCCATAGTCATGAATTGCGAACTGATAAAACCCATAGCAGGCAACCACGAGTGTTGATATCGCCAAGGCGCGAAAGATCTGAAGGATTTTTTCGCGCGTGTCCGCCAGATTCAGAACCAGATAACACAGGCCGATATTTGACAGCAGCCGCACCGATTCTTTGACGGTGTAGGGCAGATCGTTGGATCTGAAAATCGATACCACCAGAATGCCGGTCCATATGGCGAACCACTTTCCGTATCTACTTGCCTTGAATTGGTCGCGGGCCGCTGACGAAACAATGAAAGGGACCCATGCAAACAACTTGAGCAATTCAGTAGCAACGGGAAGGGGGCCAATTGTGAATACGAAATTAAACGGTATAAGAAAAACCATCAACAACAGCAGCGGAAATGGGCGGTCGAAAAATGCCACTCCAACCAGAACTGCGCAAGCGATCCCCAATACCGCCGGTGCGTAAACGGCAATCAGTACGCATGCCACTACCGCGATCGGTAGCACCAGCAGCAACGTGCGCTCGCGCTGCGAGAACGGCAAACTGTAATTTGGCAGCGGAGTTGATCCCATCAACTTGCCCGTCGGCTCCCGTTCTCCGAACGGCCGTTGCCATTGGCGCCAGATGGTCGGAAGCGCCCTGCAACTTGCTCGGAGAGTTCCCGCGCTCTGTCGAGACGAAGCTTGGTGTTAATTTCGCCCGCGACTTCTTCAACGAAACGCTTGCGGTGACTTTCCGACCCAATGTTTTCCCAAGCTTCCTGCCCCAGCACCCAAGCGGACCCAAGAATCAAAGACAACAGCGTTCCCCCAAGCAAGATCAACAATCGCGGCGGACCATGCCGTCTCTCCGGACGTTGCGCCGGAACTAAGATCTTTACGCTCGGAATTTCTTTCGCCTCTTCTACCCTCGCAAGTTCATATTGCTTGGTTAGCGATTCAAATACCGTTTCATCGATCCGTAGCCGGCGGTAGAGGTCAGTAAAGGTCACGCCGAGAACAGGGAGTTGCCGGATGGAAGGATAAAGATCTTCTCCTTTATCAACGTCGGGTTCCGCCTGAGTGGTAGCGCCGCCGAGCTTCTCGAGCTGGTGCCGCAACTCACCGATGCGCGCCTTCACTTCCTTGACCCGCACGTTGTGGGGCGTATAGATCTGCTCCAAGCCGCGCAACTCGGCCTCGGCGGCGATCTCCTGCCCCTGCAGTGTTGCCGCCGCCTGCACCATTGCCTGCCCTTGGTCTTTCAGATCAAGTGTCTTGTGCGTACTTGAGAATTCGCTGAATTCCTTCGAAGACTGGTCGAGTTCCTGCTTCACAATCTTGAGGCGCTCCTCCAGAAAGAGCCGTTCGCGATGAGCTGCGGAGGTATTCAGGTCGGCCACCATGTTATTGAGTTCATCCACATACGCTTCCGCGAGAGCAGCTGCGCGATCGGGGCTGTGGTCTTGCACACGCACAGTGATTACGCCACTCTTCTTGTCTTCCTCAAAGTCCGTGCGCGCAACCAATTTCTTACGCGCAGCCATGTAGGTACTGACCCAGTATTCGCGACGCAGATCGAAACGATTGATGAGCTTGTCCTGGACCGCATCGCTGGAAAGAATGCTGATGAAGAGGGCTCCGGAGGTCTTAAGTCCTAGCAAATCCGAAGCCATGCCCATTACGCCAGAGCTCATACTCGGACCGCTGCTCGTGAGCGAACTTGTGGAGCTGCCACCTCCCATGAGCGCGGCCAGCATACTTGCTGCTCCAGACTGTTGGTCCGGCGGCATAAGCTCGGTTTTTGATTCATAGGTTGCGGGAAGAAGCAGCGCGACGAGCGCTACTAAGATAGTGCTTCGTAGAAGGACAGCGCCTAGAAAGCTACGGTGTTGCCAAAGCGTCGTACCGGCGCGGAACACGCGGTCCTCGCGAGGAACGCCGTTCCCGCTGGTTGACGAAGAGAATTCAACTCCTCGCAGGGACTCGTACTCACTTCCAGTTGGAAGTCTTCGGGCCATGATTTTTAGTGATGGTTCTGCAGGGTTGGAAAATACTTAAAAGTAATAGACGCCGTCACATTCGATTGACGGCTCGCGGCCAGCACGGGAAATCTCCATTGCTCGTATTGAACGAGGCCCGAAAATCCGAATTGACGGGAAATTCGCGCTTCGCCAGAGGCCGAATAATCAATCAGCCGTCCGCCGCCGATAAAATCTTTCGAGACTTCCTGATGCCGATAACCCAATTGCAATTTTGTCTGCGGCGAGAATGAGTAAGTGAGCCAGCCTTGGCCGCCTCGTCCTGCGCGCCCGATCCAGTTCCCCATGAGCAACCCATTGTTCGTATAGCCGTTCAGATAGCGGCGCGCGTCGTAATAGACGAATCCTGGTTGAAACTCGTTGGTAAGCGGCTCCTTAATTCCTTCCATGCGAAGTTCCATGCGTTGCATCTTGGGAAGCCGCGGAAAGTAAATTCCAGGATTGAGGGTTGGGCGTGTGGATCCTATCGGTGAAAATTCATCCACCACCATCGAATCCAGATACAACGTCATCCAGTTGCGGATCCGATAGCTGAGATCGAGTTCAGAGGTTCTCTTACCCGGGTTTGTAGCCGGATTCGGCGAATGAACATAGTACGTCCTCAGAAAGTTCGACCACGTGAAAGGCAAGCCAGGCCCCGCGAACATGGCGGTCACCCCCATGCCGATTTCCAGATTCTGTGTGGGCTTGAAACTGATTTTCTCACCATGGATGAAGGGCTGCGGCGAAATGTTAGGCCCCACGATGTTCGGAGAATTGAGTTCCCAGTGATGGCCGGACAGTTGTCCTAGAAAAAATTCAGTTTGTACCGGCCCGAGAAGCGCCGAGAGCAAAGGAATTTTATAAGGAGCCACACTCTGCATGCGGAACATCGGAAATGGTTCAGCATTGTTGCTCATCAGCAATGCGCCGGATGCTCCTTGTCCAAGCCAGAGGCTCTGATTGCCAAATGAGAATTGGGTGTTTCTCCAGGTGAGGGCGACTTCGCTGGTCAACAGTTGAAAGCGGTTGACGGCTGCGGTTGCGTTACTTTGAATCCCAGTGGAATCAGCGGCTGCGATTGCTTGCAATGCGCTGAGCGGATAAGAAGGAGTTCCGGGCGCGTGCTCGAACTCACCCTGCAAAATGAATGACAAAGGGCCGGCCTCGGCGTGGGCGATGAAGCCATCGTAGGTGTTCGCGCCTTCAGCGTACGGCCGGCCATAGTCGTTCACGATCGTTTGTCCGAAGTGATAGCTATCGCGCAAGGGAGCACCCGAAATGCCTGTTATACCCGTGTAAGCCGAGTCGAGAGTAATTCCGACGTTGGGAGAACCTTCCAAGCGGCCGAGTTCCGGCTGAAATTCTGAAACAAGGTAGTTGTAAATGCGACTTGCGGGATTCGCTGAAAATGTGTCGTCGAGCAGCAGCGTGTCCGCGGCTTCCTGCAGCATTTGCGCACATTGGAGGCGCGTCCACGGTCGTTGTCCAGCAAAAGCAGAGTTCACATAACCCAAGGCCGCCAAACGCTGGAATGCCGGGTAGATCCAGCTATCCAACGGCACTGGAGGCGAACTTATACGCTCGATTCGAGGTCCTGGCCCTTCGTTGGTGAACTCGAGGTCGCCCCAAGGCCCTCCTCCGACTTCGGGATCGTGGTGCGCACGGTATACCTGGCGTCCCATGTACCAGCCCAATGCGCTGCCAACGACAACATCGGAGGGAAAGTGATCTTTGGCTGTAACTTTGGTGAGCGTAACTGCCCCGGCCAACCCGTAAGCGAGTAGTTTTGTGATCGTTCCGGGATATTCGTGCGCTGCTATGCTGGCAATGGACCATGCCACGGCCGAATGCTCGGAGGGAAACGAGGAACCTCCCTGGAAAAATGATCCAGAACCACCGCTTTGATACGGACGCTCACGTCCGGTGACGCCCTTGAAAGCAAATGCGACGGCGGTGCTATTTATGGCCGCCTCCCCGGACAGCAGACCGACTTCCTGCAGGTGGTCGTTATGGCGAATTTTTCCCAGCAAGTAACCTGCTCCGGCCGCGCCAACGAGGGAATACGTTGAGTAATCGGCTATGTTGTGGCTACGACTAGTCCAATTTGCCGGCACTTGCTTCGATGTCCAACTGTCGGATGCGATCAGCGCCGACGTGAATCCTACAAATGGTAGAAACTGCTCCTCCTTGTTGCGGTCCCAATGTGTTGTTCCTTCAACCCAGAATGTTTTCTGATCCTGCGCCAGATGCCGGATGAATGGAAAACCAAGCCTGTTGTCCGGATCTTCTCCCTGGGGAAGTTGGCCGGCAGGTTCTCCTTCCACATTCCTGGTTGTGAAACCTTGAGTGGAATCGTTTTCATGTTTTTCGCTCGCCTGCTGTGCGCGCGAGCGATTGGCGAGGGCAATTAATAAAAGCAGTGAACAAAGCGGACGATGCCAGCTACCGCGCACCTGAAGTTGCTCTAGAACGATCGCGCCACCGAGACCGCAATACCGATTGCCCCAACCACCTGCGAAGCCTGCAAAGCGGTCTTCCATTTTGTGCTGCCGGTGTAAGCGCGCTCCGGCACCACGAGCATGTCGCCGGGCCGGACTTCTGCCGCGAGCACGCCCCCCTTGAACAATCCGCCGCTGCCGGCAATGACTGAGCCATCTGCGCGGACCAGGAAGATTGACTTCTTGTTGGCAATTGGGGTGGCGCCGCCTGCCTGGGTGAGATACCATCCGGCGGGCTTACCCGATCGGTACGTTACCGCGGTCGAGTTATACACAGCGCCGTTTACCATCACGAAATTCGGTTTTTTGGGGAATGTAATAGTGTCGCCCGACCGCAGCACTGGGTCCCATTGCGTGTTCGCCCAGCGTTTGATGTCAGATGAAACGTGAATCACCAGGCGCCCGGTTGGTGGCATAGTCTCGAGTTTCTCCAGCGCTGCTTGCCATTGCGTTACTGCAGCGTCTTTCGCGAGCTGCTGGTCGGGATCAGAATCAGGAGCCATCTTCAATGCAGCCCCTTCAATCTTTACGCGATTAATAAGGTCGGAGCGGTCCTTCTCCTGAATCTCTCGCACCGAAGTACGCTCGAAAATCGACCCATAGACGTAAACGTCCGAACGGAAGCCGCCAGCCCGCTGCAGCACAGAACTCAGCCGCTCTCCTTCATGAATTCCGTAGGAGCCGGGGCGAATCACTTCGCCTTTCACAGTGACGAATGCGCCACGGTCACTCCAAGCCGGCAATTGGCGAATGCTCAGCACATCGCCATCGTGAAGAACGGCGTCAGTATCGGCCTCGCCGGTGAGGGCCTTTCCGATTTGCACTGTGCGCTGCTCGCCAATACTGCCCCCGAGTGGCTCGCCCGGATAAGTCATCAAATCGGCGAGTTCAACGTCAGCGCCGCGCTTAAATCCTCCGGCGAGCTGCACCAATTGTGCGGCTGTCATGTCTTCTCCCAACGGATATCGCCCCGGGTTTGCGACCTCGCCTTCAATCTGTACGGTGGCCGGATCTTCACGGCGCGGATTCCGCGCAATCATCACCTGGTCTTTCGGTTCCAGCAGAATGTTGTCGCCAGGATCGTTCGAAAGCGCTTTGCCCAGATTCGCACTGAGGATTTTCAACTTGCCGTCAGACTTTCTGCGGTAAACCTGTACATCTCCGGTTTGGGCATCCGGTGTGAGACCCCCTGCCAGGAAGATCGCATCGCGCAAGTGAATTTCGCCATTCGTGATGTGATCGCCTGGATCTCGGACTGCTCCATTGATGGTCACCGAAGGGGAGTCTTCAAAATCGAACCGGCTGTAGATTCGCACGGTATCAAACGGCTTCAGGACGAGATTCGCCGTTTTCCCGCTCATCGCATCATTCAGGTTGAACGCAAGAACGACGGGTCTGTAGTCGGGCGCATCGAGTCGAATAATCTCAGCGTGCTGTTGGGAAGGCTCGGGCAGCAAATCGCGATAAGAGCGAATCAGGTCCGCGACCGTCATGCCTTCGCGATAGGGATACTTTCCCGGATGAAAGACGTGTCCGTCCAGGTAAACAGTCTTATCAGAGTATGGCAATATCGGAGAAATCCGGATCTTGTCCCCATCCTGCACCTGAAATGCGTCAAGCGACGCGTTCACGGTTGCGCTATCGTCGCTTTCAGGAACGTCGAGCCTTAGCATGGTGCGACTTTCGTGCGCAATCACGCGCTCTACATCAATATGGCGCAGCGTGCCCGAAGGCAGCACTCCGCCCGCCAATTGCAGGACTTCGGTTAGCGTCTTCTCGCCTCCGAGTTCATACATTGCGGGACGACGAACCATTCCTTCCACTGTCACCTGGTTACCCAGAGGTTGGACCAGAATGGTGTCGCCGGATTGAATTCTCTCCAACTCCGAATGAATTCCATGCAGCAAGAGATCGTAGGCGTCAATCTCCTGCACTAACTCTTTGCCACGATATTGCTTTATGTGGCGCAGCGAGCCGCGCAGAGTGGTGCCGCCGGCAGCATACAGTGCGTTTAGCGGCGTCGAGAGCGAGCTGATGTCGTACGCGCCAGGCCTCGCGACATCTCCCACAACGTACACACGAATTGTACGGATACGCCCGAGAGAAACATCAGCGGCAACGTCCCGGAATTGCGTCCGCAACACGGATTGCACCATGCGCTGGACGTCTCCTAGCGTGCGACCCGCCACATGCACAGTGCCGACTTCGGGAAGCGCGACGAGACCAGCTCGATCCACTAAACGCTGCAGTCGCTGCGAAACCGCGCCCCAGAGTTCAATGTTTAATCCATCACCAGGCCCCAGAACGTAATCCGGGCCGACCGGCAAGTCGAGCGGAAGCTCATCAGTGTTCCCGGTCCCATTACGGAAAACGTCCATTCCGAATTGCTGCAGCGTCGCTGGTCTTCGCGAGACCTGCATATACAAGTCGTACAAGGAAGGAACATCGGCATACGGATTCGGCTTTTGCCGGATCTGAGGGCGATCCAGATTGAGGTCAGTCGAATAACTTGTCTGTCGTACCGGGTACCTGTTTTGGTCCGACGTAGAAGAAGACGCGCCAGAAGGAAGCGAGTGCGCGGGGTTTGACGAAGCACCTATGTCGGGTAAGGATGCAGCTCCCATTTCGGGGTGCATACCCGGCGAAACACCTGCGGGAATTTGATTACTTGAGCTGCCGGTAAACGCGAGCGCACTTTGCGGATTCGCATTCAGCAACGCAGACAACTGATCCGGGCTAATGCGAGGCATGGCAGTCTGCTGATCGGTGCTGTAAAAATCTTGTTGCGAACTGGCCTGTTTGAGCTGGCGTTGCGGATTTTCTGGACTGAGATTATTTGGTCCGGGCGTCTCTTCCTGCGGCGTTTGCGGGGGCAAATTCGTTGAAGGAAGTTGGTTAGGGACTCCGTAGGGACTCATCTGCCGGTCACGGATAGACCAGTATTGTTGTTCCTGGCTCATCGCTGCTGCGCTCGACGGAAGCGTCTGATTCGACGGCAGGTTCAATGGCGAAACTTGAGTTCCGGAAGCTACCGCATATTGCGCGGCCAGAGCATTCTCTCTCTCGATTTCAGCCTGGGTTGGTTTAGCACGAATGTAAGCGCGGTCTTGAATTTCGCGTGTCGCAAGGACGCGAATGTGCTCGTCCTCACGCAGAAGTCGAAAAACTTCGTCATCAGTCAGATCGGATGATTCCAGCACTCGTCCTTGCTCGTATGCCTTTCGGACGAGCATCTTTTTGACTTCCAACAGGAGACCTGGTTCATGGCGCAAGATTGCAATGACGATTTCAGGGGAGAAGGCGACTTTTTCTTCAGCTTCCTGTTCGGCACGTGATTTCGGAGGGTCAGTACGCTGACCCGGATAGACCGGATAATTTTGCGACTGTGCGGAAACTGTCAATGACATCGAACCCAAAAGAATTGCAGTCATCGCCGACCAATACAACGGACGAACTGACTTGTGCATGTAGTTTGCCCTCACGGTCTCTAAATATGTGCGACTTGTCTGAAAGGCGAGCGGCAAATGTCACTCGGCGGATACGATGTCTTCGGCATGCAATTCCACCGCGACTGAGCGCATGAGTACGTCAATTGCAATTACCAATCGGAGTCTGTCTTTCTTTTTCAGAAGAATGCCGCGTGCGCCCGCCAGTGGTCCGCGCACTACAAGCACTCGACGCCCAACTCGAAGATAGGGATGCGGTTGCGCGTAGATCCCGTGCTCCAGACCATTTCGCAGACACTCAATGTCGGTGTCAGGCAGTGGTGCGGGTTTGCCATTGAAACTTACTAGCCGTACGACACTCGGCAGTTGCAGAACCCGGAGTTGCTCGCGCGGATCAATATGCACGAAGATGTAGCCCGGAAACAACGCAAGCTCGACTTGTTTTCTCCGGTCAGCCCAGCGATGCCAGCTTCGGTAAAGAGGCAGGAAACAATTGATGCTGCGCTCTTCCAGTTGCCGAGCCACGGATTTTTCGTGACGTGCAGAGGTATATGCGGCGTACCAATTCGCGGCGGCAGCCGAAGCGTCGGGTACGTGGCAGTCAACAGAGGCGAAATCCAGGATAGATTCGGGATCCAACAGAAACTCCCTGTCCAATTGCAGCTTCGCCCCCTCACTTACAGGTGGCATGTGAGATAACCTTCGAAATATCAGGTACTTACTTCACAATTGCGCAATCAGTACGTTCGTGTGATTTGCGCAATGCTGCTATTGCGCCAGCCACTGCTCTCTTCGGAGTTCACAGCGGACAATGCGTAGCAAACGTAGCGGCCGAAACCAGTAGAAACATCTCGGACACTTGCAGGTACATTCTCTAGCGACACTACTACCCTCTTGCTTCGCGGAGGCTTCGCACCAGTGCTTCCTCTCGCGAGCACTTCTGGTTTTGTTCAAACTAATTCAGGCAGAAAATTTAGATGCTACTTGCTTTAGCGAGTTGCTTTTGGAGGGGACCGCGAGACTTACGATACGGGACGTTTTGCAGCCATATCGTTTACGTTACTGGTTGACGCCGCTGGCAAGAA
>WNGE01010400.1_pt1 | contig 10320 bp, 9 predicted proteins | sample 5400651 | NCBI WGS metagenome assembly WNGE01 (sample SAMN13153370, study PRJNA577476) | soil metagenome | isolation source: 60 cm soil or saprolite under grassland replicate 2 | place: USA:California | collected 2016-06-15
GGCCGCTGATTGGCCTAATGTTGCGCTTATTCGGAGCCTGGCCGCTGCAACTGGAAGGGAGCGACCCCGGCCCGATTCGCCGCTCGCTGCAGTGGGTGCACGAAGGCGGCGCAGTCGTGAATTTCCCGGAAGGTGGTCGCGGCGAGGCAAACGGCTCAATAAGAAAATTCAAGGCCGGCGCCGTGCGCATGGCTTTGGAAGCGGGCGTGCCGATCTTGCCCGTTACCATTCGCGGTGGACATCGCGTATGGCCGGCAGGTTTTCGTTTTCCGCGGCTGGCCCCGGTAGAAATCGTCTATCATCCACTTTTCTTGATTGAGCAGCGCGACAACGAAGACGTCCGCGAATGCGCGCGCCGCGAAACGCAGCGCCTGATGGAGATAGTTCAATCGGCCCTTCAGAAGCCCGACCGTCAGGGAGGGCTCCTCTCATCACGATGCCCTCCCTCACGGTCGGGCTTCTGACAGCGCCGGCCATTTGAAATCTGAAGTCCAAAATCAAAGAGCCAACACCCGCATCATCTGTTCGTGCACCAGCGAGTTACTCGCCAGAATTGGCGCGCCGTAAATGTCAAAAGCCGAGCCGTCGTAGTATGTAACCCGGCCGCCGGCCTCCACGATCATCAGTACAGCCGCAGCCACGTCCCACGGACGAAGCCCCTCTTCCCAGAAGCCATCGAATCGTCCACAAGCGACGTACGCCAGATCAAGCGCTGCGGAACCGTCGCGGCGCACCGCCTGAGCGTTCATGATGAAATTTGCGAAGTGACGCGCGAATTCTCCACGTTCGCGCACGTCGTAGGGGAAACCCGTACACAGCAGGGCGCTTGCCAGATTAGGTGTTGGCGAAACTTGAATAGGTCGGCCATTGAGCGCGGCGCCTTCTCCACGCTTAGCGCTAAATAATTCTTCGCGCATCGGATCGTAAACCACGCCGAGCTCTATCTCGCCCTTATACTCGAGCGCAATCGATACGCAGAAGCATGGATAGCCGTGCGCGTAATTCGTCGTGCCATCGAGGGGATCTACGATCCAGCGCCATTCGCTTTGCGCGTCAGCAGTCGCGGGCGACGTGGCGCCTGATTCTTCGGCGAGAATCGAATGACGGGGATAGTAAGTCTTGATCCGATCGATGATCAGACGTTCGGAAGCGAGATCGGACTCAGTCACAAGGTCAATCTCGCTCTTATTCTCTATTCGCAGCGAACGTCCCAATCGTTCGGCGAGCAGGTGACCGGCGTCGCGTGCAGTCTGAATGGCGAAGTTGAGCAAACGGCCCTCAGTATTCTCTGTGTTGTCTGTGGTTAATCGTCTTTGCGTCTTATTTCACCACAAAGAAAAACGAAGTCACAGAGATTACACAGAGAACGGCGTGTTCGTCTACTTCTCGTAACAAGTCGAACTCTCGCGTGAGAGGTCTCAAGGTAAATGTTGCGGCTACCTTGTATGCTCAACCGAATGGCTTGTCAATGGAAGGGCTCTGCTTCGTGAAGAACTTTGCGCCGCTGCTCGTAATGTAAAGGCAGTCTTCCAGGCGAATTCCAAACTCGCCATAGATTACGATCGTCGGTTCATCACTAAAGCACATACCAGGTTGAATCGGCGTTTTGTTACCGCGCACAAAGTTTGTCCATTCATGTCCGTCCAGCCCGATGCCGTGACCGGTGCGATGTGGCAGTCCGGGAGTTTTGTAATCCGGGCCAAAGCCGGCGTCAGTGATCACTTTGCGAGCGGCGGCGTCAACCGATTCGCATGGCGCGCCGATCTTTGCTGCCGCGAACCCGGCATCCTGCGCTTTGCGTTCAAGGTTCCAAATGTCTCGCTGTCGCTGCGTCGGTTTGCCAAAGACGAATGTGCGCGTGATGTCGGATTGATAACCTTCGACGCTGCAACCGCCATCCATCAGCACCACATCGCCTTCTTCCAAAGTTTGTGGCGTGCTGCTGCCATGCGGAAAAGCAGTATACTTGCCAAAACTGCAAAAGATTCCGCCCTCAACACCGAGGTTGCGAAATGCCGTAGCGCAGTTGGCGGCAAACTCTCCCTGTGACATGCCGTCGCGCATTGTGGCCCAGGTGGCGCGATAAGCCACCAGGGTGATGTCGTTCGCGCGCTGCATCAGGGCGATCTCCGCGGGCGACTTGAACATTCGACAGCCGGCGGTGATTGGCGTGGCGCTGACAAACTCGAGCTTCGGCACCTCGCGCCGAATGCCATCGAACAGAAAGAAGCGCACCCGTTCTTCCATGCCGACGCGGCCCGTGCGAATCCCGCGATCGCGAATGATCTGCGCGACGCGGAGATAAGGACTCTCATCCTCTTCCCAGGTGCGCACGTCTTTACCGAATTTGATCAGCTCGCGCGCCCGTTCCTCTTCAAACTTGGGACAGACCCAGGCGAGCTCACCTCGCTGTGGAATGACAAGCGCGAACATGCGCTCGCTCGTGCTCCAGCGCATGCCGGTGAAATAGAACATGCTGGAGCCTGGCTCAATGTAGATCGCGTCGATCTTTTGTTCGGCCATCAAGCGCTGCGCTTTCGCGATACGCGCCTTTCGCTCGTCATCACTAATGGGCACCGCGCCCGCAGTCATGCGACGCAGACGCTGAATCAGATCGGGCACTTCCTGTTGCCGCTGAATCGTCTCCACATCGTTCGTGTCGGCAAAAGCAAAGCCGTTATTGAAGAGAGCCGCGCCGGCGAGTCCAGCCGAGGCCCGGAGGAAATCCCGTCTGTCGGTGCACATGAGCCGAGATTGTAATCGAAGCGGTGAAGTCCAACAACGTCTTCAATCAGTCTGATGGAAAGTCAATAGAACTAAGAGGGTAGCCTTGCGCTTTGCCGCAGCACAGTGCGGTCAGGCTATGCCTGACCGGGTGACGGAACTCTGAAACCGCGGCGAGGCTGAGCCTCGCCGAAGAAAGCATCGCCAGCATGGTCGCTCGGAAAGCCATAGGCTTTCCGTACTCTGCGGCGGCCAAGCCGCGAGCAGTCGTTCGACTTCCAAGACACGGAACTGTGGATTCCACGCTACAATACCCTGGACGAATGCCCGGCTGTCATTGTGTCGATTACATCATGACGGAGAATCACTGCTCGCGCGTATTGCTCAGTTCCATTCTCATCACACTCGTAGGATTGCTGTTGACTACACCCGCCCGCGCGCAGCAAGCCCTGCGCTGGGGCGCCGATCCCAGCGGCGGCGCGCCCTATGTTTTCAATGATCCAAACCATCCGGATCAGTACATCGGTTATGAAAAAGAGATGGTGGATGCGCTGGCCGCGGCAATGGGACGCAAGGCTGAGTTCGTTCCTTCTGATTGGGAAACGCTTGTGTCGGCGCTGCAGCGCGGATCGTTCGATGTGATCGTGAATGGTCTCGAACCTACCGCCGATCGTGCCAGACAAATCCAGTTCAGTAAGCCTTACTACATTTTTCAACTGGCATTGACCATCAGAAACGACGAGCGACAAATTAATTCCCTTGCCGATTGTCGTAATCGCACGGTTGGCACTCTCGGCAATACGGCAGCTTCAAGATTGCTGCAGAAGGAAGGCGTTTCCTTTCGCGGCTATGCCGATCCGGTAGCGGCTTATCGTGATCTCGAATTGAAGCGGATCGACGCCGTGCTCATGGACGTGCCGGCCGAAGTTTTTTACGTAAGCAAAAGCGCAACTCTCAAGCGCGCGGGTGAACCTTTCTTCCGTGGCACCTACAACATCGGAATGCGCAAAGGCGACGACGCGCTGAAAGTGCAAGTTGACGCAGCGATCGACAAGATCATTCGTGACGGAACCCTTGAGCAGATTTTGCGAAAATGGAATTTGTGGAATGATGCGCAGGCCGAGTTGCAGAACCCGATCCGTTCGGGACAACAGACAGGCCATCTCGCTTACGAGATCACTTCCGCATCATTCAACTGGCGCGAAGCACTGTGGCGTCTGACACGCGCGGCAGGAGTGACTGTGCTAATCGCATTCGGCTCGATGTTCATCGCGCTAACGCTGGGAATGCCGCTGGCGGTTGGGCAGTGGAAGGGGCCGTCCTGGTTGCAATGGTTCTGCACCGTCTACGTTGAGTTTTTTCGCGGCACGCCGGTGCTGGTGCAATTGCTGTTTCTTTATTTTGGTTTGCCGGCGATTGGTCTGGCAATGCCGAGCTGGCTTACTGCGCTCGTCGGTCTCGGGCTCAATTACGCCGCTTACGAATCTCAGGTTTACCGCGCGGCATTGAGCGCGATTCCCCGCGGACAGTGGGAAGCATCGTACTCGCTCGGCATGAGTCCACTGCTCGCGTTTCGCCGAATTATTTTGCCGCAAGCATTTCGGATTGCCTTGCCGCCCATGACAAACGATTTTGTTTCGTTGTTCAAAGATACGTCTACGGCTTATGCGATTTCGCTCTGGGAACTGGCGACCGCCTATCGCGAACTGGCCAACGCTTCCGGCCAATTTCTGCTCTTGGGCGTGGCCGTGTCCTTGTATTATTTGGCGATGAGCCTGCCGATGGCGCATCTTGCGCGACGACTCGAGCGAAGATTGCAGCGGAGCCAGGCGATAGAAGCGGTTGAGTCAGAACAGGCCGCGTAAACTCTTTTAGAGAGCAATTTCCTATACGCAGGTACTCATCAATGATTCGCGCTAATGAAATCATCAAACAAGCGAACGGCACGCGCATCTTGCGCGGGGTTTCGTTCGAAGTTACTCCGCGAACCGTCCTGGGGATCATCGGAGCGTCAGGTAGTGGCAAGACTACATTGTTACGGTGCTTGAACGGATTGGAACGAATCGACGGCGGCACGATTGAATTTGACGACCTTCATCTGGAAGCGAAACTTTCCCGCACTGAGTACGCGCGCCGCGTCAAAGAACTAAGGCGCAGAGTCGGCACCGTCTTCCAACACTTGAATTTGTTTCCACATTTGACCGTTTTGGGCAATATTGTCGAAGCGCCGGTTCACGTGTCACATGCCGCAAGATGCGAGGCGGAAACTGAAGCTTACAACCTTCTCGAATCGGTTGGTTTGAAACATCTGGCTCAGCGGTATCCCGAGTCGCTCTCGGGCGGAGAGCAGCAACGTGTGGCGATAGCGCGCGCATTGGCAATGCATCCGCAGCTTTTGCTTTTCGACGAACCGACCAGCGCGCTTGACCCTAAACGTACAATCAGCTTGCGTTCACTCTTGTTGAGTTTCGTGGAGCGCGGACACACGATGGTAATCGTTTCGCACGCGATTGGCTTCTTGATCGGACTGGCCGATCATCTGCTGTATATGGAAGGTGGTGAGGTCGTCGAGCAGGGAACCACGGACAGAATTCTTAACTCACCAAGCGATCCACGAACGAAGGATTTTGTTGAGCAGGCGGAATGAGCCGCGGATGCGCGCGGATGGAATTCTCCTTTCTCCCTGTGGGAGAAGGGCTGGGGAAGAGGGGCATAGCTAATGATGGAGAAAGCTTCAAGCCCTCTCCCCAACCCTCTCCCAAGGGGAGAGGGAGCAAAAACAGAATGCTGCCGGTAGGTGATCAACAAATCGGCCACAAAAAGCGCAAAATAAAACCCCTATCAATTCTTCCTTTTCGTACTTCTTAGTGCCTTTTCGTGGCTTGCTCGTCTTTTTCTTATCCATCTTATCCGCGTTCATCCGCGGCTGATTTCACACCAGATTCATCGGCGTCGGATTCTTCGGGTCTTTTGAATAGTCGTAGAACCCGCGACCGGATTTCCGGCCATAGAGGCCGGCCATGACCATGCGCTTGAGAAGCGGTGGCGGCGCGAAACGCTTCTCGCGAAATTCATTGAACATGATTTCGGCGATGTAGTAAGTCGTGTCGAGACCGACGAAATCGCCCAGCGTGAACGGACCCATGGGATAACCGCATCCTAGCTTCATCGCGTTGTCGATATCGACAATGGATCCTACGCCTTCTTCCAGTGCGCGCATCGCATCGAGCATATACGGCACCAGCAGACGGTTCACGATGAAACCGGTTTTGTCGCTGGCACGAACTGGAACCTTGCCCAGCTTCCTTCCAAACTCAACTGCCCGTTCATAGACATCGCTGTCAGTCAGGATGGTACGTACTACCTCGACCAATTTCATGATCGGTACCGGATTGAAGAAGTGCATACCGATGAACCGCTGTTGTCGCTCAGGCGATGTGACGGACATCATCTGCGTGATCGAAAGCGATGACGTGTTTGACGCGAAGATTGTTGCTGGTTTGCAGATCGCATCCAATTGCCGATACGTGCTTTGCTTCTCTTCGAGGTTTTCGATGATGGCTTCAATGATAATGTCGCAGTCGGCCAGGTCGTCGAACGAAGTTGTGCCAAACAAACGATCGCGTGTCTGTTTCTGTTGCTCGGCCGTAATCGCTCCCTTCTCGGCGAATTTTTCCAGCGATCGTTCGATCGACGCGAACCCTTTCTGAATCAGATCATGAGAAACTTCCCGCACGGTGGTTTCAAAGCCGGCGCCCGCTGTTGTTTGGGCGATGCCGGATCCCATCAGGCCGCATCCGAGTACGCCAACCTTTTTGGTTTCCATTTGAGACTCCTTTGATAAACGGTACAAAACCGGGAGCGGTTCTATGAAAGCGACCGGGTCAAATCCGCAGCTATTGGTTACTACCCGCTCGCTACCACGAGCGGTTCTGTACCTAGGTAGTAAATTGAAAATGTCTCGCCGCGAAGTAGAAGCTCACTAGTACCAGTAACAACACAGCGATCTGCAAAACCCGCCAGGCCATAGTCACGCTCGCCGGTGTGCCGGGGCGTTTGTAGCCAATCACGCTTGCCAACGCTGCGCCGCACAACAGGCCGCCCATGTGCGCGGCGTTGTCGATGAAGTCGCGGCCGATAAAGCCTATACCGAGATTCAACAGAATCACCGGCAACATTCCCGTGCCGAAGGCGCGCTTAAAGCCTTCAGGCAGCTCGCGACGATACTTAAGGCCAAAGATGAATAGCACGCCAATCAATCCAAACAGCGCACCCGATGCGCCTGCCGAAGGCTTGTCGGTAGACTTGATCAGAAAACTTCCAATTAAGCCGGGATGAGAGTCAGGAACAACGGTTAAGTAACTCGCCAGCACGCCGGCGACGCCCGTCAAGATCCAGAACACGGTGAACTTTGCCGAGCCGTAAAGTTTTTCGACCCATGGGCCAATCACCCAGAGGCTGTACATATTAATCAGGACGTGGAGCAAGTTAACATGAATGAAAACCGGAGTTACCAGACGCCAGTATTCATGATTGAGTCTAATTAGCTCATTTGTTTTTGCACCGTAAGCCAGCAAGACTTGTTCGGGGAAAGGATTCCACAAAACCGTCGAAGACATCCCGCTGGCCTCCCACATCAGCAGGAACACAAAAAAATTTGCGATCAGAAATACGATGGTGAAGATATAAGGTCGCGAAAGCACTGCGCGCGCATAGCCCATCGCGTAGCGCTCATGTAACGGAAGTGACTGCGCAATGGCCTGGGAACGAGGAGCGCCGCAGACATGGCAGCTGGTTTCGCCGGCGCCAATCAGCGAGCCGCAATTGCGGCAAAGACTGGGTCGGCCTGCATAGTTTGGCTGGGTGTCAGGCAAGAGTCGCTTTTGTATGACCGCGCGAGAAAGTCCACGTTAGGCGGCGATCATCAACGAGCCTGCGAAGCAGGCGGAAGAATCGCCTGCTTCGCAGGCTTGTTAAGTAGAACTCTTAGTGTGACCGGGCTCAGAATAAAATCAACTACTTTCCCAGCTCTCCCAACAGATTTACCAAATCGTCGGCGTGCTCTTCCTCGACAGCCAGGATGTTCTCCATCAAGCGGCGTGAAGTCGGGTCGTCGTTGCCGAAGTAATTGATCATGTCCCGATAGCTATCAATTGCGATACGCTCGGCGACCAGGTCTTCCTTAATCATATCGAGTAGCGTCTCGCCTTCGACATATTCCGCGTGGCTGCGAGTCAACAGTCCCTCGGGATTGAAATTCGGTTCGCCGCCAAGCTGCACTATGCGCGCGGCAATCTGATCGGCGTGACCCTGCTCGTCGTTCGCATGCTCCAGGAATTCTGCCGCAACACTTTCCGCGTGAATTCCTTTCGCCATGAAATAGTGCCGCTTGTAGCGCAACACGCAGACGATCTCTGTGGCCAGAGCCTCGTTCAGCAACTTGACGACAGTTTCGCGATCCGCGCGATAGCCCTCAGTAACCGCGCCTTTTTCGATGTGACGACGCGCGCGTTCGCGCAAAGTTTTGACGTCAGTCAGAAATGGTTTGTCCGCCACGATGTGACTCCTCAACTTAGAATTAGTCTTGGGGAAGCATGATATTACAGGCTAGCGCGAAGGCAGACAAGCGCCTGCCAACTACACGATGTGGAAGAGAGGATTTGAAACGCAATCGCGAGAGAAACTTTACGATGGCTATTCTAGTCCCCGTTTACTTTACTGCTCAAGCGAATTTCGCCTGAGCCATTAGCGTCGCCGACGATTTCAACAGGCGCACGCCAAACTAAGGTTTTAATGCGGCATGTGCCGGTGTTGTCTTCGCGGCAATAGACAAAGGTGAATGAAGCGTGCAATTCAGCAGTGCCTGCTCCTGACGTTCGCAACGGAATACGAATGGGCAGTTGCATTCCCCTGGTGCTGCGAGTGGCTTGGCGAGGATCAACTGTGATCGTTTGCGAGCCATTTTCGACCGAGATCTCGTAACGCTGCGGCGCAGAGGGATTGAGATGATAGCCCGCTGGCAGATCGATGTTGATTAGGATCGCCGCATCGCCTGCGCGTACCCTCTGCGCCGGCACTTTTATCTGTTCGGCATTTGGTGCGACGTCAACATTGGCCGCCGATTCATTCATGGTTGGCGGCTGCAGACCCTTAATCGGTAGCGTCTGTGTTTCTTTTGTTTTCAAATCGACGACCCGAATAGCGTGATTGTTTGTATCAGCGACGTAGAGCTTGGCGTTAGCAATACTTAGTCCTGCCGGTTCATAGAATGACGGTGAAGCGCCATCGGTCTGTCCCGGTTTGCCGTTGCCGACAAGTGTTTTGACCGTGCGCGCCCGCGGGTCAAGTTCCTTGATCTTGTGATTGTAAGTATCAGCGATCAAAACCTTGTCGTCGTGCGCCAGGATTCCCAGCGGATGCTGCAGTCGCACGTCATCGGCATGACCATCTTTATCGCCAAACTTAAATAGGTCCCCACCGACCAGGGTGCGCACTTCGCTATTTGCCAGATCGATTTGACGAATAATATTTGCTTCGCTGTCAGCCGTGTAGAGATTCCTGCCATCGGTAGTTATTCCGGAAGGCTGCGCGAACGCAGCTTCCAACAACGATCCGTCGTGACGTGCCTCGCGTCCTGACCCCGCAAACGTCGAGACTTCGTTCTTGTCCAAATCCATTTTCCAAATCTGATGCGGCCCGGCCATCGCTATGTAAAGCGTGCGACCCAAAAGCTGAAGATCCCACGGTGAATTCAGAGGGACGCTTCGCGCCGGACCTGATTGACCGTACTCACGAGACTGCTGGCCGGTGCCGGCAATAGTCTTCACGGTTTTAGCTTTGAGATCGACTGCGCGAATCAAATGGTTCTCGGTGTCGGCAACATAAAGAGTCTCACCGTCCAGGACCATGCCCTGTGGCCGAAAGAATGACCAATGGTTTCGATCAGCGTCCCATCCAGTTTGGCAACTACGATCCGGTTATGATCAGAGTCAGCGATGAATAACCGATCGCTTTTCGCATCAGCCAGAACCTTGCCGGGAAATGCCAGCGGCAAGTCGCCAACCTTCGCTCGTTCAAGCACCAGCTTAAGTGGTTGTTCATTCAGCTCGCCGCGTTTGCGGAATTCCGCAATCGTCTGGGCAATTGCCCCATCGAGCGCGTCGTAACCACCTTCGCCCGAAAGACGACCGATGATGTATCCGGCCGGATCAATCAGATATCGCGTTGGCCAGGCATCCACCGCATAGGCGCGCCAGATGGCAAAGTCTGCGTCATTTACGATCGGATGTTCGATTTCGTAGCGCAGTATGATGCGGCGAATGTTTTCCGTATCCTTCTCGTTTTCGAACTTCGCCGAATGAACCCCGATGACTACCAACTCGTTTGGATACTTCTTCTCCAGCCGTTTTAGATCCGGAATGATGTGCATGCAGTTGATGCAGCCATAAGTCCAAAAGTCCAGGAGCACAACTTTCCCCTTCAATGCCGAGAGTGAAAGCGGCTTGTCGGTATTCAGCCATCCGTGATGACCGGTTAGTTCTGGCGCGCGAATGCGACTGCGTTCCTGCGTGGTCATTTCAGAGCCTTCCTGTGAAT
>WNGE01012141.1_pt1 | contig 10320 bp, 16 predicted proteins | sample 5400651 | NCBI WGS metagenome assembly WNGE01 (sample SAMN13153370, study PRJNA577476) | soil metagenome | isolation source: 60 cm soil or saprolite under grassland replicate 2 | place: USA:California | collected 2016-06-15
ACGACTCCCAGAACCGCTACTACGAGGCCCCGCTCCAGTGGAAGGCCAACGCCGGAGTCCTGGTCATCGACGACTTCGGGCGCCAGGAAGTCCCGCCGATGCGACTGCTGAACCGCTTCATCGTCCCGATGGAGAAGAGGATCGACTACATCGACCTCTCGGCCTCCGGCCGCAAGATCGAGCTTCCCTTCCTCTGCCAGGTCGTGTTCTCGACCAACCTCTCGCCCACCGAGCTCGTCGACGAGGCCTTCCTGCGCCGCATGGCGTACAAGATCGGCGTCGGCAACCCGACGCCGGAGGCCTTCGGGCGGATCCTGCGCTACGAGTGCGACCGCCAGGCCGTGCCCTGGGACGAGAAGGCGGTCGGCTACCTGCTCAACAACCTGTATGGCAAGAAGCCGCTTCGCGGGTCGCACCCGCGGGCGCTGGTCGCGCGGTTGGTCGACCTCGCCAACTACCGCCAGCAGACGCCGCGGCTCACGCCGCAGACGCTGAAGGAGGCGTTCGACGCTTGCTTCAACCCCGCGCTGGGCAGCCTGGTCGAAGACGACTGGGCGCGCCCTGCAATGGGTTAAACCCAGGCCAGATCCCTCTCCCCGACCCTCTCCCCTGCGGGGAGAGGGAGAGTCGCACCCCGAGTCGGCCCTCTCCCCTGCGGGGAGAGGGAGAGTCACACCCCCGAGTCGACCCTCTCCCATGCGGGCAGAGGGAGAGTCACACCCTGGAGCCTCTTACGCAAGCCTTCCAGGTCGCTGTATTTGCCCCGCAGTTCGGGCGGGAGCAGCTCGGCGATCGCGAGCATGATCGCGTCCGACGCCTCCCGGTGAGAGATGCGCTCCCCGGTAGGCCGCTTGCCGGCGATCACGAACGGCCTGCCAAACCGGATCTTCACCGGAACCCGACGTGGCCAGATCGTGCCTTTGGGCATGCACTCGCGGGTGCCGGTGACTGCGACAGGTAGCACCGGGCAGCCTGAGCGCTGAGCGATGAAGCCGGCCCCGGGCTCCGGGTCCGACAGCGTGCCCGCTCCGACCCGCGTGCCTTCTGGGTAGATGACCAGAACCTGGCCGTCTTTCAAGAGGTCGAACGCCCGTCTCAGCGCGACCCGGTCGGCGGTATGGCGAACGACCGGGAACGCCTGGTAGGCGCCAAACAGCCAGCGCTGCCAAGCCGTGCCGAAGTATTCGGACTTGGCCATGCTCCAGCTGTCTGGCCGCGGCAAGAAGGCCGGGACCATCGGCGGGTCGAGGGTGGCGAAATGGTTGCCGCAGACCACCAAGCCACCCTCGCGAGGCACGTTGTCCGTCCCCTCGACCGTGAACAACCCGACCAGGTAGGTCCGCGTCATGAAGCGCATGAGGCCCCGCAGGAAGCGCGTCATCATCACGCGCGGGACTGGACCTCTCTGAGGATGCGTTCGACGACCTCGTCGAGCTCGAGGTGGTCGGTGTCGATGATCACCGCATCATCCGCCGGCCGCAGGGGCGCCACCGGCCGCTCCGAGTCCACCCGATCGCGCAGCTCGACCTCCTTGCGCATCGTCTCGCCGTCGATACGTTCGCCTCGCCGCTCGTACTGCGCGGCGCGCCGGCGGACCTTTTCGTCGAGGCTCGCGACAAGGAAGAACTTGTGATCGGCGCCGGGGAAGACGACAGTGCCGATGTCGCGACCGGCCATCACGACACCCGACTCGTAGATGCCCTCCGTCAGCTCCGTGCCGTCAGCCCACACCCGCTCGCCTTCGACGCGAACGCTGTGAGTCTCGGCGAGCCTGGTCACCGCATTCGAGTCGCGCGGATCGATGCCGTTGGTGGCCGCAAGGCGTGTGATCGCGCGATACATCAAGCCGCTGTCGATGAACGGGAGCCCCAGCTTTTCCGCCACCCGCCTGCCGACTGCGGATTTGCCTGACGCGACACCTCCGTCGATGGCGATGATCATTCGGAGTCGCTCTGCGTGGCACGGCGCAATGCTGTGATCTCGCCCTCTGAAAGCACCCGCCAACCGCCGGGCTTGAGCCTGCCCAGCCGCAGCGGTCCAAAGCCCGTCCGCTGCAGTGCCAGCACCTTGTGGCCCACCGCCTCGACCATGCGGCGAACCTGACGCTGCCTTCCCTCACGGATCACCACCCTCAGGTCTGCGCGACCCGTGTCATGGCTCCCTCTGGTCGAGCGCACCACCTCGACCTCGGCAGGTGCGGTCCGTCCGTCGTCCAGGTCGACCCCTTCGCGGAGCGCCTTCAGCTCATTCGACGCCGGCCGTCCCGCCACCACGACCTCGTACTCCTTCGCGACCTTGAACCGCGGATGTGTCAGCCGGTAGGCGAGGTCGCCGTCGTCGGTCAGCAGCAAAAGCCCGGTGCTGTCCGCGTCGAGCCTTCCGACCGGGAAAAGGCGGTGGCCATGCGTGCCCTCGTCTCCGATCACGTCGAGCACGGTCGTCCGCGACGACTCGTCGCGCGAGGTCGTGATCACGCCGAGCGGCTTGTTCAGCATCAGGTAGCGATGCGCGGCGGGCGGCCTGACGCTCCGCCCGTCAACTGTGACCGTGTCATTTGCCGGATCGATGACCATCCCGGTGATGGCAACCTTTCCGTTCACGCGCACCACGCCGGACGTGATCAGCTCGTCCGCGGCGCGCCGGCTCGCGACCCCCGCACGCGCTAAGTAACGGTTTACCCTTTCGCCCGTTCGAGGAGTCCTACTCCGTCGCTCGGCGTCGGAAGGTGATCGAGCGACTCCAGGCCCATCACCTGCAGGAAGCGCATCGTCGTCCCGTAGAGCTTGGGCTGTCCCGGGCCCGAGCCTCTCCCCACCTCGGTGATCAGGTCGCGCAGCTCCAGGTTGCCGAGCACGCTGTCGCAGTTGACGCCGCGCACCTCTTCGATGCCGGCCCGCGTCACCGGCTGCTGGTAGGCGACGATGGCGAGCGTCTCGTAGGCGGCCTGCGACAGCCGCCCGGAGACCTCGGGCCGCAGGGCGCGCCTTACCGCCGGCGCGTACTCCGGCCGCGTCGCAAGGTGGATCTCGTCGTGGTGCCGCATGAGCATCACCCCGCGGCCTTCCAATGACTCGCGAAGCTCCTCGAGCGCGCCCTCGACAGTGTTGCGGTCGCTGTCGGTGGCCTGCTGCAGCTCACGCACCTTCAGCGGCCGGTTCGAGCTGAACAGGATCGCTTCCAGGGCCGAGGAGTCTTTGCTCACGCGGCGGGCTCCCGCATCTCGACGTGGATCGGACCGAACCTTTCCTTCTGACGGACGCGCACGATCGAGCGCCGGATGAGCTCGAGGAGGGCCACGAAAGTCACCACCGCCTCGAGGCGGTCCTCAGACTCGAGGATGAGCTCGGTCAGCTCTATCGGCCCCTTGCGAAGGCGGTTGCTGATCAGGTCGAGCTTTTCCTGCAGGGTCCACGTGCGCCCTTGCACCACGAGCGGCCGCGGAGGAATCCGCGCCAGCACGCTGTTGAATGCGGCGACCAGGAAGTCGACGTCGAGCGGCGCCTCCTGGCCACCTGCCTCGACCGGACGGGCCGGCGGCGGAAACGCGAACGACTCTTGCTGGGCGCGTTCGAGAAGCTCGCCCGCGATCTCCTTGTAGGCGCGGTATTCCTCGAGTCGCTGGCGGACCTCGTCCTCCCAGCCGAGCAGCTCGGTCTCCTCGTCGGTCGGGCTCTCCCCCGGGAGCAGCCGAATGGACTTGAGGAGCAAGAGTCGCGCCGCCATCCAGAGGAACTCTGCCATCTCCTGCGCGTCTGGCACCTCGCGCGCCGCGATCTCGGCGAGGTAGGCGTCAGTGACCTTCGCCAGCGAGACCTTGAAGATGTCGATCTCCTCTTGCTCGACGAGAGCGAGAAGGAGCTCGAGGGGTCCTTCGAATACGGTAGTGCTGACGGCCAGGCGGCTCGGCGCCGTTTCCATCCAGCGCGCAAGCCTAACCGATGGAGCGCGCCGTCTACTTCTTCGGGACCAGCGGGCGGCCCCAGCCGAGCTTGTCGCCGAGGCGCTGGTAGAAGCTCTCAGGTGGGCTGAACCGGACGACCTTGAGCTTGCGCGCATGGGGACCGCAGCGGATGACATCGCCGGTGGCCACGGCTCGGCCGCGCCGCCCGCCGTCGACCCGCATCTCGGCCGGCCCGCGCACGACGGTCAGCGTGATGTCCCGGCGCGGCCCAAACACGATCGGACGGACGGTCAGCGCAAACGGGCTCATCGGCACCAGCACCAGGTCCTCGAGGGTGGGTTCGAGGATCGGACCGCCGCTCGCGAGCGCATACGCGGTCGAGCCGCTGGCGGTCGCGACGATGGCGCCGTCGGCGTCGATCGTCCCCACCGCCTGGTCGGCGACGTCGATCTCCAGGCGGAGGATGCGCGCGTCACCGGCGTGGTCGACCACGACCTCGTTGAGGCCGATCGATTGCGCGAGGCTGCGGCGTCCGCGCAGCAGGGTGACCTGCAGCATCGTCCTTTCCTCGATGCGATATCGCCCGTCGAGATAGCGCCGCAGTCCCGAGTTCATCTCCCCGGCCTCGATCTCGGTGAGGAATCCGAGCCGCCCATGGTTCACGCCGAGGATGGGGATGCCTCGTGGTGCGGCAAGGCGCGCGCCGGCGAGGAAGGTCCCGTCTCCGCCGAGCGTGAGCAGCAGGTCGCTGTCCTTCAGGGAGCGGGCCATCGTGCCCGACGGCGCCTCGCGTCGCACCTCGCCCGCGTCGACCTTGCGAGCCTTCATCGCGCGGATCGCGCCGTCGATGACCTTCTGGTCGACGCCTGCGCCGCGAAGGATGCAGACCTTCACCGTCGCTCTGGCCGCAGGTGGATGAAGATCTCGCGGTTGCCCTCCGCGCCGGCGACCTCTGATGGAGCCTCGCCCTCGACCAGATAGCCGCCCGCCACAGACCACTCACGGAATGCCGCGAGCGCGCGCTCGATCGAGGCCTGGTCGCGGACGATCCCGCCCTTCCCCACCTCCGCGCGTCCCACCTCGAACTGGGGTTTGAAGAGGGCGACCACCTCGGCCTCGGAAGCGGCGCGTCGCACCGCCGGCAGCACCTTTTCCAGGCCGATGAAGGACACGTCGATCACCACGAGGCTTGGCGGCTCAGGGAAGGATTCCAGGTCGCGCGCGTTGGTCCGCTCGATCACCACGACGCGCGGATCCTGGCGCAGGCGCCAGTGAAGGAGGCCACGCCCCACATCGACCGCGTAGACACGCACCGCGCCGCGGCGCAGCAAGACGTCGGTGAACCCGCCGGTCGAGGCGCCGATGTCCGCGCAGACGCGCCCTTCGGGATTGACGTCGAAGCGATCGAGCGCCGGCCCGAGCTTCAGCGCTCCGCGGCTTGCCCATTCCTCGGTCTGGTCGACGGTGACCGCGTCTTCATCGCGGACGTTGCGGTCGGGTTTGCGGACCGTTTCGCCGGAGACCTTGACCTTGCCGGCCAGGATCAAAGCCTGCGCACGCTCCCGCGATTCGACAAGACCTGTCTGGGTCAACAAGACATCGAGCCTCGGCAACTCAGAGGATCACGCCGACCACCAGGCCGATCGCCGCGCCGACAATTACCTCCATCGGCGTGTGTCCCAGCAGCTCGCGGAGCCGCATTTCTTGCACGCCGCGCATGTGCACGAGATCCTCCACCAGGCGGTTCAGGACCTCGGCCTGGCGCCCGGCGGCGCGGCGAAGGCCGGCGGCGTCGTACATGACCACGAACGTGAAGATAAGCGCGATCGCGAAAGGTGCAGAGGTGATTCCCGCGTACTTGCCGACCGCCGTGGTGAGACCCATGACGATGGCGCTATGGCTGCTGGGCATGCCCCCCGTCTCCGCCAGAACCCGGAGGTTGAGGCCCCGCTGCCGGAAGGACGTGAGCAGGACCTTGGCCGCCTGGGCGATGGTCCAGGCCACCAGCGGCGCCAGCAGATAGTTCAAGTGGACAGCAGGTTAGCCGTTTGGTCCGCCCGTTCCTTGAGTTCGGCAAGCAGCGCCTGCGCCTCGGAGAGCAGCCTCAGCGCCCGCTCGTGAGCGGACACGAGCTCGTCAAGCGGCGCCGTCCCGCCGGCGAGCTTGCCGATGGCCTTCTCCAGCTCGCCGAGGATGGCCTCAAGCTCCGGCGGCGGTCCGATCAAGTAGCGGTCGCCGCCACGCGGCCGAGGATGCCGTTTACAAACCGGCCCGACTCCTCGCCTGAGAAGGTCTTGGCCAGCTCGATCGACTCGTTGATCGCCGCCTTCGTCGGCACCTTGCGGTCGATCGCGATCTCGTAGATCGCGATGCGCAGGATGATGCGATCGACCTTGGCCATCTGGTCGAGCTTCCAGTGCTCGGACGTCTCGCTGAGGGTCGAGTCCAGCTTCTCCCGGTTCGCGATCACGCCGCGCACGAGCTGGCGCGCAAAGCTCTTGGTGTCTTCGGTCGCGGCGCCCTCGGCGGCGTGATAGAGAAGGACCTCCTCCGCGTCGTCCTCGCTGCCTTCCAGCTGGAAGAGAACCTTCAGTGCCAGCTCCCTGGCCTGGTGGCGCTTTCCCACCGACGAACTCCTACGAGGCGAAGGCAACGCTCGAGACGAAGACGTTGACCTCACCCACCTCGAGTCCAAGCATGCGCTCGGTCGCTTCGACGACGTTGGCCTGGACCGCTGCAGCGACGTCGGCGAGCTTGGCCTCGGAGGAGACGGTGATGAAGACCTCGAGGTGGATGGACCGGTCGCCCTCGATGTGCACGCGCACCCCGCGGTGCGCGCCCTGGCGGCGTACCCAGTCACCGAAGTGGCGCGCGGCCGCTTCGTCCATGCCATCCACGCCCTCGACCTCGCATGCGGCGAGGGCGGCGATGCTGGCGATCACCTCGTTGGCCACACGGACAGCCCCCAGCGAACCGTTTTCGCTCATCGTGGAATCCTACTCTTCGCGTATTCATCTCTTCGCGTTGCATCTCCCTCTCCCCCTCGGGGAGAGGGATCGAGGGTGCAATCAGTAGGCGAAGCGCGCCTTGGCGCGCCGTCCTTAGCGCGCTGTGCGCGCAGGGGCTTAAGCATCCATCCCCCTCGGGGAAAGGCATCGAGGGTGCAATCAAAACGCGAAGCGCGCCTTGGCGCGCCGTCCTTACCGCGCTCTGCGCGCAGGGGCTTAATCATTCATCCCCCTTGGGGAGCGGCATCGAGGTGAGGGGCCCCTCGGGTACAGCCTCAAGCACGTTCCACGTAAGACTGGTCGCGCGTGTCGACGCGGATCACGTCGCCGGACTGGATGAACAGCGGCACCTGGATCGTCGCCCCCGTCTCGAGCTTGGCGGGCTTGGTGGCGCCCGACACCGTGTCCCCTTTGAATCCCGGATCCGTTCTCACGACCTTGAGATCCACGTTGATAGGCAGCTCGACGCCGATGAGCTTGTCCTGGTAGCGCTGCAGGAAAACGGTGCTGCCTTCCTTCAGCATCTCGAGCACGCCCTCGAGCATGTCCTCATCGACCGGCACCTGGTCGTAGGTCTTGCTGTCCATGAAGTAGTGGTGCGAGCCGTCCGAGTAGAGGTAGGTGGCCTCGGAGCTGTCGATGCGCACCGCGCGGTACTTGTCACCGCTGCGAAAGCTCTGCTCGAAGATCGAACCGGTCAGCACGTTGCGCAGCTTGGCCTTGATGACCGCGCCCGCCCGCGCGAGCTTGATGTGCTCGACGTTGATGATCGACAGCAGCTGACCGTCCATCTCGAACATCATGCCGTTGCGAAAGTCGTTGGTCGAGATCATTTCTCCTCAGCCAGGTACCGCAAAGCGAGCTCGTAGCCTTTGAATCCAAGACCGGTGATCACGCCGCGCGCAGCGCGGGCGGTGACGCTCTTCGACCTGTACTCCTCACGCGCGTGGATGTTGGAGAGATGAACCTCCACCACAGGTAGCGCGAGAGCCTGCAGGCAATCGTAGATGGCGAGCGAGTAGTGCGAGAACGCGCCCGGATTGATGACGATTCCCGCGCTGCCAGGACCCTGCTTCTGCAGGAAGTCGATGATCTCGCCTTCGTGGTTGCTGTGAAACGCGCTGACCTCGAGGTCGAGCTGCTTCGCCGTCTCGTTCACGAACCGGTTGAGGTCGTCGAGCGAACGCGTGCCGTAGATGTGCGGCTCCCGCTTGCCGAGCAGGTTCAGGTTGGGTCCGTTGACGACGACGACGCGCCTCATGCGAGCGATCTCGCAATCACGCGCCTCACCAGCGCGCTCGGAACCGCGTGCCCGATCTCCGCGTGGCCGATTCGCCGCGGCAGGACCCACGCCACCTTGCCCCGCCGCGCCTTCTTGTCGACCGCGATCGCCGCCAGCAGCCGCTTGGGGTCCGCGTGCGGGACGCGATCGGGGAGGCCCAGTGCCTCGAGCAGCTCGTCCTGCGACTCCGCCAGCCGCTTGCTGCAGAGGTCCATGGACACCGCGATGCGGGCGGCCACCCGCATCCCGAATGCCACCGCGCGGCCGTGCGACACGCGGAAGCCGGTGGCGGCTTCCAGGGCGTGGCCGGCGGTGTGCCCGTAGTTCAGGATCGCCCGCGGCCCACGGTCGCGTTCGTCTTTCGCAACCACGAGCGCCTTGGCGGCGACGCACCTGAATACCACGCGCTCCAGCAGCGACAGGTCGCGATCGACCAGGCGAGGCGTGTTTCTCTGCAGAAGGTCGAACAGGCCTCGGTCCATGGCGACGGCGTACTTTACAACCTCGGCGAACGCGTCCTTGTAGCCGGGGCCGGGCAGCGTTTCCATCGAGGCGAGGTCGGAGATGACGGCAGACGGCTGCCAGAACGTGCCGATCGCGTTCTTGGAGCGCTGGCCGTTCACTCCCGTCTTGCCTCCGACGCTCGAGTCGACCATCGCAAGAAGGGTCGTGGGGATCGCGACCAGGCGGACTCCGCGCTGCCAGATCGACGCTGCAAACCCGGCCAGGTCGCCTACCGTGCCACCGCCGACCGCGATCACGATGCCGCCCCGGTCGATGCGCTCTCGCTCGAGGAACGAAAGCACGCTGTCGAGCTGGGCAAGCGACTTCGACCGCTCGCTGGCCGGCACAGCGTGGATCGCCGTCCTCAGGCCTCCCCGCTTGATCATCTTGGCGATCTTGTTCGCCCACGGCCGAACGTTGCTGTCGGTCACGATCGCCGCCCCGGTGGGGTCGAGCCGCGTCACGACGTTCCGCAACTCGCGGCCGAGGTCGGTGCCGATCAGTACCGGGTACCCGCCCGAGGGCGAGTCGATGATCAGCCGGACCATAGCTTCAGCACATCGGCCGCCACGTCGCCGGGCGGCCGCTCGCCGTTCACCCGATGCTCGGCCTGCTCGTAGCGGCTGCGCCGCTGCTCGTAGAGGGCCTCGGCGTCCTGCGCGGTGCGGCCGGCGATCAGCGGCCTGCCCGGCACCTGCCGGATACGGCGCCAGACCATGTCAAAGGAGACCTCGATGTAGACGGTCGTCGCGCGCTCGGTGATCAAGGCCCAGTTATCGTCGTCCATCACGGCGCCGCCGCCGAGGGCGACCACGGCTCCGGGCTGCAGGGCCGTCGGCAGCACCTTCTTTTCGAGGGCGCGGAACGCCGGCTCGCCGCCGGTCGCGAAGAGGTCCGCGATGGACATGCCGGCTTCGTGCTCGACCAGGTGGTCGACGTCGAAGAAGCTGGAGCGCGAACGCTCAGCGACGAGCGCGCCGACAAGGGTCTTGCCCGACCCCATGAAGCCGAGCAGGGCGAGCGGGCGCCGCTGCGCGCTAGACGCCGCTGGGGTTCGCCGGCACGGGGGCCGATGACGCGGCCGCGGCGGCGCCCCCGCGGCGCCTCTCCGACTGTACGAAGACCTGGTCGCGAAAATCGCCCGGTTGGGGCAGGTGATCGAGCACCTCTGCACCCTGCGCTCCAGCGGCGTCAACCTCGACGCGCCCGTAGCCGAGAAGGCGTCCGATAAGGGATTGCCGAGTGCTGCAGTCCTGCACCCGGTCGATGGGGACGATCTTCTCCTGACGGCTGAGGACCCCGGACTGGATCATGATCCGCTGGTCGGTCAGCGTGTACGTGATCGACTGCCAGCGGATCCAGACGACGATGAACCACAGCAGGGCAAGCGCCACCACAGCCAGCGTCAGAAACGTCCTCAGCTTCGGCACGTAGTAGCCGTCCGGTCCGAGCAGGGTGAAGTCCGCGATCGCAACAACGAGGAACAGGACCACCGGAACCACGACTGAGTTCACCAGCGTGATCCAGTGAGGGTGATGTTTCAGGACGAGGTTTTCGCCGGGCAGGAGCTTGCTCATGGCGCCGTATTGTGCCTCAGTTGAGCGGGTACAGCAGCATGATCAGGG
>WNGE01009373.1_pt1 | contig 10316 bp, 10 predicted proteins | sample 5400651 | NCBI WGS metagenome assembly WNGE01 (sample SAMN13153370, study PRJNA577476) | soil metagenome | isolation source: 60 cm soil or saprolite under grassland replicate 2 | place: USA:California | collected 2016-06-15
CGGAATCCATCGAAGTGGAATTCTTCAATCCAATAGCGACCATTGGTAATGAAAAATTCACGGACTGGTTGTGAGTCTGGTCCATCAAAATTAATCGAGTCGCCCCAATCGTTTTCCTTTTCACGAGTCAAATAACTGTTGGAATAAATGCCGAGATAATTTCCGTCGGGGCCGAAGTGGTTGTAAACGACATCGAGAATTACACCCATACCCAGGGAGTGCGCGCGATCCACAAAGGCGCGTAGATCGTCCGGCGTGCCATACAGATGGGTCGGCGCAAAAAGGTCCACGCCGTCGTAACCCCAGCCGAATTTCCCTGGGAAATCCGCGATCGGCATCATTTCGATCACGGTGATCCCGATGCGCGCCAGCTCCGCCAACTGCTCGGCCGCGGCGTGCCATGTCCCTTCTTTGGTGAATGTGCCGACGTGCATTTCGTAGATGATTTGGCCTTTCAGTTTGACCCCCGGCCACTGTGAATCGGTCCAGTGGAATGTCGTTGGATCAATCACGCACGATGAACCGTGCGGCCCGTCCGGCTGAAAGCGTGATGCCGGATCGGGATGAAAATTCTCGGCCTTGTTTACCCGGAACCGATAGCAGGCGCCCGCCCCGACGTTAGCGACGCCGGAAAAATACCCGTCTTCCTCAGCCTCGAGCCGATGAAATGTTCGCCCCGCGTTTTTCGCCGCGCTTTCTTCCAGAACAAGATCCACATGCTGAGCCTTCGGGGCCCAAACACGAAAATGAGTTTTGCTTTCGCCGATCAGTTCCGCGCCAATCGGATAGCGGCGTTTTGCGCGCGCCATCATATCTGGCTTAGGCTCAGCAACGACTTGGGTAATTTCTCTTTTCGTTTTCAGCATCGGTAATTAGGAACATGCTGGGGGCTGGTTAACGAAGCAACCGCAGACAAGTAGGGACGGCTTTTGCTAGCGTTCGTTGATTCAGTTTCCTCCAGCAGTGGACTCGGATGTCGGCCAGCTTGGCTGACTCGGCCGACAGGCTGCCAGCCTGGCGAATTGTTGCCGGGCAGGCCGGGCAGGCCGCTAGCCGGGTCAGGCTGGCAGCTTGACATGCGGTTCTACCATGCTGCTCAACTAACGATTGGCCAAGGCTACTACGCGCTTGCCTCGAGTCCTTTTAGCATTGATCGCTTTCGGCGAAGTGTTTCAGAATGCCGCGTCATGAATGGTGGCCGCCCGAAAATCGAAATCTTCAAACCGTTTGGGGAAGCCATCGAATTGACGAAGAGGATTCTCTTTCAGCCGTTTGACGTAAAGAAATGGTTTGTGATTGGCTTTGCTGCGTGGCTGGCGAATCTGGGTGGTGGTGGCGGCAGTTTTAACTACCGGTACAACCGTCGCGAAGATGTGCAGAAGCTGAATGAGGCAATTAGCCAAATTCCGCATCCGATTCTTGTGGCAGGCGTATGCGTTTTGATTTGCTTCGTCCTCGCTCTCATTATCCTGTTTGCCTGGCTGCGGGCGCGCGGCTGCTTCATATTTATCGACTGCATCGTGAAAAACCGCGGCGCAATTGCAGCACCATGGCGTGACTTCCAAAGAGAGGGAAACAGCTATTTTCTTTTCTCATTGCTGGTCGGCTTTGCCTTCCTGATTTTCGCGGTGCTGCTCTCGTTCCCGTTCATGCTTCCGATTATCGGAGGCGTTACCTTTCTGCACATACACGATGTCTATCTGATATCCACGATCGCCGCGTGGGCATTTGTGATGATTCTTCTCGTTGTGGCATGGTCGTTGATCGCGAATTTCATGGTGCCCGTTATGTATCGGCAGCGTTGCCGCGCCTCTAAAGCGTTTGGCGTTGTTGCCAGATTAGTGGCAGCGCATCCGGGTGAAATCCTTTTGTATTGTTTGTTTTTGATTGTTCTGGCGTTGGCCATCGTGATCGTGGCATGCATTGCGACTTGCGCGACTTGCTGCATCGCCGCGATTCCTTATATCGGAACGGTGATTTTGCTGCCGGTCTTTGTTTTGCTTCGTTCGTTCTCACTTTTATTTCTGCGCCAATTCGGCTCCAATTACGATGTATGGGCGAACTTTATTCCACCAGAGTTCTCGCCCATTCTATTGTCACCGCCTGCGCCGCCAACTTCGACATCTCCATTGAATTCGCCGCCGGGCCCACCTTCGCCTCCAGCTGGATGAAAGAATAAGTCAAAGACACGGTCAGTGCCGCGCTCTACGCTTATCCATTATGCAAATCTCAAGACAACTGACGTTCTTTGCTGGAATAACGGCTGCGGTAATTCTACGAAGCGTCTCGCCTGCGCAAGCGGCCAAGCCAACTATGAAAGCAATTGTAGCGCACGAGTACGGCGGCCCGGACGTATTGAAGTATGAGGATGTTCCGCGGCCAGAGCCGAAGGAAGATCAGATTCTCGTTCGCGTGATCGCGGCTGGCGTGAATCCCGTCGATGGAATGATCCGATCGGGAATGTTTGCGAAATATGAAAAGACCGTATTCCCAATAATTCTGGGCGCGGACATTGCCGGAGTTGTTGAAAAGGCTGGGAGTAAGATTACGAAGTTTAAAGCAAGCGATCCTGTGTTCGCGTATGTCAGCTTGAAGAACGGTGGCGGATATGCGGAATATGCGGTCGCGACGGAAGTGGAGGCGGCGGCCAAACCGAAGTCGCTTAACTACGTCGAGGCTGCCGCAGTGCCGGTCGTCGCGTTGACTGCGTGGCAGGCATTGATTGATACCGCGAAGCTGAGCGCAGGTCAGACCGTGCTTATCCATGGCGGATCGGGCGGTGTTGGAACTTTTGCGATTCAAATAGCAAAGGCGCGCGGGGCGAAAGTGATCGCGACAGCATCGACCGCAAATCAGGATCTGCTCAAACAACTCGGCGCGGATGTGGCGATCGACTATACAAAGCAAAAATTCGAAGACGTCGCGAAGGATGTGGACGTAGTGCTGGATTCGGTCGGGAAAGACACGCTGGCGCGCTCGTATGGCGTGGTAAAGAAAGGCGGCTTCATTGTGTCCATCGTTGGGCGACCCGATCCAACGCAGCTTGAAAAGCACGGGGTCCATGGCGCGTCCATTAGTGTCGAACCGAATTCGGGTGAGCTCGCCGAAATCGGCAGGCTGATCGGCGAAAAGAAAATCAAGGTGATCGTCTCGCAGACGTTTCCGCTCGCCGAAGCCGCGAAGGCGCAGGAACAAATCGCCACCCATCACACGCGCGGGAAGATCGTTCTCAAAGTTGCGGAGGAACCGAAGTAAGCCGATCCGATAAATGACGCTGTCATGTTGAGCGAAGCGAAATCGGAAGTCAGCCAGCCTTGGCTGACTCGGCCGCCAGGCTGCCAGCCTGGCGAATTGGCTAGAGCAGGCTGGCAGCCTGCTCGCCGAGTCAGGCTGGCAGCCTGACATCCGATCGTGTTCGCTTTCAAACTGCAATTGACAAAAGCTAAATAACCGGAGTAGCAGGCTGTGGCTCGCCTGTAGTATAACCGAGCGATGAACTGGGAAGCGATTAATGCGATCTCGCAATTGGTCAGCTCAGTCGCTGTCGTTTTGTCTGTATTATATCTCGGCATACAAGTGCATCGGAGCACGCGCGTGGCCAGGCTCGCCACGCAAGACGCCGCAGCCACGGCTTTGCGCGATGTGACCAAACCGTTCATGGAAAACGCGGAAGTGGAACGAATCTGGCGAGTAGGTCTCGAAAATCTGAGCGCACTTTCCGTCGAAGACCGGGCGCGTTTCTTTCATGCCACTTACCAATTCCTGAAAGCCTTTGAGACAATTCATTTTCATTATGTTTATGGACTGATGGACAGACAGCTCTGGGACGGTTGGCGAGGACTTCTTCGACATTACGTTGCTGCGCCCGGGGTCGCCCATTATTGGAAACTTCGCCCTGAAGTTTTCTCCGAGCGGTTTCGGAAATTCGTTAACGCACTCGAACCGCCGACCGAGCAACGCACGGTGGGAACTCTTTTCGGACAGGAACAAAAATGACGGGGGAGCGCGAGCATGTTGCTCGCCCAAGCCGGCATGCTGCGGGATTGCTTAGTAGCGGTATCCAACGCAGCGGAGTCCAGCCTGCGCTAACTTTTGAACGCAGCTTTTCAACAGAACCCGGCGCTTCGACGGAACGCAGGCTGGCCAGCAACATGCCAGCCAGAGCGAGCAGAATGCTCGCGCTCCCCAAACTGAGCGAGCGCCGTCAAGCAAGGAGCGGCGGTTTCCTAGCCGCTGAGGGAATACGACGGCCGGAAAGCCGTCGTTCCTTAGTAGCGGCTTCTAAGATTTACACGGCCCCGGAACGGGGATAACGAATTTGCCGTCTTTCTCGGCGATGAAGTTTTCGCTGGTGTTGGTTGAACTGCCGTTGGCGTCTTTTCTCTCGGTGGCGATGATTAGTTTCTTTGTCGGCTTGAGCGTGAGGCAAACTTTGCCGCCAGTGGGCGAATCCATTGGGGTCGCCGCTTTCTTAACATCCTCGGGTGTAAGATCGACGAGTTCTATTTTGGAAATCTTTCCGCCCGCGTCGCTAGATTGCATCATTTTGTAAAAGCCGAGAATCTCCGGGTCGGCGCCCTGCGTGTAGAGGAATGATTCCAGCGTGGCTGTATCCTTGGCCTCGAATGCTGTTTTGTATTTGTCCGTGAACGCTTTTTCCTGCGCTGGTGTGCCGGCTCGGAGTGAAACAGAAACGGTGATCAGAAGTGCGCAAAACAAGATGTGGATTTTCATAGGATTGGATAACGAAGGCCATCCTAGGCGGCTGGGATCGAAAGGGACAAGTCAATTCCTGGAGAAAACCGTTGCTGCGATGCGTATCGCAAGCTAATTGCTCGGTCCGCTACGCAGGCAAAGCCGATGAACATTCACGAATATCAAGCCAGGGAATTGCTGCAAAGATTCGATGTGGCGACGACGCGAGGCACAGTCGCTTCGACGCTCGAGGAAGCGGAACAAATCGCACGCGGGCTTGGGAATGTCGATATTGTCGTTAAAGCACAGATTCACGCTGGCGGACGAGGGAAAGGAACGTTCAAAAACGGCTTCAAAGGCGGAGTTCATGTTCGCAAAACGCCTGAGGACGCTCGCGAAGTTGTAGCGAAAATGCTCGGGCAAGTTCTGGTGACGCACCAGACCGGGCCAGCGGGTCGCGCGGTGAACAAGGTGCTCGTTGCAGAGTCCGCCGATATCGCCCGGGAAATCTATTTTGCGATCCTGCTCGATCGAGCCACCGCTGCGCCACTAATTGTGGCGAGCACGGAGGGCGGGGTCGAAATTGAAGCGGTTGCGGCAAAGTCTCCCAAGAAAATCATTCGCGAAGCGATTGATCCTTTAGCCGGTTTGCAACCGTATCAGACACGAAAAGTGGCGAAGCAACTCGGTTTTGAATCGTCGCAATTAAAGAACGCCTCCAAATTATTCGAGGGACTGTATCGCACATTCATAGCCTTCGATTGTTCGATGGTTGAAGTGAACCCGTTGGTCCTTACGACCAAAGGCGAAGTGCTCGCGCTCGACGCCAAATTTAACTTCGACGATAACGCGCTCTATCGGCATCCAGAGATCGCGGCGATGCGTGACATCGCTGAGGAAGATCCGCGCGAAGTCGAAGCCTCCAAACACGGCCTTAGTTACATCGGGCTGGACGGAAACATCGCCTGCCTCGTGAATGGGGCCGGTCTGGCCATGGCCACGATGGACATCATCAAGTTTTACGGCGGCGAGCCCGCTAACTTTCTCGACGTAGGAGGCGGGGCGACGGAAGAGCAGGTGACTGAAGCATTCAAAATTTTGATCTCCGACAAGAAAGTAAAGGCGATCCTGGTGAACATTTTCGGTGGCATCATGAAATGCGACATCATCGCTCAGGGCATCATCAACGCGGCGAAAGCGCTAAAACTATCCGTACCGCTGGTCGTTCGCCTTGAAGGAACGAATGTCGAAAAAGGGAAGCAATTGCTGAAGGAAAGCGGCCTCGCGCTGATCGCGGCAGATGATCTCGCCGATGCGGCGCAAAAAGTCGTCGCAGCCGCTCGTGTAAGCTCCAAATCCCAAGCCGCCAGCGGAAGCTCCAAATCCCAGGCTCCAAACCCCAAATAAAGAGTTAAATCCGAACTCCAAAATGGAAGATGGAGCTAAGCCACGTGATCTTGAGGATCGGACGTTCTTGTTCGCGCAATCGGTGCGCACGTTTGTAAAGCAGTTGCCGAGGACGGTTAGTAATACGGAAGATGTTCGGCAGCTCGTGCGCGCATCCGGTTCGGTTGCCGCCAATTGGATCGAAGCGGACGAAGCTTTGAGTAAGAAGGATTTTCTTATGCGGGTAAAAATTTGCCGGAAAGAAGCCAAAGAGAGTCGCTTGTTTCTGCGTTTAGTGGACACCGGATTAACGAAGAGCAACACCGCTACTCGAGAAGCATTGGCTTCTGAAGCGCGTGAGTTAACGCTGATTTTCGCATCGATTATCTCGAAGAGCGGATGAGGGCTCTCTCTTTTTTTGATTTGGCGATTGAATTTTTGCCTGGGATTTGGAGCTTCTCGATGAGTAAAATGAGAATCAAGAAAATCGGATTCATAGCCATCCCTGTAACGGATATTCCGCGAGCACGGAAGTTCTACGAAGACGTGCTCGGTTTGGAAGTGTCGGATGAAATGATGGGCGGGAAATGGGTCGAATATTTTGTTGACGAGAACACGCTGGCGATTGCGAATGTCGGTGATCAGTGGACTCCATCGGATCAAGGCACTAGTGCTGCGCTTGAAGTCGAAGATTTCGATGCGGCGATTCGTGAATTGAAAGATCAAGATGTACCATTCGCGGCGGAGCCGTTCGAGACCCCGTGCTGTCACATGGCCGTTGTGCAGGATCTGGACGGAAACAAATTAATCATCCACAAATTAAAACCAGAAACGAGAAAGGAGTCTGTAAATGATTACAAACGAAGTGGCATTCATTGCCATTGCTGTTTCAGACAAGGAACGCGCGCGGAAATTTTATCAGGAAACACTCGAACTCAAACCCAGTTCAACTCAGATGGACGGCGCATGGGTCGAGTACGATCTCGGCCCGACAACGCTCGGAGTCGGCTGTCATCCGGCGTGGAAACCGTCGCGCGATGGAACGACGGTCGCGTTCGAGGTGGAGGACATCGATGCTGCGATCAGCACACTTAAAGAGCGTGGTGTCACATTCGATATCGAAAAGACGGAGACACCGGTTTGTTGGATGGCGCAATTTCGCGATCCAGACGGGAACAAACTCGTCATTCACAAACGAAAAAAATGACGAAGCCCGAATGACGAATGCCGAAGGAATGATCAAATGACAAAGCCAAAGCAACGATGAATACGCATTCACGCCTTTTCGTCATTCGAGCGTCGGCATTGTTTCGTCATTCGTCATTCGTCATTCGTCATTCCTCCCATGTCTGTCTTGGTCGATAAAAATACGCGGCTGGTGGTGCAGGGGATTACGGGCAGTGCGGGCGCGTTTCATACGCGGCAATGCATGGATTACGGCACGAACGTGGTCGCAGGCGTGACGCCGGGCAAAGGCGGGCAAATGTTCGATGGCAAAGTGCCGGTATTCGACACGGTCTGGGAGGCGCGACAGCAAACTGGTTGCAATGCCTCGATGGTTTTTGTGCCCGCCCCGGCAGCCGCCGATTCAATTCTTGAAGCTGTTGATGCGGTTAGGCTCGTCGTTTGCATCACCGAAGGAATACCGGTGATGGATATGATGCGCGTCAAAGCGTTAATGGCCGGAAAAAACTCGCGACTGATCGGCCCGAATTGTCCCGGCATCATCACGCCCGGCGCGTGCAAGATCGGCATCATGCCAGGATACATTCACCTGCCCGGAAGCATTGGCGTGATCTCGCGTTCCGGAACGCTCACGTATGAGGCAGTCTGGCAATTGACGTCGCGCGGTTATGGCCAATCGACCTGCATCGGCATCGGCGGGGATCCTATCCACGGGATGTCGCATCTCGATGCGGTCAAACTTTTCAATGAGGACCCGGGTACAGATGCAATGATCCTGATCGGGGAAATCGGTGGCTCGGCGGAGGAAGAAGCAGCCGAATGGATCAAAGCGAACTGCAAAAAGCCGGTCGCGGCGTTCATCGCGGGGTTAACTGCCCCGCCTGGACGGCGAATGGGGCATGCCGGCGCAATCGTGTCCGGAGGAAGAGGCACCGCGGCAGGAAAGATCGAGGCGCTTAAAGCGGCAGGAATCGCGGTCGCTGATACGCCTGCCACGATGGCCGACACTTTAATTGCGCGGATGAAAGCGCGATCATGAGTCGCCGTCTTTTATCGGTGATATTTGCGGGTTTTGAAGTGACAAATAGGCGAAGCGAATTCTTCTTATGCTTCGCTTGATGAAATCGCAGGCGATCCGTTATAAGATCGCCCAATCGGTTAATTGCCTATGAACATACTTACAATTATTGCTATCACCTGGATCGGCAAAGAATATCGGTTTCTCGGTCTGGATTGGAGTTATCTCATGGTCCTTGGCTTCATTGGGAACGCCCTTTTCTCGATGCGTTTCCTTGTCCAATGGCTTGCTTCTGAGCGCGAGGGCGAAAGTGTGATTCCGGTCTCGTTCTGGTACTGGAGCATTGCCGGAAGCGCCCTCATGTGCATTTACTTCATTTTCCGGCGCGATCCGGTTGGCATCCTGGCGTACCTGCCGAACTCGATGATTTACATTCGCAATTTGATGCTAATCCGAAAACGCAAATTCGCTTTCACCGCCGCCGCGCCCTCGCAACACCCGCGCGAAGTAGACTAACGAGACGGAGATAAGCTGCGGCGGGAGGGGTGGCGCGTCGCTCGAAGTGAAAGTGTGGAAGTCATCTTGAAAGGTAAATCGCAGCTTCCTGCCGTCGGTTCATCGATTGGCTAGATGATTCGCGTCGCAACATCAACGATGTCGCCTCCGAAAGAACAATATTGCGATGACGCAGCCAACGCCCGCCGCCACAAGAGTATATCCGGCAACTGTGCCGCGCAGCTGCTCCGCGTGGTAAATAAAGGACCCAAGGCCGAGCGCAATTGCAACGATCAGCAGCGGGCCGAAGACTGTGACCAACAGATCCGGTGGAAATCTGCCTTTCATGAATGGCTCACACTATCTAACGAGAATTCCGCGGGAAAATCCCGCCTTTAATTACGGGTTTTTTCCGGTCTTTCCTTCGCACGAATCGCTGCCGACCACGGCTGCAACTTTACTCGCTCAAGCAAGCCGGAACAAGCCAGCATTGTAGGCAGGCGCTCCGCCTGCCGGGGTTATAAAAACGGCAACCGGAGCGGTTGCCCTACAATCAGACGAGATGTCGATCTCGCAGCTCGCCGATTCCCCTTGGCTCAGCGAGATATTGGAGAAGTTTCAGTTGTTGTTAATTCTCCAGCCGGCAGGTTTGCCGCTTTCCAATCCATTGCCATCCGGATCCGGGCCCGACCGCTTGGATGATCGAAGAAGATGAATTCCTCGATCGGCGTCGGATTGAGCTTGCGATAAGTGCCGAGCTTCAGCGCCGCTTGCGCCATCCCATCAGGTTCCCGCGAAGTGTTGAGTCCGAATGCGTCGGCTTCTCGCTCGGTTACGCGGACCACGGTATTGAGAAACGGCGTGGCGACGAAAAGTAACGTACTCAAAATCAATACCAGCAATGGAAGCCCGGCCGGGTCGGCAATGCCGCGAACACTCCATTTGTCTCCCCAGCGCCTCACAGCAGCGTCAAAGAGAGTGCGAGTCAGCGCGAATCCCACGAGGATAAAAATTCCGGAATAAGTCAGTAGTTTCGCGCCGTGATTGAGGACGTAGTGACCCATCTCGTGCGCCATCACCATGCGAATTTCCGGGAGCGTGCATTGTTTAAGCAGATTGTCGTTCAGCGCAATCCGCGTCGTGCCGAGGAATCCTGAAACATTTGCGCTTACCCGCGTCGTCTGACGCGAGGCATCCACTTCGAAAACCTGCGTGACTGGAATTTGATTCGCCCGCGCCATCGCCAGAATCGGGTCTCTGATTTCCGGGTTCGCCAGGGGTTTATAAGTATTGAAAAGCGGCTCGATATAGACCGGCGCGATAAAAGCACCGGCGAACGAAAAGACCAGTGTCACGATAGTCCCCCAGATCCACCACGTGCGCGATGCACGCCGAAATACCGCGTAGAGGGCAATCAGCAGCAATGTTCCCGCAATCAGCGTTACGCCGAGGCCGATCAATTGCTCGCGAAACCATGGCAAAAAACTCTGGGTCGCCAGACCGTATCGATGTTCGCGGTAGAAATGCTCGTACAGAT
>WNGE01009883.1_pt1 | contig 10314 bp, 11 predicted proteins | sample 5400651 | NCBI WGS metagenome assembly WNGE01 (sample SAMN13153370, study PRJNA577476) | soil metagenome | isolation source: 60 cm soil or saprolite under grassland replicate 2 | place: USA:California | collected 2016-06-15
CGAAGAGGACAAGCAGCGCCGTCCCGTCCCCGGCATCGAAGACCGTCACGTCGCGGCCTTGGAGGGCCTGATGGACCGCCTGTCGGAGGAGCTGCCGCCGCTGGAGAACTTCGTCCTGCCCGGCGGGTCGCCCGGCTCGGCGCAGCTCCATGTCGCGCGAACCGTCTGCCGCCGCGCCGAAAGGCTCGTGGTCACGCTCTCGCGCCGCGAGAGCGTGGGGGCGCACACCGTGCGGTACTTGAACCGTCTTTCCGACGCCCTCTTCGTCATGGCCCGCCACGAGAACAAGCGGCGGGGGATTCCCGACGTTCTCTGGGACAGCCGGGCCTAGCCGTCGCTCCGCGCTTGTGCGGGATCTGCGCCCTCTGGGCGCACCGGCGCAAGCGCTCCGCTCCCGCGGCATTCCGCTTGTCTATTGGATGTGTCGCTGCGAATGTGTGAGGGCAACCCTTACCCCTGTCATCCTGAGCGAAGCGAAGGATCTGCTCTCGTAGCTCCGCGCTCCGCGCCCGGACCGGATCCGTCTCCGGGTCATTTGCGGTCCACCTCGATGGTCTCCTTCTTTCCGCTGCTGGCGACGGACATCATGATCCCGAGACCGATCGCGATGATCACTCCGATGGCGGTCCAGACGGGTCCGATGGAAGCCAGGACTCCCATCTTCCAGAGGGCGAGCAGGGCTCCGATCAGGAACACTCCGTAGCCGACGAGGTAGAGACCGCTCCACTTCATGGTTTCTCCTCCAGGGCTTCACAAAGCAAGTTTTACGCCGAGCCCCCGTGCGTAGGACTCTCGTCTCGCGCCGCCCAAAAAGTGGCAGAATTGGCGCTGCCTTTGAGGAGGAGAGTTATGAACAGATGGCTTTGGGCACTGCTTTTTGGCATGAGCCTGATGTTGATGGGCTGCAGGAGCACCGGCCCCGCACCACCCCCGCCCGGACAGCCCGCTCCCGGGACGGGAGCTCCACCCGTGCCGCCCAATCCGAATCCCGCGCCGCCTCCTCCCGTCGTGTCGCCTGTGCCGACGGCCGTTCCCTCCGTGGCGATGTCGCAGGCGACCGCGGCTCCCGCAACCGCTCCCGTATCCGCCTCCGCCGCTGTGCCTCCCGCCGCTCTCGCGCCTGCCCTCACGATCGTGGCTCCGCCCCGGCCCTACCATGACATCCTGAAGTTGAAACAGGCGGGTCTCTCCGACGAGTTCCTTCTGAACAAGATCCACGCGGACAACGTCCCCTACCAGTTGACGACGCCGGAGATCGTGGAGCTGCGCACCGCCGGGATCTCGGAGACGGTCCTGGAGGCAATGATGAGGTCGGGCCAGCCTCCGGCCGCGACGAGCGGAGTAGAGGTTGCCCGCAAGGCCGAGTTCTCGGGCCTCGTGCGCGTGAGCAAGGGGTTTCTCGTTTTCGGCACGTCGGCGAGGAAGGTCGGCCGCCTGGTCGTGGACGGGGAGAACGTCTCCTGGTTCGACGCCGAAGACCCGAAGAAGAACTTTTCGATCTACGCCCGCAATATCAAGGAGGTCTTCAACACCTGCGTGCTGCGCCCGGTTCAGAACCTCTGTCTCGAGTTCGGCTTCGTGACCCACACCGGAGAGGAGTACAGGTTCCGTGATCCGGGCTGGAAGAATGGAGACAACAAGCTCGTCCTCGAGGCGACGAGCTACTTCCGTCAGGCTTTCCCGACACTCTTCTTCTCCCAGCGCGCCGTCAGCGAGATGTAGGGGTCAAGTGCGGGCGCGGCGGCGGTGCGAGGTGTGCCGTGCCTCACTACGGTGCCCAATTTGCCATCTGGCAAGACTGACCCCGCCCTCCATCCCCATAGCGATGTAGATGAGGCCGTCGGCCTCGCCGATGTCATGGATCGTGAGGATGTTGGGGTGGTTCAGGGCAGAAGCCGAGCGGGCCGCCTGCTCGAAGCGCTGGCGCCGGTCCGGGTCGGATGCCGTGACGGATGGAAGCACCTTGATCGCGAATTCGCGCCCGAGCTTCGTGTCGGTGGCGCGGTAGACCTCACCCATCCCGCCGGCGCCGATGGCGGCGGTGATCCTGTAGTGGGCGAGCGAGCGGCCGATCAGTGTGTCCGACTCCCAGAGACTGGGCGCGAATACTACCGCAGCGCGCAAGCCGCCGGCCCGTGGACCGGTGAAGACCTAACGGACTTCTTGTATCGCGCGAAAGACCGCTCGATCGAGCCCCGGGTCGGCCTCGCGCAGGATGAGTTGCGCGCCGACCAGCGAGGCCGGGTCCGGGCAGGCCTCCACGTGGAGCAGCGCCGTTCCGACATAGAGGTCGCCGGCGAGCCCCGCCTTCTCGAGCCATCGCAGGTAGCGCGCGTCCTGCCGCGGATCCTCCCGCCTCCGGGACCAGAAGTCCCAGCTCTCGACGATTCCGGTCGGTCGGCACAGCAGACGCTCGTTTTCGAAGAGCTCGAAGGAGAACGGCATCGCGCTCGGCGGCATCCCCCGCGCGACGATGATCGCGAACGCTTCGCCGGTCGGGCCGATCGCGGCACCGCTCAAGCCCGGCTTCCGGAAGGCGGCACGCAGGGTCTCAATCTCCTGCTCCTCGGCCCTGCGGCCGCGCGCCAGGCGCGCTTGCCACGCGGTGAAGTCCGGCGCCGGGATCGGAAGCGGAAGCTCTCCGGACTGCATCTCGTAGAGGTAATTGATCGGCAGGGCGAGGCCGAGCCCGCGCGCGTTTCTGATCATCATCGAGACGACACCGATCGCCCTCCCTTCCGAGTCGAGAAGCGGGCCGCCGCTGTTCCCCGGATTGACGTTCCCGTCAAACTGCAGATACGCGATCCCGAACAGGTTGCGGGCGGGATGGCTGACGATGGTCGGCGTCACGGTGAAGTCCATCCCGATGGGATTACCGATCATCAGAACCGCATCGCCGGCGGCGACGCGCGTCGCGTCGCCCAGCGGCAACGGCCGCGCCGCGGCGCCAGGCACGCGGACAAGCGCCAGGTCGAGCGAGTCGTCGCGCGACCGAACCACGCCGCGCAGCCGGCGGCCGTCGTGCAGGACCACCTCCGGAGGCGCGCCGCCGCGGAGCACGTGATCGTTGGTCACCAGAAGGTCCCCCGCCACGAAGAACCCCGCGCCGGCCGAGCCGGAACAGACGACGCTCGCCGTCGAGTCGAGCGCCTTAGCGATGACCTCGCGAGGCGCTGGCGTCGGGTGCCCTGGCAGGGTGGCGGCGGCCGGGCTCGGCGAAGCGGCTCGCGCCGTCGCGACGGGGCGAGGCCGCGGACGAAGAAGAACGAGCAGAAGCGCCCCCACGAGCAGTACCGGGAGAATGAAGACGAGTCGCTCGGAAAGGCGACTCGGACGAAAGGCCTCCTCGTACTCGGGAACGTCGATCCCTCTGGCGACCTCCTCCCGCGCCACCACGCTGCCGCGCCCGCCGTTGGCCTGGAGGACTTGCAGACCGTTTCGCGCCATGGCGCGCGTGATCCGGGGTGCCACGACCGATTCAGACGCTGCGAGCAATTGCTGGAGACGCCCAAGCGAAGGGAAGGGAGGCCCAAGCCGCGAGAGATCGCGGGCGGCCCGGTAGCGAAGGCGAGGATCGGGGATCGGCGCGGCGATCAAGTCGACCAGCAGGGTGCCCTGGCACCGCGGACAGACGCGGCCGCCAATGGCCGCCGGTTCCCCACACCGGGGACAGGGTTCGCGCTCCACGTCTTCCATTGTCGGAGAAACAGATTCACGACGATTCTCTCATGAGGAGGACTTCTGTCGCGTGCTGGACGCGTAACGCGCACCGGCCGATCGCACCGGTAGCGGTTCAAGTGGTCGGGATGATCTGCGGGAGGCGGCGGTTTCGGGCCGGGGACGGAATTGGGCTGAGCAGAGGATCTCAGTAGCTGACGGCTCTCCGGCGTTTCCACCAGAGGGCGAAGAACCAGAGGGTGGGGACGATGGCGAGGGAGTAGGCGAGCAGGTGCCCGATCTTTCCGTCGGGACCCAGGATCTCCGTCGCGTTGTGAATCGCTTCGGAGGCGGGCAGGACGCGCGCTTCCGAAAGCTCATGGACGCCGTAGAGGAGAAGCTGCAGGACGAAGATCGAGAGAAAGACCGCCAGGATGTTCAGAAGGGCTTTTAGGTCCACGCCCCGGCCCAGGCGCGTCCAGGCCAGGCCGATCGCGATGGCCGCGGCGAGGCCCAGAGCGAGGCCGAGGGAGACCATCGCCGAGCGCATCTGGAAGAGCGCGGTCGAGATCATGAGCGCCGTCTCCATTCCCTCGCGGGTGATCATCAAGAGCGTGAAGCCGAAGACTCCCCAGAAGGCCCTCTGAACCGAAGCCGAGCCCGCGCTCGCCTCGACCCGATTCTCGATGTCCGCCTTCAGGTGAGCCGAGACCCGCTTCATGTAAACGAGCAGGCTCGCGACGAGCGCCGCCGCCACGAGGGCCAGGACCCCCTCCCACAGCGACCGGTTCGCGGCGCGCTGGAAGAAGAGGAATGCGACGTAGCAGGTCGCCAGCGAAACCGCCGTGCCGGCATAGACCGCGCGAGAGAGGGCGCGCCGGCCCGTGCGCGCCAGATACGAGAGGATGAGCGCGACGATCAAGAACATCTCGATCCCCTCGCGCAGCGCGATCGTGAATCCTTGCCACACGGTCTGCGGGCCTCCGGCCGGGCTTGACAGAGCCCGGAAAGCGCGGAAGAATACCGCAACTGAGACTGAGTCGCAATCGCATGAAGAACCGGGAACGCGACATCTTCCGCAAGTACCTGGAGCGGCGGGGCTTGAAATTGACCGCCGAGCGGCAGGCCCTGTTCGACGAGCTCTTCGCCCGGCACGAGCATTTCGAGGCGGACGAGCTCCTCGTGCGACTGCGCGCCAAGCACAAGAAGATTTCCCGCGCCACGATCTACCGGACGCTCGATCTGCTCGTGGACTCGGGCATTGTCGGCCGCGTGCGGATCAGGGAGTCCGGGTATCGCTACGAACGCCTTCGCGCGGGGGAGCACCACGACCACCTGATCTGCAATGAGTGCGGCCGCGTCATCGAGTTCTACGAGCCCCGCATCGAGAGCCTCCAGGACGAGGTCTGCGAGGGCTACGGGTTCCTGCCGCTGTCGCACAGTCACCAGATGCGGGGCATCTGCCGCCAGTGCCGGCCGCGCGTTGTCCGCGAATCGGCTGCGAGGGTCCACGCGTCGCCGCGGCGGGCGGGCCGACTCCGCGTCCTCCCGACCCACTGACCCCGTGCCTCTCGAGTCCCGCCTCCCGTCTTCCGCCTCCCGGCTGTTGAGACTGAGTCTCTGTCTTATCGGCGCCGTCCTCGCGCTGGCGGCGGACAGGGCGGGAACGACCCCGGCGCTGGTCGAGCGGCATCTCGAGGCGATGGGCACGCTGCTCGGGCTCTCGGTGGCCGGGCCGGACCGCGCCGCGGCCCTCGAGTCGAGCGAGAAAGCGGTGCGGGAGATCGCGCGCGTCGAGACGCTGATCACGACCTGGCGGCCCGGCGGACCGCTCGACAGGGTCAACACCGCGCCGCCCGGAGGGGCCGTTCTTCTCGACGCGGAGGTTTCGGAGCTGCTCAATACGGTTTTCGGCTGGTCGGAGCGCACGGAAGGAGCCTTCGATCCGACCGTGCTGCCCCTCGTGCGCGCCTGGGACCTGCGCGGGCAGGGGTGCGTGCCCGACGTCGCGACTCTCTCCCGGGCGCTCGCGGCGACAGGGCGGGACCGGTTTGCCCTGGATGCCGCGACGGGCCGCACACGGCGCCTCTCCTCCGACGCGGGCATCGACGAGGGTGCGTGGGGCAAAGGCTACGCGCTCGACCGCGCAGTGTCGGAGCTCAAGCGCTGCGGCGTGCGCGAGGCGTTGCTTGACCTGGGCGGCCAGGTCTCCGCCATCGGGCCCGCGAGGGTGGCGATCGCGGATCCGCGCGAGCGGCGCCGGACGGCGGTATTTCTCGACATCCTTGACTCATCGGTCTCGACCTCAGGCAACTCGGAGCGCGGCATCGTCGTGGCCGGGCGGCGGATCGGCCATCTGCTCGACCCGCGCACGGGACGCCCGGCGCCGGATTTCGGATCAGCGACGGTCGTGGCCCCCTCCGGGGTCACGGCGGATATCCTCTCGACCGCGTTCTTCGTGCTGGGGCCGGAGAAAGGGCTCGATCTCTCCGAGAGGCTGCGCCGCCAGGGTTTCCCCAACGAAGCACTGTTTCTCGTCGCCTCGGACGGCGGCTGGAAGACCATCGCGTCGCCCGGCCTCCGCTCGCGCCTCGAGTGCCCCGGGTTGCAAGCCCGTGAACAAAGTCCTCTTGTCATCCCGAGCCCCTCGCTCCCTTTCTGTCATCCCGAGCGCAGCGAGGGATCTGCCCCGGTTGCTTTGAGTCGCTTCGTCCGCTCGGGACAGGCTCCGCAAAGAATCTGCCCTGGTCACGATCTGTCGAATCGACCGGAGCAGATTCTTCGTCGCTTCGCTCCTCAGAATGACAAGAAGGGGTCTGCGGCCCCGCTCAGACTTTCTAAGCGATGACATGAGTCGCGGAGGGGCTCCTCAGAATGACAGTTATTTACGGAGGAGGACGTTGAGAATCCTGATCGGCTTCCGGATCGCTCTTCTCGCGGTGTGCGTCCTGGCGGCGGCTTCACCGCGCGCACGGGGGGACCAGCCGCAGCAAACCCTCGAGCAGCGAGTCGAGCGGCTCGAGAAACTTCTGGCCGCGACGCGCGCCGAGCTCGCGGCCGCGAAGTCCGCGACCGGGACGGATCCCCAGCGCCTGGCCGAGATCGAGCGCCAGATCGAAGTCCTCGCCCGGGAGATCGAGCAGCTGAAGCTCGGTGAGGCGGCGACGGCCGCGGCGGAAGGCAAGGGGCTTCGCTACGGTGTCGGCCCCGCGGCCTCCAAGGTCTACGGCAAGAAGGGTGTCTCGATCGGCGGCTATGGCGAGTTTCTCTACCAGAATTTCGACGGCAAGCGGGAGGACGGCGAGCCGTCGGACGTCAGGAACCAGGTGGATCTGCTGAGGGCGGTTTTCTATTTCGGGTACAAGTTCGACGACCGCTGGGTCTTCAACTCCGAGCTCGAAGCCGAGCACGCCGTGACCGCCTCGGACAAGGGAGGTGAGTTCGAAGTCGAGTTCGCGTACCTCGACTATCTCTTCTCCAGGCCCGCGCGCGCACGCGCGGGCCTGGTCTTGATCCCCATGGGCCTCATCAACGAGCTGCACGAGCCGCCCACGTTCCTGGGCGCGCTGCGGCCCGATGTCGAGCGAGTCCTGATCCCATCGACCTGGCGGGAGTTGGGCGCCGGCGTCTACGGAGACGCGGGACCGTTCTCCTATCGCCTCTACGCGGTCAACGGCTTGAACTCGAAGGGTTACACGGCCGAGGGGATCGAGGAGGGCCGGCAGGAGGGCTCTGAAGCCGCCGCGGAGAACTGGGCTGTGACGGGGCGGCTCGATTGGACGCCCGTCCCCGGCGCCTTTGTCGGGGCGTCTTTCTTTTCCGGGGACTCCGATCAGGGGGAGCGCACCCCCTCGGGCCACTCGTTTGCCGGGAGAACGACGCTCTTCGACCTCCATTCGGACTGGAAGTGGAGAGGGCTTTGGCTGCGGGGACTTTACGTTCGCACGACTGTGGGCGACGCTGCGGCCATCAATGAAGTCAACGGCTTCAAAGGAGACGAGTCAGTGGGAAGCCGCCAGTGGGGCTGGTACCTGCAGGGAGGTTTCGATGTCCTGTCGCTCAAGGCCGGCGCGCGGGCATCGCTCATCCCCTTCGCGCGCTACGAGCGTTACGACACGCAGTCGGAGGTCCCGGCAGGCTACTCGCGCAATCCCGAAAACGAGGCGAAAGTCCTCACGCTCGGCGCCGTCTTCAAACCGATCGAGCCGATCGCGATCAAGATGGACTGGCAGCAGAGAAGGAACGCCGCGCGCACCGGCATCAATCAATGGAACGTCGGTCTCGGGTACCTCTTCTAGAAGCGATCGGTGATGACGAAGGCTCGGCTCGCGCTCGCTCTCGTCCTATTAGGCCCGGCATCGCCGGGCCTGGCGAAGGTCTTCCTCACGCAGGAAGAGGCGTTGAAGCTCGCGTTTCCGGGAGCAGTGGTAGCACGGCGGACGGCCTTCCTGACCGAGGCAGAGCAGAAGGAAGCCGCTTCACTCTCGGGAGGGCCGACCCCCTCGGCACTTGCCGTTGCCTATGTCGCGACAAAGGACGGGCGCCTCGCCGGCACGGCGTACTTCGACACGCACGTCGTGCGCACGCTGGACGAAACGCTGATGGTCGTCGTCTCCCCCTCGGGGACGATCGCGCGGATCGAGATCCTCTCCTTCTCCGAGCCGGAAGAGTACCTGCCGCGCGAGCACTGGTACGCGCAGTTCCCGGGAAAGGCTCTGGACGACGAGCTCTCCGTCAAGCGCGGCATCCGGGCAGTCTCGGGCGCGACACTGACCGCGCGCGCGACGACGGAAGCCGCGCGGCGCGTCCTGGCGCTTCACCAGGTCGTGGCGCGGCGATTCCGGAAGGGCCAGTGACGCGCTGGGAAGCCTGGGTCATCCGCGTCGGATTCGGCCTGGCTTCCGCGAGCGGGATCCTTTACGGCGTGATGAAGTACTTTCTCACCAATCCCGATCCCGATTCGCGCGTGGGACATCCCTGGCAGCCGGCCCTCCTCGCGGCGCACGTCCTCGCGGGCCCGGTCGCGGTATTCGGGATGGGACTCCTCCTCCGCGGCCATGCCCTGCCGCGAATCAGACGCGGGGAGCGCGAGGGGCGGGCGACGGGCCTCGCACTTCTCGCGATTGGTTTGCCGCTGGTTCTCTCGGGCTATCTCGTTGAAGTCTTCACGGGAGAGCCGGCGCGCAAGGCGACCGGATGGCTCCACGCCGCGGTCGGCCTCGTCTTCGCCCTCGCCTTTTCCCTCCACATACCGGCGTCACGTCCTCCAGACGATTCGGCGGAAACGCCGCCCGAGGCGCAGAGTGGCCCCCCGTGACGTGTCGAGTCGTTCCTCGGGGTCCCTGACGGCACGCGGCTTGCCGGCCTCGTAGACGGCGAACGCGCCCTCGGCGATCTTGCGCCGCGCCTCGCGCATGGAAGCGGCCAGCCCAGCCGCGACGAGGACGCGCGCGGCGGAAGGCTCGTCCGGCGGCAGCTCCGATGTCTCGATCTCCTCCGGCAGTTCTCCCTTCGAGAAGGCGCGGCGGAAGTCCTCTTCGGCTTGGGCCGCGGCCTCCTCTCCGTGAAACTGCGCGGTCACGATGCGCGCGAGGTCCGCCTTGACGTCCCGCGGGTTCTCCTCTCCCGACTCGACTCGGCGGCGCCGCTCTTGGATCTCTGCGGCGGGCACGTCGGTCAGAAGCTCGTAGTAGTTCCAGATCAGCCTGTCCGGAATGGACATGAGCTTCCCGTAGATCTCCGCAGGAGACTCCTGGATGCCGATCGCGTTGTCCAGCGACTTGGACATCTTCTCGGTGCCGTCCGTGCCCACGAGCAGCGGCAGTGTCATGACGACCTGGGGCTCGAGCCCTTCTTCCCGCATCAGGTCCCGCCCGACCAGAAGGTTGAAGAGCTGGTCCGTGCCGCCCAGCTCGACGTCCGCCTTCAGCGCCACCGAGTCGTATCCCTGCGCCAGCGGATAGAAGAGCTCATGGAGAGCGATCGGCTGGCGCGCCGCCAGGCGCTTCTGAAAATCGTCGCGCTCGAGGATCCTCGCCACCGTCATCCTGGACGCGAGGCGAATGAAGCCCTCGGCGCCGAGCGGAGAGAGCCAGCTGCTGTTGAACTCGATCGCGGTCTTCTTCTCGTCGAGGATCTTGAAGGCCTGCGTCGTGTAGGTCTTCGCGTTGGCCTCGATTTGCCCGCGCGTCAACTGCGGCCGCGTGGTTTTCTTTCCGGAGGGATCGCCGATCATCCCCGTGAAATCTCCGACGACGAAGACGACCCGGTGGCCGGCATCCTGGAAGTGCTGCATCTTGCGCAGAACGACCGCGTGTCCCAGGCGCCGCGCCGGAGGATCTCAAGCTCTGGAGGGCGGGAAGTCACGGCAGGCCAGGATTATACGTGGCGGAGGCGCGCCGCCGGTTTAAGGAAAGCTAAAGTCGGAATCGAAATTCGACTGGACTACTTATCTTGCCGTGGAGGGATACAAGCTTGAGGTCGAAACAAGTTCTCCTGGTTCTCCTGGCGGCCCTGTGCTGGTTGTCGCCGTCCGCCCGGCCCCTCTGCGCGGAGACGGTGACGTTGCCGGTGGTGGCGTCGGTAACGGGAGCGGGTGGAGTGCCGTTCGTGTCGGACGTGCGGGTGTTCAACACCTCGTACACGGACGCGTTGACG
>WNGE01009378.1_pt1 | contig 10312 bp, 10 predicted proteins | sample 5400651 | NCBI WGS metagenome assembly WNGE01 (sample SAMN13153370, study PRJNA577476) | soil metagenome | isolation source: 60 cm soil or saprolite under grassland replicate 2 | place: USA:California | collected 2016-06-15
GAACAAACGTCTTGTCGTCCATTCCCAGCGCGCCGTAATAGTCGCTTTTGGTTAACTCAATCCCGTGCTCGCGCAACACGTCCTGGTAGGCCGCCATTTGCAGTGGCTCGTCATTGATGATGACGCCATTGAAATCGAAGAAGATTGCTTGAATCATTAGAAATGAGTCCCAGGTCTCAAGTCCCAAGGTTAGCTGTGCAGCCAGGGGTCTTCGTTTATTTCAACCAGGATTCGATCCCATTTGAGACTTTAGACCTGACACCGCGGACTCTTCCGACTTGAGACTTGACACTCGAGACTCCTGCGGCCGCAATAGTTTTGAGTTCTGTTCCTCAAACAATTTTGGCAGGCGCTCACTTTCGAGCACATCGAGGCGGCGCAAAACTTCGGCAAGCGATAGTTCGTTTTTCAAATTAACGCGATAATCGAGATCTGCTCGTAAACGATCTTTCTCCCCTTGACGATTCTGCGACATCATGATGATCGGAGCCTGCATCCCCGCTATTACCGCCAACACCAGGTTCAACATTTGATACGGCTTCGGATCGAAACCGTTGAAGAGGATGTAGGAGTTGAAAATGATCCAGAAGACGATCAGAGCAATCGAGACGCCAATGAACTTCCAACTACCGCCAAACTCCGCAATCATGTCGGCTGCTCGATCGGCTACGGTTGCTCGCTTCCGCTCCTCTTCATTCGCGTTGCGGGAAACGCGCGAACGCAGAAGTTCGTCAGTGCGCCGCAAGCGGTCAGTCAGCGCCCCCAACATTCCCAGCGCCACATCCGGGTTTCCCCGCACAAACGCCAAAAAATTGGGCCGCGACAACACGGCCAGACAAGCATCCTCGACCACGCGCGCGTCGGCAGATCGGTTTCGACCATCAATCAAGGCCATCTCACCAAAGAAATCCCCTTGCGCGAGATCGGCCAGCGTTACCTCGTGGCCATCGTCGTCGGCGATGCTGATGCGAATGCGTCCGCTTTCGATCAGATACATCCCGGTACCCTTGTCGCCCTTGTGAAAAAGCTGCGTGCCGGCGGGAATATTTTCTATGGTCAGCAGACTGCGCAACTCTACTGCGGCGGCATCGGTCAAGGACGCGAAGAGCGGCACCGAGCGCAACGCCTCAAGGGTCATTTCGTTGGCATTAGTCGACATAGTTACCTCACGTGTAACGCAATCTGTTAGATTGCGATGATCGTCACATCTCTATTGACTGGCAGCCGCCGCTCGCAAACTAACAGTTTGCTTTACTTCATCCCTCATCCTTCATCCCTCATCCTTTTATTACTCTGCCATCTTTCATCAGGATGATTCGATCCGAAAAACTAGTCGCGAGTTCCCGATCGTGCGTGACCATCAGTATTGTCAGAGAGTCGTTATCAACCATTTCACGAAGCAGCGCAAGTAGCTCGTGAGCGCGGGTTGAGTCAACATTTCCGGTGGGCTCATCTGCCAGCAAGACTTTTGGGTTATTCGCAAGCGCACGCGCGATCGCAACACGCTGCTGCTCGCCTCCGGAAAGCTCCGCCGGACGATGGGTCAAACGATCCGACAGACCGACTCGACCCAGTAACTCCTCGGCCCGCCGGCGTCGTTGGTTGCCGCGCAGTCCCGCAAAAGCGAGTGCGAGTCCGACATTCTCTGCCGCCGTCATAGTTGGAATCAGGTTGAAGTTTTGAAAGATCATGCCAACGGAGTAACGGCGGTAACGCGCCATCTCTTTTTTGCTTAGCGGCCCCAGAGCTCTCGCATTGAAAAACACTTCCCCACGGGTCGGATGGTCAAGACCGCCAACCATGTTGAGAAGCGTGCTTTTTCCCGAACCGGATGTTCCTTGTATCGCAACAAACTCGCCCTCTTCCATAGACATTGAAACATCATCAAGCGCGGAGACACTTGTGGTACCCATCTGGTAGATCTTTGAAACTTTTCGTGCTTCTAAAAGAGACATGCGAACTTCATCAGCCGCGGATTCGCGCAAATAAAGACCGCCACAGGTTCACACAGATAAACACGGATAGAAAATGAAATAACGATTCCACGCGTTTAGTCTCTTTCTATTATCCGTGAATATCCGTGTTCATCTGTGGCGAATTCTCTTTGTTGTTCTATCCGCGCGAATCCGCGGCGCTCTTCTCCGCGGCCACTTCCGTCTTCCTGCCAACGCGCCACAATTCAAATCGTTCTTCCTGAAAACCCTTCAACAACATTTCAAACGGCGCGGTCTGGAGGTCCTCCGCTGCTATGAACTCGCGCACCTCGGGATCTTCGTAGAGTGCGCGCGAAATAATTACGTCGCTGCCGGTGGACAAACTTTCCAAACGCGCTGCCATATTTACAGTTGACCCGAAATAATCAAGCCGGTCATTCAGCGTAACCGCGATGCAGGGCCCGCTGTGGATTCCGGCTTTCAAAGTCAACGGCTCAGCTACCTGCGAAGGCGCCGCCAGGATCTCCTGTGCTCTCAGCATAGCTTTCAACGCCGCAGCCGGCTGGCGGAACACGGCCATCACCGCATCGCCGATGGTTTTCACTAAGGCCCCATCCTCTTCGGCAATCACCTTTTTCAGCACGTCGAAGTGGTTCATGACGCGGCCAAAAGCGGTGGCATCTCCAATTTCCCGATAGAGCTGCGTCGAGTTTCGTAAGTCAGTAAATAGAACGGTCAGCGTGCCCACGGAGATTTGTTCCCCGGGACGTAGCGCCTCGGTCGAGAAAAGGTCGCGAAAAATTTGTAGCGCGGTAACTTCTGCCGCGGTAGCCGCCTGGTCCCCCCAAGCCAGCCGCTCAAGGATAAGAAGTTGTTCCGCCTCTGTTTTGTTTCGCAGGCTGAGCACCGGCCGCGTTCCCAGGGACAACTCTTCTCGAGACCAGGCATTGTCTGAGATGGTAACGGCTGCCGAAATGGCTCCCTCAGGCGAAACTTTCACTGGTTGTTCGCCAGACAATTCGAGCGCGCGAACACGATAGCTGCCAGGCTCGAGAGCCACGCTCAACTCACGCTCGCTTCGTGCCGGCAACAACTGCTGGGCCACAACGTGAGGCGTCCGCTGCGGGCTGCCGATGCAATAGTTCTTAACATCAATCATCCGAATCGCGGCGTTCGGGCGAAAAGTGAGTTCCACGAAGCGATCAAAGTTAACAGTGAAATCGATGCGGCAAGTTTCGCAATGCACCTGGCTGTCAATATCTTTAAGCGAGGAACCACTCTCCTGAGGTCCGCGGCACAGGGGACACAAAAGGTCCCATTGCAGATCCAGCAGCCCCACGCGCGTTGCGCGCAGGCAGGTTTCAAGTACAACCCGACGAGGCTGCTCCCAATAGTCGGCCAGTTCATAGGGCCGAATGCGCGCCACTGAAAAATCGTCGGCTTGTTGAATGAATTCAATCAGCTGCTTAACTGCCGTCGGGTCGGAATCGGTATCGGACATGAGACGCTCTCGCATAGTCGCCAGTCGATTGCTCGCAGCGGTCGAAAGCTCCGGGGCCGATTGAATCTCTTCTGCTGAAGCTTCCAGAAAAGCCAACTCGTCATACTTTTTGAACGCCCGGCGAAATCTTCGCGAGCCGACAATTCCAATTTGCACTGGAATAGCGATCAGGCCTAATAAGGATTTTGGTGTAACCGAAACGTCGTAAGTGAACCGGGTGCCGCCCCCGGCCCTGGGAGACAGTTCTGCAAGAGCTTTCATCTCTGCGACCGGACCTTTACTGTAGGTGCGTTTCACTCCAAAGCGGACTGGCCGCACCCATTCGAACGGTTGCTCCTCCCATTCGACCGGCATGCCGAAAATCGACAGCCGCGCACGGCGGCGCGCATTGCGCAGCCTGCCGCTGGTGGGTTCGACCTCAACTGCCGGGACGTTGGTGTCGCGATTGAAGCGATTTGTATCGGCCACAAAAGGCCACAACTGTTCCGGGCCGGCTTTCAGATCATATTCCCAACGGTAATGAAATTCGCGGTAGGCCATAAGAGCAGAGATCAGGGGTCAGAGATCAGCGGCCAGAAGTCAGAATTCAGAAGTCAGAATTCAGAAGACGGGGATCAGGAGTCCGAAGCGATCAGAAGTGACCCTCTGTCGTCCGACCTCTATTTCTGTCCTCTCTTCTGTCTTCTGTCACACTTCTTTGTACTCGGAGTCGACGTCTTCGTGGGATGAAGCAACCCGGTAATTTTTCGACTGCACTTGTTTGGTGATGAGCAAGTCGTCCTTGGTCTTCAGAAGATCGGCGCGATTGTAAACCGACAGCTCGAAATTGTATCCGTGTGTGATCGCATCTTTGGGACACGCCTCCACGCAGTAGCCACAAAAAATGCAGCGCCCGTAGTCAATGTTGTAAACCTCGGCGTAGCGTTCATCGACGCCGATGCGCTTCTCCGGCGGGCGGGGATCGTCTTTGGCGACGATGTAGATGCATTCAGAAGGACAGGCAGCGGCACAAAGAAAACAGGCCACGCACTTCTCGCGACCCAGCTCGTCGACGTGCAATAAATGCTGCCCGCGATAACGCGGCTGCATAGTTACAGGTTCTTCCGGATACTGCACCGTCCACTTCTGTTTAGGTATGTACGACAAAGTCACACCCATACCCTGAATGATGGCCCTGGTCGATTCGATTACGTCGCTAATGATTGACATGTTGAAATCTCAAATCTCAGATTTTAGATTCTGGTTTCTGCACCTGGCTTTCGGTCTTTTGTTCTTTCAATGGATTCACTTCCGAACCGGTAGCCTGCCATCTGCCATCGCGCCAGACAAACTTATCTGTGAAATGAAATGCGAGTTTCTGGTTCTGGCCCTGCTCGTTCTTGACTTCCAACCTGATGATTCCATTAAGGGTAGCACGATCAGCCTTCAAACTAAGTTTCAGATCTTCAAAGTCCCACCGCTGAATAGCCTCGTCGCGTGTAGCCGTTCTCAGATACTCCGCTTTGCCCTGAGGTTTTCCGTCGGCTGACTTGCCAACGTAATCGTCAGCGAGGATGCGGTCCAACTTCTTTTTGTCGGCATTGATATTTGCTACGGTCCATTCGTGTTCCAGGTCCGTAAGATCCCGCAACACTTCGCCTTCATCCGTCGGCGGAGACGTGGTGTCTTCGGCTGAATTATCGTTATTGTTTTCATAGTCAGCCGCTGAGTTGGAATTGAGATTGGAGTCTCGGCCGTTCAGATTCGGATTCGAGCCGTTGCGCTGGCCCAGGTTGGAATTGAGGTTGGAGGAATTGGTGTTTGACGAGGCGCGCATTATTTTGGGAATCATGATCGCGGCCGCAATTCCCAGTACGGCAAAAACAACGAACACGATTGCGAGAATACCCAGAACCCAAGGCCACGTTCTTCGCTTACTTTGACCAGCATAGCCAGGAGGAACGTATGAGCCGGGAGGTTGATAGGCGGGAACGTTGGGTCGCTCCGGCGCACCGGATGGCCCGGCTGACTCAGCCTCTCTCCCTCCGGCAGATGGCATTAAGATTGTCGCTTCGTCATCAGCGGCATTAACCGACACGAGTGGTGTCCCGTCATCGGTACAAAAACTCAGGTTCTGATTGGTAAAGGTCCGATTGCAGGTTGGGCAGCGCTTCACGATGAACTTCTCTTTCTAACTGCGAGCGATTATGGTGGAACCACATTGATTCTATCGCGGTTAGCAATCCTGGGCGACCTTGGGCGACCTCGCCTTCTGATCTTAGCGGCGGTGCAGCGCGTAAAATTAGCGGAAAGCACCTGACAGGAAAGCCATTCCGTAAAGCAAAATGATCAGCGCCAGCAATACAAAGTAGAGTGACCCAGTCACGATGCCGCCAATCGCCATCCCCTTACCCGAATATTTGGTTGGATCATTTTTGATTTGTACCAATGCGACGATGCCCAGGATGATTGCAACTGGGCCAGTTAGCAGGCCCAAATAACAACACAAACCGATCGTCGGGCTGATAATCCCCAAAATCAGCGACGCGATGGCCAGACTCTGTTGCGGGGCGACAGGGTATGCCGGTGGAGGCGGCGGCGTCCAGCTACCCTGAAGTGATGGCGGCTGACCGAATGGCGCCAGCGGCGGCCTGTAAGTGCCAGGCATGTCCAGCGTTGGCTGTTCGCTCGGGCTGACACTCGGAGGCATTGGCGGACGCACCAGCGTCGGAGGCGGTTCAGATGCCGCAGGCTCCGTTTCAACCAGCGACGTGCCGTCCTGCGTGCAGAACGTCAGCCACTCATCGGAAAACTCCCGGTTGCAGGTTGGACAACGCTTCATAGGGTGTTTCCAGTAATTAGGTGGCGGATCAGTTTGCCCTCTGTCTAATTCTCACCGGGGCTTTAGCCCGGTGATAAGGAAGACTCCCGACAAGGTGGAACGTTTCAACGGATTCGCTTTTTGCGGATCTTCTATTCAGCGCGTTCCAAACCGTTAAAACGGTTAGAGAAACAACAGCATGACCCTGCCACCGGGCTAAAGCCGCGGTGAGAATCAGAATCATAATGAACAAAACTCGCGAGCTTTCGCGTTTGATCCCTTAGACAAGCTCGATCTGACCAAAGAAGTAGGCGATTTCAATTGCCGCGTTTTCATCGGAATCGGAACCATGGACTGCGTTCTCCCCTAATGAATCGCCATATTCTTTACGCAACGTTCCTTCCTCGGCCTTGGCCGGGTCTGTTGCGCCCATTAGATCCCGCCACGCCTTTACCGCGTTTTCCTTTTCCAACACCATAACTACGCATGGATCGCTCGACATGAATTCAGTTAAGCCGCCAAAGAACGGTCGTTCGCGATGAACCGCATAGAAACCTTCGGCTTCCCGCAAACTCATGTGCAACGTTTTCATCGCGCGCAACTTGAAACCAGCATCATTGATTCGCTGAATTATGTTACCAGTGTAGCCCGCACGCACTGCGTCGGGCTTAATGATTCCGAAGGTAAGATTCCCCATCTGCTCTGTTGCTTGTCTCCTCTTTTGATATTGGCCGCGGATGCGCGCGGATAAACGCCGATATGAAACCGCAGAACCAAATTCTGACTGCTCTTATTTCTTTCAGTTCCGATCCGCGAAAACCCGCGTTAATCCGCGGCTGAATTTTTACGCTGCCGCGCGTGCTGCCAGTGCTTCCTTCATTCCTGTCCCGATATCCGCCGGGGACCCCACAACGTGAATCCCCGCATCTTGCAACGCCTGCATTTTTTCCGCAGCCGTTCCCTTGCCGCCGGCGATGATCGCGCCGGCGTGACCCATGCGACGCCCCGGCGGCGCCGTTTGTCCGGCGATGAAAGCCACGATTGGTTTAGTAACGTTGTCCTTTGCGAACGCTGCGGCTTCCTCTTCAGCAGTGCCGCCGATCTCGCCGATCATCACGATTCCATCCGTCTCATCATCAGCCTGGAACAATCGCAGCGCGTCAACGTGCGTGGTGCCGACAATTGGATCGCCACCAATGCCGATGGCTGTTGACTGGCCCATGCCCAGGGCCGTTAATTGCCCGACGGCTTCGTAGGTCAGGGTGCCGGAACGCGAGACAACTCCGACGCGTCCCGCGCGATGAATGTGGCCCGGCATGATTCCAATCTTGCATTTGCCGGGGCTGATGATCCCGGGACAGTTTGGTCCAATAAGTCGCGTCGCTTTGTCGCTGAGATATTCTCTGACCTTCACCATATCGAGGGTCGGGATTCCCTCCGTGATGCAAACAACAACCGCAACCCCGGCATTCGCCGCTTCCATGATCGCGTCCGCGGCAAAGGCCGGCGGCACATAAATCACCGACGCATTCGCACTTGCTTCTTTCACTGCGTCGGCAACACTGTTGAAGACAGGAATACCTTCGTGAGTGGTGCCGCCTTTTCCCGGCGTAACGCCGGCGACGACGTTCGTTCCATACTCAATCATTTGTTTCGTATGAAACGTGCCCTCCTTGCCGGTGATTCCCTGGACAACCAGACGCGTCGCATTATCAACCAAAACGCTCAATGAATAGCTCCTTATTTGAACTGAAAAAATGAGGGCGCAGTATAACACGCACCGAAGTTTGACTCAGAATGTTCCTAGTTAGAACGTAAGGCGCATCGCTTAATCAGCTCAGCTTGAATTGTTGACCGTGCTCGGGAACTTCTACTGGCCAATCAAATCGCTCGCGAATGTGCTGCGCCATTGCAGTTGCCGATCCGACTTCACCGTGCGTCACGAAAACACGACGTGGCGGCGCGGGCAACTCTTGCAACCAGCGAATCACTTCCTGCCAGTCGGCGTGCGCGGAGAAGCCGCCAATTCTTTCGGTGTTGCAGCGCACCGGAACCCATTGTCCAAGCACCTTAACTTCTCTCTCACCGTCCGCGACGCGACGCCCCAGCGTTCCCGCTGCCTGGTAACCAACGAAAACAATCGTGGCATTCTCGTCAGGCAATACTCGCAAAGCATGATGAAGTACGCGACCTCCAGTCATCATTCCCGAAGCACTGATAATCACGCGCGCACCGCGTTCCTTGTTTAGACGTTTCGAATCTTCCCTCGTAGTGCTGGCAATCATCGAATGAGTTCGCATCGGGTTGGCATTTCCGGCAGACGCGGTTACATATTCCTCGTCATGCTCCTCCCTACGACTCGCATACACTCTCGTCGCCGCTGATGCCATCGGCGAGTCAAGGATGACCGGCAAGATCGGCACGCGCTTCTGGTCTTCAAGTTCGCGAATCAGATAGAGGACTTCCTGAGCCCGGCCCACTGCGAAGGCGGGAATCAAAATCTCACTGTCGTTCAGAGCCGCATTTTTGATGATGCGCTCCAGCGCGACTTTTGGCTCTTCCGGATCATGTATGCGATCGCCGTAGGTTGATTCGACAACCAAATAATCGCACGCCGGCGGCGCGACCGGGTCGCGAATGATAGGCTGATCATACTTACCCAGGTCTCCCGAAAACAATACGCGTTGACTTTGGTGATCGTCCTCAATATGCGCGAGCACCTGGCTTGACCCAAGAATGTGACCGGCGATGCGAAACTCGGCGCTGATCCCTTTTAGGATCTTAATGAGCTGGCCATCGTTAGGCACTACCTGGAGAAGTCCTAATGCTGCGTTGGCGTCTTCTTCGGTGTAAAGGGGGAGCGCCGGATTGTGACGCGTTATGTTGTGGCGATTCCGATAATCGGCTTCCTCTTCTTGCAAGCGAGCTGAGTCGGGAAGCAGTATGCGCAAAAGTTCCGCCGTGCCTCGGGAGCAATAAACCGGCCCACGGAAACCCTGGTTGACGAAGCGCGGAAGATAGCCGGTGTGATCGATGTGCGCGTGCGTCAGCAACACCGCATCGACTGAGGCAGCCGGAAACGGAGCTTCTGCCCAATTCCGTTCGCGCAGCTCACGCGGGCCTTGAAACAGACCGCAATCAACCAGCACGCGGTTCTGATGGATTTCAATTAGGTACTTTGAACCGGTGACAGTACTCGCCGCGCCCCAGAAAGTTAGCGTAGCCAATCACTCCCTCCGCTCAAGTCGTTCCAACAACGTCTTCATAGTCGATGGTTGTTGGTTGACGCTGTCGTCGATATCCAAAAAAGACTAAGAAGGTGGGCACCAGCAAAGCCAGGTTTCGCAGCGCAGTCGTAAGTCCCAATTGGCTGGCAATGATTCCGCCGAAGCAGCCACACTCAAGCGGTTCACCGTGCAAGACGTAAACGAAATACATAGCGAATCCGGAGAAAGCGATCAGCATGGCGGCGGCCAGCAGCGCTCCGGCGCGGACGGTCCGCTGCTGCAACAGCAAAATCGCGGTAATGATTTCGGCGGCAATAACCGCTACTGTTACCGGCCACATCCAGCGAACCTGATTGAACCCACTGGAGCTGAGCAGTTCGGCAACGTTTGCGGCGAAGGCTCTAAGTATCCAAAGCTTCGCGCCGGCCGTGAAAAGAAAGAGAGCTGCCAGGCCGAAGCGACTAACCTGAACTATGATTCGAAATACTGTTTTGCGGTTCATCCTGCAATAGATTCGACGACTGTGGCTCTGCCGCCGCACTGGTTGATCGAGTGGTGCCTGAAACTTGAGCGAATGGCTTTGCCGCCACCAAATGTGGCAGGGCTGACTTGAAGTTATGCCAGCCGCGAAAGGAGGCGCTGTGCGATCGGTTCTCAGAACCCCACTTTTACGCCGCCAGTGCAACGACCTTCTCGGCCGCGTCCTTCATTCCGTTGGCGACAGTGAAGTTCAAGCCTGACTCTCGAATCACCCGTTGGCCCTCTTCCACGTTCGTTCCTTCCAGACGCACCACAACCGGAACTTGTATGTTCAATTTCTTAGCGGCTTCTACGACCCCGCGCGCAACCA
>WNGE01009382.1_pt1 | contig 10309 bp, 5 predicted proteins | sample 5400651 | NCBI WGS metagenome assembly WNGE01 (sample SAMN13153370, study PRJNA577476) | soil metagenome | isolation source: 60 cm soil or saprolite under grassland replicate 2 | place: USA:California | collected 2016-06-15
TCGAGGTCGCGGTCGCGGTCGCGGTCGAGGTCGAGGTCGGTTGTCGCGGCCGGTTGTCGCCCAGGGGGTGTCGTCCCCCTCGCCCCGCGCAGCGGGGAGAGGGCCGGGGAGAGGGGCAGGTCGCGGTCGAGGTCGGCACATCCCGAAAATGACGAAAGGGCCGGAGCCTTCAGGCCCCGGCCCCTTCCTCATTCACCGAGCGGCTCTCTAGAACTTCACGTCGTCGATGCTCGCCGGCGCGGCGTCCGGCATCGCGGGCGCGTCCGGCTCGGGCGTCGTGCTCGACTTGTCCGCGTCGGCGGGAGGGACGTCGCTCTCTGCGGCGCCGGCGGCGTCGATGGCGGTGTCGGGCAGGCAAGCGGTGACGGTGCCGGCGGGCCAGGTGGCCGGCGTCACGTTCACGCACGGCCTCGCGCCGACGGCGGGCGTCTTCGTGCACGCGAAGAGGCGGTGGTATCCCTCGAGCTCGTCCTTGTCGAAGCAGGAGACGCCGAGGAAGAAGTCGGGCACGAATGGGATCGTCGCCGAAGGACCGTAGCTCGCCACGTCACCTGGCGTGATGACGTCCTTCACGAGCACGGCGGCGCGGCCACCCAGGCCGGGCACCCAGCGGGCGCGTGCGAGCAGCAGCTCGGGGCCGGCGTCGGCCGGGACGGGGACGAGCGTCGGGTTCGGGGCGAGGTACTCGTCCACGCTCGCGAGGCGGACGCGCGTCTCGCCGCTGGGCGTCTTGTGGCCGACGAAGGCGGCATCGAGCGGGGTCGCGCCCGCGACCGTCGTGTCGGGGACGAACCCCTTCAGCACGTACGCGAGCGACTTCGCCTGCCCGACGTGCGCGAAGGAGGCGAGGATCTGGCCCGCGCCCTCGAAGCCGTCCACCGGCGCGCCGCTCAGGTTGAGCGCGGAGAGCTTGGTCAGGTCGATGGCGAGGACGCCGCGGCCCCGGTGCGGCAGGTCGCCCCTCTTGAGCTTCCCGGCCATCACGACGACGTACTTCGAGTCGTCCCCACCGATGCTCTTGCCCTCGAGCTTGAACTTGAAGGTGTCGGCGTCGGCATCCTTCTTGACCGTCAGCAGGAAGGTGGCGACCGGCGACGCGGCCGGGGCGTCCACCGGGCCGTACACGCGCGTGCCGGTCGTCTCGCTCGCGGGCTTCGTCCGTGCGAGCGCCTCGACCGGCTCCACCACCGCGCGCACGTACAGGTTGATGCCCTTCACGCCCTCGCGGATCCTGCAGAGCTGCTGCCATGGCTGGCACGTCGTGGCGGTCGCCGCGGTCAGCGCGTTCGCGGTGCTCCCGGGCGGCGCGTCGGCGCGCAGCGCGAGGCCATCGCTCGCGCCGCCGGAGGTCTCGAGCGCGAGGCCCGCGACGTCGGGGGTGGCCGCCGCGTAGTCGCCGGTGCTGTCGTTGCCGCCACAGGCGGTGAGGGCGAGGACCAGCGCGCCCACTCCCAGTCTCTTCGTCATGTCGTGTCTCCTCGGTGTCTGTTCGAGCCTTCGCCCGCTCGAACACCCGGCCGCCGTTCCGGTTGCGGTGGCCGGGGTGGGTGCGCCACGCACAGCGCCGCCACGCGCGCTACTCCCGCGGCAGCTCCACCGTGAAGGCGGCGCCCTCGCCGGGCGCGTTCGTGACGCGCACGTCCCCTCCGTGCGCGATCGTGATCTGCCGCACGATGAAGAGGCCCAGCCCGAGCCCGCCGGCGCCTCGTTCGCCGCCGGCCCGCTCGAAGCGCTCGAAGATCGCATCGTGGCTCTCCCGCGCGATCCCGGGGCCGCGATCCTGGACCGTGAGGACGGCGCGGTCCGGCGTCGCCTCGACGCGCACCGTGAGCGGCTTGCCCGGAGCGTACTTGAGCGCGTTCGAGACGAGGTTCGTCACCACCTGGTCGAGCCGATCGGGATCCCACCGCCCGGTGACGCCGGGCGCGACGGCGAGCTCGAGCGCCGTCTCGGTCCGCTCCAGCTCGGGGCCGAAGCGATCGAGCACCGCGGCGACGATCTCGGAGAGGCTTGGTCCCCGACGGTGGCGATGCCGCGGTCGGAGCGCGCGACGAGCGCGGTGTTGCGGCTCGCGCCCGCGGCTTCATTCAATGGGCCCGGGACCGGCCGTGGCCGGCGCCACTTGCTCCCATGTGCAGGCGCGCGGGTCCTTGTCCGGCCGGTAGCGCAGCAGCCGCGTGCCATGCCGGAACCGGCCGCCGCTCGCGTGGTGGTACTCGACCTCGACCACCGTCGTGGGCGCGAGCGGCTCCCACTCGGTGCTGCGCCCGCGCGCCCATCGCGACGGCCCCCCGGGCGCCTCGCCGGTGAACCCGGTCCCGCCGCGGAGCCGAAGGAAGCGCTCCGTCACGCGCCGCCGCTCCTCGCGGCTGAAGCTGGAGGTGTGCCCCACGTAGTGGAGCAGCCCGTCGTCGCCGTACAGACCGAGGAGGAGCGAGCCGATCTCGCCGGTCGGGCCCTCGGCCGTCATCGCCCATCGGAAGCCGGCCACCACGCAGTCGACGGTCCGGCGCCGCTTCACCTTCTGCATGGCGCGCTCGCCGGAGCGGTAGGGCTCCGCGAGGCGCTTCGCGACGACGCCGTCCACGCCGCGCGCGCTCGTGAACCAGCCCTCCGCCTGCGCGCGGTCGCGCGTCATGGGCGACAGGCGGATGCTGCCCTCCGAGAGGTGCCGCGCCGCGAACGCCTCCAGGGCATCGCGGCGCTCGGAGAGGGGACGGTCGGCGAGCGCGCGCCCGTCGTCGTCCACGAGGAGGTCGAAGGCGAGCACCGCCGCCGGCGACTCGGCGGCGAGCTTCGCGACGCGGCTCGCGGCCGGGTGGATGCGCAGCAGGAGCGGCTCGAAGGCGAAGCCCCCCTCGGCCGGGATGACGAGCTCGCCATCGAGCACGAAGCGCCGTGCCCCGAGCCCCAGCAAGGCGTCCGACACCTCGGGGAAGTAGCGTCCGAGCGGCTGCCCTGCCTTCGACTGGAGGGCGACGGCCTCTCCGTCGCGGAAGGCGAGGCAGCGGAAGCCATCCCACTTCGGCTCGTACTGGAAGCCGCCGTCGGCGGGGAGGTCGCGGACGAGCTTCGCCTCCATGGGCGGGTAGGGCGGGACGATGGGCAGCCGGAGCGTGGGCCAGGTCATGCGCGAGTCCTGTGCGCGAGTTACGTTCCCCGGCTCGCCCCGGTGGGGGGCGTTCGACCTTGCGCATTGCGCCAGGTTGTTGGAAACTGAGCTTTCCATGTCTGAAGGCGAGCAGGACCCCCGGCCAGGAAGAGCCGGGGCGCGTGCGATCGAGCCGGCGACGTCCAGCGCCCCGGGCTCTCGCGCGCACCTCGCCGCCGAGAAGGCCTAGAGGGTTCCCCACGCAGGCCAGGAAGGTTCGATGAGCGAGCACGGCTACCCCCAGCGCCAGGGTCTGTACGATCCACAGAACGAGCACGACGCGTGCGGCTTCGGCTTCGTCGTGGACATCAAGGGACGACGCTCGCACGACATCGTCCAGAAGGCGCTCACCGTCCTCGTGAACCTCGAGCACCGGGGGGCGGCCGGCTCCGAGAAGAACTCGGGCGACGGCGCCGGGCTCCTCGTCCAGACACCGCACGCGTTCTTCGAGCGCGTGGCGGGCGACCTCGGGATCAAGCTGCCCGCGCCCGGCAAGTACGCTGTCGGGTGCGTCTACCTGCCCACGCTCGAGTCGAGCCGCAAGGCGTGCCAGCAGATGATCGAGGAGGTGGTGGCGCAGGAGGGGCAGCGGCTCCTCGGCTGGCGCGACGTGCCGACCGACAACGGCAGCCTGGGCGCGAGCGCGCGCGGCAGCCAGCCCGCGATCCGGCAGGTCTTCGTCGCGCGCGGCGACGGCTGCCCCGACGAGGCCGCCTTCGAGCGCAAGCTCTACGTCATCCGGCGCATGATCGAGAAGTCCGTCTCGCGCTCGGCGCTGCCGCAGCGCGGGCACTTCTACGTCCCGTCGCTGTCGCACAAGACCATCGTCTACAAGGGGATGCTCAACGCGAGCCAGCTCCTCTCGTTCTACCCGGACCTGCTCGACCCGGCGTTCGACTCCGCCATCGGCATGGTCCACTCGCGCTTCTCGACCAACACCTTCCCCTCCTGGTCGCGCGCGCACCCGTACCGCTACATCTCGCACAACGGCGAGATCAACACGCTGCGCGGCAACATCAACTGGATGCACGCGCGGCAGTCGATGATGCGCTCGAGGCTGTTCGGCGAGGATCTGAAGAAGATCCTGACCGTCATCGACCTCGAGGGCTCCGACTCGGCGATGTTCGACAACGTGCTCGAGCTGCTCCACCTCTCGGGGCGCTCGCTGCCGCACGCCATGATGATGATGGTGCCGGAGCCGTACAGCCGGCACGAGTCGATGTCGCCCGAGAAGAAGGCGTTCTACGAGTACCACTCGTGCCTCATGGAGCCGTGGGACGGCCCGGCCTCGATCGCCTTCACGGACGGCGTCCGCATCGGCGCGACGCTCGACCGCAACGGCCTCCGCCCGGCGCGCTACTATGTGACGAAGGACGACCTCGTCGTCATGGCGAGCAAGGTGGGCGTCCTCGACATCCCGGCCGACCGCATCCTCAAGAAGGGCCGCCTGCAGCCAGGGCGCATGTTCCTCGTCGACACGAGCGAGAAGCGCATCGTCTCCGACGACGAGCTGAAGCACCGTATCGTGACGGAGCAGCCGTACCAGCTCTGGCTCGACGAGCACCTCGTCGCCCTCGACGACCTTCCGAAGCCCGAGAACGTCATCGAGCCAGCCCACGAGACGGTGCTCCGGCGGCAGGAGGCGTTCGGCTACACCGCCGAGGACGTCCGCATCCTCATCAACCCCATGGCGAGCGACGGGACCGAGCCCATCGGCTCCATGGGGAACGACACGCCGCTCGCGGTCCTCTCCGAGAAGCCGCAGGTCCTCTACAACTACTTCAAGCAGCTCTTCGCGCAGGTGACGAACCCGCCGGTCGACGCCATCCGCGAGGAGATCATCATGGCGGTCGAGACCGCCACCGGGCCGGAGGGCAACCTCCTCGAGCCGGCGCCGTCCTCGGCGCACCAGCTCTCGCTGCCGACGCCCGTCCTGCGCAACGAGGAGCTGGAGAAGATCCGGCACCTGAACGGGAAGAACGGCTCGCACGGCTTCAGGTCCATCACCCTCCCCATGCTCTTCAAGGTGAAGGACGGCGGGGCGGGGCTGCGCAAGGCCATCGAGGACCTGCGCTGGTCCACCTCCGAGGCCATCGCCGAGGGGCACAACATCATCATCCTCTCCGACCGCGGGCACGACGAGGAGTGCGCCCCCATCCCGGCGCTGCTCGCCGTGGCGGCGGTCCAGCACCACCTCCTGCGCGAGGGGACGCGCACGCAGGTCGGGATCGTCCTCGAGACGGGCGAGCCGCGCGAGGTGCACCACTTCGCGCTCCTCATCGGCTACGGCGCGAGCGCGGTGAACCCGTACCTCGCGTTCGAGACCATCCACGACCAGATCAAGCTCGAGATGATCCCGGGCCCCGCCGACGCGGCCGAGAAGAAGTACGTGAAGGCGGTGAACAAGGGCATCGTGAAGGTGATCTCCAAGATGGGGATCTCCACCATCCAGAGCTATCACGGCGCCCAGGTGTTCGAGGCCATCGGCCTCAACCAGGACTTCATCGACGAGTACTTCACCTGGACCCCGACCCGCATCGGCGGCGTGGGCATCGACGTGGTGGCGAAGGAGGTGAAGCTCCGGCACGACCGCGCCTTCCCCCCGAAGCGCCCCATCGTCCACAAGCAGCTCGGCACGGGCGGCCAGTACCAGTACCGGCAGGACGGCGAGCAGCACCTCTTCAACCCGCTCACCATCCACAAGCTCCAGTTCGCCTGCCGCACCGGCAACTACAACCTGTTCCGGGAGTACACGAAGCTCGTCGACGACCAGTCGAAGATCCTGTGCACGCTGCGCGGGCTCATGGACCTGAAGCCGTCGCCGAAGCCGGTGCCCATCGAGGAGGTCGAGCCGGTCGAGGCCATCGTGCGGCGCTTCAAGACGGGCGCCATGAGCTACGGCTCCATCTCGAAGGAGGCGCACGAGGCGCTCGCCGTCGCGATGAACCGCCTCGGCGGCAAGTCGAACACCGGCGAGGGCGGCGAGGATCCGGCCCGCTACCAGCCGGAGGCGAACGGCGACTCCAAGAACTCGGCCATCAAGCAGGTGGCGTCGGGGCGCTTCGGCGTCACGAGCCAGTACCTCGTCAACGCCCGCGAGCTGCAGATCAAGATGGCGCAGGGCGCGAAGCCGGGCGAGGGCGGCCAGCTCCCCGGGACGAAGGTGTACCCGACCATCGCCAAGACCCGTCACGCGACGCCGGGCGTGGGCCTCATCTCGCCGCCGCCGCACCACGACATCTACTCGATCGAGGACCTGGCGCAGCTCATCCACGACCTCAAGAACGCGAACCACGGCGCGCGCGTCTCGGTGAAGCTCGTGGCCGAGGTGGGCGTCGGCACCATCGCGGCCGGCGTCGCCAAGGCGCACGCCGACGTGGTCCTCATCTCCGGCCACGACGGCGGCACGGGCGCCTCGCCGCTCACGTCGATCAAGCACGCCGGCATCCCCTGGGAGCTCGGCCTCGCGGAGACGCACCAGGTGCTCGTCATCAACAACCTGCGCTCGCGCATCGCCGTCGAGTGCGACGGCCAGCTCAAGACCGGGCGCGACGTCGTCATCGCCGCGCTGCTCGGCGCGGAGGAGTTCGGCTTCGCGACCGCGCCGCTCGTCGTGCTCGGCTGCATCATGATGCGCGCCTGCCACCTCAACACGTGCCCGGTGGGCGTCGCGACGCAGGACCCCGAGCTGCGCAAGCGCTTCACGGGGGATCCGGCGCACGTGGTGAGCTTCATGAAGTTCGTCGCGCAGGAGGTCCGCGAGTACATGGCGCAGCTCGGCTACCGCACCGTCGACGAGATGGTCGGGCGCTCGGAGCGCATCGAGATGCGGCCCGCGGTGGAGCACTGGAAGGCGCGCAACCTCGACTTCGGCCGGATCCTGTTCAAGCCGACCGTGCCGAAGCACTACGGCCGCACCTGCCAGATCCCGCAGGACCACGGCCTCGACGACGCGCTCGACTCGACGACGCTCCTCGAGCTGGCGCGCCCCGCGCTCGAGGCGAAGAAGCCCGTCCAGGCGAAGCTGCCCATCCGCAACACGAACCGCGTCGTCGGGACCATGCTCGGCTCCGAGGTGACGAGGCGCTTCGGCCCCCAGGGCCTGCCCGAGGACACGATCAAGCTCCACTTCCAGGGCTCGGCCGGCCAGAGCTTCGGGGCGTTCGTGCCCAAGGGCATGACGCTCACGCTGGAGGGCGACGCCAACGACTACATCGGCAAGGGCCTCTCGGGGGGCAAGCTCATCGTGTTCCCGCCCAAGGCGGCGGCCTTCGTGCCGGAGGAGAACGTGCTCGTCGGAAACGTCGCCTTCTACGGCGCGACCGGCGGCGAGGCGTACATCCGCGGCATCGCCGGCGAGCGCTTCTGCGTCCGGAACTCGGGCGTGGCGGCGGTGGTGGAGGGCGTGGGCGACCACGGCTGCGAGTACATGACGGGCGGCACGGTGGTGGTGCTCGGTGAGACCGGCCGCAACTTCGCGGCTGGCATGTCGGGCGGCATCGCCTACGTGCTCGACCAGGGCGGCGCCTTCGCCAAGGTGTGCAACAGGGGGATGGTCAGCCTCGGCCGGCTCGAGGACGAGCAGGAGATCGCGCTCGTCCGCCGCATGGTCGAGCGGCACGTGCAGTACACGGAGAGCACGCTCGGCATGAAGCTCCTCGACGAGTGGAAGGAGGCGCTGCCGCGGTTCGTGCGGGTCATCCCGAACGACTACCGGCGCGTCCTCGAGGCGCAGGCGCGGATGCGGCAGAAGGGGCTCTCGCCCGAGGAGGCCGAGATGGCCGCCTTCGAGGAGAACGCGCACGACGCCATGCGGGTGGGTGGGACATAAATGGGCAAGCCAACGGGATTCATGGAGTTCGACCGCGAGCCGGCGCACGCGCGGCCGCCGCTCGAGCGCATCAAGGACTGGGGCGAGGAGCACCCGCCCTACTCCGAGGAGACGCTCCGCAAGCAGGGCGCGCGCTGCATGGACTGTGGCGTGCCCTTCTGCCACACGGGCCAGCTCATCGCCGGGATGGCCTCGGGCTGCCCGATCAACAACCTCATCCCGGAGTGGAACGACCTCGTCTACCGCGGGCAGTGGCAGGAGGCGATCATCCGCCTCCACAAGACGAACAACTTCCCCGAGTTCACGGGGAGGGTGTGCCCGGCGCCGTGCGAGGGGAGCTGCACGCTCGGGATCAACGCGCCGCCGGTCACCATCAAGTCGATCGAGTGCGAGATCATCGACCGCGCCTGGGCGAGTGGGTGGGTGAAGCCGCAGCCGCCGCTCGCCCGCACCGGCAAGCGCGTGGCCGTGGTCGGCTCGGGGCCGGCGGGGCTCTCGGCGGCCGCGCAGCTCAACAGGGCGGGGCACGCCGTCACCGTCTTCGAGCGCGCCGACCGCGTGGGCGGGCTCCTCATGTATGGCATCCCCAACATGAAGCTCGAGAAGAAGGTCGTCGAGCGGCGCGTCAAGCTCATGGCGGAGGAGGGCGTGAAGTTCGTCACGGGCGTCGAGGTGGGGAGGGACTTCGCGGCCGGGCGCCTCACCGGCGACTTCGACGCGGCGGTCCTGTGCGCCGGCGCCACGGCCGCGCGCGATCTCAAGGTCGAGGGGCGGCACCTCTCCGGCATCCACCTCGCGATGGAGTTCCTGCACGCGAACACGAAGTCGCTGCTCGACTCCAACCACCGGGACGGCAGGTACATCGACGCGAAGGGGAAGAACGTCGTCGTGATCGGCGGCGGCGACACCGGCACCGACTGCGTCGGGACGGCCAACCGCCACGGCGCGAAGAGCGTGGTGCAGCTCGAGATCATGCCGCGCCCGCCCGACGAGCGCGCCGCCGACAACCCGTGGCCGCAGTGGCCCAAGGTCTACAAGCTCGACTACGGCCAGGAGGAGGCGAAGGCGCTCTGGGGCGCCGATCCTCGCCAGTACGCGGTCACGACGAAGCGCTTCGAGGGCGACGACCAGGGCCGCGTGACCGGGCTCCACCTGATGGGGATCGAGTGGCTGCGCGCCGAGGGCGGCAAGCCCCTCGGCCCGCGCGAGATCGAGGGGACCGAGCGCTTCATCCCCGCCGACCTCGTGCTGCTCGCGCTCGGCTTCGTCGGTCCCGAGAAGGGCCTGCCTGCGGAGCTCGGCGTGAAGCTCGACGACCGCGGCAACGTCTGGACCGACGACGAGAAGATGACGAGCGTGCCAGGCATCTTCGCCGCTGGCGATTGCTCGCGCGGACAGTCGCTCGTCGTGTGGGCCATCCAGGAGGGCCGCAAGGCCGCGCGCGGGGTCGACAAGTACCTCATGTACGGCGAGACGGTGCTGCCGTAGCGGGTGGTTCCAGCTCGCCGGGTGAAAGTACCGCTGGCGGAGGTACCGGTGCTGGCGCCTCGGAGTGAACCGGGCACGCGCACCAGCCCCGGCGGTGTGCCAGCGCTTGGCGCCAGACGTTCGCTCAGGTCGCGCTCGGCGGCGCGTTCACCGGGGGCGCCGCCCGCAGCCAGACCGTGAAGGTGCTGCCGCCGCTGTCGCGGCTCTCCACCGCGATCCGGCCACCCAGGCCGGCCACGATGTTCTTGCACAGCGAGAGGCCGAGGCCGGTGCCCTGGGCGATCGGCTTCGTCGTGAAGAACGGCTCCCAGATGCGCTCCAGGCTTGCCGCCGGGATCCCGCAGCCGGTGTCGGACACCTCGACCATCACCTGTCCGGACGCCGGGTCCGCGCGAGCCGCGATGCGGATGGAGTTCGCCGCGGGGTTTCCCTCCGGGATGGCGTGCGCCGCGTTCAGGAGCAGGTTGAGGAAGACCTGGATGACCTGCGAGCGCTCGCCCATCACGGCCGGGGCAGCCTGGTACTCGCGCAGGAGCGTGGCGCGTGGCCGGACCTCGTTGGCGACCATGCCGGCGCACTCGTCGAGCGCGGTGCGCAGGTCGACCCATTCGGCGGCGCCGCGACGATCCACCCGCGCCAAGTCGGTCAGCTGCCGGACGATCACGCGCACCCGCTCGGCGCCGTCGCCGGCGTCCCGGAGCGCGTCCAGCATCGCCGCGCGCCCCTCCGCGTCGACCGCGCCGCGCGCCAGCTCGTCCGCGACGAACCTGAGGTTCGATCCCACGTAGGTGAGCGGATTGTTGATCTCGTGCGCCACCCCGGCCGCGATCGATCCCAGC
>WNGE01020151.1_pt1 | contig 10309 bp, 9 predicted proteins | sample 5400651 | NCBI WGS metagenome assembly WNGE01 (sample SAMN13153370, study PRJNA577476) | soil metagenome | isolation source: 60 cm soil or saprolite under grassland replicate 2 | place: USA:California | collected 2016-06-15
ATGTCTGGTGGAAGACCGGCCGGATCACCGTCAAGGTCGCCGGCGCCGAGACCGGCAACGCCTTCTCGCAGATCGAGGTCGACGACCCGCGCGGCGGCGGGACCCCGCTGCACGTTCACCACAACGAGGACGAGACCTTCTACGTCCTCGAGGGCGAGCTCACTTTCCTCGTCGGCGAGGAGCGGATCGACGTCGCGGCGGGCGACTTCCTCTTCGCCCCGCGCGACATCCCTCACGCCTACGTCGTCCGCTCGGAGCGCGCACGCATGCTCGTCACGGCCAGCCCCGGCGGGATCGAGCAGCTCTTCGTCTCCCTCGGCACCCCGGTCGCCGGCGCCGAGCCCCCAACCGACGTGGTGATGCCGCCGATGCCCGAGATGGCGCGCCTGTTCGCAGCCCACGGCGCCGAGATCCTCGGCCCCCCGCCCTCGCTCGGCGACCTCTCCTAACGTCCAGAGTACGACCGCATTCCAAGGCAGAGCCGGGCGGGCGTAAGCCCGCCCGGCTTCATCGCAAGGAGACGGCACGACGAGCAACGCGGACATCGGGTGACCGCGAGACCCGGCCCTCCCTCAAGGCCGCTATGCCCACCGCACCACGAACACGCAGACGTGCGCCAATAGTTCGGACCAGCCTTGCGCGCTCACTCTGGCGAAATCGCATTCGCTGCATCGAATCTGATGAGCCGGGCGACGCCTTCAGGCGCGAGCACGCTCGCTCAGGCCATGGCCTTCACTCTCGGCTTGGAGACCCAGACGGCTCTAACGCCGAAGCGGTGATCCGAAGCGAATGAGGTTCCCGTCGGGATCTTCATGCGAGCCCTCACGCTTGCCGTACTCAAAGTCCTGGGGCTCGACGAAGTCGACACCGGCGCTTCTCCACTCCTTGGCGAGCGCGTCTGCGTCATCAACGTGCATGTAGATCGATCCGCGGCCAACCCGCTCAGGATCGACTCCGGATACCGCGAGATGAATCGTCAATTCGTTGCGATGGGCGAACGCATACTCCTCGTCATGATGGGAGGTACTGAAGCCCAATTGCTCATAATGGGCAACCGCTCGCGCTACATCCGAGACCACGAAGATCGGCTCGACGCTGACGACGCGTCGCACACCGAAATCATACGAGTCGTCGCCTACATCCATCCGCCGCGTACCGCCCTCTTCAGGGAACTGTGACGAACACTGGCCCAGCCGATCCGGCCCTCACCACGGCGCGATCGTCGTTCCGCCCCATTCCTCGGGTGCGGTGTCGCGTGAGTTCCCAGCGGTGGCCGCCAAGGTCCTCAAGGACGCCCGAGCGCTCGCCGTACTCGTAGGTCCTTAATTCCTCGACAACGCGCGCACCGCAATCGCGCGCGCGGGCGAACGCCGCATCGACGTCTGGCACGCGCACCTTGAGGAGCTGCGTAACGACGCCGTCGCTCGGCGCAAGCTGATCGCCACGAACGTCGGCGACAACAACGGCACCGTCCGATCCGACGCGCAACTGGGCGCGGTGCGAATCACCGATCCGTACCCGTTCCTCAAATCCGAATGCGGCCTCCAGCCACGCCACCGCCGCTCGTACGTCTGGGTAGATGAGCACCGGAGTGACGGTGGCGGGAGGCGCAGAACGATTCGTCAACATGACGGAGACAGTAACGGCCGTCGCGGTGGCCCAGGGCACTGCGCACAGGGCACCCCGCACGGGCAGAGGTTCATCGCGGTGATTAGTCGGTGCCCCCCGACTTCCTGAGGCGACACGAGGCGAGAAGGTTGCGCGTTGACCCCCTCTCTGTACAAAGATCGTGAGGAGGTGGTCGATGGAAGGGAGGCGCGATGACGAGTATCCAGCCGGAGCTGTGGGTCGAGACTCCGGGTGAAGCGGTCACGTTCTACGAGGCCGCATTCGGCGCAAGCGTCCTTCACCGGGTCGGCGAGGGGGACGACATCGTCGCGCAACTCGGCGTCGGCGACGCAGCGTTCTGGGTGGCGGCAACGTCCGCGGCTATGAAGCGGCTCAGCCCCCACGCAATCGACGGCGCGACCAGCCGAACGCTGCTCGTCGTCGACGACCCTGAGCGGATCGTCCGGCAGGCGGTCGGCGCCGGCGCGAGGGAATCGTCTCCGGTGAGCAACGAGCATGGCTGGCGGCTCGGCCGGATCATCGACCCATTCGGCCACGAGTGGGAGATCGGCGTGCCTCTGGGAGCCTGGCCGCCGAGCTAAGCGGCGCGCGAAGATCGAGGCCGAACTGACACTCACGCGGCCAAAGCCGACAACAGAGGATGGAGCCTTTATGGAGCCCCGTGGTTGCAACCGGTGGCAATCAGCGATGGTAAGGAGGGGGTCGACGGTTCGAGTCCGTCAGAAGGCTTCGCGAAAAAGCCTGCTAATCAAGCATCTATCTTGTCCGGATGGAAAACGGCTGTCACGCGCGGGCACTCGTGGGCACTCGCTGATGTTCCCTCGCTGATCGAGACAGCGCGTTGATCTTGGCTTTGTTTGAGCCGTTCCGAACCGCACTTGACCCCCTCTCTGCTTAGTAGGAGGTCAGAGGGCGCGCTCACCCAGGCTGAAGGGTCCGTCGAGAGGCCAAACGGGGAGTCGGGACGCTTGCTGAAAGGCGGCGGCGGGCTAGGGAGGTGCCGCCCGAGTCGCGCTCGGCGTCGGCGTAGCCGCCGCGCTCGCCAACAACCTCCCGGTCAGCGCCTCCGCGACAGCCCTGCTCGCGGCCGGTCCCGCCGCCTACGCCGCCTCGATCGGGCTCGCCGTCGGCGCCCTCGCCACCCCGCAAGGCTCGGTCGCCACCCTCATCGCCACAGACCTGGCCGGCCCGGACGCACCAGCGCTCCGTCTGCGCCGCCTCGCCCCACTCGCAGCCGCCGCCGTACTCTTCGGCACCCTGCTGCTCTGGACGACACTCTGACCGTCGCCCCTGCGCTCACTCGCGGGCGTCCAGCGGGAGTCGCTCAGTCGGGTTGCTCGGTCGGCTGAGCCATCTCCACGCCCCAGCGGTCGTTCTCGCCGCGCTCGTACCTCAGCTTTGGCCGTGCGCGTGCTCGTTTTCCATCGGTCGGTTCATCATCCGTAGCATCGGGAGCCCGCCGCCCTGGCGGAAGGCGCCAGACCAGAGTGCCGGCGAGCCCGAGGAAGACGATGTTGAGGACGGTCGTGTAGTTCCAGGTCACGGACGCCTCGACGACCTTCGCGTTTCGCTCCGTCGGGACGAGGCCGAGTCCCTGGAAGAGGAACTCGACGATCAGACCAGCGGCGACCATGGTGGCGTAGAAGGTGGCGAGGAGGAAGCCGGCCATCCGCCAGCCGTAGTACTTGCGGTAGATGTCGAGGATCGGGAGGACGATCAGGTCGGCGAATATGAAGGCGAGCACGCCGCCGAAGCTGATGCCGCCGTCCCAGAGCACGGCCGCGAGCGGCACGTTGCCGATCGAGCAGACGAAGCTGACGATCGCGACGAGCGGCCCGATCAAAGGTCCCCAGAACTTGGCGAAGGTCGGGTGGCTCTCGAAGAAGATCGCCTGCCACCAGGAGTCGGGCACCCAAGCGGCGAGCGCGCCGGCGATCAGCAGGCCGAGGGCGATGTCGGTCCAGATCGCGGCCCAGTCCGCCACGAAGTAGTCGGCGGTGGCGGTAAAGCCGGCCGGTGAGCGCAGCCGCCGCCAGAGCGAGCCACGTGACTGAACGGACATGTCCATCTCGGCGTGCCCCTCCATCCGGCCCAGGGCGCCACGGTCGGCCTGCTCGCGCGCCTCGTCGACCAGGCGCTGCTTGAGGAAGACGCGAAAGACGATGGCAAGCAGGACGATCATCAGCGGGCCGCCAAGGAACTCGGCGAGGGTGAACTGCCAGCCGAGGAGCAGGGCCATGATGATCCCGAGCTCGATCACGAGGTTGGTGGAGGCGATCTCGAACGCCATCGCGGCGGTGAAGTCGGCGCCCTTGCGAAAGAGCGAGCGGGCGAGCGCGACCGCGGCGTAGGAACAGCTCGAGGAGGCGGCGCCGAGACCGGCGGCGAGGGCGAGCGAGCGCGGCGAGTCGTCGGGTAGCAGCCGCCGCATCTCCTGCTTCGAGACGAGCGCCTAGCGATGCGACCGAAAAGGAGCGTAACGACGATCGAAAAGGCCGTCCAGGCGGCCAGACCGATCACGCTCCATACGGCCCACCCCGGCATCTAGCCTCCTTAGCTTGCTGACCGGAAAGATGGCGGGCCGCAGAGGGCACCATCTCGTAGTGAATTGTCCTCGCCACACCTCTAGCGGGCGACAAACCAAGTTGGCGGGGCCACGATCACGAACGCGATGCGCGTTCGGATCACCTCTCCAGAGCTCCTCGGCGAGCTGGTCGAGTCTCTTGCGTCGTGGCCGGATGCGGCGGTGCAGCCGGTCTCGCATGAAGAACTTGACGTATCGCTACTCGGCTCTTTCGACGAAGACGCGATGCGCATGGAGCTCTATCTGCGACTCCGCGCCTGGGAGGCCGGCAAGCGCGCCTGTGACGCCCGCGTAGAAATCGTCGACTGACACCCTGGCGACCGTCCGAGCGACGGCCTAGCGAAACCGGGTCAGCGCGTGCACTTGAGGCTCCCGCTGCCCTCGTGCCGTCGAGTATCAGCTCAGCCCCTTCCCCGGTACTCACCGGCGAGGATGAGTTGAGTTGGGTTCCTCGCATCCGAGCCGATCAGCCAGGGACAAGCTCGCGGCCCTCACTTGGCAGGCAGCCGATTCTAAGTTGTTGCGGCGAGCTGCTCCTCGATCCAGGCGTCTGCATCTGCCGGCTCGAGGCCGCGGGCTAGGCCAATCTCAGCTGAGAGGAGCCGGCGCGCTTTCGTATAGAGGTCCCTCTCGCTCGATGAGAGCTGCGCCCCGGTCCGTTTCGCTATTAGTCTCTGCTGACGACGTGCGCAATCACGCACGACCTCCGCTAGTCGCAACGCATCGCCGCCCGCCAGCTTCACCTGCGTGTCTTTCCTTCGCTTCAGCCAGACATCTTCGCTGAGCGTGTGATCCTCGCGCAGCGTCTCCTGCACCCGGCGCAGGTCCGCCTCGCTGAGCAGCGGCCGCAGCAGTTCACGTGCGCGATCGACCGGCAGCGTCACGGAGAGGCCGTCTGCGAGTTCGAGCACGAGTATTGCCTGCGCGGCACCGAGGACCACCCGTTTTTCCCGGGCCGCGACCCGGCCCACCCCGTGTGCGGCGTACACGACCACGTCTCCGACTGCCAGTCTCACGCCCTTGCCAGAGTAGCCGTCGCCACGACCCTACCTCGCGCTCCTGGGTGCGCTCGGCGTTCTCGTCGATTGGGCGCTCGCCACCTGCGCCGAGTCCAACGATTGAGCCTACCGAGACCGCAAGCCAGCGCAAGCTGAACGGTTGCCGGGATCGACCTCCAGAGGCGCCGTGTCGCTTTCCGGCTTGTGCGACAGCGGAGCCTGCTGGGCCGTGGCGGGGCTCTCCGGCCGAGTGAACGACGGAGGCGGGCCGGGAGCTCCGTTGTCAATGGCACCGAGCGCCCGCTCGAAAGACTCGTTCGAGCGATGGCGGGCGTGGCGCGTTTCGACGAAGCTGAGTTGGGAAGCACGCGCGGTCGTGTGCCTCCCTCTGCGGCATGAAAATCGGCGACCAGATCGTGGTAGACGAGCGCGTGTTCATCTTGCGCGGCGTCGACCCAATGAGCGTGGCTGCTCGCCGCGTCTATCTCGAGGATGCTGAAACCGGCGAGCTGGTGACGGAGTTGCTGGCACGCGCTCGCACGCTGGTCGAGTCGGAACCCGACCAGTCGGACGACTAGCTGTAGTTCCGAAGAAGGTTGTTCATCCGGGCCTCCCTGGAGGCTGGTGGTTGTCGATGCCCCCAGCTCCAGAGGAGGACCCAGATGAGGCTTCACGGTAAGGCGAGGATCTGCCTGCACTCGCGGCTCTTGATCGTCGAGCTGGTGCTCGAGCAGGGTTGGACGGTTGCGGCTGCGGCGGAGGCTGCTGGCATCAGCGAGCGAACCGCGGCCAAGTGGCTAGCCCGTTTCCGCGGTGAGGGGCGGGACGGTCTTCGCGATCGCTCCTCGGCGCCGCACCGGATCCCTCGGCGCACGCCGGCTGGGCGGGTGCGGGTGATCGAGCTGTTGCGCCGGCTGTATGACCGCGGCCGAGATCGCCGGGGTGCTGCGGATGCCGCTCTCGACCGTCTCCGCGGTGCTGAAGCGGATCGGCCTCGGTAAGCGCTCCCGGCTCGAGCCGCTTGAGCCCGCCAACCGCTACGAGTGCTCACGCCCGGGCGAGCTCGTCCATCTCGATGTCAAGAAGCTCGGCCGCTTCACCCGTGTTGGGAGCGATTGTCGCCTTTCTGTTGGAAGTGCGACAAGCCGCTCGGAGTGGCTGGGACCCCAGGAATTTAACTCAGACAAAGCCTTGAAGCGGCGTTCTTTCAGATAGGGACTCTGACCGCGTAGAGAAGCCGCTCTGGGGCGCAACCAAGTGGATGGCGCTCCTTTGGGCGCGCTCGCGAGAGCGCACTGATTGGACCACAGAAGAAGGGCCGGACCCTACGGCCCGGCCCTTCCTTCTTCTAGCGGTTCAACCGGCCTACCGGTTTACGGATCGCTCGCCGTGATCTCGATGTAGGGCGACGAGAAGCCGGCGAAGGTAAGCGTGTAGTCGAAGGTCTGCAGCACTAGCGTGCCCGGTGCGATCGAGGGCGTCCAGTTCGGATTCGGACAGACCTGCGGCGCGCTGAATGGATTTGCCGACTGCGACGGGACCCGCAACTGCCCATTGTGCGAGGAGGTCAACGTGGCCGAGCTGCCGGCAGAGAAGGTCGCCGTATGGGTCTCGACCAGATTGCCGCCGTGGTTGGTGCAGTTGATCGTCGCCGAGTAGGTGGCACTCAGGCTCACGTCGGCGTTCGTGTGCCCGACGCCGCCGAGCACGTACGGGTCACAGTTGACGTCGAGGGCTGAATTAACCACGCACTGGACCGTGCCCGACGTGAGGTGCGAGCTGCCCGGGGCATTCGCCGGGTTGAAGCTACCGCTCGTCGGGGTGTAAGTGCCCGGCGTGACGGCCAACGCCGCCGCGACCGACACGGCTCCCAGCACCATCGCGAGGGCTGTGATGATTGCTAGTCGTCTCATGGTTCCTTGTTCTCCTCACTTCCTCAGTCTGCTTCGACTGACTTTGGAGTACAGGATCGTTAGCGAGATAGTTCGGCGCCGAAGGCGCCGATAGACTCAGCCCCCAGCACCACCTCCTCCCGTTCGTCGCTGTTCGCAGGCGTCGGGAAATGGAGGGTTGGTGTACTGCCCCGTCCCGCGTGCAAGCGCGGGGCGGGGCTTCATCGTCGGAAGCCGAGCGAATTCACCCTCTGACGCCAATCCGTCCTCCCTCCTCTTCGCCGGCGAGCTACACGAACGCGCTCAAGCGAGCGCAGCTTTGCGCTGTGGCACGACGCCGACCAGACCCCTCCCACTACGAGGAGGACCACCTAATCTCACTCGAGCTCGGCGGCGCGCGGCGCTCGAAGCGCAACCTCTGGCCGGAGCCGTGGTCGCAGGCCCACAAGAGCGACCCACGCGAGAACGCCTGACACAAGAAGGTCTGCAACGGGACGCTGACCCCCCGCAGGCCCAGAAGCTCGAGCTCGCCTACAAGCGCGCGCACGGTTGAGCGGCAAAGAACCCCGCGCGTAACGAAGCGACGAGGCCGCGTCCGCGGGGACCCGGAGGAAGGGGTGGGCCCTCACCGCAAGACACGGGCGCGGCCATCAGTACAGATCCCGCCGCCGCCTAGATCCTGCGTTGAGCGTCCGGGCCCGTCTTGTGGCGCTGACTAGGTGAGCCGGGGCGGCTTTCAGGCGCTGCGGGCCCGCCTGGGGGTCCTACGGGGAGGGGTCCCGCGGGGAGGCGCCCCGGCTCAATCTCCGAGTGTTTCGGCAACGCGGTCGTGCGACATCCGGGAACTCCACATCTCGGTGAGTAGGAACTACCGTCGGCCTTGTTTCCGGAGCTTGATGGCAAGCCCGGGAGAAGACCGCGGCAGGGGGAGCCAGGGCGACCTCCCCAGACGCCCGCCTCTCCTCTCGCCAGGTAGACCCCTGCCGCTGGCCCTTCGTAGCCGTGGCAGCGTTTCGGTAAACCAGGACGTGAGCCGAAGCGGCTTGCAACAAGATCCGGCTGCGAACGGGATCAGTGGGTATGAGGAGCCGGGCGGCCTTCTCCGAGGAGACTAGGCAGCTTGGCCGCCCGGGGGGAAAGGGAAACCGCCCGGCTCCTCGATAGTGGCGGCCAAGGCGCATGCGCTGGGGGAAAGGGGGACAGCGCACCCGGACGGTGCCTACTCTCGCGAGAGGGTTGGGCAATACGCCCTCGCCTTGGCCGCAGTATTTGCAAGGGTAGTCGGTCTGTCCGTCCGGAGGAACCTGTGGGGTGCGTAAACTCGTCCGCCGTCAGGATCTGAGGATCTGCCTCGTTTGCAGCGAGATCGTAATTACGCACCCACACGGCTGCCAGCTCCAATCCCACAGCCCTCGCAAGACTCCTCTCGAAGTCAAATGAAACGAGCTCTTAGTGAGCTCGCTGCGCCGGCCTGTGACCAGCAGCCGCAGCAGAGCCGAGCAGGCGAGATATGCGAAGGAAAGGAACATGCGCCGATGGTCTCATCGCCCAGCCGCCAAGGGCAGCAAGGGCAGAGGGCTTGCTCTGGAGCGGCAGGCAGCCGTTTGCGACGCCCAACGCGATCTGGTACACGCGCGCGCGTGAGACAGACTAGGCGGCGTTACCAGAACTAGCCGGCGCTACCGCCACGCGGTACTGAGGGAGTCAGCATTTTGGAACCCCTCACGCACATTAGACCGGAACCGGCAGCGGCTCCGCGGGCAACTCGAACGCGAAAGTCGTCCCCTTGCCAGGCTCCGACTCGACCCAGATGCGCCCGTGCATCGATCGGACGAGTTCGCGGCAGATGTAGAGGCCGAGGCCGGTTCCGCCGATGCCGCGCCGCTGGTCGGGGTCGAGCCGGTAGAACTTGTCGAAGATCCGCTCCTGCTCGCCCACCGGGATGCCGAGGCCGTGGTCCTGAACGCTGAAGCGGAGCCGGTCGCCCACCGCTGCGAGTCCCACCTCGATTCGCCCGCCGGACGGCGAGTACTTGATCGCGTTGTCGAGAAAGTTGAGCAGCACCTGGCGCGTACGCTCGCTGTCGCCGTGCACCTTCGGCACCACCAAAGGCACCACGACCTCGATCCTTGTCTCCTCCCCCACCCGGGACCGGGCAACCGTCACGACTCCGCGCACCAGCTCCTCCGGATCGAAACTGTCCGCGATGACGCGGAGCGACCCGCTGTCGAGCTGGCCTGCCACCAGGATCTCCTCGACAAGGTTGGCGAGACGGTTCGACTGCTCGGCGATCATCTCGAGGAGATCGTCCTGAGTCTGCGCCGGCAGGTCGTGCTCCCTGAGCGTCATGGCCGCGCCGTGCAACGAGGCGAGCGGCGTCCTCAGCTCGTGCGAGATCGTCGCCACGAACTGCGAGCGGAGGTCCTCGAGTCGGCGGTCGTGCGTCGCGTCGCGGAAGGTGTAGACGCTGTCGTCGTCCAGCGCCACGGCCACGATCGAGAGCCAGAGCTCGCGGCCTGCGACGTCGACGGGAACCGTCTCCGAGCTCGAGGGGGCGTCTCCGTCCCCGGGTCGATCCGCCACCGGCACGAACGTCGCGATCGTCGTCCAACTCGGAATCGCCTCCTCCGCCCGGCGGCCGCGCACCTCCGCCGCCCGGAGGCCCGTGATCGCCTCGGCCGCCTGGTTCCAGAGCCGCACCACCCCGTCTTGGTCGACGACGAAGACGCCGTCACCGAGATGCGCGAGCACGCGCTCGGCCTGGTCTCGCTGCAGCCGCGAGAGCCGGCTGCGGGCGATCGCAGGAGCCACGGCGTACGCGGTCACGAGGACCGCGCCGATGAGGCCGAGGCCGATCCCGATCACGCGCCAACGGACGTCGTTGGCCGCAGCCGCGATCTCAGATCGCTTGCGCACGGTGATCAGAGCCGGCGCATCTCGCTGTTCTCCGAGGGGTACGGCGACCGCGCGGTATTCGAGCCCCTGCATCCGAACGTCGGCTGGCTTTCCCGCCTTCGGGCGCGAGCCGACGGGCCCAACACCGTCCTCGCGAACGAGCCGATGGTCGAGTAGGAAACCGAGACGGCCGTCGGGCAGACGTGCTTCGTTCGCAATAGTCCGGACGAGGCGGCTGTCGAACGGGGGGACGACGACGACGCGCCCGATCGTCCTTCCACGGCCGATCACGTCGATGCGCGCTTCGACCT
>WNGE01009384.1_pt1 | contig 10308 bp, 4 predicted proteins | sample 5400651 | NCBI WGS metagenome assembly WNGE01 (sample SAMN13153370, study PRJNA577476) | soil metagenome | isolation source: 60 cm soil or saprolite under grassland replicate 2 | place: USA:California | collected 2016-06-15
ATGTTAGCTAGTCAGATCGGCGATCTATAGTAGAATGAAATTATTCCCTATATAAAGTAATATAGAAATAATTATACGAATACAGGCCTTTATATGTACCCTGTTAGAAGTAGAAGTATAGTGTGGAGGATCAGAGGAGTAGTGATGGCAAAGCTCGTTAGCTCACGGCAAGTCACATGACTAGATCAGACCTGACAGCATAGTACACAGTAGTACGTGTGATAACACAGACTCGTTTTATAGGTCGTCCTGACGTGCTAACGTGCAGTAATTTATCTACAGCACCAATATCCTTCAATACGGCCTGTTTGCTGTCTAATTGCGTTTCTACTTCTCAAAATAACTAGTCGTCCTATATTCTGTGATAGAGACCACGTAGGACTGAGTGGCTGTCACAGGCGTGCCACATTATCATTAACCTGAAACACAGTCTGTATGCCATTAAAGGATCGCTGCAATCGCCCTTCCTTTCGTACTCTGATAGGACGTCACGTGCACCGCGTCGACCGATGTCTCTAAACCTCCTGCATATAATAAACTTACATCTACGAAGTACTATAGCCTCTAATATGTTTCCCTACTTTTCGTGCTTAGTAGGCGAACCGCTGGGCTTAAATATAGGGGTTTGACCCTCAAAAATTCATAAATTTCATAAAATTCATAACATATTACGAGTTTAGTTCATATAAATTCATATAAAATAAATCATTATTTAGTTCATATAATATAAAAAATAATTTATAAAATTTTAAGGTCGTTTAGTTCCTTTTAGTCTATACCTACCTCTATCTACAGGCACTCTACTAAATAGGGGCTTGCTGTCTACAATTAAGTAACGTAAAAAACCAAATGTACTTAACTTATCTTTGGCCTATAGAACTAGTATTTAGCAGTATAGTGAACAGAAATAATTCCTGTAGATGTGTAGTTTTGTAAGACGCCACTAGCTATGACGACTTAGTAGACTGTGCTAGCGCTAACGCTGGTATATCTGTCCTTTATAGTCAAGAACAGCCAATTAACTGCCTCTGTACTAGTAGGGCCCTTATCTGTAGTAACTAGCGCCTTAACTTCATTCTTCTTTACGTAATATAATATTACTCTAACGCTAGACAGATCAAACGTCGGAGTGCTAGCAGAATCAAAGTAATGGTGGCTAAGAACGTTAATAGGGCCAATTGGTAGAGGAAGTATGAAAGCAGGCTTCTTATATATAGCTGTAGCTAGGGAGAGAGGTATATAGACGGCTTTTAGTAGGATGGCGTGAACAATGGTTTCGTAATAGGAAGCTAGGGTTGTGGCGTCATAGAGGGTTGCGATTGCGCTGATAGTGACGGGGGCTACAGAGAGGGCAGAGCAGGTGTAGTTTTGGACACTGTGGCCGACCACGATGTAGGCTAGAGTGAGGGTTGTAGAGGGAAGTTCAGTTACGCCTAGAAGCGGTCAGTTTATATTTAAGGGAGGAGAAAGTGGGAAAGGTGAAAGGGGCAGGAATGTACCAGTAATAGGGAGAGTTGGGCTTATACAGGACATTTGAAGGAGGGTGAGGGTGTTAAGACTAAGACCTATAAGGAAGGCGAGTATTAAAGGCATAATAATAGGCATGATGTAGCAGATACTTTTAGTGATAAATACTTTGCTTTTAAATAAACCTAAAGATGTAGATGTAGATGTAAAAGAGAACTAAGGGAGAAGAACTGAGATTCTTTATAGACTTAAAGAAGTTATTATCAGGAAGAAGGGTAGAATTACTTAACTTATTAACTAACCTAGATAGACGAGATAATGTTATAGTAATGAATTGATAAGATAATCATAAGAAAGATAATAGTAATAAACAAAAATACCAAAAGAGGGAAGTCTTATACTTTTTAGAGCTCCTAGCCGAGCCTAGTAAGGTTGACAGTAAGGGGCCTGTCTTGTAGTCATTGCCTATAATACTAGGGCGTGCCAGTACAGCCTATAGAGCTTAAGTCACGCTAAGGTCAGGCGCCTACTGTGTTCTTAGAATAGTCTAGTAGAAATTTTCCTCTTCCTTACTACTTTCTTAGAAGAGTAACTCTTACCTTAAATAGAAGGGTTACTAGGGCAAACGCCTAATAAGGACAACCGTCCACCCTTTAGTGATGTCTAGGGGCCTATCCCTGAATTTTAGTAAGCGAGCCCTGTGATTTTAGTGATTACTTACTAAATTTATAGGGCTTTTAGGGGATAAATTCCGTAATTTAAAACTATATATCACAAGACAGGAAATTAATATCTTAAAGCTAGTTTTTAGCTATAGGATTCTAAATATTTAAAGAGCTTAGAGTTAATGTTGTGGATTTTTTAAGAGTAAGTAGTTACCCTAGAAATCCTTCTATTTTTTCTAACTGTTGGCTTGCCTAGTGATCAATACAAGGCCAATCAGCCAGTAAAAGAGTATTTAAACTCCCTGTTTCTTAGTTTTGTTCATAATCTAGTGTCTTTTTTTAGGTCTGTTGTATTTGTGCGAACCTAATAATAATGGGTAATAGTGGCTATATAGGCCTGATATAGGCACTTAGCACGATTCTTACTAGCTCGTAGTAAACTCCATGTAAGTGCAACCTAACTAGCTACTAAACCCTAGAACGGAATCTACGTACTGTGTGCTTGCCGCCATATATGAAGTATAATCCCACAGTCTAGTCTTATTCCTTTGTTATAGCTGGCTTCTATTATGAATAATTCTTGATCTTTTCAGTATCCCTTTTGTTATAGAGAAACTAAAAGATCACACATTACAAAAGAGTTTAAGATGTCTTTTTAGCTTAAAGGGTGCTTCCTTCTACTTGTGAACATCACTCTAGGGTTATAGGTCACTCTAAATTCTCCTTGTACTTACCTTTGTCTTACACCTAGTTAAGATATCTCTGACGTAAACCTATTGAACACTACAAGTAGTGACATAACCTACCTCGACATGAGCTATAATACTACAGTAGTTAGGCAAAAGTTCTAATCTTGTGTTAGTTGTCTATAAGCAAGTAGGGCAACGAGTAGTAGTGAGGACGATCAAGCCTGGTTTCTTTGTAAGTCTTTATATTAGGGTCAATACCTACAAAGCTAAACGCAATTTAGATAACCTACGTTATGTACTTAGCTCTTGCCTATTTGGTTTTAGTAATATAACCAATATAATCTCTACTCTATGTTCTAGTATATCTATATATAGGCCTATCTAACAGGCACTAGAGAACGACAGCCTTATTCTAGAGGATAAAAGTAAATATTCCTACTACTTAGTAGACAATAATGCCTTTTTAGGGCCATCCCTCTATACTTATATTACTTGTCTTTAAGGTAGAGAGAATAAGAAGTATTTTACAAACTGTAAGTTTCCTTTTTTATAAATATTAAGTTCTAATTTCTCTAGGCTAATGATTTATACCCACAGTCATGACTGTACTTTAAGTGAGTTGTGACTAGAGACCGAAAGCTGGGACCCTTATTAGTATCTAAGGCAGCGTCTTCTCTAGTATGTCTATTAATATAACATCCCCTAATGACTCTAAGGAAACATCAAAATCATATCAAGGGAGACTTAGTCTAGGTGCCATCATTAGCCTCGTAGCTGGCCTGGGCGTGCTCTTAATCGCTACTATCACTATCCTTTTTGTCTATGTCTGACGCCATGATTCGAAGCAAATAAGTAAGGTCAACCCACCCTTCTTTTGTGGCAGCAGGACAAGAGCTGTGAGGGACACCACTATTCAGCCTGTTAGTAATATAAGTGGCCCAATTGTTCACAATAGATGGTTTGACTTTGAATTGCTAAAATAGAGGAGAGGGGAGAGCAAAGAGGCAGTCGAGAGCGCTCTTATAAGAAGAAATGAGGAGACTCCAACAAGTGCTTTAAGTGACGAGATGTGGCCTAGTAGTTACTAAAATTGATGTTTATATATATAGTGATCTTGGTAATATAACAGGTAAGAGACTAGGTCGTCTTTCTGTTTCCTTTATGTTTTGGGACTTAGTGAAGGAAACTAGGATAAGAGTTCAGGCAATGTGGCGACCTCAGTAAAGGCAGCTTAGTAGATTTAGTTTTTCCCTTTTAGGATAATAAGAAATAAAGTTCATATAGTACAGTAAAGTTCGAAATCGGCTTTTTGACCTATATTTGAGATGTACTAACCCTCTATAGGTAGCCTTAATCTAGACCCCTACATTCGCTTATTTCTGCTCTAACGTGTTGCACGTGAGATGTAGACTTCTGCCTGAGGATTTCCTTATGTCGCTAGCCATTGGCGATGTTTCTGCTATATCATGTTGAGATCGGCGTAGATGAATAATGTCTTAGATGGAAATCACGTGTTATTTTAGCTTATGTAAATGGCTGCCTAGAACCTACGTTACCCTATAAGTAGTCTCTATAGATCTTTCATACTGTACTGTATGCTTCCCTTTAATATATACTGATTAAGCCCAGCCTGTCCTCCACTTTCACTATGGCCGACATAAGTGAGTTCAACTTTCTAATCCTACCCTAATCACATTTACTCTGTAACACTCTTTTATGTCTGCTAAAGTTAGTCAGCTAAGCACACTGCTTACTGAACAGTCTTGCTAAGAAACAGATAGATCAAAATATTATCATAGTGCCCGTTGTGCTACAAACGAAGAGGTTTACGATAGGTCTCTGTTTCCTATTGACCATTGTCCTTCTCTACTTGTTAAGGCTATCCTTCGAATCTTCATTAGGACACCCTTTTTAAAGCAGATCTAGTAAGACCATAACCCAAAGTCTTGAGAATCTACCATCTCCTATCATAGGAAACGTTACTGCAATTATTGAAGACCAGGCCCTTGATCGATTAATACTATTATTACTACACTTTTCCTTAGTCCTTGGACTGACCTAGCTAATATTCCTTTTTACTGTTATAGAAACTATGTAGTATAATGAGCCTTTAGGTTACTACTAGGTCAACAGGTAGTAATCAAGTAATATAGACAAGGTAGATAGATAGTGTCCTGAGTATAAACTTATAATAAAGGATATTGTTAAACAGAACTAATACCTAGAGTTACCTAGAGATATCTATAAGTGACTCAGTCAGGTAGCTCACTATAACTACTATAGCCTACTCTACTCTGGCTATAAGTATAGGCTACTATCTACTTAGATAGAATCAATCACTTCTTATTTCTACCAAAAGGACGTCTAATAGTTCAATAGATATAGTCTCTAGAGGATACAGTAATATTCGAAATTGGCTTCACGCCTGGACACTTACTGATTTTATGTTCATTGACATACTACCTATAGGGATACAGAAGCTGTACACAGCCATAGGGCAGTACAGTGGCAGTGTAAGAGGCAGTGTAAGAGGCAGTGTAAGAGGCAGTGTAAGAGGCAGTGTAGGAAGCCTCTAAACGAGAGTGTTAGAAATAAGGTATAAGGGGAGCGAAGGTCCTACTTATAAAGGCCAAGCTTGAGTTCTGACTTTTGACTACACTATATGAGTACTACTAGTACAATACAACTTCTCTTATAACAACTGAGCTCTTTACTAGTAGAACTACTTACCCTGACCTACTATGATCCCTCCTGCTGCCCTCAGGCACCCTTGCCTATTACACTCGGTATCAAGCTAGCAGCTAAGCTCAGAAACCTCAAAAGCAAAATCAACAAAACTAACGAGCCTTTATAATTCTTCCTCTCTGATAGCTCCTTTGACTCAAAAGCGAAAGGCTGAAAACAGCGTTACTTAAACCCCTAAGAAGAAGACGGCCAGTAAGAGCAAGGCTATTATAGATTTTCATAATAATAGTAGTTATATAATTCAATTATTTAAACCATCTGTGTACTATCCTTCTAATTCTACTTTACAGACATTATAGATATGAAGTAAGTCAGTCAAGAGAATATTATACTAGTAAAAGCAAACCCACTCATGCTCAGAAAAGATGAAGACACCTAGAACATAAACCGGCTTAAGAAAGATAATTTAGTCAGACTTGACAATAACGTAGATATAGATGCTATGAATAAATGCAATATATGCTCCTAATTAGAAGTACAGGCAAGGTCGGACGTGGAACTGAATCGAGTATACTAGGCTAGAGTGTCATTACCATTGCCAGGAGATGTTACAGAAGTAGTATAGGTTAAGCTTAAAGAGAAGAATAGAGAGGGTTTAGTATAGTAGTATCCGGTTTGTAGAACTAGAGTAGGCTTCACTGTTATTGTGAATTCAGAGGGTGTAATAGAGGGTTTGAGGGCTTTTATAGAAGATGATAGTAGAGAACACACAGGCAAACCGCTCTAAGTGCAAGTCGTATACACACTGGCGTTTTATACAAGGTCTAGAAGAGTAAAATTTTGGCCGCTACTAAAGGAGCTAAATAGTATAGTAGTATGCAAGCATTTTAAGGATATTCAGGCTATCCTAGAGAAGGAACTAGAGAGTACGAATTATTTTATAGACCTTATTAACTCACGGCAGTAAGGAGTTTACTTCTGAGGTTATAATAGGAGACCACGAAGACACAATGTGTTATTATGGCTTCTATAGTACTTTAGAATAGAGGAAATGTCGTGGGAAAGGCAGGAGCCATCAAGAGAGATTTAGAGAGGCCTCTATTAAGAGGTATAGAAAAGATAAAAGACAGAAAAAGGTACTACAGGGCACTATATAGACGATTGAAGAGTTTGGAACTAACAATCTCGTCCTCTATGAATTTCTACATTACTACGTACTACTAATCTAATAGCTACTAAGCCAAAAGCAGCGTTCACATGTATTTGGTAGGAACCGTGAAAATTAGACTTTGAGTATTTCTAGCCAGTAGTAAAACTAGACCTGTCTAGAACTGGCAGGCTATAGCCACATGCCTACAGATATAGCCCCTGTTATATCTCATAGAGTCGTTATAGTATAGTAAACAGCAAAATCAGCTTCTGCCCTAAACACTTATAGATTTTATACTAAGCTACAAGTGTCAGCCTATGCTAGGAGTACATAGATCCTGAGAAGAAGTAAATACTAACGACCAAACACACCCTGACGCCTATCAAGATGCGTTCTACTACTATCATCACCACCCTTTATATTAAGACCCATGTTGTTCAGCCTCTACCTACTAAAGCCCTAGCTCCTACCACCAAAGCTCCAACTCTAATAACTACTACTCTAGCTGCTGCTTTTGTCGAGGTCGCCTCTTTAAGTGCTCCTGTTACGTCTAGTGCCCTAGCTTCTCTCTCTAGGGCTGCCTAAGTCAGTATAGATAGCCACAACAGTTTGCGATCAAAGTATTCAGCTAATGGCTTGGCCTGGAACGATACCCTTGCCGGATATACTGCTATTAGTGCCGCCAGGTGTGACATAGAGCATAACATATAGGTTGATTGCTGCCTTTTCCCTTCTAGATTAACTAACATGAGGATAGGACCAAAGGCAGTGGTAGATATGGCCAGAATCTGGCCTCTTAAGGCTCTACACAGAGTGACGCCTAGACTATAGAGACATCCTTGAACGATTCGATTATTAACCAATAGTACAGCGAGGAGACTGCCTTCGTAGCCACTAGGCTCTACAATGATCTATCTCTACCGTTAACTGTTAGTGGCACAGAAATCTTGCATTTCACCCAACTCGTCTAGAAGGACTCCACTAGCGTTGGTTGTGCTGTTCAGGCGTGCCTAGTTAACACTATCTTTTAACCTGATAGTGATAGTAGACACTACTACGCCTAGTACACCGTATACAACTACTATCCAGCAGGTAAGCAAGTACCTAACCCTTGGGTTTTGTACTATACTAATGTAATCCCAGGCAACATAGTAGGTGAATATACGAATAATATATCCGAAAACTAAGAGTCCCTAGATCGACCGACATTGGTATGTTTCAATGTCTTATATAGCCTTGTATCACTTAGGTAGGAAGGGGTGAATAAAGGTAAAAGGAGACAAGTCCTTCTACTAATATTTAAGAGTTTTAGTTATAGCTACATAGCATATCATACCGTTTGATCAGCTTATTCGTCCACCCTTAGGAGTAGGTATACTGTCTGGACATAATAGAAGACTCAGGAGTCAGGAGCCTAAGACGTGAATGATTTCTCTAGGTATATAACGTCCTAGATAAAGGCATTTTAGTAATAGAAACAATTATTTTGTATATAGTATAATCTTTTAATTAATATTTAATTACTTACAAATATTTATTTGTACAGTAATACTTTATAACTATAGGGCAAGTTTAAATAGCTTTAAGCGTCTAAATTTATTATAAGGGACTTACTTGTAATACTACCCTTAACCTCTTAAACACCCTAACAATCTCTGTCTTATAGGCAGTTCTATAATAGCTTTGATCACGTTATACAACTCTTTATAGGAATTAATCTTAGCCCTTTAACGAATGTCTATTAGCTCTTCTGCCTACGTATAACACATTAGAGTAGAAATAAGCGAATGTAGGCTAGATTAAGGCTAGCTATAGAAGGTTAGTGCCTCTTAAATGTAGGTCAAAAAATAAAATCATTATATGTTTAGAACAGAAGCCGATTTCGAACTTTACTATAACTCCCTAGGCCTCTCTATCTTTTTAATCCTCTACTTTTCCTATGATCATATAATACTCTACAATGTCCTTCTAAACCCTTCCTATGGAACTAGTAGCTAAGATTCTATACTGCCTCCTAGATTTTACTTCGCTCTTGTTGATGATTAAGAGCTACAGGCCTGCTTTTAATACATTCTGATTATCTAGTAATATGATAGTCTTTATTATATTTGAGAATATTTGTATATGCATCGCTCAGACATATCACGCTGCCCTAAGATCCTGGATACTATTATATAGCAAGCGTCGAAGAGAGTTCATTCAGAAGTAATATAGGCCAACTTTGACTACTGCAGAACACTATAAACCGCTACTCTGTATACTTCTCAACTAGCTAGGATTAGTTATACGACGAAACATTATACCAAAAGCCACTGTTATTAACAAAGCATAGGACATAGGCTTTTCTTAGGTTCTAAGAGAATCAACATCACTTAATTATATAATCTCTAACAATTTAAGGAAGGTAATAGTGGACAACACTATAAACAGCACAACACTAAAGCCTAGTTAGAAAGGAGATGTCGACTCTGATTTTTTAATACTTATGGAAGTGACTTTATTGCTTAGGCAACGTGAGGAATGATACATGACGAAATAGAGAAAGGCGTCAGCCTGAGTGCCGTGGAATTCACTAAATTATAGCGAGTCTGTGCGCTATGCCCTAGAAACACGTTGCTGTGGCCACTGTACTGTAAGCGACTGGCAGTACTTTTGGCCACGACTCTGTGCCTCACCGGGGGATTTAAGTAATGCAGGGGATACAAATTTAGCTAGCTACAATAGTGCTAGTGTGCCAGTCAACTTTAGATAAATGAGTTAAATGTGGGTCAAAAATAAAATCATTGAGTGTTTGGAACTGGAGCTGATTCTAAACTTTACTGTATAGGAAAGGTGCCTAAGAGTAAATTCAATTGCCTGTCTAGTCTTCTATGAACCTGAATTTGTATTGGCCTTATAGGCTGCCGAAATCAACTCTATACGGCCTCTTAAATGTTGTATTTGTTCATAATATTCATTGCTTTATCTATATAGTATGTATAAAGTACACTAGAAGTATATAACCCTGAGCCTCCTCACTGTCTAACTCCCTAAGTAGGAATGTCTCTAGGTACTAGCAAAGTGACCCCTACATAACCCTCCACTATGACGTTATAAAAATCAACATATCCTTAACTATGTTGGCCTAGAGTTAGATATACGACGCCTGCCTCTTGATTCTCTAAGCTATAAAATTGGAATTGTATAGGATTATAAGACGTTATATTATATGTAGTTAGGCTCAGGTAGTAAAGGCTCCTTACCTCTAAACCAGCCCTAGTGTACTACTTAAGTGGCTTTAGGGCTCTAGTAGTATCTGTAATCTTGGCAACTACGTCTAACAACCTACCCTGGCAGTAGGGATATTCGAAGCCAATGATACAGACTTTACTGTAGGATGACGCATTTAATGGTGACTATATATAGAGTTCTGTAGAACAGTCTGTGATATTTTGTGATTAGTGTAGAGATTCTACCTAGAGACTAGTGCTAAGGAGGAGGGTCATCGATATTGATCTACTACTCAAGAGTCAGTTAGACCCTCTAGAATAGTAGGATTATTGTCATATAGAAAATATATATCTATGATTCTAGAGAGATGCTGTTACAGTACTGTCCTAAACCGAACGGCTTACTCGTACAAGATTGATTAAAGTAGGAATAGGAAGTTAGT
>WNGE01009385.1_pt1 | contig 10308 bp, 7 predicted proteins | sample 5400651 | NCBI WGS metagenome assembly WNGE01 (sample SAMN13153370, study PRJNA577476) | soil metagenome | isolation source: 60 cm soil or saprolite under grassland replicate 2 | place: USA:California | collected 2016-06-15
CCGACCTGACCGAGGCAGAGCGGGCGGCCTTCATCGCCCGGGACATGCGGAAGGTCAACGAGCTCGGCGGGTACCTCCACCTCGTGATGTCGATCCCGGGCCTGGCCGCCCACTGACTGACTTCGGAGGCGTGGAGGGTGTCGACTCGGGGCCGCGCGCCGCCCCCGCACCCGGCGGCGGGGGCCGCGGTCTCGCTACCGCTCGCGGAAGCGAACGCTTCGATCCACGTGCTGCTGGTAGGCGTCGAGCTCGGCGTCGAGCCGCCGCGGCGACCAGCCCAGCAGCTCGGCCATGCGGGCGCCGATGGCGGCGGCGCAGTCCCGCCCCTGGCAGCGGCTCTGGCCGATCCCGGTGCGGCGGAAGAGCACGTCCTGGAGGGAGACGGCCAGCTCGTCGGTCACGGCGTGATGGAGCTGAGCCACGATCTCGGGGTTGCTCGGGCAGAGCCGCTCCATCCCGTCGGCCAGCTTCCTCGCCAGATCGAGCACCCGCGGGTAGCCGCGGCCGTAGGTCTCGATCAGCGTGGCGAGCGTCTCGCGGCCGAGGCCGCTCGCAGCCATCTCCCCGGACACGTCCATCCAGACGCGGGCCTCGACCTTCCCCGCTTCCTCGTCCGTCCCGTCGAGGGTGCGGCGCGCCGTACGCGACGGGGCGCGCCGGCCGAGGGCGCGCATCACCCGGTCACCGACCTCCTCGGCGAGACTCCGGAAGCAGGTGAGCTTGGTCCCGGTGACGGAGAGGAAGCGCCCGTCGGGCCCCTCCGCGATCACCTTGTGCTGGCGCGACACCTTGGACTCCGAGGCGCCCTCCTCGAAGGAGAGCGGGCGGACGCCCGCGTACGTATACGCCACGTTTTCGAGCGCCACCCGGCGGTCCGGCAGCACCTTGGCGACGGCGGCGAGCAGATAGGTCACCTCGTCCCGTGTCGCCCAGAGACGGTCGGGGTCCCCGTCGAAGTCGGTGTCCGTGGTCCCGACAAGGGAGAAGTCGCGCCAGGGGATGACGAAGATCATCCGGTCGTCCTCGGTGGGGAGGTAGACGGCGCGCTCCGTCATGCGCGGCAGGAGGCAGTGGATGCCCTTGGTCGTGCGCAGGATCCGGGGGCGCTCGTCGGCGAGCCCGGCCATCTCCCGCAGCCGGTCCACCCACGGGCCGGCGCAGTTGACGATGACACGCGCCCCGACGGCATGCACGCGCCCGGTCAGCAGGTCGCGCACGCGGACGCCCTGGGCGCCCCCCTCGCCGCGCGCCACCTCTTCGACCGCGCAGTAGTTGTAGGCCCGCGCCCCGTGGCGGACGGCGGAGAGCAGGTTCTCGAGGCAGAGGCGCTCGGGGAACAGGAGCAAGTCGTCGAAGTAGTACCCGACGCCGCGCAGGTCCTCGGGCTGGATGCCGGGCTCGAGCGACAGCGCCTCCACCGGACGCATCAGCCGGTAGCGGTCGGTGGCCTTGCCCGGCGTGAGGAGGTTGTAGAGCGTGAGCCCGATGCGGACCATGACGAGGCCGCGCGTGCCGCCCCGGTAGACCGGCACCAGGAAGGGGAGCGGGCGGACCAGATGCGGCGCGAGGCGCTCGAGGGTCTTCTTCTCCCGCAGGGACTCGCGCACGAGCCCGAAGTCCATCAGCTCCAGGTAGCGGAGCCCGCCGTGGATCAGCTTGGACGACTTGGAGGAGGTGCCCGAGGCGAAGTCGCCCTTCTCGAAGAGCGCCACCGAGGCGCCGCGCAGGGCCAGGTCCCGCGCCACTCCCGCCCCCGCCATGCCGCCGCCGATCACGACGGCGTCCACGGAGGCCCCGTCCAGGCCCACCAGCCGGCTCATCTGTTCATCTCGCCCGAATGTGGAAGACGTCGGTTTGGTGGTTAGGCCTCTTCGGGCCTCCGGCCCTCATCGGGACGTCCGCGCAACCGGGGCCTCTTCGCCCTTCGGGCTCATCGGAGCGCCCGCTTCCCCGTCGTTTCTTCCCACACGCGCTCCCTCAACGTTCGATCAGCTCCTCGACCGATCCTATCACGTGATCGGGAGCGAGGGCGGCGATTCGTGGGTCGCCCGGCCGCGTGATGCCGCTCAGCACCAGGATGGTCGAGAGCCCGAGCCGCTTGCCCATCGTGACGTCCGTCTCGATCCGATCTCCCACGATCACCGACTCCGCGGCCGAGACGCCGAGGGCGGCGAGCGCCACCTCCAGGATGATCGGCGACGGCTTGCCGACGACGGCCTCCACCGTCTTGCCGGTCACCGCCTCCACCGCCGCGATCATGCCGGCGCAGTCGGGGATCTCGCCGCCCTCGACGGGGCAGGTGCGGTCGGGATTCGTGGCGACGAGGCGCGCGCCACCCCTGGCCGCCTGCAGCGCGGTGTTGAGCTTGGCATAGCTGAAGGTGCGGTCGAAGGCGATGACCACCCAGCGCACGCGCTCGTCGTCCCGCACCTCGAAGCCGTGGGCGCGCATCTCGGCCAGCATGGGCGGCTCGCCGATGACGTACACGGGCGCTCCCGGATCGAGCCCGCGAAGATAGCGGGCCAGCACCAGCGAGGAGTTGATCACGTCGTCCGGCGCCGCGGGGACGCCGAGCCGCGTGAGCTTGTCCGCGTAGTCGGCGCGGGTCTGGAGCGGCTTGTTGGACAGGAAGGCGACGCGCCGCCCGTCGGCGCGCAGCGCCCGGATGGCCTCCCCCGCCCCCGCGATCAGGCGCTCGCCGAGATAGACGGTGCCGTCGAGGTCGAAGAGCCAGCCGCGATAGGGAAAGCGGATCCGCGGGGTCAGGCTTTGATTTCTTAACAGGTCCACGCCCATGCCGTCGAGCGCTCGATCCGCCGCCGGCGGCGTCGATACGAGGCAGGATGTCGAGAAGTCAAAGTCTGACCCCGGCCTTCAGCGGGCGGCCAGGAGCGGCGCCACGGCGGCCTGGGCCAGGTCGAGGAGCGGGGCCGGCAGCACGCCCAGCTGCACCACCCCCCAGACGGCCACCACCAGCGCCAGGCTCCCGGTGAAGGAGGGCACCATGACCGTCGGCCCGCCCGGATCCGGGTCGCGCATGTACATGTAGACGATGAGACGGAGGTAGTAGTACGCGGCCAGGGCGGAGTTGAGGGCGCCGATGACCGCCAGCCACACGTAGCCCGCGCGCACGGCGGCCCCGAACAGGTAGAACTTGCCGACGAACCCGGCCGTCGGCGGGATCCCGATGAGGGAGAGCAGGAAGACGGAGAGGGCGAGCGCCATCATCGGGTGCCGGAGGGCGAGCCCCCCGTAATCCGGGAGCCGCACCGCCTCCCGGCCGTTCTTCTCGAGCAGCAGGATCACGCCGAAGGCCCCGCCCGTCATGAACGTGTACACGAGCAGGTAGAAGAGGACGCTGCCGTGGCCGAGCGTCCCGCCCGCCACCACGCCCATCAGCATGTAGCCCACATGCGCGATGGAGGAGTAGGCGAGCATTCGCTTCAGGTTCTGCTGGGCGATCGCGATGACATTGCCCACCGTCATGCTGAGGACGGCCAGGACCGAGAGCAGCGCCGCCCAGTCGAGCGGCGCCGCCCGGACGGATGCCGTCAGGACGCGGAGGAGCGCGGCGAAGGCGGCCGCCTTGGAGCCGGTGGCGATGAAGGCGGTGATCGCCGTCGGGGCGCCCTCGTAGACGTCGGAGGTCCACAGATGGAACGGCACCGACGAGATCTTGAAGCCGAACCCGACCAGCAAGAGCCCCGCTCCGATCACGAGCAGCGGATCCCGCCCGGCCCCGGCGGCGATGGCGGCGGCGATCCTGTCCAGGTTGGTGGAGCCGGTGGCGCCGAAGATGAGCGCGATCCCGTAGAGGAAGAAGCCCGACGCGAAGGCGCCCAGCAGGAAGTACTTCATCGACGCCTCCCCCGCCTCGATCCGGCCCCGGAAGAAGCCGGCCAGCACGTAGAGCGAGAGCGACATCGTCTCGAGCGCGAGGAAGATGACGATCAGGTCGGTCGCCGAGGCCATCAGCAGCATGCCCACCGCCGAGAACAAGACCAGGATGTAGAACTCGCCGGACTCCATCCCCTGCCGGCGGACGTAGTCCATCGACAAGAGGAGGACGAGGCCGGTGGCGTAGCCGATGACGAGGTTGAAGAAGAGCGCGTAGCCGTCCAGCGCGACCATGCCGCGGAACGCCCGCGCGTCCGCGCCCCACAGGCGGAGCGTCAGGATCAGCGACACCACGACCCCGGCCAGGCCGACGAGGCCGAGGTGGTCCTTCCGGTCGCGCGGGGGCAGGAGGTCCAGGAGCAGCACGACCACGCCGGTGATCGCCAGGACCAGGGCCGGTCCGATGGCGCGGACGTCGACCGCGGGAAAGACGAGGGCGCCGGTCATCGCCCGACCACGGCGGGGACCAGGAGGGCGGCCGCGGGCGCGGCCGCCTTGGCCTGCACCTGGGCGATCAGCGCCTCGACGCTCGCCTCCGTCATCCCGGTGAACGACGCGGGGTACACGCCGATCCACACGATGAGAAGCAGGATCGGGAGGAGGATGGCCCACTCGCGCGCGGACAGGTCGGGCAGCCGGCGATTGGCCTCGTTCGTGATCACGCCGAAGATCACGCGCTGGTACATCCACAGGAGGTAGACGGCGGCGAAGATGATGCCGGTGGTGGCGAACACCGCCACCGTGCGGTCGACCTGGAAGGCGCCGATCAGGATCAGGAATTCGCCCACGAACCCGTTGAGGCCGGGCAGCCCCAGGGACGACAGGCACACGATGAGGAAGAGCGCGCTCAGGGCCGGCAGCGGCTTCCAGAGCCCGCCGAACTCGGCGATCAGCCGCGTGTGCCGCCGCTCGTAGAGCATCCCGACCACGAGGAAGAGCGCGCCCGTGCTGAGCCCGTGGTTGACCATCTGGATGACGCCGCCGACCAGGCCCTGTGGCGTCAGCGTGAAGATTCCGAGCACCACGAAGCCCAGGTGGCTGACGCTCGAGTACGCCACGAGCTTCTTGATGTCCGGCTGCACCATCGAGACCCAGGCCCCGTAGATGATGCCGATGACGGCCAGGACGAACATCCACGGGGTGAAGCGCACGCTCGCGTCGGGAAAGAGCGGCAGGCAGAAGCGCAGGAAGCCGTAGGTCCCCATCTTCAGGAGCACCCCGGCCAGGATCACGCTTCCGGCGGTGGGCGCCTCCACGTGGGCGTCGGGGAGCCAGGTGTGGAACGGGAACATGGGCACCTTGATGGCGAACGCGAGCGCGAAGGCGAGGAAGAGGAGATCCTGGGCGCGGCCGCGGGGCAGGACGAACTGCGCGAGCACGGGCAGGTCGAAGGTGTAGGTGCCGGTGGCGGCGCCGTACCGGAAGTAGAGCGCCAGGATGGCCACCAGCATGAGCAACGAGCCCGTCAGGGTGTAGAGGATGAACTTGATCGCCGCGTAGACGCGGTTGCTGCCGCCCCAGATCCCGATGATGAGGTACATCGGGACCAGCATGGCCTCCCAGAAGACATAGAAGAGGAACAGGTCGAGCGCCACGAAGACGCCCACCATCCCCGTCTCCAGCAGGAGCATGGTGATGGCGAACTCCTTCCAGCGCGACTCGATGGCGTGCCAGGCCGAGAGCAGGGTCAGCGGCATGAGGAAGGTCGTGAGCAGGACCAGGAGGAGGCTGATGCCGTCGATCCCGAGGTGGTAGCCGATGCCGAGCGAGGGCATCCAGGGGCGGTGCTCGACGAACTGATAGCTGGCGTCGGCCCCGTCGAAGCGCAGGTAGAGCGGCACCGAGGCGAGGAACGTCGCCGCCGCCACGCCGAAACCCGTGGCCTTGACCAGATCAGGCCGCCCGCGAGGCAGGAAGAAGACGAGCAGCGCCCCCAGCGCCGGCAGGAACGTGACGACGGTGAGGAGCATGATCTATCGACGGAGCCCCTGGCTAGAGCGATGAGAAGGGTCCAGCGGCAAGGCGGCGCCCGATGGCCGCACGCGAGGCGTACTCCCTGTACGTTGAGCGTGCGGCCGAGGGCGCCAACGCCGCAGATGGGCCCTTATCATCGCTCTAGCGGGAAAGGAAGAACGCGATCACCGCCACCGCGCCGACCAGGATGCCGAGCGCGTAGTTCATCACGAAGCCGGTCTCTCCTCGGAGGGGGGCTTCGCCCCCCTTCCGAACCTCCCCCCAGGAATCGGTTGCGCCGGCAAAGCCGGCGCTCGAACACGTCGATACTGGCGCACTAGTTTTCCTCCGCCAGGCTCCTCGCCTACCGCGTCAGGAAGAACGCGATCACCGCCACCGCGCCGACTAAAATGCCGAGCGCGTAGTTCATCACGAAGCCGGTCTGGATGCGACGCATCCCCGCCGCCCACGCCACCACCAGGCGCGCGACGCCGTTGACGATCCCGTCGATCACCGCGAGGTCGAAGGCGCGCGCGCACCACCGGGAGAGCCCGATGAGCGGCTGGACGAAGAGGGCGTCGTACAGCTCGTCCACGTAATATTTCTTCAGGAGCAGGGCGTGGACGGGATTCCGCGCGACACCGATGGCCTCGCCCCGCACCGGGCGGAGGCCGTACATGACCCAGGCGAGCAGCACGCCCCCGACCGCCACCAGCGCGGAGAAGATCGCGAGCGCGAAGACGACCCCGCCGCCCTGGCCGGTCTCGTGGATCGGCAGCACCGGCGCGAGAAACCGCGCGAACGCCGTGCCGTGAGCGGACGGAACGCCCAGCGCGAGCCCCGCCACCCAGGTCAGGGCGGCGAGGATGATGAGCGGCACGGTCATCACCGCCGGCGACTCGTGGACGTGATGGGCGACCTCGTGGGACATCCGCGGGCCGCCGAGGAAGGCCAGGAAGAACAGCCGGAAGGTATAGAAGGCGGTCATGAACGCGCCGATCACGAGCAGCGCCCACACCACCCGGTGCCCCTCGTGGAAGGCCGCGCCCAGGATCTCATCCTTCGAGAAGAAGCCGGCCAGCGGCGGCACGCCCGAGAGTCCGAGCGCGCCCGTGAAGAAGGTCAGGGTGGTGATCAGCATGCGCGGCGCCAGCCCGCCCATCTTCCTGAGATCCTGCTCGCCCTGGAGGCCGTGGATGACGCTGCCGGCGCCGAGGAAGAGCAGCGCCTTGAAGAAGGCGTGAGTCACCAGGTGGAAGATGCCGGCCGCGTAGGCGCCCACGCCGACGCCCGCGAACATGTAGCCGAGCTGGCTGATGGTCGAGTAGGCGAGCACGCGCTTGATGTCCGTCTGCACGAGCCCGATGCTGGCGGAGAAGACGGCGGTGAGCGCCCCCACCCAGGCCACGACCTCGAGGCCGAACGGCGCCATCTCGAACAGCGTGTGGCACCGCGCCACCATGTAGACGCCGGCCGTCACCATGGTGGCGGCGTGGATGAGCGCCGACACCGGTGTCGGGCCTTCCATCGCGTCGGGCAGCCAGGTGAAGAGGGGGAGCTGGGCCGACTTGCCGGTGGCGCCCATGAAGAGCAGGAGGGCGATGGCGGTGTAGGTGCCGGCGCCGATGGTGGCGTCGGCCTTCCCGAACACCTCGCCGTAGTCGACGGTGCCGAATGTGACCCAGATCAGCATGATTGCGAGGCCGAAGCCGAAGTCCCCCACCCGGTTGACGATGAAGGCCTTCTTCCCCGCGTCGGCCGCCGCCGGCCGCTCGTACCAGAAGCCGATGAGCAGGTACGAGCAGAGGCCGACTCCCTCCCAGAAGACGTAGAGGAGGAGGAAGTTCCCGGCGAGCACGAGCATCACCATGGAGAACACGAACAGATTCAGGTAGGTGAAGAAGCGGGCGTAGCCGGCGTCGTCGCGCATGTAGCCGACCGAGTAGAGGTGGATGAGGAGGCTGACTCCCGTGACCATGAGGAGCATGACGGCGGAGAGCTGATCCACCTGGGCGGTGACGGCCGTCTGGAAGGCGCCGGCGCTGATCCACGGGAAGAGATCGCCGGTCCATGTCTCGCCGTGCCAGACGCGGGCGAAGACGCCGCACGCGGCCGCGAACGAGAGCGCGATGGCGGGGACGGCGACCCAGTGCGCGCGGCGCCCGATGGCGCCGCCGAGGACGGCGTTGACGACGGTGCCGAGGAGCGGGAAGAGCGGGATCAGCCAGACGACCAGCGGCATGGTTGTGCTTTCAGGTACAAGGCCCGGATCACTCTATAGGATGCGACCAGGGGTGTCAATCCGCCTCAGCGCGGATTCATCTACGCCGACGTCGCGGAGCGGCAGCGGAGGAAAGACGAGCCGCGAGATCACGCCTCCTTCTAGCACATTCTTGACGCTCGGGCGAGCCGGTCTTGGTATCATGGCCCGGTGGCGCGCTCCGGTTTTGCATTCCGACTCACCCTCATCGTCGTCACCGTCCTCCTCGTCGCTGGCGCCGTGTCGTACTTCGCCTGGCGCCAGAGCGTGCCCGGCGTTCGCGCCGAGCTCTCGCCCGCTCCGAAGTTCATCGGCCTCAAGACCCCGCTCACCCTGAGCCTCCGGGCCGCGCGCGGCGGCGTGCGATCGGTCGAGGTCGTGGTCGTTCAGGGCTCGACGCGAGCCGTCGTGGCTCAGCAGGCGTTTCCCGAACCCGTCGCGAACGAGCAGCGGCTGGAGATCACGATGGCCGCCAAGGAGCTGGGGTTGCAAGAAGGGGCGGCCACGCTCGAGGTCAGAGCGCGCGACGGCTTCCGGCGGCCGATCCGCGTGGACCACCGGCCGATCGTGAGCGCGCCGGTGTCCATCGATCTGACGCCGCCGTCGCTGGAGGTGCTGGGGGCGACCCACTACCTGCATCAGGGCGGCGGCGGGCTGGCGACCCTGCGCGTGAAGGGTGCCGCGCGCAGCGGCGTCAAGGTGGGCGACGTCTTCTTCCCGGCCTTCCCGGCGGGCGCGGCCGACAGCGGCCTCGCGGTCGCGCTCTTCGCGCTCCCCTGGAATCTCCCGGACTTGACGACCATCACCGCCTGGGCCGACGACGAGGCGGGCAACAGCGTCTCGCGCCCCCTCCCCGCGGAGCTCAAGCCGCGGCGATTCCCGTCGGGCACGGTCGAGTTGACGGAGCAGTTCCTCTCGACCAAGCTGCCCGAGCTCCTGCCGGAGCGCGGCACGATCGCGCGGGAGCAGTTCGTGGCCGCGTTCCTCACCGTCAACCGCGACCTGCGCAAGAAGGCGGAGGACACCAAGCGGCAGCTCGCCACCCGCACCCAGCCGCGGCCGCTGTGGGAGGGCGCGTTCATCCAGCCGCGCAACACCAAGGTCTTCTCCAACTTCGCGGAGAGCCGCTCCTACCGCTACAACGGCCAGCAAGTGGATACGGCCGTGCACCTCGGCTACGACCTGGCCTCGCTCAAGCACAGTCCGGTCCCGGCGGCCAATTCGGGCGTGGTGGTCTTCGCGGCGCCCCTCACCATCTACGGCAACACGGTGGTGGTGGACCACGGCCTCGGGCTCCAGACCCTCTACGGTCACCTCTCCTCCATCGAGGTGAAGGAGGGCGATCAGGTCAAGCAGGGTCAGGCGCTGGGCCGGACCGGGATCACCGGCCTCGCCGTCGGCGATCACCTGCACTACGAGGTGCTGATCGGCGGCGTCTCCGTGACGCCCGTCGAGTGGTGGGACGGCCGCTGGATCCGCGACCACATCGGCCGCCCGCTCCGCGAGGCCAACATCCCGCTCTTGCAGTCGGAGTTCCCCGCGGACGACCGCAGCGAGCGGCCGGCGGCGCCGACCAGCAGAAAGCGTCGTGGCGCTCGTCCCGAGCGAGGGTAGCGCCGCTTCAGTTCCCACGGCCGCTTCCCCATTCGCGAGTCCCGTAGACATTGAGTTAGAGCGCCACCCACATGGACCGCCTTGGCACTTTTTCGGATGCCTGAAGAAAAGGTGGCTCTTCAGGGAATCGGGTAGTTTTCTGAGCCCCTGAGCTATGCTCCGGTCCATCCCAGCGAGGAGGATCGGAGCCCTGGGCGACGCCGAACTCTACCGGGCCATCCTGGGACTGACGTCCCCCTGGACGTTGGTGAACGGGGAACCGGACGGCAGGAAGAAGACCACGATCGCCGTGAGCAGGCGCTCCGGGAGCATACGCATCCTGCTTGCACTCGACGTCTTGCCTGCGGCAGCGTGAGCAAGTTCGACATGGTCCCGGCCTGTGGATGGTCTGCGATTCCCGTTCCCTATCCCGCGCTTCGCGTGGCCAGGGGATGCAGGACGTCGATCGCCCAGCCGAGATCCAGGCGCTCCCCCAGCCAGAGCGGGCACGCCGTCCGCGCGTGGAGTCGGAGGCCCTGGGTGTCGTGCCGCGCCCGGAGGGCCTGGACCGGATCAGCGGGCGCCGCAACCGGCGGCGGGACGTC
>WNGE01025565.1_pt1 | contig 10308 bp, 13 predicted proteins | sample 5400651 | NCBI WGS metagenome assembly WNGE01 (sample SAMN13153370, study PRJNA577476) | soil metagenome | isolation source: 60 cm soil or saprolite under grassland replicate 2 | place: USA:California | collected 2016-06-15
GCAGAATTTCCCGATGCGCACACGATCGCCTCTGGTCTGCGTGTTCCAAAAGCGATCGGCGATTTCCTGATCTTGAATATTCTTCGTCAATCTAACGGCGGCGCCATTGCGGTTGATGATAAAGAAATGATTCGCGTCGCTCGCGAAGTGGGATCGAGCGAGGGGCATTTTGTCGCCCCGGAAGCTGCCGCGTGCTTCGCTGCTTTAAAGTCGCTCCGTTCAGCAGGCAAAATTCGTTCTGGCGAACGCGTGGTCATTTTTAACACTGGATCCGGAATCAAATACCTCGACTGCTACCAGGACCAGTAATCAATCTCTCTCAAGTTCGCTTACCTACGAAGATGGAGATACGCTTGGCGAAAGCCTTCGCGGGCTCGGCGTAAAAACGGCGTCCGAGCTCGAGGGCGTTTGTGCGCAATCGTTTGCCTCGTTTGCGAATTAGTTTCTCCAGTTGTGCGAGTTCATCGCGGAGAGTTTCATCGCCGCTTTCCTTCTCCAGACGCGCCCAAAGAAAAGCCAAATCGTGCTCGCACCCCAGTAGTTCACCTAAAACATCCGCGTCGTGGGCCATCTCTGTCAGAACCGCACGGTTAAGCGGCTGCAAGATGCGCAACTGATACCAGAGATCTTTCACCCGTTTCCGCCAGGCATGAAAATTTTCTGGATCCGGGTCGTTAATTGTTTTTGCGAGCCCACGCTGGCCGCGTTTGTAAATTTTACAGACCGCGCCGCAAATTTGTTTCCACGTCAGGCCTTGCAGCGGCCATTTTAACAGACGCGCTTCCACACGCTCCAACTGTGGGATTGCTTGTTTTTGCCAGCCGGCAAAGGCCGCGGAAAAGCTTTCCCGTTCCAGCGACAGTAATTCCTCGATATGTGGAAAGTGGTTTTTACCCGAGTGCTTCGCCGTCTTGTCTCTCAGCTGAATGAGCGTTTGCAGACGCACTTGCGCGTCGCGTAAATCGGAGACCAGCCGTCCAATCTTCCGCACGCAGCGATCCTCACACGCGTGCTGATTCTTGCTGACTTCGCCTACGGCAAGACGCATCACTGCGCGCAGCTTCTTAAGGTGTTTTCGAACTTCGTGTACGGTGACGCCCCGTTGTCTTGCGGGATGTCTACACAACTTAAGAGCAGACTCGATCTGTTCCCGGAAGACTCTTTTCAGTCCGTCAGGCAACGGTTCGCGTAATTTCAAACGGAAGCCCATAACATTCTCTGCTTATTCGTTGGCCAGGCGCACGTTGCTGTAACGTTTTTCCCCAGTCACTTCCCGTCCAAACCAGGAAGGCGGCTTGAATTTTCGGCAGCTGACGCGGTCGGGAAATTCGACTTCCGCTACCACGAGACCGGCGTGTCTACCCTGATAAATATCAATCTCAACGACTAGATTTTTCCAGGGAATTTCGCACCGCACCTTGCGCAATCTTCTTCCTGCGGTCCCTGGCCAAAGCGCGTCGAACTGCTTTGGACTGAGTCTGATCTCGCGTTCTTCCCGGTGTGCGCCGCGGCCCACCTTGAAAGTCAGCGTCGCAGCCGTGCCTTTTTTGCGGAGACGCACCTGTCTGCCTGCGAGTTCACTCGCCAGGTAACCTTGATCAATAATGTAGCACCGTGAGCGATTCAGCTTATCCGGCAATCCCCTAAGCAAAAATTTGCGTTCAATTTCGCGATTATTTGCTGCTCGAGCATTTTTTTGCACAAGGTCAACATGCTAAACGCGAAGAGCTTGCTGTCGAGATTTTCGCGTTGGCTCCTGTTAGCACTTTGCTTTAGCGCGGTGCCTTCCTGCTAGAGAGCGAGAAACCGCTTCAGCGGTTTGTCTTGTGCGGCCTATCGAGAAAACCGCTGAAACGGTTATGAAGCGCGCCTAGTCTGCGACACCCAGCTAAAGCAGGGTGTTAACGATACCTTGCTAGTCTCACGTCAATGCGCGTTGAAAAAATTCTTGTAATGCGCCTGCGGCCGCGAAGACTGGCCAGGCTGAGATCGCCACGATTATCACAAAGAACATCGCTTCGATGGCAAACTCTAACCTGTTTTCACTCGCGAAATACCTCCGGGCTAACTCGCGGAATGGCCTGCGGGTAGTTGAGGCTTTCTTCGGTGTTCCGTTGATCACCATTCTTTTGATCAACGTTTCCCTCGGCGTTCGTTTGATCACCGTTCTCCTCACTGTGATGACGCTCATAATGACTTCCGATAAGCCGGCGCGCCCAACGCGTCATGTGACGTATCGCGAAAATTGCGTGACGAACATGTTACGGGCATTTACTCGAATCATCGGCTTGCAAGGACTTCGAGCGAAGGCGTAATCGACACAGCTGACAAAGCTGAGCAGCGCTCTCAGCGACCGGCGCTCAATTTTTTTGTCCGATGGTTGAGACCAAATCGACAATCAACGAATCGATCTTGCGCAGGTCTTTCCGCCGGCCTTTTTCGGGTTTCAGTTTGCGATTGCGAACGATGATCGTAAGATCGCGGATTTGGAGCAGCATTTCGCGAGAGACATGCTCGATCGGTCCATATGATCTGAGCGCGGCGAGACAGACAAGCAGATCAGTTTCCAGGCGGGCAATGTATGCTTTGGCAGTCGTTCGCAAATCGCGGTGCAGCCCCTGAAGTTCAGATTCAAGCATGGTCACCGGCGACGACTCCCGCGATCTTCGGCGGCTGCTCTGCTCGCGCTTCGCCTTTGCTTTCATGTGCCGGAACCTACTAGCTCGCGCTGTGGCGCGCGCATTTGCAGCCGCTCCGCCCGAGGGAAATAATCAACAATGCTGATCTGGCCATCGCTTTCCTCCACTAATGCCGAGCAACTCTCCACCCAGTCACCGCAGTTGTAATATGTGACCTTGCCAAATTCCCGAATGGCCGGGCTATGGATATGGCCGCATAGAACGGCATCTACGTGATAGCGTTTCGCATAATGCGCGACTGCAGCTTCGAATTTACCGATGAAGCTGACGGCGTCTTTCACCCGCCGCTTTGCATACGCGCTAAGCGACCAATGCCCTAGACCGAATCGTCGTCTGACGAAATTGATGAGCGGATTCAGCGAGAGCAAGAATTGATAGCCAACGTCGCCGGCGAATGCCAGCCACTTCACGTTTTGGACCACCGCATCCAGTTCGTGTCCGTGAATGATTAAAATGCGTTCCCCACAGGCCGTCACATGAATGGCGTTCTCCTGGATGTCGATATTCCCATAAGCACCGAAGAAGCTGGCTACCAGCTCGTCGTGATTTCCCGGAATATAAATTACGCGAGTCCCCTTGCGGGCTTTGCGCAATATTTTTTGGATTACGTCGTTATGTTGCTGCGGCCAATAAATTCCACGGCGCAGTGACCAAATGTCGATGAGGTCTCCCACAATGTAGAGTGTCTCGAAATCATTCTCGCGGAGAAAATCGAGTAATGCCGTGGCATTGCAGCCGCGCGTGCCCAGGTGCATGTCGGAGATCCAGCCGGTGCGATAACGCCTCGGCGCCGGCAGTTGCTCCTCGGATTTCCCAAATGAGAAACGCTGTTGGCCGGCGAAAATTCGCGACGAATCCCTGGGAGGAAAGGTGGACGCCTGCATTCTCGGTCAGCGGCAAGCGTAGGAATCAACAAGCCTTCGGGCAAAAGAATTACTGTTACGTTTGTGTGGCAAAAGGCGACCGTTAGCAAAAGGCCCGTCGAGGGAATTTCCAGCGGCGGCCTTGGATTAACCTAACCGGATTAGAATTTAACACTCAGATCAGCTTGGAATAATTGATACTGATCGAGCGGATTGATTCCAATGTCGCCGGTGCCTCCTGTGCCGAGCGATTCATCAACCCGCCAGCCATAACCATAGGTAAGGTTCAGAACAATGGCATCCGCCAGCATGTACCCCGCTCGCACGGCCACGCCTTCCATGTTCAAACGGGCGTCGAAGAGATCTGAATCGATCAGGTTCGGATCCAACGCGTACTGGTCCTGGTGTTGCCACCAGGCGTCGATCTCCCAATCGTGCTTCCTCTTTAGCTGACCAATGCCGAGACCGATCTGATACGCGTAGCGGTCGCCACCCTTGTCGGGATGGCCCGCAGCCGTGGCACGATCGTCCGCCTCGAAGTTGGTCGCGAAATCCCCAAAGATGCGCATCGGTATCTCCCCGATCTTCCACCCGATTTCAGCCGGAATATCGAAAACCAAAAGACTGTTAATGCCGGTCTGGTTCTGTGCCAGCGACTCTGCGTTTGTTAAGTTTTGATCACCGCCTTGATAGTGGACGTTAAACGTGTTGCCGTTGCCGGTATAATTGTAGAGGGCCGGCGCAAACTGGAAGTATAAGATGTGCGGGAACTCAAACTTCGCTCCAATCTGCCATCCGAGCATGAATGCATTGGTGTCCGGGGTGAACTGAGTCTCCCCGCCTACTGGCTGCGTCGTTGTCCCACGTGGGCCAAGTGGGTTTGACGGGTTAGCATCGTCATAGACAAACTGGCCGAAGTTCGCGAAGAGATCGAGTTTCAGGAATGGCTCCGACGGCGACGGAGGCGCAACCGCTTTACCATCCTTACTGAATGACGAAGGTGGAGGCGCTCCTCCTCCAAAGGTAAAGGTGTGTTTCCACTGCTCCGCCAAGCCTTCAACATTAATGTCGTCATCCCACACCAAGAGCGTCTTGACGAATGGGATCGCAAATCGGCCGCCTGTCAGTGTGACGTCGGGGAAACCTTTGTAACCCAGATAAGCCTGTCCCACGGCGATGCCGTCGTCGCCCTTGTTAAACGGGCCGTTGCCGTTGCCGGCGTCACCTCCCATTGTGACATTCGTCGAGCGAGCGCTCGAGCTGGTCTCTAATCGGAGTCCAAAGAACCAGTCATCAAGCACAGTACCCCGTAATCCAAAGCGCAGGCGATAACGCTCGCGCTCGCGTTCCTGCCAATCGTGTGTCCCTGCCACGCCTGGGCTGGGAGCCGCCACCGGGGTGTTATCGGTTCTGCCGCCGCGATATTCATAGCGCAGACGCAAATCACCGAAGAGCTCCAATTCAGTGAGTGCAGGGAACAATTTCCATTTTTCGCCGCCCTGTAACTCGGGCACGAGTTTTTCTACGTATGTCTTTCCATCGCTGGTCACCTGCGTCTTAGTTTTGCTCCTGTTCAAGCTCAGCGTTGCGCTTCTGTAGCTGGCTAACGGCCTGTTCAAGCTTTTGCAGCCGGGCCTCGTCGGGCGCTGTTTGCGCGCCGAGCGATTGCGCGGCAATTGAGATGGTCGCAGCCAGGCTCGCCCCAGCTGCCCGCGAAATGTTTTTTTTGATAAGCATTCGTTTCTCCTTTGTTGTAACGATCTTTCAGCTTCCTATAGGACGCGGTTTCACTTAACGGGGTCGAGGCTAGGAGCCGATTGTTACAGTTTCAAGACGAAAACGTGAGGGTTCGGCAGGCCGTGAAAATTTGGGCTGAACGCCTTCGGGGAAAGGGGAACGCTCTCGTCGCCGGATTTTTAAAGAGACACCGCGTATTCTGCAAAGCGATCGTTTTCGGAGAAGCCGATCCACCTCACAAAAAAAGCCCGCCGAGGGAATTTCCCGCGGCGGGCTTGGATTGACCTAACCTTACTAGAATTTAAAGTTCAGATTCGCTTGGAATAATTGATATTCGTCGAGCGGATTGATGGTTATGTCGCCAACTCCCCCTGTGCCGAGGCGGCCGTTGATACGCCAGGCATATGAGTAGGTGACGTTGAAGAGTACTGCATCAGCCAGCATGTATCCGGCTGTCAGGACGAGGCCTTGCTGGTTCAGCTGGCTGTTGAACAGGTCTGAATCGATCAGGTTCGGATCCAGCGAGAATTGCTCCTGGTGTTGCCAATAGCCCTCGATCTGCCAGTCGCGCTTCTTCTTTAGCTGACCAATGCCGAGACCAGCTTGATAAGCGTAGCGTTGGCCATCCTTGTCTGGGTGCCCTGCGGCGGTGGCACGATCGTCCGCTTCGAAATTGGTCGCGAAGTCTCCAAAGATCCGCATCGGTATCTTCCCGACCTTCCACCCGATTTCAGCCGGAATATCGAAAACCAAAAGGCTGTTGATGCCGGTTTGATTCCCACCCGGGTCGCCTGAGAAATGGACGTTAAACGTGTTGCCGTCGCCGGTGTAGTTGTAGAGGGTCGGTGCGAGCTGGAAGTACGCGATGTGCGGAAAATCAAACTTCGCTCCGACCTGCCAGCCTAGCATGAATGCATTGGTGTCCGGGGTGAGCTGAGTCTCACCGCCTATTGGCTGCGTTGTTGTCCCACGTGGGCCAATTGGGTTTGACGGGTTAGCATCGTCATAAACGAACTGACCGAGGTTCGCGAAGACGTCGATTTTCACCAACGGTTCGGCTGGAGGTGGCGGGGCTACGTTTTTCCCGTCCTTGCTGTAGGACACTGGCGCCGCTGCTCCGCCACCGATGGTGAACGTATGTTTCCACTGTTCGGCCAAGCCTTCCGGATTGATGTCGTCATCCCACACCATTCGAGTATTGACGAACGGGTTCGGCATTCGGCCGCCGGTAAATGTAAAGCCGGGGAAGCCTTTGTAGCCTCCGTATGCCTGCCCGACGTTGATGCCGTCGTCCCCCTTTGCAAACGGTCCGCCACCACCGGGCGAGGTACTCGATGTGTCGCCACCGAAAGTCACGTTGGTTGAACGTGCGCTCGCGCTTGTCTCCAACCGCAAGCCGAAGAACCAATCATCCAGAAGCGTTCCACGGAGACCCACGCGAAGACGATAACGTTCACGTTCGCGCTCCTGCCAATCATTTGCGTTATCCTGACCGAGCTGAAAGTGGTCGGGAAGTCTGCCACCGCGGTATTCATAGCGCAGACGCAGATCGCCAAAGAGCTCCAATTCGGTGATCGCTGAGAACAATTTCCATTTTTCGCCGCCCTGTAAGTCGGGCACGAGTTTCTCGACGTATGTCTTTCCGTCGCTGGTCACCTCCGTCCTGCTTTTGCCTTCCGCCCCAACCACAGGCGCCCAAGACGTGCGCTTCTTTAATCCCGAAACCTCCTGTTCGAGCTCGGCGTTGCGCTTTTGCAGCTGGCCGACGGCCTGTTCGAGCTTTTGCAGCCGCTCGGCATCGGATCCTTGAGCTTTTAGCGGCTGTGCCGCCAGTGAAAGAACTACAGCCAGGCTTCCTCCGGCTGCGCGTAAGATGGTTTTTTTGATGAACATTCGTTTCTCCTTTTTTGTGATGATTTTCAGTTGCCTGAGAGGACACGGTTAAGTGAACGCGATGGAGGCTAGAAACCGATTGTTACAGGCGTATGACGAAGAAGTAACAATTCGGCGAACTTTGCCGCCGGCCTCAAGGAGTGGCGGCTTCCAAGTCGCCGAGAAAAAACTAAGACGGCCGGGCAGCCGTCTTTCTTGTCCCCGTCAGCGAAACGCCGGCGTTACGGCGTCGCTGTTGGTTGCGCCGCTGGCGCTGGGGAAGAATCAGGAGACGCCTGAATTGGCGAACCGGCTGGAGAAGAAACGGGGGAAGCTTGAGGTTTTGCCGGAGCGGAAGAAGTAGCCGGTGCGGCTTGCTGTTTCATTAGCTCACGCCGGAACGCGCTCTCCCCACCGGTGCCCCGATGAGCGTACAAAACTGACAACCCCAACGTGAGCGCGAAGAAAATGCCAGCCAGCCAGGTCGTGAATTTCACCAGCACGTTCGTCGTTTGCGCGCCGAAAATGTTCTCCGTGACCCCCCCGCCAAATGCCGCTCCCAAGCCTTCGCTCTTTGGGCGTTGCATCAAGATCACCAGCACCATGAGCAGGGCCACCAGAACAAAAAACACCGACAGCAGATTGATCAGAAGATTCATCGGAGCACGGAATATCTCTGAGACCGAAGCAGAAGCAAACGTCTGATAATGACGAAATCTGAATGACGAATGACGAAAGGAAACCCGAATGACGAAATCCGAAAATAACGCAAATGCAGCCCTGCAGCCTTCAAGATTCGAGCTTCGTCATTGATTCGTCATTCGTCATTCGAGTTTCGTCATTCTTTTTAATCGCGTTCCAGATCTCGTCCATTTCCACGAGATCTACATCACCGAGTCGTTTCCCTTGCCTTTGCAGTTCGTCCTCCAGTCGATTGAAACGGGCGACGAATTTATCAGTCGCGCCTTGCAACGCGCTTTCCGCATCGAGTTTGCATTTCCGTGCGAGATTGACGACTGCGAAGAGCAGATCTCCTACTTCGTCTTCGATCGATTTCCGATCTTGCTCCAGGACGGCCTGTTTTAATTCCTGAATTTCTTCTTCAACCTTAGCGATCACATCGCGCACTTCGGTCCAGTCGAAATTCACGCGGGCAACCCTCGACTGCGCTTTTTGCGCGCGCATCAAAGCGGGTAGTGCCAGGGGCAAATCATCGAGATAATGCCCGCCTGAATTGCTGGCGTTGCGACTAGGTTTACCTGCTTTTTCAGCGCGCTTGATCGATTCCCATTGTCGCAGCACCGCACCGCTGTCGCGGGCATCGCTGCTGCCGAAGACATGCGGGTGACGCCGGATCAGTTTCTCCGTTACATCTTTGAGCACGCCGTTGATGTCGAACCGGCCGGATTCGCTCGCGATTTCTGCGTGGATCACGATCAGCAGCAGCAGGTCTCCGAGTTCTTCGCGAAAATTTGCGGTATCGTTGGCGCGCACTGCCCCAGCCACTTCGTATGCCTCTTCGATCAAAGCGGGCAACAACGATTCATGGGATTGCTCCCGATCCCACGGGCAGCCGCCGGGAGCGCGAAGCTTTGCGACGATCTCGCAAAGCTTCGCGAAGTGATTCGTGACTGGTGACTGGTGAATCGAAGTCTCTGAACTATTCACAATTCACTGATCACTATTCACCAACTTAAATCCGCCAGAGCGAGCGGTGCGTGCCGAACTCGGAGATTTCGCCGGAAGATTTCTTGCTGACGTAAATCGTAATGCAAATCACCGTGACAAAGGTGCCGGCAAAAATCAGCGCCACCAGCCAGGACGGTATGTGCCCGATGTGCAAAGCGTGATAAAACGAAACAAAATCGTTAATCGGCGCGCTCGCGTGCAAAAATATTTTCACTACCCAAGCCATCAGGATGAGAATGAAAATGAACATGTAATTGCGCTTCAGCCGGCGTCCGATGGCTTCCAGTTTGCTGATCTTGAAACAGGGCAAGATCAAATCTTCGCAAACGAGCTTTTTCCATTCTCCGTGGAGCATCTCGCGATTTTCCATCACCATGGGGACAAGAAAATGCGCTTCGAGCATTCGAACACGCGCGCGAAAGGCATCGTAAAACCGGTAACGACGCGCTTCGATCCATAGCAACACCCAGACAATGGCAAGGTTGAAAAAGAAAATAATGTGAGGCACTTCACGCGTGGAAAATGCGATGGTGATAATGGCGGTGGTACTGGTGATCGCCCAGTTTGACGTGACGTCCAACCGTTGCCGCCAGACCATGATCCGTCCCATTTCGCCGCGGTAAAAATGGGACATTGCGTTGACATAGCCCGGGTCATAAATGCTCCGCTGTAAAGAGACGGTCCTCTCTTCGTTTTCTGCTAATGCTGTGTTTTCAGTTGCCACGGCTCCTTATTTAACTGGATAACTGGCTTTGCCGGATAATCCAATAAATCTCTCTGCTACCAATGGCTATCACGCTGACCGATCTGCTTGACGAAAAACAGGTGACGCTGGGATTGCGCTCCAGGAAAGTGCCAAACGCGCTGCGCGAGATTATCGAGTTGCTGGCGCAAAATGGGAAGATCGATAGCCCGGAGGCGTTCTTTGAAAATGTGTTCGCGCGCGAGCAGGTGCACCCCAGTGTGGTCGAAAACGGGGTCGTATTTCCCCATGCGCGTACGGATTTGGTTGATGAAATAGTCGTTGGCATTGGACGCAGCCGCGCCGGGATTCCATTCGGCCACAACGGAGTACGCGCCCGTTTGATTTTTGTGATCGGCGTTCCAGAACGCCTAGTGAATGATTATCTGATTTGCGTTGGGACGCTCGTCCGGCTGGTAAGAGACGACACGATACGATCGGCACTGCTGCACACCCAAACTCCGCGCGAATTTATCGAAGCGCTTACCGCAACACTGTAGCCGGGGTCGGTGACCCCGGCCGTGCTAAGCCAGCTCGCGGATTGCGCGAAGCACCGTTTCTATCTCTTGCGGAGTAGTCACGACGCTGCATGCTAAGCGCGCATACGACACGCGATAGGGAGTCGTTGAAGCGACAATCCGCTGATCGAGAAGCCGCTTTACGACTTGCTCGGGCTTCATTCCCTTTACATCGAAGCAAACGATTC
>WNGE01015431.1_pt1 | contig 10307 bp, 11 predicted proteins | sample 5400651 | NCBI WGS metagenome assembly WNGE01 (sample SAMN13153370, study PRJNA577476) | soil metagenome | isolation source: 60 cm soil or saprolite under grassland replicate 2 | place: USA:California | collected 2016-06-15
CGCCTCCATGCTGATCGACGGCAACGACGCGGCCGTGGTGTACACCGCCGTGCGCGAGGCGGTCCGCGCGGCGCGGGCCGGTGCGGGTCCGACGCTGATCGAGGCGCGGACCTACCGCATCGAGGCGCACACCAACGCCGACGACGCCACCCGCTACCGCAGCCAGGAGGAGGTGCTGCACTGGCTGGCCCGCGACCCGATCGACCGCCTGGAACGGCACCTGTCCGGGCGGTCGCTGATCGACGCCGCGGCGCGGCAGCGGATCGCCGACGAGGCCGAGGCGCTCGCCTCGTCCTTGCGGGACCGGATGAACGCCGACCCCGCCTTGGATCCGGCGGCACTGTTCGAGCACGTGTACGCGACGCCGACGCCGGCCCTGCGGGCCCAGTCCCGCCGCCTCGCCCGCGAACTCGACCTTGGTGAGCACGCCGGCGGTCGCTCGCAGCGGGCCGCCCCGGCGCAAAGTGCGGATGCCGGGCGATGACCACCGTCGCCGCCGAGCCGATCACCATGGCGCGGGCGCTCAACCGGGCGCTGGCCGACGCGCTGGCCACCGACGACCGGGTGCTCGTCTACGGCGAGGACGTGGGCACGCTGGGCGGCGTGTTCCGGGTGACCGACGGCCTGGCCGCCCAGTTCGGCGAGACGCGCGTGTTCGACACGCCGCTGGCCGAGGCCGGCATCGTCGGCACCGCCATCGGCATGGCGATGAACGGGCTGCGCCCCGTCGTCGAGATGCAGTTCGACGCGTTCGCGTACTCCGCGTTCGAGCAGATCACCAGCCACCTGGCCAAGCTGCGCAACCGCACGCGCGGACGCATCGGGCTGCCCGTCGTGGTGCGCATCCCCTACGGCGGTGGCATCGGCGGCGTCGAGCACCACAGCGACTCGTCCGAGGCGTACTTCATCCACACAGCGGGGCTGCGTGTTGTCACGCCCGGCACGCCGGCCGACGCCTACGACCTGCTGCGCGCCGCGATCGACTGCCCCGACCCGGTGATCTTCTTCGAGCCCAAGCGCCGCTACTGGACGAAGGATTCGTCGCCGTTGACGGCGGGCACCCCGATCGACCGGGCGGTCGTCCGGCGTCCCGGCAGCGACGTCACGCTGATCGCGTACGGGCCGATGGTGGCCACCGCTCTGGAGGCGGCCGGCGAGGCGGACGTCGACGTCGAGGTGATCGACCTGCGCTCGCTCGCCCCGTTCGACGACGAGACGGTCTGCGCGTCGGTGCGGCGCACCGGCCGGGCGGTCGTCGTGCACGAGGCGCCAGGCTTCCTCGGCTACGGCGCCGAGGTCGCGGCGCGCGTGACCGAGCAGTGCTTCCACTACCTGCACGCACCGGTCGCCCGGGTGACCGGCTTCGACATCCCGTACCCACCGCCGATGCTCGAGCAGCACCACTTGCCGAACGTCGATCGCATCCTCGATGCGATCGAGCGGCTGCAGTGGGACGACACGGTGGTGCTGCCCGATGCCTGACGCCGAGCGCTCGCGCGACGCGCGCGGGACACAATTCGCGCTGCCGGACCTCGGCGAGGGGCTCACGGAGGCGACGATCGTCGAGTGGCTCGTCCGGCCCGGCGACACGATCGCCGTCGACCAGCCGGTCGTCGAGGTCGAGACGGCGAAGGCCCGCGTCGAGGTACCCGCGCCGTTCGCCGGGGTCGTGTCGCACCTGCTCGCCGACGTCGGCGACACCGTGCCGGTCGGCTTCGCGCTGCTGACGATCGAGGAGCAAGCGGCCGGGTTCGACGAGCCGGGCGCGGTGCGCGCCCCGGCCGACGAGTCGGGACGCGTGCTGGTCGGCTACGGCACCTCGACGCCCGCCCGCCGGCACCGTCGTTCCCGGGCCACCGCGCCGGCCGGCAACCATCCGGTGATCTCGCCGCTGGTGCGCCGGTTGGCCCGCGAGCACGGCATCGACGTGGCCCACCTCGCCGGCAGCGGCCCCCACGGGACCGTCCTGCGCCGCGACGTCGAGGCCGCCCTCACCGATCGTGCAACTTCTGGCCGCGTGGGGCAGCCAGAAGTTGCACGATCCGGGGAGACGCGAGCCGGGGAACCGCGAGCCGGGGAGAGGCGGGTTCCGCTCACCGGCATCCGCAAGTCGGCGGCCGAGCTGTTCACCCGGTCCCGGCGCGAGATTCCCGAGGCGACGGTCTGGGTGGACGTCGATGCCACCGCGTTGCTCGAGGCTCGCGCCGCCCTGAACGCCGCCCGTCCGGACGAGCCGGTCAGCCTGGTCGCGCTGGTCGCCCGCTTCTCGTCCCGGTAGTCAGGAACGCGCATGCGATGACCACCCGGCAGCTCGCCGGCGCGATGGGCGCGCACACCGCCGATGCCCGTTCGGGAGCCATCGCGCCGGCCTCGCTGCGCGGCGGGACGTTCACCGTCAACAACTACGGCGTCTTCGGCGTGGACGGCTCGGCGGCGGTCATCAACCACCCGGAAGTAGCGATCCTGGGCATCGGCCGCATCGTCGACCGGCCCTGGGCCGTCGACGGGCAGGTCGCGATTCGCAAGGTCGCTCAGCTGACGCTGGCGTTCGACCACCGCGCCTGCGACGGCGGCGTGGCGGGGGGCTTCCTGCGCTTCGTGGCCGACTGCGTCGAGTCGCCGATCACCGCGCTCGGCGACCTGTAAGGGGCCAGGTCATGACGATCAGCCGGTGCCCGCACGAGCACCGGCTGATCGATCGAGCAGGGCCTACGGCCGCCGCGGTGACTAGGTCGCGTCCGCGAGCCTCTCCGCGATCCTCCGGGGGGTTAGGGACGACGGTCCTCAACGTCCGCGACGCCCACCACGGCGGCCTTCAACTCCGTCCCCGATCGCGCATCGGCATCACCGACGGACGCGATGCCGATCGATCTTCGCGAACGGAGCTCTACCCTGCTGTCGCGACCGCCAGGACTACGGCCGCAACGTCTGTATTCAATTGCCGACCAGCGGCTTACCACCAATCCAACATGACAGTCTGCGTTGTCTCGACCTGCGAGCTGTCCGGCGTATCGGCGCTCGCCGACGACACCGCCGTCCCGACCAAGCCGAAGAACACACCCGCCAGGACGGCCAGCGCTAGCCGACGCATGCGGCGTGTAATCAAGATGCCCCCTTTCATGTGGTGTGAGACGCCGCGGTCGCCACCGAAGTCGCCGATGGTCGCCGGCACACGCCACACCACCCATAGGATCGGCCCCGCACGATGGCAATACAAACGCTCATGCTGGCAGCTAGCTGCCTGTCACCAACTGCGATGCGGATGGTTACATGACCGACGAGGGCGAACTCGGCAATCTTGACGTAGCGCTGTACCGCGCTCTGTTGAGCGAACCCGGTAGCTCACTCGGCGAGGCGGCATCGCTCGTCGGGGTGAGCCCGGACGAACTCGACAAGCCGGCGGCAACCCTCGTCGAGATCGGCCTGATCACGTCCGACGACGGCCGGCATTTCACCGCGGTGAACCCGTCGCTGGCCGAGATGTCCTCCCTCGGTGCCGAGGAGCTCGAACTGAGCGCCCGGCGGGTCGCCGTCGAAACCCGGCGGGCCGCGATCCGGCAGGTCATGCCGGACTGGACGCGCGCCGTCCGCGACCAGAACCCGCAGCCCACCGTCGAGGTGGTCACCGATCCCGAGGCCGCCCGCAACGTCCTCATGTATTACGCCGAGCACTGCCAGCGCGAGGTGCTGTCGGTCGCGCCGGGCCGGGGTCCCGGACGGATCGATCCACGCACTCGTACAGCTAACCTGTATTCTCTCGGCCGAGGCGTGCTGACCCGCGCCCTGTATCAGCACGTCGCCTTGCGCGACCGGGCCACCCGGGCATACCTGCGCGAGCTCGCCGAGAACGGCGCCCGGATCCGTCTGGCGGCAGCAGTGCCCGGCCGCAGCCTCATCGTCGACCGCGAGGTCGCGTTGCTGCCCACGCCGTCGTCCGACCCTGGATTGACGCAGTTCGCCGTCGTCCGAGAGCCCCGCGTCGTCGCTTGGCTCGTCTCGACGTTCGAACAGCTGTGGGCCGAGGCTTCGCCGCTGGACGAGGTGCTCCATCACCAGAACCCCGAGCCCGAGGTGGACGAAACCCGCCTCGCCATCTTGCGGCTCATGGCCGACGGCGAGAAGGACGAGGCGATCTCCCGCCGGCTGTCCATCTCGGTGCGGACCTGCCGCCGGCACATCGCCGACTACATGGCCCAGGTCGGCGCGACATCGCGCTTCCAGGCCGGGGTGACCGCGTCCCGCAACGGCCATCTCGACATGCCGCCGATCGCCTAGCTTTCGCGCACGACCTCGCCGGGTGCCTTGTCCGGACGAAGGCCACGCCAGGACGGGTGACGCAGCCGGTCGTCGGCCGTCCACTCACCGAACGCGACCTCGCCGACGAGAACCGGCCGGACCCAGCGGGCATCGCGGGCGTCGGCCCGGGGGACGTCAGGCGAGAAGGGCGAGGTCTTGCGGGCGAGCCGGCCCAGCCGGCCGGACATCTCGTCGAGCGCGGCATCGGTGAACCCGGTGCCCACCTGTCCCACGTAACGCAGCCCGGCGTCGGAGGGCAGGCCGAGCAGCAACGACCCGATCGTGCCGGCGCGCCGGCCCTTGCCCGGGCGCCAGCCGCCGATGATCACCTCCTGCGTCCGGACGTTCTTCACCTTGATCCAGTCCCGGGTGCGGCGTCCGGGCGTGTAACGCGAGTCGAGGCGCTTGGCCAGCACGCCCTCGAGCCCTTGCTGCCTGCTCGCCCGCACGGCGCCGGCGCCGTCGCCCGCGAACACGGGAGGCGTCTGCCAGGACCGGCCGGCCAGTTCCAGGCTGTCGAGCAGCTCGCGGCGTTGCGTGTAGGGCAGGTCGAGCAGCGACCGTCCGTCCAGGTGGACCAGGTCGAAGACGAGGTACACGGCCGGGACGCTGTCGGCGAGACGTCGCGCGGTGGCCGCAGATGCGATGTGCATGCGCTGCTGCAGCCGTTCGAAGCTCGGCCGGCCGGCGTCGTCGAAGCTCACGATCTCGCCGTCGAGCACCACCTGGGTCGCGCCGAGCTGCTCGCCGAGGCCGCGCAGCTCGGGATAGCTCACCGTGACGTCGTTGCCGTTGCGGGACGTGATCGTGATCCGCCCGCCCTCGACGGTGACCAGTGCGCGGACGCCGTCCCACTTCATCTCGTACGCCCAGTGGTCGTCGTCTTTCGGTAGGTCGCCGAGCGTGGCCAGCATGGGCTTGAGGTGTTCGGGCAGCGGCTGCCAGTCGGGACGGGACGGCGCGTCCATGCGGTGCATCATCCAGTTCTTGCCGCCGGTCTGGAACAGCACGAACCGGCCCTGCACGCGCTCGCCGTGCAGCACGATCATGACCTCGCGGTCCGTCCACTTCTGCGCCTCGTAGGTGCCGCGGTCCCAGATCGTGACCTCGCCACCGCCGTACTCGCCGTGCGCGATGCTGCCCTCGAACGTGGCGTATTCGAGCGGGTGGTCCTCGACGTGGACGGCCAGGTGGTTGCGCTTCGGGTCGTTCGGGACGCCCTTGGGCACCGCCCACGACACGAGCACGCCGTCGCGTTCGAGCCGGAAGTCCCAGTGCAGCGCGGTGGCGTGATGTTCTTGGACGACGAAGGAGTTGCCTTCGTCCGTGCGCTGGGCCCGCTCGGGCATGGGCTCGCGGGTGCGCGCGGGGTCGCGCTTGCGGCGGTACTCGTCCAGCGGTGGCACCCGCCTATCCTCCACCGCGGACCTGGGTCTCGAGGGCGGTCACCGCAGTGCCGCGACGCAGCGACTGCGCGACGGCGCTGGCCTGCTGGCAGGCGGCGACCAGGATGTGCAGCTCGGCGTCGGGCGCCTCGCCGGCGATCGCCACGGAGTAGCTCACCCCGGTCGAGCACAGCGGCTCGCCGGCGAAGCCGCCCTCCGCGGTGATCTGCAGCTCGGTGAGCGTGACGCCGCGCTTGCCGGCCTCGCGCAAGATGTCGTTGAACAGACAGCCGGCGACGGCGAGGTGCAGCAGGTGGCCGCCGGACAAGGTCTCGATGGTGACCTGTGCCCGGTCGGTCAAGTGGTGCTTGAAGACGAGGACGCCGGGCTCGACGCCTGCGGCATCGGACGGCGCGGTCCGGATCCCGATGCCGAACATGAGCCCCCCGCTCCGCAATCGAATTGACGCGACTCGCAGAATCGCATGGCGTGGGCAACCATGTCGACGGCCGCGCCGGGATCGACTCGGCGCTCGTGCAACGGCTGGTGGCCGAGCAGTTCCCGCAGTGGGCCGGGTTGCCGGTCACGCCGGTGGAGCTCGACGGATGGGACAACCGTACCTACCGCCTCGGCGACGACATGAGCGTGCGGCTGCCGTCCCATTCGATGTATGCGCCGGCGGTCGACAAGGAGGATCGCTGGCTGCCCGTGCTGGCGCCACAGCTGCCGGTGCCGATTCCGGTGCCGCTGGCGACGGGACGACCGGGCCGGGGCTATCCGTTCAACTGGTCCATACGCCGGTGGATGGACGGTTCTCCCGCAACTCCCGAACAGATCGAGTCGATGTCCGACTTCGCGGCCGCCCTCGCGGAGTTCATCCTTGCCCTGCAGGCTGTCGATCCTTCCGGTGGCCCGGTCGCCGGCGCGCACAGCTTCTACCGTGGCGCACCGCCGGCTCACTACGACGACGAGACGCGCCGCGCCGTCGCCGCGCTTCGTGGCCGTATCGATGGTGCGCGGGCCCTGGCCGTCTGGGACTCGGCAGTCGCCGCGCCGTGGGACGGGCCGCCGCGGTGGTTCCACGGCGACATCGCGCAGGGCAACCTGCTCGTCCGGGCCGGGCGCCTCGCCGGCGTCATCGACTTCGGCACCTGCGGCGTCGGCGATCCGGCCTGCGACCTCGTCATCGCCTGGACGTTTCTTTCCGATTCGAGCCGGTCGGTGTTTCGTCGCATCGTCGACCAGGACGACGACACGTGGGCCCGAGCGCGTGGCTGGGCGCTGTGGAAGGCGCTGATCACCCTGGCCGGCGACGTCGACGGCCGCTCGGACGCCGTCAACCGCCGAATCATCGACGACGTCCTCGCCGAGGGCTGACTCGTTTCGGGTGGTCAGAACGTCAGCGAGTCACGCATCATCAGGTATTCCGGCGGAGGCGTCGTGACGTCCGTACCGAACACGACCACGAACAACTGATACACGCGGTTGTCCACGGCCAGGTCTCGTGCGAATCCGGTGACCGTTCCCCCGAGCGCGTTGTCGATGCGGAAGTCGACCGCCGGCCGGCCCCGGTAGCTGGTCTGCTTGAGATCGGCCAGCTTTCCCTTCATGCCGCTCGCGGAGCCGCGAGCCGCGCCGGGCAAGTCGATCTGTATACCAGCGGGATAGTCACCGTAGGCGACGTTGAAGGCAGTGCCGTCCTTCTCCACGATGAGCTGGGTGAGCGTGACCGGACCGGCGGCACTGGGCACCTGCTGGCTCGACTTGACCGGCCGGCCGGGCATCGACACCGTGAAGCGGTCGCCCTTGTACGGGACAAGCCCGGTGCCGGTGGTGGCGGCTGTGCTCGGCGTGGAACTCGGCTGTCCTCCCGCCGTCGAGCTCGGCCGTCCACTGGCCGTCGACGTGGCACCTGTCCCGGAGCCGGTGATCGTCGTCGTGCAGGCCGACGGGACCAACAGCGCCAGGCCGGCAGTCAGCACCACCGCCGCGCGTTTCGCGGTCACATCACGCCAGCCGACAAGCCACCCGCCACCGGCGCCGATCGGCCGCACCGCGTCACATGTCTGCACCTGACTGAGGCTAGCCTCGCCGCTCGCACGCATCCGCCGGATCTTCCATACGTCGCAGTACGGTCTGGACGGTCAGCGTCAGGACAGGGTCGATGCAGGAGTGCACAGTAGTCGTCTGAGGTTCGGTGGCCGGCCAGGCCGCCGCGAGCGCGACGGCGGCGTTCGCAAAGTCCGAGGCGTGCATTGACGCTTAAAGGAGCCAACATTCAGGGGCGACGCCAACCGTCCGGGGCCGACCCCGGGGAGTACTTTCCTGCCTTTAGTGCCGACTAGTTGAGGAACTGGGCGAGCAGATCTTCGCGGCCGTTGACGTCGGTCTTGCGGAAGATGCTGGACAGGTAGTAGTCAACGGTGTGTCTGGAGAGGTCCAGGCGGCGCGCGATCTGTTTGGTGGCCAGTCCGTCGAGGAGCGAGGCCACGATCTGGAGTTCTCTGCGGGTGTAGGAGTTCCAGGCGGCGAACGCGGGAAGTAGCTCCCGGGCGGTCGGTGGGTAAAGCGTCACGGCAACGTGTCGGGCGTCCAGCCGTGCGGCTTGCAGCGCAAGCCAGCGTCCGCTGTTCGTTTGGGTTCGTGCGATCAGGGGCGCGGCTGCGCTGCCACTTTCGGGAGGTCGACGCGCAGCGAGCGCTAGATCGTGGACGACGCGGGGTGTCCGGACGGCCTCCATCCCCAGGTCGGCGAACCACGTTTCGGCTTCGCGGCTAGTCGCCTCCACCGTGTTCGCCTCGTTGAGGATCACGACACCAGGCGGGGGCTGCGGCCCGAGCGGGCCGGGTGGTCGAGACGGTCGGGGGCGCAGATTGGTGAGGGCTGGGGCGATGGCGTAGGCGGTCAGCGCGGCGTCCTCGTCGCAGAACGCCGGCACGTCGTCGCGGCGCAGCAGGATCAACCCACCCCACATGGCGCCGCGGTGACGCAAGCACACACGAAGTTCCGAGCCGAAGCCCTCGGGTCGCATCAGCTCGTGTAGACGTGCGCTCCGTTTGTCATCGGGTGCGCCGCCGCCCAGGACGCCGGCCGGGACGGCCTGGCGGACTAGGTCGTTGAAGCGGATCGCGTCCCGATCGACGGCCTCGTTGATCGCAAGCCGTGCTTCGGCGGTCTCTAGGCCGTGCCTGCTGTGTGAGAAAGTGCGCACCCCGGAGACGGGGTCGAAGCGGATGAGCACCCAACCGTCGTGCGGAACGGCTGCGTCCACGGCGCGTGAGAGCGCGTCGCCAAGCTGCGGCAGTGGCGTGATCCCGGCGACAGCCTCCGCGACCTGCCCGCGCAACGGTTCCCGCGGAGCGCTCATACCATAGCGTCCCACGGCCTGCAACCCAGGGAAAGCCGTGGATATCGCTGGCGCGCACGCGGGCCCACCGTCTGTCCATGACCCGCCAGCAGATTGACCTCTATCCCGTCGCCTTCGGCCCGAGCGAGCCGATCGACACCACCGAGGACGAGGACCTCATCGCCGCGACCGACCCGCGGCACCTTCGACCGACCGACCCACGCACCGCGCGGGCACGCGGGCGACTCGTAGCCGTCGCCCTGTCCGTGGCCGGGTTGACCTGGGGACTGTTCACGATGGCGCACGGGCCTACCGGAACATCCAGCTTGGCGCCCACCCAAGCGGCGAGCGGGACAAGCCTCTGCGCAACCGATCTCGAGCGGTCGCGACGCGTTGCCTCGTACCAAAGCGACTGGACTGCCCAGCGCGCCGGTGAGCGCTGAATCGTGAATGCGCACTGCGTATCCGCAAGCCCGGGAGGCATCACCGAACGACTCGCAGGTGTTCTTCGTCCCCCTGCCGGCCCGGCCGCTGCTGCGCGCGGCCCGCGAGCTCCTGACCGCCCACAACGCCGCCGCCCAGGGTAGGGCTGGCTACCGGGCCACCGTCTGCGCCGACGGTACGCGGTCGGGTCTCGGGTCCGTTCACCGGGCGCCGACCAGCTCCGGACGGCGCTGCGCGTCTTCGAAGATGTCGCCGCCGTGTTCGAGCTGCTCCTCGGTCTGCCGGTAGCCGGTGGACAGCTCGCGCTGCAGCGTCTCGGTATCGACGGCGTTCTCCCATTTCGACACGACCACACTGGCGACAACGTTGCTGATGGTGCTGGTCAACGCCCGCGCTTCGGACATGAACCGGTCGATGCCGACCAGCAGGGCGACTCCGGCGACGGGCAGGGCCGGGAAGACGGTGAGGGTGGCGACGAGGGCGACGAACCCGCTGCCGGTGACGCCGGCCGCGCCCTTCGACGTCAGCAGCATCAGGCCGAGCATCGCGAGGATGTGGCCGAACGACAGCTGGATGTCGCATGCCTGGGCGATGAACAGCGACCCCAGGGTGAGATAGATGGCGGTGCCGTCGAGGTTGAACGAGTACCCGGTGGGCAGGACGAGCCCGGCGACACCGCGCCGGCAACCCAGCCGCTCCAGCTTCATCAGCAGCCGGGGCAGCACCGGCTCGCTCGACGAGGTACCGAGAACGATCAGGAGCTCCTCCCGGACGTACCGCAGGATCCGCCACAGGCTCAGCCCATGGGTGCGGGCGAGGACGCCGAGAACCACGAC
>WNGE01009391.1_pt1 | contig 10306 bp, 8 predicted proteins | sample 5400651 | NCBI WGS metagenome assembly WNGE01 (sample SAMN13153370, study PRJNA577476) | soil metagenome | isolation source: 60 cm soil or saprolite under grassland replicate 2 | place: USA:California | collected 2016-06-15
ACTGTCTTCCCGCCCACCGCGGCGAGGAGGTCGATGGCGCGGTGATCGACGGCCCGCAGAGCGTCGTGTGGGACGAGGCGGAGAACCGGCTGCACACGCAAAAAGCGCTGATGGAGTTTCTATTGCTCGGGAAGGTAAAGAAGTGAAAAGCAAAGTGAAGAAAGTCGTGCTCGCTTATTCGGGCGGGCTCGACACTTCGGTCATCCTCAAATGGCTGCAGGACGCCTACGCTTGCGAGGTGGTGACCTTCACCGCCGATATCGGCCAGGGCGAGGAGCTCGAGCCCGCGCGCAAAAAAGCGCGGCGGCTCGGCGTGCGCGAGATCTTCGTCGACGATCTGCGCGAGGAGTTCGCGCGCGATTTCGTGTTCCCCATGTTCCGCGCGAACGCGATCTACGAAGGCGAGTATCTTCTCGGGACTTCGATCGCCCGGCCGCTGATCGCCAAGCGCCAGATCGAGATCGCACGCAAGACCGGGGCGGACGCCGTCGCCCACGGCGCGACCGGCAAGGGCAACGACCAGGTGCGCTTCGAGCTCGGCTACTACGCGCTCGCACCGAACATCCGCGTGATCGCTCCCTGGCGCGAGTGGGACCTCAGGTCTCGGGAAAAGCTTCTCGAGTACGCGGAACGGCACGGCATCCCCATCGAGGGGAAGAGGAAGGGCGGCTCGCCCTACTCCATGGACGCGAACCTGCTGCACATCTCCTACGAGGGCCGCGTCCTCGAGGACCCCTCGCGCGCACCCGACGAAGACATGTGGCGCTGGACGGTGCCGCCCGAAAAGGCGCCCGGCCGCGCCGAGTATGTCGAGCTCGAGTACGCAAAGGGCGATATCGTTGCCGTCAACGGGAGGAAGATGCGCCCCGCCGCCGTGCTCGCCGCCCTGAACAAGCTCGGAGGAAAGCACGGGGTCGGGCGGCTCGACTTGGTCGAGAACCGCTACGTCGGCATGAAATCTCGCGGCTGCTACGAGACCCCCGGCGGCACGATCATGCTGAAAGCGCACCGCGCGATCGAATCGATCTGCCTCGACCGCGAGGTCGCGCACCTGAAGGACGAGCTGATGCCGCGCTACGCGAGCCTCATCTACAACGGCTATTGGTGGAGCCCGGAGCGGAAAATGCTCCAGAGCATGATCGACGCCTCACAAGCCGGCGTTAACGGCCGCGTGCGCTTGAAGCTCTACAAGGGCAACGTCTCCGTCGTCGGCCGCAAGTCCGACAAGGACTCGCTCTTCGACCCGGCCATCGCCACCTTCGAGGAGGACCGCGGCGCTTACGATCAGGCCGACGCCGCCGGCTTCATCAAGCTCAACGCGCTGAGAATGCGCATCGCGGCGAAGCGGCGGGGGAAGCGCTGACGATTCCCGCCTTTCGTCGGGAGCCGGACCCTTGCGCATACAGATCTGCTCCGACGTGCATCTCGAGCACGCGCCATTCGCGCCGCCCGATGCGCGCGCCGACCTCGTCGTGCTCGCGGGCGACATCGACAACGGCGCGGCGGGAATCGAATGGGCGAAGCGGACTTTCCGCTCCCCCGTGATCTACCTCGCCGGCAACCACGAGTATTACGAGGGCGAGTTCGACTCGGTGCAGCAGGCCCTGCGGGCGGCGGCGCGGCGATGCGCGGTCGAGCTTTTGGACTGCAGCGAGGCGGTCTTCGACGGCACGCGCTTTGTGGGATGCACGCTGTGGACCGACTACTCGCTTGCGCCGACGCCCGAGCGTCCCGCGGTGATCGAGGCCGCGCGCAAGCTCAACCCGGACTACCAGTTGATCCGCTACGGCTCCCGCGCTTTCGCACCGGAGGACGCGGTCGCGCTTTGCGAGCGGCACCGCGCCTGGCTCGGAGCGAAGCTCGCCGAGCCGTTTGCCGGGAAAACCGTGGTCATCACCCACTTCGCGCCGCACCCGCTGTCGATCGCCCCCGCCTACGCCGGCCACCCCGCCAACCCCGGCTTCGTCCTCGACCTCACCGAAATGATGGGCCGCGCGGCCCTGTGGATTCACGGACACACGCACACGTTCTTCGACTACCGCGTGCGCGGCACGCGCGTCGTCTGCAATCCTCGCGGCTATCCGGGTGAGCCTACCGGGTTCCGTCCGGACCTGAGCGTCGAGCTGTGACGGGCCTTTGCGCTTGTAGGGATTCACACTGTCAAGGAATACCCCCGTCCGTCCCCGCGCGCGCCACACTAGGGGGTAGTTGACAAGCTCTTATGACGCCCGTATAAGCAAATCAGCTGCAGGGGACCTCCCCCAAAAGCTAAATCCTCTCCTCAATTCTTGCGAGGTCTAAATGAAAAAACTTCTCATTGCTGCTGTTCTATCCGCGGTTCCTGCGATTGCTTCTGCAGTTGATAATCTAGGAGGTTGTGGTTGGGGGCAAAAGTTGTTTAATGGCCAAAGTGGGATTGCGCCTAACGTTCTCGCAGCCACCACCAATGGTTTGTTTCCCAACACGTTCAGCATGAGCTTCGGCACGTCCGGCTGTGCCCAGGATGGAGCGATAAGGTCTAATTGGAAAACCGCCATGTTCATCGACGGCAACAAGCCGCGTCTCGCGCGAGACATGTCGATCGGCAATGGCGAGACGCTGGACGCACTGGCGCACCTGATCGGCGTCCGCGATGCGGACCACGCGAAGTTCAACCGCGCAGCTCAGGAAAACCTCAGCCGCATCTTCCCGTCCGAGAACGCGCCGACCGAACAGGTTCTGGTCGCGCTGAAGCAAGTCCTCGCCGAGGACCGCGATCTAGCGCAGTACGCCAGCTCGATGTAAGAATCGTTCCGCAGAAATTCCTGAAGTATGGCACCCAGTGGCACGCCACTGGGTGTTTTTTTTCCGCCGCCTCCTATGCCGTCCGTACCCCGCCTCTGGTGGCGCTTGCTGTGTCTCGCCTGCACGCTCGCGCCTGCCGCGGCGATGGCCAACGACTACTTGAACGAGCTGATCGCGCGCTCGAGAGCCCTGCACCTCGACGAGCGCCGCCAGTGGCACCGGCTGCTACACTACAGCCCCGACCTCACCGGTCCTGGTGTGCACGGCCTCGCCGATGCACCCCGTTTCTATCTCGCTCGGGACGGCAAGACCAACCCGAGGAGCGAGCTCGAAGCGACGCTCGCGGTCTTCTTCTCCGACGTCGAGGAGACGCAGCAGGTCCAGAATCCGCAGTGTGCGTTCATCGCCCGCTATCGCTGGCTCGACAACCAGCTCGGCTTCGATCCGGCGCGCATGCCCCGCCGGCGGTGCCCGCGCTTCGAGGCGTGGCGCGCGGCGCTCAACCCGCAGAGCGTAACGCTCGTATTCCCGGTCGCCTACCTCAATAATCCGCCTTCGATGTACGGCCACACACTTCTGCGCATCGACGCCAAGGACCAGGACGAGAAGACGCGGCTGCTCGCCTATGCGATCAATTATGCCGCCAACACCGACGAGAAAAACGGCGTCGCCTTCACAATCGGCGCTCTCATTGGCTCGTATCCAGGTATGTTCTCCATGTTGCCCTACTACCTCAAGGTGAGGGAATACAGCGACCTCGAGAACCGAGACATCTGGGAGTACGAGCTAAACCTCACTCCCGAGGAGATCGAGCGGTTGCTCATGCACGTGTGGGAACTCGCGCCGGTTTACTTCGACTATTGGTTCTTCGACGAGAACTGCTCCTACTACCTGCTTGAGGTGCTCGAGGTCGCGCGCCCGAGCCTCGACCTGACATCGCGCTTTCGCTGGTGGGCGATCCCCTCGGACACGGTGCGCGTCGTCCTTGAGCAGCCAGGGCTGCTGAAGCGCGTCGTGTACCGACCGTCGAACGCGACCCTAATCCGCCACCGCCTGGGCCCGATGAGCGAGGGCGAGCGCGCGTGGGTCGGCGAGCTTGCCCGCGGCCGCGCCGCGCCGCAGAGCCCGGAATTCGCGGCGCTGCCCGCGGCCGAGCGCGCGCGGGTGCTCGAGGTCGGCCTCGACTACCTGAATTACCTGCGCGCGACGGGCCGCAGCCCAGTTGCTGAGCCCGAGCCGCTCGCGCACGCGCTGCTCCTGGAACGAAGCAGCCTCGGCGATCAGCCCGCCGATCCCCCGGTCCCGGTGCTGGAGGTGCGCCCGGACCAGGGCCACGGAACCTCGCGCCTCGCGCTCGGCGGCGGGCGCCGCGATGGCGCGAACTTCGTCGAACTGCGAGCCCGCCCCTCGTACCACGCTTTACTGGACCCAGACGGCGGCTATACCCGCGGGGCGCAGCTCGAATTCTTCGACTTTGCGGTGCGCGATTATGGAAAGGGCATCGGACCGAGGCTCGAGGACCTGAAACTCGTGAACATCGTTTCGATCTCGCCGCGAAACGAGTTCTTTCAGCCGCTGTCGTGGAAAATCGACACGGGCTGGACGCGCCGCCGTCTTGCGAGCGGCGCCGAGCCGCTAGTATTCGAGGTGCACGGCGGCCCGGGTCTCGCCTGGACCGTACCCGATTCATTGCGCGGCAACACGATGATCTACGCGTTTCTCGAATCCACCGCCGAGATCGACAAACGCCTAGAGAACGGCTTTGCGCTTGGCGCCGGCGCGAGCTTCGGCGCGCTGACCGATCTCAGCGCGCGCTGGCGGGCTGAGGTTTATGCCCGCGGGCAGCGCTTCTTCGCCGGGGACACTGATACCGCGTGGGCCGCGGGCTTGCGGCAGCGTTACGCGCTGGCGACCGACTGGGCGCTGCGCCTCGATCTGTCGCGCGAGCGCCAGGAAAACCAGTCCTGGAACGCCGCGCTGATTTCGCTGCACCATTACTTCTGAACATGCGTAATCGCCTCGCGGCCGTCTCAGCGTCCCTGCTCGTGGTCGGGTGCACGCAGCTTTTCTTCCAGCCGCACCGTGCTCAGGTATACACGCCCGACCAGCTCGGTCTGACATACCAGGCAGTGCGGTTTTCGGCGGACGACGGTATTAAACTCTACGGCTGGTTCCTGCCGGCGAAAGGCAGCCCGCTCGGCACGATTCTGCACCTGCACGGCAACGCGGAGAACATCAGCACGCACTTCGCCGGCGTGGCGTGGATGCCCGCGCGCGGCTTCAACGTGCTCGTCTTCGACTACCGCGGCTACGGCGCATCCGAAGGCCAGCCCGGCCTGGAGGGCGCGCAGAAAGACATCGACGCCGCGATGCGAGCGCTGCTAGCGCGCGGCGACGTAGACAAGGACCGCATCGTGATCTACGGCCAGAGCCTGGGCGGCGCGCTCGCGGTGTACAACGTCGCCCGCTCGCCGTTTCGCGAGCACATTCGCGCCCTCGTCATCGAGAGCGCGTTCTCCGGCTACGTCGAGGTCGCCCGGGAAAAATTCGCCGACCACTGGTTCACCTGGCCGTTCCAGTGGCTGCCCTCGCTCACGGTGGACGACCGCTTCAGCCCTCTTCCCGAGATAAAGAAGGTCAGTCCGATTCCGTTGCTCATCCTCCATGGAGACCGGGACGCGACCGTGCCGGTCCATCATGGTCGGCAACTGTACGATGCCGCGCTGGAACCGAAGCAATTGTGGATCGTGCCCGGCGCCGGACACATCCAGGCGATGCGTGAGGATGTCCAGCGCGACAGGTTGGTTGCCTACTTGCGCGAAGCGCTCGCCGCGAGCGCTAGGCCGATCCCTCGCCACGCCTCTAGGGCAAGGCATTGCACTAATCTTGGATCAGGAAGTAATCTCGTGCATCCTCGATCTCCTGGGGCTGCGGGCGCCAATATGGATGATCTCACCGCCCGTTCGATTTCTTGCAGAAGCAACGAGCATTATTTGCCTCCGAGTGTTTGAGCCTTACCAGTACAGAGATATCGCTGCAAGAAATTCATGCGCGACATGCTCCTCGTAGGAAACGCGAATATCCCAGTTGCGACTACTTCCAAACCGGTTCTCCCAGCGAACAACGCGATAATCCGCTCGAGAGCCGTTCAGATACGATTGGCGACCCGTTATGATTGATGATTTCCAGCCGAGAGCGGGTGAGGCGATCAAGCCAATGTGTGGCAAGGCACCGACGGAGCCTGAGTTTTGATATGGTGTCTGTGCAAAAAGATCGAGCATGCCGAATACCACCAAATACTGCGTTAATTGCACCGCCTTCCCAAGTCCGCCCGTCAAGTTGAAGATCGTGCACCCGCTACACGCCAGATTCTGGCTTTCATAGGCGACTTTGAAATCCCACGCAAAACCTCCATCATCCGGTAGCGGCGTCTTGGGTAAATTGAAGTTTTCGATCTTCACAAAGTCCAGGCTCCGGATTCTTAACCGTTTATCCAGATATACGGTTTTGAGATCGAACATCGTCAGATTCGAATTAGGTATGCGCCCGGCGTCGAGTTCCAGGCGGTCATAGTTCACCGGCCTGATGCGTAATTCCAATCCCGTACCGAATTGGCTGTTATGAATCGGGCCCAGTCGGACCATCGAGGGCAATGGCCCCTGGTGGGGCGGAGCTCTGTCCAATGAAAACACGGTATTTCCAACAGGCACCGACGTCTGTACCGGAAGACCCGCTCGTTCGATCAGCAGCTCTCGTTTCGCTCGTTTGAATTCGATATTCTTTTTATCGGTAATGATTCGGTACTCGTAATAATCGAGAAGCGTATCGATTATGGCAATCTTCTCTGTTGCGGGTAATGTTCGGTACCCGACCTCATCGAAATTGAGCGGGCCTTCGACTAGTTGCTGAGTCAGGAATCGCTGGTCATCAGTCATTGCCAAGAAATCGCCACGAAAGCGATTTTGTCGCGATGGAATCCACCGTATTTCCCGAACAATCGGTACACCGTTTCGCTTTAATGCAGCGATGTTCTCGAACACGGTTTCCGGCAATGCCCACGGGACATCGGGCAGCAGCGGGTGGCCGATGACAAGTTCCAGCAGTTCGGCCATCCTGTAGGCACAATTCTCTTTAAGGAAGTAATACACATATTTCTTGCCGAGGAGTTCCCACGAGTGGGAAACGATCTGGTCGATTTCGTCTTCGGTAAGAGTCAGTTCGTACTCCCACATGTCGCGTAGGTCGTTTTCGACATAGGCGTGATTGAAGGTATAGAAATACTGGTGGGAGAAAGTGCCATCGTAGCCACCGAATAGTCCCTTGATCACATACTTGACGCCATTTTCATGATTGGGGATTACCGCACCAAAATTAAGACTGTGATCCAGCAAGTCGGTAGCAACTACTGCTCGACGGGTATTGAACTTCAGAAGGATGTGCCCGTAAAACGACGCAGGGTTGGTGGGGTAACCGGTGACGTATACGAGGCTCAATGAGTCGATTTGATTGTTCATCGTGTACGCGTTGTATTGTTGGCATTGAATCTGCGGCGGCTCCAGTGACCGCCATTCAAGCATCTTCCGCAACCATTTATAACGCGCGGGGAAGCGACATTGAGCGTGCGTGTCGGACCCTTCGCCGACAGGCTCGAAGAACGCAACCAGGGTGGCCGCTAGCTCGGCAGCCGGATTTGTCGCCCCTTCTGGCGACAGGAAAAATTCGGGTGAAATAATTTCACTAGCCCGTGTTGTGACATCAGCCAATGTCTTGCGTTGGTAATGCATCAACGCCAACCAATAGGGATGAATGGCAAGCTGTCTCGAGTGAGCTTGTCGCACAAGCGCTCTAACATCGGCTTCCGGTCCAATGACGCCTGCGGCAATAGATTGGCGGACAATCAGAATAGGCAGTAGGTAGAGCAAAAGATGGGGTGCTGCGCGTCGCATTGGTACCTACGATGGAATCTACGGCAAAGAGCTTGTAGGACGAGGGAGCAGATTGTTCCGGGGCTGGGAGAAGTCCTGGGGCGACGGGTGAACAAGAATCGCGTTCACAAAAAATGGGCGAAAAAAAGACCTGTTGAACAAGTCAACAGGTCCTTGTAAGGGATCTCAGTTCAGAGGTTCAAGTGGTGCGACACTGTTGTGTGAATCCCTCGGAAATTGTCGTCTGAACGATATTATTGTAATCCTCGGCTTTCGCCAAGGTCGCTTTTGCTACGTAGTCAGAGTTGCGCAAATATTGGCTGAACTCGGAGCGGAGCGAGGCGATGATGCTTCCGTGTGCGGCGGAATCACAGCCCATTATGTCGAGCATCGCATGCAGGTGCTTACCGTCGCCCTTCGCGGTTTCTTCTGTGAGATTCGCGTAGGTGGCACCAATATACAATGCGGTCTGTGCCTTCTTGCTGTTGCACGTGTTCTGTGATGATTGATCGGACGTCACCGCTGTTGTACCCAAGTCCCAGATGATATTGGAAATTGCGGCAGCCCAGCCGGTTTCCGTGAATATCAGTGCGCCAATGCCGCAATCGATCCACGGGTTTAAGACTTTTTTCGGTGCCTGCTGCGCAAAACTGAACATGGGCGCCATCGCCAAGATAAAAAATATTGCGATCCCTCTAGATATTTTCATTTGCTTACGCTCCTCGCTGAGTGGTTATTAAACGGTCATACCAGATAAGTCAATGATTAAGTCAAGAAAGACATTTCACCACGGACAGCAACATCAATTTCCCTCGCGCCACCTCCCGGCGGTTTGCCACGGCCCCGGGACCCTTTCGAGGTTTCGTAACCGCATCGTCAAGCCTTCGCAGACTATGAAAAACCGGTCGAGCCGCACACATGGTACATCAAAGATGCCTATAGAGTCAGCCCGGCGCAACCGTCCATCGGGAGAGTGAGGGTGGCAACTCTTCCTCCCCGGGCGGAACGACGCGATGACGGGGATTGGGTTTTTGGCCAGCAGACCGATAAATTCGCCCGAGTCACCGCAGGTTAGCGCCGCAATCGCTTTGTCGCGCATCAGCCCGATCCCGTATATCCACGGAGACCGGGACGTGACCGTGCCGGTGCACCACGGGCGGCGCCTGTACGATGCCGCGCTGGAACCCAAGCAGCTGTGGATCATTCCCGGCGCCGGACACATTCAGGCGATGCGGGAGACCGCCCAGCGCGATAAATTGGTGGCGTATTTGCGCGAGGCGCTTGATCCAAGTGCGAGAAATCGCACCCTGAAGGGACACGCCCGTGAAGCGCTTCAGCCGCGCCGCCAAGTGCCTAGCGACACTCCTGCCGGCGCGCAGCCCTCGCCGACCGGAAGCTGCGCGTGCCTCCAGGTGATCGTGTTCCCGTCGTCGGACACCCTGCCTTCGACGGGGAATTCGCCGGTCGGCGTAGCGCAGTGCTTGCCGTTCTGCTCCGATTCGAGCGCGGTGCCGATCGGCACCACGCCGACGAGCCGGCGGCCTTCGAGCCTGCCGCGGAACACCGGCCGGTTCGGGTACTCCCTGCCGATGCAATCGGGAGTGCGGCAGGTTTCGACCAGCACGATCTCGATCGCGTTTTTGGAGGAGCGCGCTTCGTACCGGCTGAAGCTGTTGCGCCACTTTCCCGCCACGTCCCGCGCGGGCGGCACGCCTTCCTTGCCCGGCTTGACCTCGTCGGCCCGGCGCACGCGCTCTGCCAGCGGATCGAAGATCGGCGCCACCCGCGCGCGGTCGGGCGCGGCTTTCGCCGGCACTGAAACCGCCGGCGGAGAGGGAATCACATCCTGGCCTGCGGAAACGCAAGGCTGCGGATTGAAACAGCGCGACCCGCAGCCGCGCGCCGCCAGGCTCCCGCCCAGCGAGGCGCGCGCCCCCTCGCAGGCCGGGCCCGACCCGAAAGGCCCTTCCCTTCCGCTGCTGCCCTTGCCGAGCTTCGCGCAGCCCGAGCAGTACCAGTCGAAATAGTACGTGACCGCCGCGCGAGCGCCGGCTGGCAGCAAGGCGCAGGCGAGAACGAACAAAACGGAGGCCGACGCGGGGAGGAGACTATTTGAAAAGGAACTCACCTGTTGCCGCGGAAACCGTTAGAGGAAAGGAAGGACTACCGTATCAAACCCGATACTAAACGGAAGATCGACAAGTCTCCCGAGCGCTAGGACGACGTGTCCACATTTTCGGATGAGGTTTCCCGTCGGTTCCACTTGAAGTTGGATCCCATTCATTGTGTTGATATGCAGCCCTTCATACTAGGCGCAGCTGTTTATCGACCTTGTAAAATGGCTGCAAGCATCGTCCGGTGCAAGAGGGAGCCCAAGTCTCTGTGTTAGCTCGGTTGCGACTTCTAGGAATCGCGCGTGAAGGTCGGGGTCGCTAAGCAATAGTGCACTTTGCAGCGTGGAAACTCGGCCAAGAACGCCTGGCGCGATACCATGTGGATCAGGCGTAAACGGTGGGTACCGTCGTCGGAGATCGGGATCACTGATGAACCCAGAGTTGCTAGGACCATTCAGATCGAAGCAACAGACTTCGAGGAAG
>WNGE01013977.1_pt1 | contig 10306 bp, 7 predicted proteins | sample 5400651 | NCBI WGS metagenome assembly WNGE01 (sample SAMN13153370, study PRJNA577476) | soil metagenome | isolation source: 60 cm soil or saprolite under grassland replicate 2 | place: USA:California | collected 2016-06-15
AACCCCGACGGCAGCATCAGCCTGAAGGCCAACGCCAACGGCAAATGGGTCTGCGCCGACCTCAACCAGGGCGCCCAACTGATCGCCAACCGCACCACCGCCGGCGCCTGGGAACAGTTCGACCTCAGCACCGGATGAGTCAGCCCGCCAACGGCGCCTCGGTCGGCCGCGGTTGGCGGGGGAGGAGGACCCCGAGGAGGAGCCCCAGCAGCGCGAAAGCGGTGAGCGTACCGAGCGCGAGGGCGAACGGCTTGCCGGCGGGGGTCGCGGCACTGACCAGGATCGAGCCGGCCAACGCGGTACCGAACGATGATCCGAGGTTGGAGACGCTGCGGGACAGTCCGGAGATGTCCCCCTGGTCGCGCTCGGGGAAGCTGGACTGGACGATGTTGACCGACGAGGTCAGCATGGTGCCCACGCCGATACCCATGAGCAGGAGCCCGGGCACGAAGCTCAGCGCGCCCGAGTCCGCCCGGGCGAGCGCCAGCAGTAGGCCCATACCGACGGCGGTGATCGCGAAGCCGGCGATGACCAGCCACCGTTGCGGATGCCGCCGGGCGAACCGCTCCGCGCTCGCCGAGGAGAGCAGGATTCCCGCGGTGGCCGGTGTCAGCATCAGACCCGTCTCGATCGCGTTGTAACCACGGGCCTGCTGGAGGAAGACCGAGGTCACGAAGAAGGTGCCCTGCATGATGAGCCACTGGATGGTCTGGGTGCCCAGGCCGAGGTTGGCGGTGCGGTTGCGGAACAGTCGCAGGCGCAGCAGTGGCTCCTTGCCGGCCTTCTCGAACGAGCGCAGGTGCAGGAAGAACCAGAGCAGGAACAGCGCGCCGATCGCGACGAAGACCCATACCGGCGAGATCCCGCCCTTGGGTATCAGCACCGTGTCGCCGATGCGGAAGTCCTCCCGCGACACGAACCAGCCGTACGTCCCGGACTGCAGGATCCCGAGCACCACGAAGAACAGTCCCGCCGCCTGGAGGACCGCTCCGGTCACGTCGAAGCGCGGACGCGGCCCCTGCGGTCCCGGACCGGAGACCCGGCGGGCCAGAATGATGATCAAGGCAACCACCGCGACCTGCAGCAGGAACGACGCGCGCCAGCTGACCAGACTGGTGACCAGACCGCCGATCAGCGGCCCCGCGGCGGCACCCAGGCCGCCCGCGCCGCTGACCACTCCGAAGTACTTCGCCCGGGTCTTGATGTCGTCGAAGGCCACGGTGACCAGAATGTAGATCGGCGGGATCATCAGCGCGGAGCCGATGCCCTCCAGCACGGAGTACCCGAAGATCATCAGTCCGAGGCCCGGTGCCAGCAGTGCCAGCAGCGCGCCGCACCCGTAGACGATGAGTCCGCCCATGAAACAGGTCTTGCGGCCCCAGATGTCGGTCAGCTTGCTGCCCGGAATCATCAGCGACGCCATCGTGAGGGTGAACAGGGTGATCGCGGTCTGTACCCCGATCACCGTGGTGTCCAGGTCCCGCGCGATATCGCTGATCGCCACGTTCATGTTGGTGGCGGCGTAGCTGGCGATGAACTGGGCGAGCGCGAGCGGCAGCACCAGTGCCCGGGCCGAAACACCGACCCTGGTCCGCGCGGCTCCGGTCATGACGGGCCTTCCGACCCGACCGCCGCCCCGACCAGCCCGGCACCCTGATTCAGCTGGCGGTCAAGGTTCATCGCCGCGCTGATGAGCGCGAGGTGGCTGAACGCCTGGGGGAAGTTGCCGATCTGTTCGCCGGTGGGGGCGATCTCCTCCGAGTAGAGGCCGAGCCGGTTGCTGTAGGTCAGCATCTTCTCGAAGGTGAGCCGGGCATCGTCGAGGCGTCCGGACCGGGCCAGCGCGTCGACGTACCAGAAGGTACACATCGTGAAGGTGCCTTCGGATCCGCGTAGACCGTCCGGAGAGGCCTCCGGGTTGTACCGGTAGACCAGGCTGTCCGAGACCAGCTCGTGGTCCATCGCGCGCAGCGTCGACTGCCATCTCGGGTCGGTGGGCGCGATGAACCCGACCAGCGGCATGTAGAGCAGCGCCGCATCGAGCAGGTCGGTCCCGTAGTGCTGGACGAACGCCTCCCGCTTGGGATCGAAGCCCCGCTCCATGATCTGTTCGTAGACGGCGTCGCGCAGGCCGGTCCACCGGACGAGGTCGGCCGGCCGGCCGCGGTCGCGGGCGAGCCGGATCGCGCGGTCGAACGCCACCCAGGTCATGAGCCGGCCGTAGGTGAAGTCCTGCCGACCGCCGCGGGTCTCCCAGATTCCGTCCTCCGGCTGGTCCCAGTGCTCGCCCAGCCAGTCCACCAGGTGCCTCATGTGGCGCCAGGCGTCGTGCGACATCTGCAGGGCATGGCTGTCGGCGAGACTGACCGAGTCCAACGCCTCCCCGAAGATGTCGAGCTGGAGCTGGCCCGCCGCGCCGTTGCCGATCCGTACCGGGCTGGAACCCTTGTACCCCTCCAGGTGCGGGAGGACCTCCTGATCTGTTCGGGCAGTCCCGCGGTGGGTGCCGCGACCAGGGCACCGGTCGGTGCGTAGGTCATCAGCTTGAGCGTCATCGCCGAGCGCTCCACCGCCTCGCGCCACCGCCCGGTGTACCGGGACCGGCCGATCCAGCCGCGCCAGAAGTCCCGGGTCTCCTGGAACATGCGCAGGATCTCGGCCGGCGGGACCGCTTCGGGCGGTCCCTCCGCTGCCGTCCGCAGCACCATGCCGCCGATGTCACCGGCGGTCAGGGTGCCGACCACCTGTATGCCGTTCCCGTCGCGCCGGACGTCCTGCTCCCGGACCAGCCGGCCCTCGCGCCGGGCGGCGTTGACGGTGACCGTCATGGTACGGCTGCGGAACAGCGCGCCGTCCGCGCTCATCTCGGTGTCGTGGTCATCGCGGCCGTAGTTGAACCGCGGCTGGCAGTCGACCCGGAAGCGCATCTGCCCGCGGACCACCCGGACCATCCGGACCAGTTGATGTTGATCAGTGGCCCGGTACCCCGCGATGGGCATGAAGTCGATGACCTCCCCGACGCCGTCCGCGCTGAGGAACCGGGTGATCAGGATCGGTGTGCCCGGCAGGTACAGCTGCCTGCTCACGTAGTCCGTACCCTCGGGAGCGATCCGGAAGTAGCCGCCCCGCTGGCGGTCCAGCAACCCGGCGAAGATGCTCGGCGAGTCGAAGCGCGGGACACACAGCCAGTCCACGGTCCCGTCGCTGCACACCAGCGCCGCCGTCTGCAGGTCGCCGATCAGGCCATGGTCTTCGATCGGTGGGTAGGCGTCCATCCGGGTCTCCAGGGGGTACGAGCACTCTGCTCGACCCTTGTCGACCGGACGCGTCCCGTACTCACCCCGGGCGGGTGAACCGGATCAGACCAGGCCGAGCTCGCGGGCCCGGCGGACCGCCTCGTTGCGCCGGCTGGCCGCGAGCTTGCGCAGCACACCACGCACGTGGGTCTTCACGGTGTTGACGGATACGAACATCTGGCGGGCGATCTCGTCGGTGGAGAACAGCGCGGCGAGGTACCCCAGTACCTCGGTCTCCTTGTCGGTGAGCGGTTCGACGATGAGCGCGCCGAGATCGGTGGCCGGTCCCCGGTTCGGTGTCTCGGGGACCCCGGTGATGACCGCGCCGAGCCATCCGTGCCGCTCGGTGATTTCGTGTTCCTGACGCAGGAAGCGACGCAGCTGAGGCGGCGCCTCGACCACCGGCCGGCGCAGCCTTTCGGTGGCGGCCAGACTCAGCGCCCGCTCCAGCGGTGCCCGGGCCAGCTCCGGTTTGCCCTCCGCCAGCTCGGCGGTGGCCGCCACCAACCCGCTGGCCACCCGTACGTCGAGGGGTAGATCGGTCTGGTGCAGGAACTCCGCCACGGCTTGCCGGGCCGAAGCGGCATCCCCGACGGCGAGCCGCACCGACGCCAGCACGACTGTGCTCTGTGGTGTGGTGGCGTCGGCCGGATCGGCGGCGGGGTCGGGTGTCCCGCCGGTCGCCCGAAGTGCCGCCCCGGTCGCCACGATCACCTCCGTCAGCCAGGGCGGTGCCGTTCCGGTCCGTACCGCCTGGTCGATCGTTGCGATGGCGCCCGCGACGTCGCCGCGCGCCCGGAGCAGGCGGGCGCGGACCAGGGCCAGCAACCCGGCGGACACCGGGTCGTGCCGGTTGGCCAGACCGTTGGCCGCCCGCTCGGCGCGGGTGCGGGCCGAGGCCAGGTCGTACTCCTCGGCCTGGACCCAGGCCAGCGCCAGGTCCACGGTCGCCGGCCGGTTGCGCGGCGGCAGCTCGATCCGGTCGGCGGCGGCGTGCGCCTTACGGGCGAGATCGGTCGCCCGCCGCAGGTTGCCGCGAACGGCCTCGATCACGGCAAGCTGGCCGAGGCAGCTCACCAACAGGTATCCACAGTGCGGCGCGTCGGCGTCGGGTAACCCGGTGGTCAATGCGGCGCTCGCGCCGTCGAGGTCGCCCAGGGAGAGCAGCGCGACGCCCTTGCCACCGAGCACGAGCGTCCGAAGATCAGGGGGTACCCGGATGCCGCGTGCCGCTACCTGCGCGAGGTTGTCCTCCGCCGCCTCGGCAACCGACAGCGCGGCGTGCGCGTCCCCGCCGAGCTGCGCGCACGCCATCTCCAAGGTCGCGACGCACAGGCGCAGTGCCGGAGCACGATCCGCGAACCGGGCGCGCAGCAGCGTCCGCGCCCGCGCGAGGTGCTTCGCGCAGGTCTCGGCGTCCTGGTCGGCCAGCGCGAGGGCCGACCGGACCATCGCCACCGCCGGTCCGTCCACGTCGCCGGGCATCGTCTGGAACATCGGCGTGAGGCCGTTGTCCGGCGGCCCGACCAGAAGCTCGCCGATCGCGAGATGGTCGATCACGAGGCCGGCCGCGTGTTCCCATTCACCGGTGGCGAGCGTGTGGGCGACCGCTTCGGTCAGCCGACCGGAGGTGGCGAGCCAGTGCGCCGCCTTGCGGTGCAGCTGTCCCACCCGGCCGGGATGTTCCTCGGCGAGCCGGTCGCGCAGGAGGTCGCGGACAATCGGGAAGTACTCGTAGCCCTCCCGGTCATCGGCGGTACCGGCGATGAACATGTTCGACCGGGCCAGGCCGGCCAGCAACCGGGTGGTGGCGTCCCGGCGGCCGGTCAGCTCCACCGCCAGGCCCGGCCAGAACCGCTCAACGATGCTGGTCCGCAGCAGGAACTCCCGGGTTGCGGTGGGCTGTCGGTCCAGTACCTCGGCCGTGAAGTAGTCCACGAGGTCCTGCTGCGTGCCCGGCGGGTGCTCGGCCACCTCCGCGCCGTCCGGCGAACGCGGCAACGACCGGGCGGTGAGCCGCAGGCCGGCCGCCCATCCCCGGGTGTGTTCGACCAGCGCGACGAGCACGTCCTGGGCCGGATCGACGCCATGTGCGGCCAGCAGGGCCCGTGCCTCGGCGAGGGTGAAGGCCAGGTGCTCGAACCGGATCTCGTGCACCGATCCGGTCACCCGGTACCGCGGCAGGGGGAAGGGCGGGTCGGTCCGGGTGAGCAGAACCACCCGCAGCCTGGGGTCGGCGTGCCCGAGCAGGAAGTCCAGCCCGTCCATCACCCTCGGGTCGGTCAGCACCTCGGCGTTGTCCAGGACGAGGACGACCGGCTCGGGATTGGCGGACAGGCAGGCCGCGAGGCGGGCCAACAGGGAGCGGTCCGCGGTCTCCGCGCGGGCCGGCGTACCGACCGTGGCGACCGGTATCCCGTTGCGGGCGAGGCCGGCCAGGACGTAGGACCAGAACCGGCCCGGCTCGGCGTCCTCCTCGTCGAGGCTGATCCAGGTCACCGGTCCGGGTGGGAGGCTGCTGGCTACCCAGGAACTGGCGAGCACGGTCTTTCCGGTACCTGCCGGCGCGCTGACCAGGGTGAGCGGTCCGCCTACGCCGTAGGACATCCGTTGCAGCAGCCGCTGCCGTACCACCAGCCACGGTGGTACCGCGGGTGGGTGGAACTTCGCGGCCATGATCGGGTCGCCACCCGGTACGGCCAGCGGCGTACGAGCGTCGGGGTCCCATCGCATCGTGTTGACCCCCGCACCATCCTTGCTTTGCGGTATAGCCATGAGTCTTCTCATCCGTCTCGGCAGGTTTCTCCCCCGGGATGGGTGATTTGCGATCCGTCATTACCCTCGTCCACCCGCCGTACACACGTCCGGGGCTGCCGTTGTTCGGCCGGTTTCGGCGGCTCCCCGTCGGGGCTCATCCGCCTCACCCGTGGCGGGTGAGGCGCGGGGGCCGGGTTGTGCGGCTCACTTGCCTCGACATTCACTCGTGACAAGGAGTACGCCGTGCAGTGGACATTCGGAACCTTCTTGTGGTCGATGCTGGTCTTCTTCTTCTGGTTCGCGGTCATCTGGATGTTCATCGGCGTCTTCGCCAGCATCTTCCGGAGTGACATGTCGGGCTGGGCCAAGGCGGGTTGGATCTTCCTGATCGTGGTACTGCCGTTCCTCGGTATCCTGATCTACCTGATCGCGATGCCGAAGGAAGCGCTGCAGCGGGGCGACATGTACCCGACCACGAGCGCGCGCGGCACCACCGACCGCCGGCCCGCCGACGAGATCGCGACGGCGGCTCAGCTCTACGACCAGGGAAAGATCAACGGCGACGAGTACGAGTACCTCAAGCGTCAGGCGCTCGCCCACTAGGGGATTCATCCGCCCGGGTGAGGACGCCGGTCCGGGTCATCTCGGTGAGATGAGCCACCAGGGCGGTGGTCGCCGGGGGGTCGGGCGGTTGGCCGTAGCGGGCCACCCAGATGTCCCGGCCGGCGCCAGACAGCGGGGTGGCCCGCAGCCGCGGTGACCGGTGCGCGGTCAGCGCCAGCCGCGGCAGGATGGTCACCCCGAGCCCGGCCGCGACCAGGGCCTGTACCGCCACGTAGTCGTCGGTGGTGAAGGCGATGCGCGGGGTGAACCCCGCCGCGGTACATCGGCGGACCAGGTGGGACCGGCACCGGTCGCAGCCACCGATCCAGTCCGAGTCGGCGTGCGCGGACAGCCGGGTCGGCCGGTCCGGCGGGGTGACCAGGTAGAGCGGCTCGTGCAGCAGCGGGGTCCGGCGCAGGCTGCCGTCCTCGGGCGGGGAGCCGTCCGGATAGTCGAAGACCAATGCCACGTCGACCTCGCCCGCGCGCAGCATGCGCAGGGCCTCCGGCGGCTCCGCCTCGACGAAGCCCAGTTCGACCTCGGGATGGTCGGCGGCGAAGCTGGCCGCGGCCGGCGGTACCAGGGTGGCCAGGCCGGAGGGGAACGCGGCCAGCCGGACCCGGCCGGCGCGCAGCCCGCTGTGCGCGGCCAGCTCCGCCTCCGCGGTCTCCAGCCGTCCCAGGATCTCCTCGGCCCGCTCGGCGAGCCGCCGGCCGGCCTCGGTGAGCCGGACCCCCCGGCCGACCCGCTGGACCAGCCGGGCGCCGGTCTCCGCTTCCAGCCGGGACAGGTGGTGGCTCACCGCGGGCTGGGAGTAGTTCAGCTGCTGGGCGGCCGCGGTGACCGAGCCGTGCCGGGCGAGAGCGGCGAGCACCCGCAGCCGGGTGACGTCGAGCATGCCGCCAACATATCAATGCGATTAATCATTTGGTAGGAGGATTGGCATTGGACTGATGAGTCGGCTTCACCGAGCATGGAGTCCATGACTGACGTGCTGACCATCGGTGACGTGCTCCGGGCTCGTACCCTCCTGGCCGGGTACCTGCCGCCCACCCCGATGTGGTCCTATCCGGCCCTGGACGCCGTCGCCGGTACCCGGGTGTGGGTCAAGCACGAGAACGCGCAACCGACCGGGGCGTTCAAGGTGCGCGGCGGGCTGACCCTGCTGGCCGGCATGCCGGCCGCCGAGCGGGCCCGGGGCGTGGTCACCTGGTCCACCGGCAACCACGCGCAGTCGATCGCGTACGCGTCGCGCGTCTTCGGCAACCGCTGCGTGGTGGTGATGCCGGACGGGGCCAACGAGGTGAAGGTACGCGCGGTGCAGGCACTCGGTGCCGAGGTGCTCCAGAAGGGCGTCGACCTCACCGGAGCCGAGGAGTACGCCCGGGAGCTGGCCGGTACCGAGGAACTCCGCGTGATCAGCCCGGCCGGGGACAATGCCCTGCTCGCCGGGGTCGGTACCGGATACCTGGAGATGTTCCAGGCGGTCCCCGACCTGGACCTCGTGGTGGTACCGGTGGGCAGCGGTACCGGTGCGGCCGCGGCCTGCGTGGTCGCCGCCGCTCTCGCGCCGCACTGTCGGGTGATCGCGGTCCAGTCGGCGGGATCGCCGGCCGCGCACGACTCGTGGCGCGCCGGTACCTGCCTGCGCCGGCCCAACCGGACCGTGGCGGACGGGCTGGCCACCGGTACCGGGTTCGAGCTGACCCAGCGGGTGATGCGCGCCCGGCTGGCCGACTTCCTGCTGGTGACCGACGAGCAGATCGGCGCCGCCCGCCGGCTGTTCGCCAGCCACGCGCACACCCTGACCGAAGGCGCCGGAGCCGCTGGCCTGGCAGCTGTGCTCAGCCACCCGGACCGGTTCGCCGGACGGCGGGTCGCGGTGGTCTGCTCCGGCGGCAACGCCTCCCCGGCCGAGATCGCCGACCTGGGCTGAAACAGGTGTGGGGGCGGCCGGGCCGCCCCCACACCTGCCGGGTAGTGCTAACCGAAGTAGGTGAGCACCCGGGTGACCAGGTTCGCCTTGTCCGCCGCGCTGCCGTACTCCTCGAACGGGAACGCGAGGAACACCACCTTGTAGGGACCGGTGGTCACGGACAGCCCGTCGGCGTGCCCGCTGTCATCCGTGAACGCCGGGGTGGCCGGGGCGATCGGGGTGATCTCGTCGCTGAAGTTCGCCCCGTTGAGGACGGCCAGATCCAGCGGCACCGTGCCGACCCCGTCGCTCACCGGGCTGCCCGGGACGCCGTGCACGTTGGCCGTGGCGATGTCGTTCTGAGCTTCCGTGCCGTCCCAGCTGATGTGCAGGTAGTCGTGCACGAACGCGGTCGTCCCGGCGGCCTGGTCGAGGATGTCGTCGCCGGACATGAACAGCCGGCCACCCCCGTCGAGATACGCCTTGAGCTGTGCCTCGAACGGGACGACCGGGCCCGGGTAGGACGCGCCGGTGAACCACACGACGTTCTTGTGCGCGTTCAGGAAGCGCTGCGGGATCGCCTTGTTCACCGCGAGGTCCCAGTAGCTGTACGGGGTACCGCTGTCGGACAGCGCGGTCTGGTAGTAGGACTTGACGTCCGGGTCGTTGTTGTCGTTGTCGACCAGCAGTGTGTCGACCGCGACCGCGATGGTGTTCACGGTGGCCGAGGCGTGGGCCGAGGTGTCCGCCACCGAGGTTGCGGTGACCGTGGCGTGGTCGGTGGTCCCGTCCGACGCTCCGGCCGGGACGTTCACCCGTACGCACACGTCGGTGCTCGCGCCGGGCGCCACGCTCGGCGTGGTGGTCAACGCAGCTGTGCAGGTGCTGTCGAGTATCGAGGTCGGGAACGTGTTACCGGACACGCTCATCGTGTAGCTGTCGGCCAGGTAGCCGAGGTCGCGGACGGACACGTGGTAGTCCAGCGACTGGCCGACCCGGGTGCCGTCGGTCTGGCTGGCCGGCGAGAGCGCCACCCCGTGCGCGGGTGCGATCGGGGTGACGTGCGGGCTGCTGCTGGTGCCGACGCCCTGTGCCGAGGTGACCGAGATCCGGTCGTTGACGATCGAGGTCACCGACGGGTCGAGGCTGGGCGAGATGCGTACGGTCAGCGTCACCGAGGTGCTGCCACCGGCCGGTACGGTCAGGCCGCTCCAGACCGCCCGTCCCTTCGACAGGGTGCCACCGTTGCTGGCCGACACGAACGCGGTGTTGACCGGGATCAGGTCGCTGATCCCGACGCCGGTCGCGTCCGCGTTGCCGATGTTACGGACCTTGATGGTGTATGTGAGGGCACTGCCCGGTCCGACCGGTACCCCGGTGTCGGACTTGGACACCACCAGGGCCGGCGACGCGTTCGGGTTGGTCGTGGTGAACGCGCCCCGGCCGTGGGTACCGGCGGCGAGCAGCCGGTGGGACGGGTCGTAGGACAGCTGCCAGACCGAGACGACCGGCAGCCCGGCGGCCAGCGGTACCCAGGTCGCCCCGCCGTTGGTGGTGAGGAACGTGCCCACGTCGGTACCGGCGTACAGCGTGCTCGGCGAACTCGGGTCGAGGATGAGCGAGTTGACCGGTACGTCGGGCAGGTTGCCGCTGATGTCAGCCCACGACTTGCCGCCGTTGCTGGTGGCGAACACGTGGCCCGGCTTGGTCGGGGTGGCCGAGTTGAAGCCGGCGT
>WNGE01009394.1_pt1 | contig 10304 bp, 10 predicted proteins | sample 5400651 | NCBI WGS metagenome assembly WNGE01 (sample SAMN13153370, study PRJNA577476) | soil metagenome | isolation source: 60 cm soil or saprolite under grassland replicate 2 | place: USA:California | collected 2016-06-15
GCAAATGTTGTAATCGAACCAGCGACAGAGGCCGACCTGGACGAATTGTCGGAGATGCTCGGCGAACTGTTTGCCCAGGAAAGCGATTTTCGCCCGGATAAAGAGAAACAGCTTCGCGGTCTGCGCCTGATTTTCGAACAACCAAGCCGTGGCCGTGTTTTTGTGCTGCGACGTGACGGGGTCATCGTGGGCATGATTAATTTGCTCTTTACGATCAGCACAGCTGAAGGCGGGTTTGTCATCCTACTTGAGGACCTGGTGATCCACAAAGAGTACCAGGGTCATGGCTACGGTTCAAAACTCCTCGAACACGCGATCAATTTCGCGCGCCAGAAAAATTTCCTTCGTATTACTTTGTTGACTGATCGACCGGAAAACCTGGCGCAAGAGTTTTTTCGGCGGCACGGCTTCCACGAGTCTTCCATGATACCGATGCGATTGCTGATTACACCTGAAGGCGAACAGCCACAGTCATGACAAGGCGCGTCAGTCTCGGGCGCAGTGGCAGCTAGCGCTGGCTGCGATGATCCACGTTTTGCAGGCGACACGCCTGCCTCTACAGTTTTTGCTTGTCGATCCAGGCACTCAGTTGACTTGCGAGTCGTTTTTTGAATTCCGACCGGAACTGAATTTCATCGACAGCTTTTGCCACGTCGGTCGCACTCTCAGCAGGCAAATTAGTTTTGCCGTAAGCTTTTAATTCATCGGCACGGGAATCGTCCGAGAAGAAGGTGAACAGACTGGGCGCGTACCGGTTTGCCCCGAGCGCGTCGGTCTTCGCGAGCAGCGCTTTCATGTTCGCTTTAGCAAAATCCCAGGCGATCTCCGGATGGTCGCTTTCACGAGCTACTTTCGAAACAAGAAATACCGCGCGACTTGTTGGCAGCTCATCGGTGAGCGCAATTGGTAGTGTTTTCTTCACCAGGGTGGAATCGATCGCGCCAGCCAACGCGTCGTAGTAATTTTGTTTTTCCTCGGTGCTCGTCGTCTTCAGACCGAGCTCGTGAAGCTGGTTCCAAGTTGCTTCGTCAGCGTAACGGCCGACGACCGTAAGAATTGGCGGACGAAGATCGGGTTGGAGCGATTGTGGGTTTGAAAGATATTTCTTAAACCGCTCGCGACAGCCCACGACGATTTCTTGATCGTTCAAATCTCCCAGCGCGTTGATTAAACTCGCGCGCAAGTTTCCGGCAGTAGCTGGCTCACCGTCTTTGAGATCCCAGCCCAGCGCGTCAAAGGTCGGCCGCAAGATCGATCGCGCGTAGGCTTGAAATTTTTCCCGTTCCGGATGGCCAATGAGCAGCCGGTTAATAAAATCCAAGACATTGATGATCTGTTCACGCTCGGCGAGCTCGATCGACGAAGGTAATTTATCGACTAGTCCGAAGTAGCGTGAGACAGACGCGCGGTTGGCTTGGACGAGCGCCCATGCGTCGCTCAGGAGATTGACGCGATCTTCAACGCCCATCTGAGGCAGAGTTCGCAGCAATGAGTTCCAGGATGGCTCGTCATATTCGACACGATAATTTCCTGCGCCTTTTACATTCAATTTGAGCGCGCGATCGGCTGGAATATTCTGCAGGCGCTCGCTTTTTCCGGTCATCAGTAAGCTGGCAGGAGCTTCCCCGATGATCGAATAAGTTAACGGAATTTTCCATTCGAGGGGTGGCGCATTCTTGAAATTGATCGTGAAGCGTTCTTGCGTGAGCGAGACCTTGCCGCCTTCGCCTCGCTTGACTTTCACCATGGGAAATCCCGGTTGCTCGGTCCAACCTGCTGCTATTTCAGCGATCGGTTGACCCGACGATTCTGAAAGTGCATTCCAAAGATCCGCGGTGGTGGAGTTCGAATATTTATGCGCGGCGATATATCGACGAATGCCCTCGCGAAAAACATCTTCGCCGAGAAAACTTTCCAGCATCCGAAGAAATGACTGCCCCTTTTTGTAAGTGATATCGTCAAAGGCACTGTTGGCTTCGGCTTCGGTCGCGACTGGCTGCTGAATCGGATGCGTTGTCGACCTTGCATCGCCTTCCATCGCTTGCTCCTTGGCGATACCGACGCGCCGTGTGGGATCGCGCGGTAAATTCCTTCGCAGCCAAACTTCCCATTGCGGATTGAAATGCGCCGTGCATTTCGTGCCCATCCAGGAAGCGAATCCTTCGTTGAGCCAGAGATTGTCCCACCAAGCCATTGTCACGAGATCACCAAACCACTGATGCGCGACCTCGTGTGCAAGCACTTCATAGATATCTTGCTTGGTCTCGGCAGAGGAGTTTTTCGGGTCAAACAAAAGCGCGGATTCGTAATAAGTAATGCCGCCCCAGTTTTCCATGGCGCCGCCGAACCCACCGGGTAGAGCGATTTGATCCAGCTTCGGGAGCGGATAAGGCGCACCGAAATAATCATTGTAGTATTTCAGAATCTGCGCCGTGGCTTCGAGTGCGTAGCGGCCCAGCTCGGCTTTGCCTTTTGTTGTGATCACGCGGATCTGCGTGTGTCCACTTCGCGATTCGATGAGATCTAGTTCGCCTGCGACGAAAACATTGAGATAACTCGACATCGACGGAGTTGCGGCAAAGCGTATCTCCTTTCCCTCCGCGATTTTTTCCTCGCTCTCAATCGGCATGTTCGACACGGCAAGCCAGTTTTCCGGCACTACTGCCGTCAGTTGAAAGCGCGCGCGAAAACTGGGCTCGTCCCAACATGGAAAGAGACGCCGTGCGTCGGTGGCTTCGAACTGCGTGCCGAGAGCAATCTTTTTCGCGCCTGTGCCCTGTTCCTGATATCGCATGTAAAAAAGTCCCTGGCCTTGCTGATTGATCTTGCCTGAAAAGGTAAGCGCGAGCGTGTGGTCGCCGGCAGAAAGTTCCGAGGGCAGCTCGAGCGTGAGTAGCTCGGCTTTCTCGTCGATCTTGATTGCAGACTGCGGCAACGCCTTGCCATCAGCAGATGCGCGTGTGATTGCGACTTCGAGCGCGTTCAACACAAGCTGATGAACTGAGCTGTGCACGCTCAGCTTCACCGTTTCCGTTCCAGTGAACATCAACTTGTCGATGTCGGGAACGATCCGAATGGAATATTCCGTCGGGACGACCTCTTTCGGCAGCTTTCCCGGTGTTCTTGCAAACTCGAAAGGTTTTTCTGCATGGATGGTAGAGCGGAGCATGATAAAAAATAGACTAGCGAAAAAAAGAAGCGGGGCGCGCATTTCCCGCACTAAACAACCCGTGCCGAAGAATTGCATCTGCAAAGGTGGATCGGCCGGTTCGCAGGCGATGCTAGTTAACGCGGCTTTCGCCACGATTAGGATTATTTAACACCGAGCGTGAAACGCTCAATCCACCGCATTTACTGCACAACGAGCACCAACAGCAGTTGTCCACTCCCGACCTGCGGCCCTTTGATCACGAGCGGACTCCGCTTGCTCAACTTGGCGTCTGTTTCGAGCAAAAGCTCTTTCTCCTTGTACAATTTCAGGTTCAAAACATAACCAGCTTCGCTTTCGCCTCGTGCATCGACACGTAGCCCGAAAAATTTGCTGGTTGCGAGCCAGTCTTCCTGACCGGTTTTAAGTGTCTTGCTCGACTGGCCGATAACCTGAAACTGGTTGTAGCCGAAAAGTTCCTTTAGAAGCCGCTCTATCCGAGTCAATTCCGGCGGGATCGATTCCGGTTGCGCAACATTTTCCGCGATCACGAGTCCACTCCAAACGGTTTCCGCCGCGCGTAATCCCGGCACTGTGCTCATGAACAGCCCGATAAAAGCGGTGACGAACGGGAGCGAGCGAACCATGAGCCGTTATTTGGCTGCGTAATCCGCTGGCAGCGACTGTAATCCTTCAGTCCAGAGCACCCTTACCCGGTCCTCTTCTGCCTCGAACATCGAAACGGTCGCATTTGGGCTCACAACCGGATCAACGCGCGCGTTTAGAATCTGCGAGAGGTATTGCGACTGCTCGGCTGGATTTTTCTCCCGCATAACGAAAACGGCGAAAACGAAAAAGAGTGCGAGCGAAGCCGTTCCGGTCCAAAACAGCCGACGAATTGTCCACCAGGTAGGAACCTCGGCAGCCTGCTCCCGAAACGGCTCGACATTTTCGCGCGCGATTCTCTCGCGGAGCTGATGGCTGAAGAACTCTTCATTTGCTATCACGTGCGCGCCGAGTTCGCGTTTCAAAAGAGCGCCGAGCTTTTTCGCATCTCGCTTTTCCAATTTAGCTGCAGCTTTGTCGGGGAGCGAAGCCTCGAACTCGATCAACTCTTTTCCAGTGAGCTGACCGTCGAGCCAGGCCGTCCACTTTTCTTCAAATGTTTTCATAAACGTCCCTCAATAAATTTTGCAATTTCTTGCGCGCGTAAAACAAGCGCGACATCACCGTGCCAATCGAACAGCCAAGCGTTTCGGCAATCTCGTGATATTGCATCTCCTCAATCTCCTTCATTAAGATCACAGCGCGATGGTCGGGCGAGAGTTGCGCGATGGCGTTGTCAATGCGCGTCCGGGTTTCGGACCGCTCCATTATCTCGTAGGGCAACGCGCCCGCTTTCGGCGCTGTTTTGGATGCGGGATCGATTTGTTTCGCCTGAATCGCATCGTCAAATTCTGCGCCCACCCCTTTCACCTGTTTTTTCCGCAGCCAATCGATCGTCACGTTCATCACAATCCGATAGATCCACGTATAAAAGGAAGAGCGCCCGCGAAAGCGTTTAATCGACTTCCACGCTTTTACGAAGCTATCCTGAGCCAGATCCCAGGCGTCCTGCTCATTATGGACCATGTTGTAAATCATGCCGAATATCCTTGTTCGGTAGCGAGTTACTAGCTCGTCGAATGCCTCGGGGTCACCGGCCTGGCAACGCTTCACCAAGTCCATTTCCGACACATCGGCCTGAGCCAGAGTCGCTTCCGTTTGCATAATTGGACGGAACTAGCCGCCTTTCATTCAACAGCTTTAGCGGCTGCCGAATCGCCGTCGCCACTCGCCACGGTATTCCCCCATTAGGGTGATGATTCCGTCACGTACTTGGAAGAGCCGCTGCTGCAGCACCGAATGCTGCGCAGGGGTAATCAGCTTCTCAGCCAAAAGTTGCGTTGCCGAGTCCATTGAAATCGTGATCGCCTTCAGGGCGCGCTTCAAATACGCAATGGTCATCCCGATTTCATCGACATCATCATCGCTCAAGGCCGCGGCCAGTTTTGCGCTCGCCAGAGCCGAGTGGGTGGCCAGTTTCACCGCCGCCGGTTCGTTTTGTAGCGAAGGATCTTCATCGAAGAGTTGATCGATCCAAACCGTCAGTGCAAACGCGGCGCGATAGAGATTATGATCTTCGAATGTGTCGAATGACGGCGCCCGATCTGTGCCGGGAGGGCTCTCTTCCGTGAGCTCCTCATCCCACAACGCATCGCCTTCCGTGCTCCAATCTCTCTCGTCCAGTAATTGCGTCCAACCCATTTCCCGGGCGATGATCTGATCGCGTTGCGGATCGTCGAGATATTTTTCCAGTAACTGCATGTACTGCTCGGTCTTGTGGTCCTGTTGCTGGAGAAAACGCTCCCAGTCGTATTCGTCCCACATGGGTTCGGACTCGCCCTCGTAACCGGCCATACTCAACTAAAGGTCAGCTTCCGCTTCCGCGCAAAAGATTTCAAATCGTGACACGGACATCTTGCCTGTTTTTTCGTCGCCTGGAAGGCGATGCCACGTCTTCGCGCTTGGTTTGCAATCGCAATTGTCCGCAGGCCGCATTGATGTCGTGGCCTTTCTCGTAGCGCAGCGTCGCCGCAACTCCGTGCTCGCGTAAGATCGACAAGAACTTTTCCTGTCGATTCCGCGACGGCCGCGACCATTCCAGACCCTCAACCGTATTGTATGGAATCAAGTTTACTTTTGCCGAGAGTCGATGTGCATGTTTTGCCAGAATATGCGCTTGCTCGTCAGAGTCGTTTACGCCCGCGATCAAAATATATTCGAACGTGAGCCGCTGTTTCTTGCGGGCGACGTAGTAATCGCAAGCTGAAAGCAATGTCTCGGCGTTGTAACGCCGATTGATCGGCATGATTTGATTGCGAACCTCGTCGGTTGCTCCGTGCAAGGAAACCGCGAGACGGATTTGAAGTGGCTCATCGGCCAGTTTACGAATTTGCGGGGCCAGACCACTGGTCGAAACGGTGATGTGCCGCGCGCCGATACCGAGACCCCATGGCGCGTTGATGATTCGAATTGCGCGCATCACGTTCTGCAAGTTTGCGAGGGGTTCGCCCATTCCCATGAAGACAATGTTGTCGATCTTCTCGCCGCTTTCCCGTTCCGCCGTGATAATTTGATCGACAATTTCGTTCTCCCTCAAATTGCGCGAGAATCCTTCCAGACCGCTCGCGCAAAATTTGCATCCGTAAGCGCAACCCACTTGGGTCGAAATGCAGATTGTCCTGCGGTCCGATTTTTGTCCGTACAATGCCGGCGAGGCTGGGATCAAGACGGATTCGATCAGGTTTCCATCACCTAAACGAAAAAGAAATTTTCGCGTCGTGTCGCGCGAACCGAGAACACGAACCACGTCCAAGCGGTCGAAACCAAAGAGCTTTGCCAACCGCCGGCGCAGTTCGTGCGGGAGATCGGTCATATTTTCAAATGACTCGACTCGCCTTTTGTAAAGCCAATCCGCAATCTGCCTGCTGCGATAACTTGGCTCGCCTAACTCGCGAAACTTCTCGCCCAGCTCTTCCAATTGCAAAGACTTGATGTCACGGATGGTGTTCGTCACGATTGAAGTTACCGGGTCGGCGAAGCCGCAGCAAATTAGCCGGACAAACGCCATGGTTAAACGGATCAATTTCGTGCTAGAGATAACGTAATTCGCGGTTAACTTTCTGACGTGAAACGCTTGGGAATTTCAGCTGCTTTAGCTTTGGCAATCGCATTTCTGGTCCCTGCGTGCGCCTCGCACGATGAAGTGAGCAGTGACGGGTCCGGCTCACAAGCAGCCAGGGTTCCCGGTGAAAAGGTTTCTGACGAAGGAGCTCTTACTCCTGGAGCTGCCGGGTCGAGCGCGAGTGTTCACTGGTGATCGTGGGTGGTCGCGGGGACTAAATTCTTTTTACAAGCGGCTGCTTTGTAGGCTGCGAAATTCTGCTTGATCGCTGAGTGACTCAGCTAAGTATGTGCGACGATGCAAAAATCGCGAAGCCCGCTCACTCTTGGCTGGGAAGCGGCGCGCGCGAATGCGGTCCCGGCGTTGATAATTCAAGCGTTCATGCTCGCGCTTTTGATCGCCTATTACACCAGTTACACGGCAGAGGCGGTGCTTTCTCAACTTGCCGAATATAAACGTTCACACGGGATTCTCTTTGTAATCCTTGCGTCCATAACCGCGGGCGCCGTTATCCCAGAATTGTTCCTGATAATTTTCTTTCAGCGCTGTCGCCCGACTTTACGGAACCTGCGCAATTTACTCTTTACTGTCCCAGTTTGGGGATTCGATGGAACGCTTGTTGACCTATTGTACCGAAGTGAAGCCGCCTGGTTCGGTGACGTCGTGACGTTGCCGGTGGTCGCGGCAAAGATTTGCGTCGATCAATTTGGTTACAATCCTTTTTTTGCCGCGCCATTCGGCGTGCTCACTTATGAATGGAAGAACAATGGCGTCTCACTGCGACCTTTGCGACAACTGTTCAGAGTGGATCACTATCGAGGCAAAATTATTCCGACGCTGCTGGCGACATGGGCGGTCTGGATTCCTCTGATGGCGATCATCTATTCATTGCCTCTCGCACTCCAATTTCCGCTGTTCGGGCTTGCGCTTTCATTTTGGGTTTTGCTTTTAACCTACATGACCAACCGTTTTGCCGGAAAAATTGAAGCGGATGCTCCGCTAGCGCTGGCTGTCGCGGCATTGAAGAATTGACTCGTTGAAGGGTTTAATGGGTTAGCGACTTCCGTTAAGGAAGTGGACGAGGGCTTCGTGGACGCCGGCGCCATACTCGTTTTGGGCGACATAACCGCCCGCGGCGCGGACCGCATCTTTCACTTCCTGGATGGCGTTAGCTGGACATGATGCAAGTGCAGCGAATTGACCGTCTAACATTGAAACGTCGTTGTGATGATCACCCGAGGTGAAGATCTTTTCGCGCGGGACATCGATCAAGCGGGAAAGCTCACCCAGCGCCGCGCCTTTGTGGTAATCGGTATGGCAAAAACGGAGGTAAACTGTATTGCGCTGGTAATCGAACTTGGGCTGTTTGGCGCGCGCCTCCTCGATGAACTCGGTCACCCGATCCATTTCTTCTTCGCTGTTCGCAATCAAACCAATCGGTTCGCTCGCCTCGTAAATCATGCGGGCTTTTGTTTTTTGATTCACGAAGTCGACGACTTCGGCGAGCACCGATTGCGATGAACTGAATAAATCTGCGTGTTCACGGGCGCAGCGTTCGTTCCAATCACCAAACGCTTCCCATTTGTCCCCGTTTTGGCCGGGACGAAAAACGTCGCGCTCGTTTGTGAGAATAAAATCGGGACGGATCGGAAATGAGAAATCGGCCAGGCCGGATTCGAGGAGATCGACGGAGCGACCGGTGTTAATCGCCCAAATCGCGCCGCCTTCCTGCAATTCGCGGATTAATTCCATGCACTGGATGTCGAAAACGGGTTCGCCAGCGCGCGAAACGAGCGTGCCATCGAAGTCGACGCTGAGAAGTTGAATTTTCGCGCACATGAAAGAGTAACTTAGGATTTGATTTCGCGAACGCAATCCGCGACGGTTTTTTCAGTCCGATTCCGAGCACGAACAACAGGATGCGAAAATGAAATCAGCCTACGAACTCGCGATGGAACGGCTCGAAAAAACGTCGCCGTCCATTTCGCTCACGGCCGATCAGAAAAAGGAAATTGCGGAAATTGATTCCATTTATCGAGCGAAGATCGCCGAGAAAGAGGTTTTTCTTAAAGATCAGATTCGCAAAGCACAAAACGCAGGGAAGTTCGACGAAGTGGAATCGCTGGAAAAGCAGCAAGCGGCTGAAATCCGCCGCTTGCAGGAAGACTGCCAGGCAAAGAAAGAAAAACTGCGCGCTAGCTTTGCCAATTAACGAGAGGACAGCGGTTTACTGAAAGTCCGATACTTCGGAGTTGGAGGTTGATTGTCCCTATCTATGAAATCGCCTTGGTCGTCTCGAGGGCAGATTTTCCGCGCTTCGGCAGGTTGCGATCGAGGAACCCAAGCATGTGCGCATGCTCGATCACGCGGACGCCTTCTTCTTTTTGCAGTTCTGCGACTTGCTGGTGGAACGCTTCCATTTTGGTCCAATGCACTTTCGGCCGGAAATGGTGCTCGGCATGATAGCCATTGTAAAAAAAGAGCCAGTTGTAAATCTTCCCGTAGCTGCTCACCCCCCAAGCAATGGGTTTATCGGGGTCCGCCCCATAATGGCGGTAATAGCCATTCAGATAACTAAAACAGTGGCCAAGATAGAAAAACGGCAGAAAATAGAAAATCACGTAGCGCCAGTTAAACACAAACATCACGAACAGCACAGTCGCGAAAGCTGCCAGCTCGATGTTTCCCCATATGAGTTCGCGGCGGCCGCGTTTGCGCAATTCCCTCCGAATCGCACCAATATCGTCGCGGAAGAAACTTAGGAAGACATATCTCCACGGGCTCTCCGCTTCGCCATCGTGCCCGTGTTTGTAAATGGAGATCCAGTCGATCGTCTCACCCTTCTCATCAGGCCGGTCGGCATTGCCTTTGTGATGCTGCATGTGAACCGCATTGTAATACGTTTGTGAAAAGCAACACGCGATCGATTGAGTGATTCCAAACAGTCGATTAAGCAACTCCAAGCGGAAGAATGGGTTATGAATGAAGTTGTGCCCTACGCCGTTGATGTTTGCGTTGACCATTAACGAGTAGATAAATCCAAGAACCAGCATCACCCAAAGCGGCGCATGCGGAAACAGGAAAAACAAACCTAGAAAATAGACGAGATGGAAAAGACCGGCCAGCGTCGGGATCGCATCCCAGCGCGTGTGCGCGAAGAGTTTCGAGCTGGTGGTGGGACGATCCACCCGGATGGGATCGGTGTTCATGTCGGGGATTTTAGGTATAGAATTACTCGCTAAAGAAATACTAGTTGGCAAGTTTTTGAAGATTGCCAAGGCTGTTTCCAACCGCCTAACTTAACCGCTCCATGTTTGCGCTCCAGCCAGAATTGAAAGTCTTTACCGGCTCCGCCAACCGGGAGCTGGCCGAGCGCATTTGCAAATATATCGGCGTGCCACTTGGTCAGGCGACAATCAGCTCGTTTCC
>WNGE01009398.1_pt1 | contig 10301 bp, 10 predicted proteins | sample 5400651 | NCBI WGS metagenome assembly WNGE01 (sample SAMN13153370, study PRJNA577476) | soil metagenome | isolation source: 60 cm soil or saprolite under grassland replicate 2 | place: USA:California | collected 2016-06-15
AACTACGTCAACGTCGTTGTCGCAGGCAAACAACCGCAGCTCGACTGGCTCGACTACGAGGAGGCGGCCGCGCACTGTGCGCGCGGACTCGGGATCTGGGACTTCGCCAGCAACGACGAGGGCGACCCCGACGTGGTGATGGCGTGCGCCGGCGACGTACCGACACTCGAGACGATGGCGGCCGTGAGCCTGCTCCGCGAGCACCTCCCGTCACTGCGGGTCCGGGTCGTGAACGTGGTCGATCTGATGCGGTTGCAGCCCGCGAGCGAACACCCGCACGGCCTGCCGGACGCCGAGTTCGACGCGCTGTTCACGACCGGCCAGCCGATCATCTTCGCGTACCACGGCTACCCCTGGCTGATCCATCGGTTGACCTACCGGCGGCACAACCACGCCAACCTGCACGTCCGTGGTTACAAGGAGGAGGGCACCACGACGACGCCGTTCGACATGGTGGTCCGCAACGATCTCGACCGATACCACCTCGCCATCGACGTGATCGACCGGGTGCCCGGCCTGGCCCAGCGCGCGGCCCAGGTCCGGCAATGGCTCACCGACCAGCGCACCCGGCACCACGCCTACATCATCGAGCACGGCGAGGACCTGCCCGAGATCCGCGACTGGCAGTGGACACCGCGCTGAGCGTCCAAGGTCCCCGTGACTGCGAGACTTATCGCCCTGCCGCCACCGGGACCCGCCGCGAGACGCTGGGACCGCAGCCGGCGATTCGTCAACCGGCGCAGAAGCCGAGAGAAGGTCCAGATGTCTGAGAAGGTGCTGGTGGCCTACGCCACCAAGATGGGCGCGACGGCCGAAATCGCAGCCGCGATCGGCACCGAACTACGCAAGGCCGGGCACGACGTGGACGTTCGTAACGTAACCGAGGTCGGCTCGATCATGGAGTACGACGCCGTCGTCCTCGGCAGCGCGATCTACACCAGGCGGTGGCGGCCCGAGGCCGTCCGGTTCCTGCGCCGGCACGTCGGCGGACTGCGCGACCGACAGGTCTGGCTGTTCCACAGCGGACCGGTCGGGCCGGACAAGGATCAGGTCCAGTCGATGCCACCGAAGGTCGCCCGGCTGGCCGACAAGATCGGCGCGAACCCGGCGATGACGTTCGCCGGCCGCCTGCAGCCCGCGACCGCGAAGGGCTGGCTGGCCCGCTGGCTCGCGCGCGGCGACCTGGCCGCCGACTCCCGCGACTGGGACAAGATCGCAGCATGGGCCCGCGCCATCGGCACCGTCCTCTCCGCCAATGAGGTCCCCGCCTCCCACCCGGACGATGACCCGTCCCGCTGAGGTCCCCCTTCGCTCGCCACTGCGTCACGACGACGCCGATCAGCTCCTGCGCCGGCTCTGGTTCCGTTCGGCTGCGACCGCCCAAGCGGCGAGCCTGAGGATCTCGGCGTTGTCGAGGACGTAGCCGGCGCAGTCCGCCGTGGTCGGAGCGACAGCCCGCGGAACGGCCGTCTCCGCAGCTGCCTCTGGCTCGATCCCGATCGACACCGCCACATCCAGCTGGTCCAGGCCATGATCCTCGCGATCAGTGATCGCCCAGTTCGTGAACGGCGCCGCGAAGCATCGCTTGCAAGCGGCCAGTACGTCGTGTGTCCTCGTGATGTCGCGGAACAGCTCGCGGTACGGGACACCGGAAGGACCGATGCTGCGCACGGTCACGACGGTGCCGTCGCCGCCCAGCCGGGCATAGCCGGCCGCGATCGCCTGTGCCACGTTGTCCGGCAGCTCCGCATCCGCGAAGGCCGTCCGGATGGCGGCACCAACAGCGATCAGGTCTCTACCGGCCCGCCACCGGCCCAGCTCGCCCGCGATATAAGGCCGCAACCGGGCCGACCGGACGAACTCACGGTAGGCGGCCGCGGTGACGACGAATCCGGTCGAGCCTCTGGCGTCTTCGCGCGACGGCTTCGTCCCGGCGCTCGTGACGCGCGCTTCGCCGAGCCGGGCGCTCGCCACTGCCTTCGGATCCTTCACCGGCACCAGACGCGCCGGTCGGATCAGCCAGGTGCTGCTTGACTGCTTCATGCCACCCCTTCCGGTCGACTCCATTCCATCTCCCGCGTCACCAGGCCCCCAGGGCCGAAAGGCCTTGATCCGCCCTGGGGGCTGAGCGCGACGAAGGCCCTTCGTCCCCCGCACCGATGCCCTCGGGCCCTCCCCGGCGCCGCGACGACGAGCGTTCCCTGGAGAGAGATCCACTACCGAGCGGGAGGTCACCGCCATGTCCGCACAGGTTCGCCCGACAATCGTGGTCGGGATCGACGGATCACGAGACGGGCTCCTCGCCCTGGACTGGGCAGTCGACCTGGCCTCCCGGCGGAGGTGGGGAATCCGCGCCGTTCACGTCGCCGCCGACGACCGACCGGCCCATCGCCTTGGCGCGACGCCGGACATCGACGACGGTGCCAAGGTCCTGGAGGACGCCGCCGACGAACTGGCCAAGCTTGGATTCAGCGACGCGACCCTGGAGGTCCGGCACGGGCATCCCGCTCAGGTGCTGCTGGACGTCTCCCGTTCCGCGGCTCTGCTGGTGATCGGCCGACGCGGCGGCGGTGGTTTCGCCGAACTGACTCTCGGTTCCATCTCACAGGTCTGTACTGCGCTCTCCCGAACGTCCCTGGTCGTCGTACCGGACAACTGGAGGCGCGAGGACGGCGAGCTCGGCATGGTCGTCGTCGGAGTCGACGGTTCGCATTCCTGCCAGGCCGCGCTGGCGTTCGCGTTCGAGGTCGCCGCAGAACGGGGTGCGGAGCTCACCATCGTCCACGTCCCGCGGGTGCCAAAGGACTGCCTGCCACCGAGCGTCTGGGGCGACCCTGACAACGCCCCTTGGCAGCACGACGCCCGCGCACTGGTCACCCACGCGCTGGCCGGGTGGGCGGACAAATACCCCGACGTGGTGTTCCGCACCCACTACCGGCCGGGTCACGCCGTCCAAGTGCTGGCACAGCACTCGAAGGCCGCCGACCTGGTCGTCGTCGGCGGTGTCGGCCGTTCCGAATTCACCCCGCTCCGGCTCGGATCGGTGTCTCGCGGCTTGCTCCACCACACCCACTGTCCGGTGGCGATCGTCCACACCGAAGCAACGACCGGACCCGGCCTGCCGGCCTGACGGAAGACCGGTACCGACTGGGACCTTCGACTCTGGGATCGCCTTCGCGGCCAACACATCGTGAAGGTAGACGCCGATCAGGAGGCAACGATGGTCAACGGACGAGTGCTGGCAGGCATCGACGGTTCACCGGCCGCGGAGAAAGCGATCAGATGGGCCGCCGCCGAAGCCGCCGCACGAGGCGCCGAACTCCAGTTGGTGCACGCGTTCGTCTGGCCGCTGTTCCACGTGCCACTCGGGCCGGGTGACCTGGCCCCGGGACTCCGGGCCGCCGCCGACAAGATCGTGCGAGAGTCGGTCGAGCTGGCCGAGACGTCCGAGCCCGCGAGCACCGTCGAGGGTAGCCGGACCGACGGATTCCCCGCGCCCGTGCTGATCCAGGCCTCGACCGATGCCGACCGTGCTGCACCACGCTCTCTGCCCAGTGGCCGTGATTCCGGCCGCAGCGGCTGGAGGCTGATCCCCATGACCACAAGCACATTCGAGTTCCGCGCGACGCACGCTGGAACCACCGGCAGAACGAGGTGATGACGATGTTGATCCGGGACCTGATGACCACACCCGCGGTCAGCGTGACAGCCGAGACTCCGATCGGCATGGCGCTCCGGCTCCTCGACGACCGGAAGATCACCGCTATGCCCGTCGTCGACCGGACCGGCGTACTCGTCGGGATCGTCAGTGAAGCAGACCTCGTCCAGGACGCCGCGCTGCTGAACGACCGCGTCCCGGTCGCAGCCGTCCGGACGACCGCCGACACACCACCACGCCGGATCGCCGACGTGATGAGCCACCTGGTGGTCTCCGTCGACGCCGACGATGAGCTGGAAGTCGCGATCGACCTGATGTGGTCGACGATGGTGAAGAGCCTGCCGGTGCTGGACCACGGCCGCGTCATCGGCATGATCAGCCGCAGCGACGTCATCCACCTGCTGGCCGGCCGCGACGAGCGGATCCGTGCCGAGGTCCGCGAACTCATCCAGGCCGAGAACCCGGACTGGCAGGTCGAGGTCCACGATGGCGTTGTCACTGTGATCGGCCCGGCCGATCCCCACGAGCGCAAACTCGCCGCCGTCCTGGCCGGCACCGTCCGCGGCGTCATCGCCGTCCGGATCCACTGACATGACTTTGCGGCGCAGGGATCTGCTGGCCTGCGGATTGGTGATCACTCTGGTCGGTGTCGTTCTCGGCGCCGTCGCCCTCACCAAGGCCGGATCCGCCGCCGAGATCCTGCTCGCGTCCTTCATCGGATCGGTCCTGCTGATCTGGGGCATCGCACTTGCCGAACACATCACCTTCCCACCGCCGAAGCACTGACAAGGCTCCTCCGGTCGGTGATGGGTACGACCCGACCACCGGCCGATGTTCGGGTCGGTGCGGGCAGGGCCGAACGTCCCTCGCTCGGCGGACGAGGGACCAGCCCACTCCAGGGCCGGGGTCGGGACCTTCGCCTCTGTGCCGTCCATCGCGATCTCGCCAGAGTCGGATCATGAGACCGCTGCATGCATCCTCTGCGGCACCGGTGCACCTGCCCGGACGGCCCGGAAATCGCCGTACCCCGGTGATGATCGAGGCGCTCGCCTATCTCGGTGGCGCGGTCGTGCTGGTCGGCGCAATGCTGATCGGCGCACAGTACTGGGCGGACCTCGGGACCAGCACGCGACTGCTCATCGTGGCCGCGACCGCGGTGGTTCTGCTCGCTGCCGGCTTCGCGGTTCCGGCTCGCACCGGTGCCGTCCCGCGACGTCTCAGGTCGATTCTGTGGCTGCTTTCGACCGCGGCCGGCTCAGCCTTCTGGGCCTTGCTCGGTCACGAGGCTCTGGAATGGGCGGCCAAGGACACCGCGCTCCTGACCGGTCTCGCCACCGCGGTGTACGCCGCCGTGCTCTGGGCCGTGACACGGACCCCGCTCCAACAGATCGCGACCTTCGCGGGCACGCTGATCACCGCCGGCACGGCCGCCGCGCACCTCAATGGCACTGCGTGGCCAGGCATCGGGGTGTGGGTCGTGTCAGCGGCATGGCTTGTGGCCGGACGAAGCGGATCGCTGGCGTCGAAGCGCCTGACCCAGGCACTCGCCGCCGCGGGTCTCGTCCTCGGGGCGGGCATGACGATGCCTGAAGATGCCGCGATCGTCTTCGCGCTGGCGACCACGCTCGCTCTGATCTGCGCCGGCGTGATCTGGCGCGAGATTGTCGTGGTGCTCATCGGGGCGATCGGGTTGGTGCAGATCCTGCCGATGGCGGTGACCACCTGGTTCTCCGGACGAGCCGCGGCCCCCGTCGCCTTGGTGTTCGGTGGCGGGCTACTGGTCGTCGCGGCCGTCGTACTGGCTCGTCGTACCGCTGACAAGCATGCATCGGACGGTCCCTCGATCGACCCTGAGCGGTACGACGGAGTGCTCTTCAACCTGGACGGCCTGCTGACTGACACCGCGTCGGTACGCCTGTTGACCGAGCGCCTGCGCGCCGCGCAGGTGGACTGCGCGGTGATCTCCGCGAGCCGCGACTGTGCCGAAGTTCTTCGTGCCGCCGGACTCCTGGACATCTTCCTGATCCACGTCGACGGTGGCACTGCCGCCGACCTGGCGTTGCCGGGCAAGCCGGATCCCGCAATCTACCTGCTCGCGGCGCGCCGGCTCGGCGTCCAGCCCGGGCGGTCGGTCGTCGTCGAGAGCGAGCCGGCCGGTGTCGCCGCGGGCCGCGCGGGCGGCTTCGCTCTCGTCATCGGTCTGGATCGCACCGGCCGACCGGAAGACCTGCTGACGGCCGGCGCGAACGTCGTGGTGACCCGCCTCGACGAGATCGCCGTTCCAACTGAACCGGTGACGGTGCGATGACTGACCTCGTTCAACTGCAGGCACCCCATGGCCTGACCGAGCTCGAGGCTGCCCGCAAACGCGCCGAGCAGGGGCCCAACACCATCGCTTCCCCCAGACCCCCGTCGGCGCTCTTCCGGGTCGTGGCCCAACTGCGGGACCCGATGATCCTGCTGTTGCTGGGCGCTGCCGTCCTCACCGCGACGCTGCACGACCTCACCGACCTCGCGGTGATCCTGATCGTAATCGTGCTCAATACCACAGTCGGCGTGATCCAGGAGCTCCGAGCCGAACACGCACTGGCCGCGCTGAATCGTCTCGCCGCACCGCAGGCGACAGTAATGCGTTCCGGCCGGCCAACCGTTGTCGCCGCTGCGGATGTCGTCCCCGGCGACCTGGTTCTCCTCGAAGCCGGCGACATCGTCCCGGCGGATCTCGAACTGAGCGGAGCGATCCGCCTACAGGCCGACGAGTCCGCGCTCACCGGAGAGTCTGTACCCGTCGAGAAGGACACCGGCGCGGAGATGTTCGCCGGCACCGTGGTGACACGCGGCCGAGGCTCCGGCATTGTCTCCCGCACAGGTCCGGACAGCGCTCTCGGCCGGATCGCCAGCCTGCTCTCCAACCAGCGGCCACGACCTACCCCACTGCAACTCCGGCTCAGGTCCCTCAGCCGCATCCTGAGCATTGTTGCCCTCGTCCTGTCGGGTGTGGTCGCCGTGGCCGGTCTCCTACGGGGACTCCCGGCCGCCGACATGATCGTCACCGCGGTCAGCCTGACCGTTGCCGCCGTACCCGAGTCCCTGCCCGCGGTCGTCACACTCGCGCTCGCCATCGGCGCCCATCGGATGGCCCGGCGGTCGGCCGTCGTACGGCGGCTGCCGGCCGTCGAGACACTCGGCTCGGTCACCGTCGTGGCCGCGGACAAGACCGGCACCCTGACCGAAGGAGTGATGCTGGCAGAGCGGCTGTGGACCGAGCACGGCGAGTTCATTGCCAGCGGCAACGGTTATGCACCCGCCGGCGGGCTGGTCCCACTCGGTGACGCGGAACCGCCGGAACAGCTGCTCCGGGACATCGTGCTGTGCAACGACGCGGACCTGCGGCCACCCGGCCCGGATCAGCCGGACTGGTTGCCGCTGGGTGATCCCACCGAGGCGGCCCTGCTCACGCTCGCCCATCGCGGCAGGACCGATCCGGAACCATTGCGGGCGGCCTACCTCAGGATCGCCGAGTTGCCCTTCGACAGCACCCGCAAGCGGATGACCACCTTCCACCGGATGCCCGGCGCAGACGGCGAACTGGTCGTCGGCAAGGGTGCTCCCGAGGTGATGCTCGATCCGGCGGTCACGTCGTACGGCGACATCGCGACGGCCCGGGCGATCGCGGCAGAGCTCGCGGCCGATGGCTACCGCGTGCTGGCGGTCGCCGACCGGGTGCTGCAGGCTGGTACGCACCGCACTGAGGACGGTCTCCGGCTCGTCGGCCTGGTAGCGCTCACCGATCCGGTCCGGCACAACGCGGTCGAGGTGACGACCGCCTTCAGTCAAGCCGGAGTCGACCTTCTCCTCATCACCGGCGACGCCCCCGGGACAGCGCACGCAGTGGCCGAGCGGGTCGGCTTGCACACGGACGGCGTGGTCACCGGAGCCGACATCGACGCGGGCGCCGACCCGTCCGGAGGCCGGGTGTTCGCCCGGATCCGGCCGGAGCAGAAGCTCGACATCGTGCGCGCCTGGCAGCACGCCGGACACGTGGTCGCGATGACCGGTGACGGCGTCAACGACGCCCCGGCGTTGCGGCGAGCCGACATCGGCGTCGCGATGGGCAAGGACGGCACCGAGGTGGCCCGGCAAGCGGCCGACCTGATCCTCACCGACGACGACCTCGGCACGGTGGTAGCGGCGATCGAGGAGGGCCGCCGGATCTACGCCAACGTGCGCACGTTCCTGCGCTACGCGCTCAGCGGCGGTCTGGCGGAAGTCCTGGTGATGCTGATCGGCCCGATGCTCGGACTCGCCGCCCCGCTGCTGCCCGCGCAGATCCTCTGGATCAACATGCTCACCCACGGCCTGCCGGGCGTCGCGATCGGCGCCGAACCCGCCGACCCGCGGGCAATGCGCCGCGGCCCGCGATCCCCGGACGAGCAGATCCTCGGTGCGGGCCTTTGGCAACGAGTCGCCTGGACCGGAGCGCTGATCACCGCGGTGACCCTCGCCGCGGCACTCTGGGCCCGCTCCACCGATGCACCCTGGCAGACGATGGCGTACGTCGTACTCGGCGTGGCTCAACTGGGCGTCGCCATCGCCCTGCGACGGCCGCGTCCCACTGGTGAACGCCGGCTCCGCTTCCTCGACGTCGCCGTCGCTGGGGCTTTGGTCGCACAGGTCGGGCCGCTGTTCATCCCACCGCTGCGCGAGCTGCTCGGCCTGCACCCACTGTCCGCGTCAGAGCTCGCCGTGGCCACCGCCTTCGCGATCCTCCCGGGCCTGGTCGTGGCGATTCGTCGCGTCTGGAAGGCACGGAAGGAGCAGCCATGATCGAGGCACCGACCGCGGACGTCCGTCGGCCGGATCCGCCGGCACTGCTGGAGACGGCGCTTGATCGCGCCGCCATCACCCTGGTGACGCCATGACGGAAGGAGTACGGCGATGAGCGACCGGCGGGCGGATGCGCTGCGACGCTACGCGGACCGATTCGGTCATGACCTCGGTGCAGTCCGGGCTCGGTTGCTGACTGGTGACAAGACACCGGCCACGCAGATCGCGAAGGACAACGGCCTGCCGGCCGCCGCTGGCAGCGGGCCCGCCACCTTCTTTGCGGACTTCACCGCCGCCCATGGGCAACGGCATATCCGCGTCTGCGGCGCAGCTGCCTGTACGGCGGCCAGTGGCGGCGCCCATGTCGGCGAAGTCGCAGCCGCTCTGGGCGTACCCGTGAACACCTGTCGCGACGACGGTGAGGTGTCCCTGCAGGAGGTCCGGTGCCTGGGCTACTGCTACGCCGGCCCCGCGGCCCTGGACGGCGACACGGCATGCGTCGGCCGGGACGTAGCTGCACAACTGAGCGGCACGCGCCCTCGTCAGGACCCGCCGATCACCGTGCTAGCCGACTGCCCCGAGCCCGTTGTGACGGCCGGACTCCTTGCGGGCGAATCCAGTTGGTCGGTATGGCCTGAAGTGATCAGCAAGTCCGACCCGGCCGGCGTACTGGCCGAGGTGGACGCAGCCCGGCTGCGTGGCCGCGGCGGTGCCGGATTCCCCGCGGCACGCAAATGGGCAGCCGCGCGGATGTATCCGCGACCACGTGTCGTAGTCGCCAACGGCGATGAAGGCGACCCGGGGTCGTACGTGGATCGGCTGTTGTTGGAACGCGATCCGGACCGGGTGCTCGAAGGCCTCGCGCTGGCGGCATTCGCGGTGGAGGCCGAGCAGGCGGTCATCTTCATCCGGGCCGAGTACCCGCAGGCTCACGAGCGGATGCGTGCGGCCATCCGGCAGGCCTACCGGGACGGCCACTTCGGCCGGAACGTGCATGGAAGCGGCCATACCCTCGAAGTGCTCGTCGAGTCCGGCGCCGGGTCGTACGTCTCCGGCGAGGAGACCGCGCTGCTGAACGCTATCGAAGGTCTCCGCGGGGTCGTCCGGCCACGTCCGCCGTACCCGGTCGAGCACGGCCTCGGCGGCAGGCCGACCGTGGTGAACAACGTCGAGACACTCGCCACGGTGCCCTGGATCATCCGGCATGGAGGTGCGGCCTACGCCCGGTTCGGCACCGCCGACGAGAACGGCACGGTGGTCGCGTGCCTGTCCGAGCGCTTCGCCCGGCCCGGAGCCTACGAGGTCGAGATCGGCACACCGGTCCGGCACCTGGTCGAGGACCTGGGCGGCGGGCTCCACGACGGCGCGGTCCTGCGATCGATCCAGGTGGGCGGACCGCTCGGCGGCTTCCTCGGCCCTGGTGACCTCGATCTTCCGCTCAGCGAGGCCGCCCTGTCAGCCCGGGGCGCGGCCCTCGGCCACGCCGGCATCGTGGCCTTCGATAATCGGCTCTCCGGTACCGACATACTGCGTCATGTCTGGCGGTTCGCCGCCGCCGAGAGCTGTGGCGAATGCTCACCGTGCCGGGTCGGCACCGGTCGCGGGCTCCGGCTGGCAGAGCAGGCCACCACGACGGACGTTGTGCGGGCGCGCGCCGACGTCCTCCGCACGATGGCGACCGGCAGCCTGTGCGCGTTCGGCCGGCGGGTCCCGGCCGCGATCCGCAGTGTCGCCGACGTCTACGGCTTGGAGGGATGGCGATGATCCAGCTTTTCGTCGACGAAATGCCGGTCGAGGTCCCAGTAGGAGCGACCCT
>WNGE01021055.1_pt1 | contig 10299 bp, 8 predicted proteins | sample 5400651 | NCBI WGS metagenome assembly WNGE01 (sample SAMN13153370, study PRJNA577476) | soil metagenome | isolation source: 60 cm soil or saprolite under grassland replicate 2 | place: USA:California | collected 2016-06-15
AGGGCGAACCGTTGAGCCTTCCAGCGAGAGGCCGGCGAAGAGGCCGCGATTGCGGGAATAGCTGAGTACTTCGGCGCGCAAAGTGACGTCGGTGGAGGCATTGGCGGTGCGGCCCTTCGGCCCCGCCGCTGCCGAAGCATCGGCGCCGAGCTTCACTTTGCTTTTCAGGATGGCGCGCGCGCCGCGGGGGTTCATTACGAGCAGAACGAAATCCGTGGCCTGTCCGCCAAGCTGCAAACCAAAGCTGCCGCCTTCCAGAGCCATCATCGCCGGGGCGCTCCACGGGCCGGTGAAATGCTCACCAGTGCGGCAGCTCATGGCGCCGCGGCCGTAACTTGCGCCAAAGACAAAGGCAGCCTTGATGACCGACGGAAAGACAATGATGCATTCCGCTTTGTCGATCAGCTCCTGCGGGATGTCGTCGGGGATGTCCATGATTTCCTTGAGCACGGTCCCACAATTCTCCAGACGCTCGGTTTCCTTGATATCCTTTGCGGCGGACAGCGGCAGAGCGATCAACGCCAGCGCCACCAGGGAGGAAAGCATTCGCTTGATCACAGTTCACCTCTCCGTAATTTTCTGGGCTCGATCATCATAGAGTGCCCGTGGGCCAGGCGCAAGCTGGGGCTCTCATTCAAGGGTCTAATGCAGGGATAGTTCCTCAATCTAAGACGCTCCGGAGGAGGATTACGTTGCCTTTCGACTATAATTTTCCTTACTGATTTACGGGCGAGCAAAAAGAATGAGCATCCAGAAAATTCGGCAGCGATGTGCGGCAGCGATTCTCGCCAGCGCAGTGTATGTGCAGGGGAGCGGCGCGCCGAAATTATTCGCGCAGTCCAAAACGAAAAGTGACACCGCGTGCTGCGGGCAAAAGAAGCGGGACGTTGCAACGAAGAAGGCCGCCGCGAAATTCGCCGTGCGCGCGGAAACCTTACTTGAGACGGGGCCCACGAGCAAGGGCGAGTGGGGGTTGTTGATCGTGGATGCCGAGAGCGGCGAAACGCTCTACGAGCAGAATGCGGACAAATATTTCCTGCCGGCCTCGAATATGAAGCTGTTCACCACTGCGCTGGCGCTCGCGAAACTGGGGCCGGAATACCGATTCCACACGACGCTGGAGACAAGGGGAGCGATCTCGAGCGAAGGAGTCTTGAGCGGTGATCTTGCGCTCGTCGGACGCGGCGATCCCAATCTTTCGAACCGGAAATTCCCTTATGACCTGAAGGAAGAATTCGATGGGCCGCCGGAGAAAATTCTCGCCGAGTTGGCGGACGCGCTGATGGCGAAGGGCGTAAAGAAAATTTCGGGCGATGTGGTCGGCGACGACAGCTACTTCCCGCGCGAGCGCTATCCGAGCGGCTGGGAAATAGACGACATGGTGTGGGAGTACGGCGCGGCGATTTCAGCGATCGTAGTGGATGACAACACGGTGACGCTCGTGCTCACACCGGGCGAACAGGCGGGAAATCCCGTGCAAGCGGTACTGACTCCCGGGACACCCGATTTTACGGTTGCCAATGAAGTCGTTACGTCCGCCACGGATGTGAAATCGGATCTGAAGCTCACAAGGGAGCCGGGTTCGAATGTGGTGGTGGTGAAAGGCACGTTGCCAGCCAAGAGTGGATCTCGGAAATTGATTTTGGCGGTGGAAGAGCCGGCCCAACATGCAGCGGCCACGTTGAAGCGTCTCCTGGAAGAGCGGGGAGTAAAGTTAGGAGGCGTGGCGAGGGAGCGCCACGCTGGCGGGGAAATGAGCGGCGATCCGGCTGTTTTGGCGGAGCACGTTTCCGTGCCGCTGGGAGACTCCGTGAAGCTGGTGAACAAGATCAGCCAGAACTTGCACTCGGAGATGCTGCTGCGAACGGTGGCGCGCCAGAAGGGCGTGTGGGCCACGCCAGACGATCTGATGAAAATTCCAGCGGAATTTTACGAGGCGGCGGGTATCGCACCAGGGGACGTAATTCAGACGGACGCCTCGGGATTGTCGCGGCACGATCTGGTGACGCCGCGGGCCATCGTGACTTTGCTGGGATTTGCGCAGAAGCAGGCCTGGTTCGGGCCCTATTATGCGTCGCTGCCCGTGGCTGGAGTGGACGGCACGCTGGAAGACCGCATGAAGAACACCTTGGCGGCGGGACGCATTCATGCGAAGACCGGCTCGGTCGAGCACGTCAGGACGCTTTCTGGTTTTGCGGAGACGCCGGGCGGGAGGCGGCTGATCTTTTCTTTCCTGAGCAACAACCAGGGCGGGAAGAATCACGAAGCGACGGATGCGCTGACGGGACTGTGCGTGGCGATGCTGGAGGAGTTTAATGTGGCGCCGCCGAAGCGCGGGCCGGAGCATAAACACCGCCAGTAAGATCGAGAAGCGGAGATGGGGAAAGAATTGATTATCACGGTGTTTGGTAGTTCGCGCCCGCATGAAGGAGACGCGGGATACGAAGAGGCGCGCGTGCTGGGCCGGGCCCTCGCGAAACACGGCTTCGCCGTTTGCAACGGCGGGTATGGCGGCGTGATGGAAGCGGTATCGCGGGGCGCGAAAGAGGCGGGCGGAAAAACTTACGGGGTGACGGCAGAATTCTTCAAAACGGCGAAAATCAATGCGTGGATTGACGTGGAAGTGCGGAAGCAAAGCTGGGAAGAAAGATTGTTCGAGCTGATCCGGCTTGCGGATGGCTTTGTAGCATGCAGAGGCGGCACGGGGACGCTTGTGGAGCTCGCCGTGGTTTGGGAAATGTTGAACAAGTCGGTGATGACCGGGAAACCGTTTGCCGTGCTCGGAGACTTTTGGCAGCCGATTCTGGAACGTGTGCGGGAAGTCGAGTTGGGACATCCAGCGCCGTGGGGTGAGGCAAACGGCCGCCTGGTGCATGTGGCGGCGACGCCCGGCGAAGTTGCGCTTCATCTGCGGAAAGAGTTGCAGCAACCATAGACATGTCACGGACCACCCAGGAAGTCCTGGAATTCGACAAGCTGCGGGAATTGCTGCGGCTGCGGACGACGTGCGCGCCGGGGCGGCGAGCCGTGAATGCGCTCGAGCCGGGAATGGAGCGCGCAGCGCTGGAAACGACATTTGCCTTGATTCGCGAGGCACGGGAGTGGCTGCGAGCGGGGCGCGAATTGGGATTCGGCGCGCTGGCTGATCCGCAAGGCTGGCTCGAACGCATCGAAGGGCCGGGGGCCGTGCTGGAGCCGGGCGAATTCCTCGATGTGGCGTCCTTACTGGAAACGTCGGGATGGTTGCGGCAGCAGTTTCGTGAAGATGCGGCGAAGTTTCCATTGTTGGCGGCGCGGGCGGCTTCGCTCGCTGATTTTCGCGATGCGCATGCGGCGATTCGGCGGTGCGTGCTGCCGAACGGCGAAATCAGTGACGAGGCGTCGGCGGCGCTGCGGCGGATCCGCGCAAGCATCACGCAGACGCGCGAATCGATCCAGAAAACTCTCAAGCAGATTTTGCGCGCGCGGAATGCGGAAGCCGGAGAGGATTACGTCACACTTCGGAATGAGCGTTTTGTAATCCCGGTGCGCGCCGAGCACCGGCGGAGCGTACCGGGCATAGTGCACGGAGCCAGCGCGACGGGCCAAACGGTTTTCATGGAGCCGTTCGAAACCGTCGAAGCGAACAATCAGCTTGTGCAGCTGGCCGAGGATGAAGCCGCCGAGATCGCGCGGATCCTGCGCGAATTGACGGAAAAGCTGCAGATGGTTCGAGGACCGCTGCTTGCGGCGGCGGAAACGATTGCGGAAGTCGACAGCGTCTTTGCGCGAGCGCGATTCGCGCGAGACTTTGATGCCGCCATGCCGGAATTTTCCGAAACAAATGAATTACGCCTGGAAGGCGCGCGTCATCCGGTGCTGGAAGACAAGCTCCGCAGAGAAAATCGCGCCATCGTTCCGATGACGTTATCGCTCGGTGGTGAAGAGCGAGTGCTGGTGATCAGCGGCCCAAATACGGGCGGCAAGACCGTGGCGCTGAAAACGACGGGGATGGTGGCGCTTGCGGCGCAGTCCGGGATTCCGGTTGCGGCGCAGCGCGCGGTCCTGCCGATTTTTGACCGCGTGCTGGTGGATATCGGCGACGAACAATCGATTGCGGCGGATCTGTCCACGTTTTCGGCGCACATGCTGAATCTGAAGGGCATGCTCGAAGCCGCCACGCCGAAGTCTCTCGTGCTCGTGGATGAAATGGGAACAGGAACGGCGCCCGAGGAAGGGGCGGCGCTGGCGGTGGCGCTGCTGGATGAATTCCGCGGGAAAAACTGTATCGTGCTGGCAACGACGCATCACGACCGGCTAAAAACGTACGCTTCGACGACGTCCGGCGTTGTGAACGCCGCAGTGGAATTCGACGACGTAAACCTGCGGCCCACTTACCGCCTGATGGTGGGCGTGCGGCTCGAGCGGAATTGCGATCGCGCAACGGCTGGGGCTCGCCAAAGGAATCATCGAACGCGCGAGGTCGCTGCTGACCCCGGAATCGCGCGAGGCCGCAGACCTAATCGCTTATCTGCATCGCAGCCGCGACGAACTCGATCGGATGCGGCAGCAAATGGCCGCTGAGCGGCATGAACTGGAAGAAGAGCGCAGGAAACTGCGCACGGAGTGGGTCGAACGGCAGCAGAAGCGAATCAAGGAATTGGAAGCGCAATTCGCCGAGATGCAGAAGCGCTTCGAGGAAAACGTCGCGCGTGTGGTCGAAGCGGTGAAAGAGCGGGAACTGCGCGGGCAAGCCGAGAAATCCGCGCGGCGCAAGATGCAAGATGCGCGCAGCGGGGCGCGCGAAGAGTTGAACGCTGCGGTCGTGCAGACCATTTCCGACTCGCAAGCGGATCTCGGCGTTCATTCCGATTCTCGGGAGGCGGTCAGCGCGGACCGGCTGCAAGCGGGCGCGAGGATTCGCGTGCGTGGATTCAGCAAGCCGGTCCTGCTGCGCCGAATCGAAGGCTCGTCCGCCGAAATCGAAGCTGGGCCGCTGCGGATGAAAGTCACGCTGGATGAAATCACCGGCGTGGAAGGACCAACTCCCGGCGCAAAGACGGGCGCGCAGGCCACAAATTCACCAGCCGTGAAGGTAATCGCGCAGCGGGGCGAAGGCGCTGCAGCAGACGAGATCAACGTGATTGGCATGACCGTGGAAGAAGCAACGGATCGCCTGGACAAGTTTCTGGACGATGCGGCCCTGGCGCACAAGGCGCGAGTGAGGATCATTCACGGACACGGCACGGGCGCGCTTCGCAAAGGAATCGGTGAATTTCTCGCCTCGCACCCGCTGGTCGAGAAGCATTCGTTCGAGGCGGAGGACCGCGGGGGGAAAGCCATCACGGTTGTGGAAATGCAGAAGTAAGAAAATTCAAGACTGGCAATAGCAGTCATGCTAAGCACCGCTTCCCCAGCGATGCAAGCGCCAGGCTTTGATATACTCCCCCGCGGTCCGGATGCCAATTCAAAATGAGGTGCCTTGATGACAGCTCTGCAGAATCCCTTGTCGGCGGAAAAAATGACCCGTATGACCACGTGGCTCTGCGCAGTCATCGCAGTGGGTTTAGCCATGCTTGTGGGAACGCCGGCGACAACTCGCGCGCAGGCGCAGGCACCGAAGAGAACGGTGATTCGCCCCGGCCGAATACTCGACGTGCGCACGGGAGAGTTGCGCGCGAATCAAGCCGTCGTCATTGAAGGGGAAAAGATTACGCAAGTCGCGCCGTTCAGCGAACTCAGGGCGGGAGCCGGAGACGCGGCCATCGATCTGCCGGACGCCACGTTGCTGCCCGGCTTGATCGACATGCATACCCATCTCACGTTTGACCTGAATTCGCTCGGGTATCAGGGGCTTGGGATTTCGACGGCTCGTGAAGCGTTGCATGGCGCGAGAAACGCGCGGCGCACGCTCGAAGCAGGATTCACTACGGTGCGCAACGTTGGCGCGAAAGATTATGCGGACATCGCATTGCGCGATGCCATCAACGATGGAGACGTGATTGGGCCGCGCATGGTCGCCTCGGGACCAGCGCTGGGAATCACCGGCGGTCATTGCGACGAAAATCTGCTCCCGCCCTCATTTCATTTTCAGGGAGACGGAGTGGCCGACGGCGTCGAGGCGGTGCAGCACAAGGTCCGCGAAGTCATCAAGTATGGCGCGGACGTCATCAAGATCTGTGCTACGGGCGGAGTGCTTTCGAAAGGCGACGACCCGAACGCCTCGCAGTACACGCTCGAAGAGATGAAAGCGATCGTGGCGGATGCGCACCGGCTCGGCCGCCGCGTGGCCGCCCATGCGCACGGCGCCGAAGGAGTGCGCTGGGCCTCGGAAGCGGGCGTGGATTCCGTCGAGCACGGCCACCTGATGGACGATGCTGCGATCGCCACGCTGAAGAAGAATGGAACCTATCTCGTGCCGACACTTTTTCTGACCGAATACATGCAACAGCACATGGAACACAGCGACATACCGGAATATTCCAAGCAGAAGATGCGCGATGTTGCCGCGGCTGCGCAGCAAAACGCAAAGAAGGCGTTCGCCGCGGGAGTGAAGGTGGCGTTTGGCACAGACGCGGCGGTTTATCCGCACGGATTGAATGCCGGGGAGTTCCACGTCTATGTAAAGCTGGGAATGACGCCGCTGGCGGCGATCCAGACCGCGACGATCAACGCGGCGGACCTGCTCGGGTGGAAGGATCGCGTTGGCACACTCGAGCCGGGAAGGTGGGCGGACATCGTCGCCGTCGATGGCGATCCGACGAAAGACGTCACCATCCTCGAGCACGTGAAATTTGTCATGAAGGGCGGCACGGTCTACAAGAACGATTACATGAAGCGATGACCTTCACCGAATCCACTTAGGAAGAACCCGGCAGGAGGCGGCATTCCATGTGGCGATCTTTATTGTTGTGGTTCTTCGTTTCCGCCCTCACTGTGATCTGTGGCTACGCCCTGCATTTGAAGGTGGGCTTCGAGCAGCTCGGCGCCTGGGGTGCGTTTCTGACCGGCTCCGGCACTCTGGTTCTCGGATTCGGCGCCATCTACGCCGTGATTCACGGAGTCGAAGAATACCGGGATCGCACCAACGCGGAAAGGCTTCGCTGGCTCTCGCAACTGCAAGCGGAATTTTTCGAAGGCCGCACTTTTTCTTTCATCCGGCGCAAAGTCGATTATGACGAACTGGATGATGTCATGAACTTGCTCCGGCGCGACGACGATCCCAAGGCGAAGTTCGAGTCCGAAGAGAAGGAACTGTTCGACAAGTTCACCGACTATCTGAACTTTTTCGAATTCATCGCTTACCTCTGTTATGAAAAGCAGATGCTGCGCAAGGATGTTGAGGCACTTTTTGATTATTACCTGAGGCGTTTGGTGGAAATCCGTCAAGCGGACGATTTGCTCGCTTACCTCAAACGCAACAATTTTGAGAATCTGTCGAAACTCCTAGTAGAATATAGGCAGAAGAGCAAAAGTAAAGCAGCATGAGCAAGCGGAAAAACTCGGAAACGACGAATGGGCGAGCGAAGCCCGCGCCGGTATCCTATCTATTTGTGTATGGCACGCTGATGCAGGGACAGCGGCTTCACCATCGGTTGGGCAATCCTGGCGAGATCCGGTTCGTTGCCCCGGCCAAGATCCACGGGGAACTTTATCGGTTGCCTGCGCGCCGCTATCCGGCGGCGATTCAAAGTCCCAGGAGGGATCGTTTCGTCCACGGCGAACTCTACCGGATGCGCAAGCCCGATCGAACTCTGCCGGCCTTGGACCGCGTGGAAGGTTGTGACGAAGGACTTTTCGAGCGGCGGCTGGTGGACGTCTGGGCAAATGGCACGAAGCGCAGGGCCTGGACCTATCTTTTTGCCCAGCCATTAGCCAAGGCCCAAGTTGTCCCGACTGGCCGGTTCCCTTACCAACAGGCGCACGCCTGACGTAATTCAACTTGGCGGAAGCAGGATCATTTGCGGAGAAGGTGAAGCAGCAGGCGGACATTGTCCGCGTGGTGGGCGAATACGTCCAGCTCAAGAAGGCCGGGCAGAATTTTCGCGGGCTGTGTCCGTTCCATTCGGAGAAGACGCCGTCGTTCAACGTGCATCCGGTGCGCCAGATCTTTCACTGCTTCGGGTGTGGCAAGGGCGGCGATGTCTTCGACTTTGTGATGGAAATGGAGCGGTGCGAGTTTCCGGAAGCGCTGCGCATCGTGGCGGAGAAATGTGGAATCACGCTGCCGCGGCCGAAGGAACGTTCGCCGGAAGAACGGAAAGAGAAGCAGCAGCGTACGGTGCTCGTGGAAATGCATCGCGAGGCGCAGACGTTTTTCCTGAAGCAACTGGAAGGGACGCTGGAAGGGAAAGCGGCGCGGGCGTACCTCGAAGATCGCGGATTGGACAAGGATGCCATCGCACGTTTCGGCATGGGGTATGCGCCGAGCGGCGGCGACACCTTGATGCGCCAACTGAAACCCAAATACAACGAAAACTTGCTGGTTGAATCCGGGCTGGTCTCGCGCGACCAGGGCGGGCGGCTCTTCGACCGGTTCCGGCGGCGAATTACATTCCCCATTGCAAACGAATCGGGAAAAATCGTGGCGTTCGGAGCTCGCGCGCTGGGCGATGACATGCCGAAATACTTGAACTCGCCCGAGACGCCGATCTATTCGAAAAGCAACGTGTTGTATCACATGGACCGCGCGAAAGAAGGAATCCGCCGAGACGATTTCGTAATTCTTGTCGAAGGCTACATGGACGCCATCGCCGTCGCGCGTGCCGGAATCAGCAATGTGGTCGCTAGCTGCGGCACCAGCCTTGCGGAAACGCAGATCAAGTTGCTTGGGCGTTTCACTAAGCGTGTCGTCGTGAACTATGACCCGGATGCGGCGGGGCAGTCCGCCACGGAACGGTCTCTGGCTCTCTTGCTGGAGCAGGATTTCGAAGTGCGCGTGCTGGCGCTTCCGCCGGTCGGCGATAAGAAGGCCGATCCGGATTTGTTCATCCGCGAAAAGGGCGTCGAAGAATATACGACGCTGCTAAAGAAAGCGCCTCCCTACGTCGCCTATTTGATCGAGCGAGCCAAGAAATTGGGGGTGGAGACGGCCGAGAGCAAGGTCAAAGCTGTTAACTTTTTGTTGCCTTATGTGCAGAAAATTCCAAATCCGATGTTGCGTAAAGAATGGGCCGCTGAGATAGCCGCTCGCCTAAGACTCGAAGACCCGATGCTGCGAGCCGCTTTTGGCAAGGCAGCGAAAGAACGCCGCAGCGAACTAAAGCTTCAACCGGAACTCGTCGGCCGCGTGGCCAAGCCGGTCGAGCGCCGGCTGATTCAAATGCTGGCGGAGGCGGAAGGCTTCCGGCAGGAACTCGCCCAGCAGTTGCAGAATGCCCGGCTCTATCACGGTCTGGAGACGGAGAAGATTTTTGCGGCGCTGGTCGTCGCCAGCCTTTCCGGCCAGCCGCTGCAAGCCACAGAGTTGGCGGCCGTGCTGGAAGAGCGCGACCGGCGGCTGCTCTTCGAAATTCTGTTTGAAGAGGCCAGCGAGCCGACCTGGGAAGAGGCCATGAGCTGCGTCGAGGCTCTGCACCACCGGCAGGCAGAGCGGGAGCTGGCCGACGTGCAGCGCAGCATCGAGACAAATCCGCCCGGGCCGGCGCTGCGCGGCTTGCTGGAAAAAAAACAGGAATTAATGCGCCGACTCGCCGCAACGCGGTGACCGTCGAACGCTCTCCGATCCGAATTGGAGCGGCTAACCCCTCCCCCTGGTTTTTTATAAGTGTTGCATCTAAAGGACTTAGAGTCTATGTAAGTGGTTTAGAATCAACACTTGCGGGCATTTCTACAAGTGTTGATTCTAAAGAAGTTGCCCGGACAACTCACGGACCGCGAATTTCGACGGAGTGCGGCACCCGCCGGGGTCGCCCGGTCTCAAACCAAATCGATTGCATAAGGGAATCGCGCAGATTTACCTAACAACTAGTATACGCCCATAGCAACAGAAGTCAAGGGAAAAGTAGGAGCGCGGTGACAGGTTCCGTGCTTCTACGCCTCGAAACAGGGGTGACATTCCGGGCTACGTGGAAGGCGCAGCTCGCCGGCGCATCAGACAGACCGAGAGTGCCAACAGCACGGCCGGAAGCCAAATCCAGAGGAGAGACCGTGTCCGGGTGTGAATTCTTCCACAGAAATCCACGAATTAAAACATTGACGGCAAGGGACTTAAACGTGTAGCGTAATAGGGTTTGGCGAGTAACGGTTTTGCCGTTAAATGCATCTATCTATAGGTGTATGCGGCGGCAGGGGCTGGGCCCACGCGTGGGGGAAGCGGGC
>WNGE01012213.1_pt1 | contig 10296 bp, 8 predicted proteins | sample 5400651 | NCBI WGS metagenome assembly WNGE01 (sample SAMN13153370, study PRJNA577476) | soil metagenome | isolation source: 60 cm soil or saprolite under grassland replicate 2 | place: USA:California | collected 2016-06-15
AGCCGCGGACCTTGGCCTCGGTAGTCGCCGCGAACAGCTTCCTGATGTGGTCGAACACGCCGGTGTAGGTGGCCGGGTTGGACCGGGGCGTGCGCCCGATCGGACCTTGGTCGACGTGGACCACCTTGTCCAGGTGCTGGACGCCGGTGATCCTGACGTGCTTGCCCGGCACGGTCCGCGCGCCGTTCAGCTCGCGGGCCAGGGCCTTGTACAGGATGTCGTTGACCAGCGTGGACTTGCCCGAGCCCGACACACCCGTGACCGCGACGAAGACCCCGAGCGGGATGGTCACGTCGATGTCCTGCAGGTTGTGCTCGCGGGCGCCGTACACCTTGAGCTCGCGTGCCTCGGTGAGCGGCCGCCGGACCGCCGGGATAGGGATCTCCTTGCGGCCGGACACGTACGCGCCGGTGATCGAGTCCGGGTGGTTCTTCAGGTCCTCGACGGTGCCGGAGACGACGATCTGGCCGCCGTGCTCACCCGCGCCCGGGCCGATGTCGACCACCCAGTCGGCATGGTCGATGGTGTCCTCGTCGTGCTCGACGACGATCAGCGTGTTGCCCAGCTCCTTCAGCCGGAGCAGGGTCTCGATCAACCGCCGGTTGTCCCGCTGGTGCAGGCCGATCGACGGCTCGTCGAGGACGTACAGTACGCCGACCAGCCCGGAACCGATCTGCGTCGCCAGCCGGATCCGCTGCGCCTCGCCACCGGACAGTGAACCCGCCGGACGGCTCAGCGCCAGGTAGTCCAGGCCGACGTCGAGCAGGAACCGCAGCCGCTCGCCGATCTCCTTGACCACCCGCTCCGCGATCTGCTTCTCTCGCGGCGTCAGGTCCATCTGCTGAAGGAAGCCGTGCACCTCGTCAATCGACATCGCGCTCATCTCGGCGATGTTCTTGCCGCCGAGCGTGACCGCCAGCGAGATCGGCTTCAGCCGCGCGCCGTTGCAGGCCAGGCACGGCACCTCGCGCATGTACTCCTCGAAGCGCTCCCTGCTGGTGTCGCTCGACGCCTCCGCGTGCCGGCGCTCGACGTACGGGATGACGCCTTCGAAGGTGGTGTAGTACGACCGCTCGCGCCCGTACCGGTTCTGGTAGGAGACATGCACCTGCCGGTCGTGCCCGGTGAGCAGCGACCTCTTCGCCTTGGCCGGCAGCTCGCCGAACGGTGTGCTCGTCTTGATCTTCAGGTCCTTGGCCAGCGCCTGGAGCAGGCGCTCGAAGTACTGCGAGACGTTCGCGCCGGACCAAGGCTGGATCGCACCCTCGTCCAGCGACTTGGACGGGTCCGGGACCAGCAGCTCCGGGTCGACCTCCATCCGGGTGCCGAGGCCGGTGCACACCGGACAGGCGCCGTACGGCGAGTTGAACGAGAACGACCGCGGTTCCAGCTCGTCGATCGCGAGGGGGTGGTCGTTCGGGCAGGCGAGCTTCTCGGAGAACCGGCGCTCGCGGTGCGCGTCCTCTGCCGGCAGATCCACGAAGTCCAGTACGACGAGTCCGCTGGCCAGGCCGAGTGCGGTCTCCACCGAGTCGGTCAGCCGCTGCTTCGCGGAGCTCTTCACCGCGAGCCGGTCGACCACGACCTCGATTGGATCGTCTCGCCGTCCACCCGGGCCCGGGAGAAGCCCTGACCAGTCAGCTGGCGGAAGAGGTCGACGTACTCCCCCTTGCGGCCGCGGACGACCGGCGCGAGCACCTGGAAGCGGGTGCCCTCCTCCAGCTCCAGCACGCGGTCGACGATCTGCTGCGGGGTCTGCCGCGCGATCGCCTCGCCACACTCCGGGCAGTGCGGGCGACCGGCCCGCGCGAACAGCAACCGGAGGTAGTCGTACACCTCCGTGATCGTGCCGACGGTCGAGCGTGGGTTGCGGGAGGTGGACTTCTGGTCGATCGAGACGGCCGGTGACAGACCCTCGATGAAGTCGACGTCCGGTTTGTCCATCTGCCCGAGGAACTGGCGCGCGTACGCCGAGAGCGACTCAACGTAGCGGCGCTGGCCCTCGGCGAAGATGGTGTCGAAGGCAAGGCTGGACTTGCCGGACCCGGACAGCCCGGTGAAGACGATCATGGCGTCCCGTGGCAGGTCGACCGAGACGTCCTTCAGGTTGTGCTCACGCGCTCCGCGCACGATCAGACGGTCAGACACAAGCTCACTCTCAGCCGTTCTCGAGGGGTACCAGGATCATGCCCGGTCATGCTAACGAGGCCCACCGACAAAAACTTCCGGCGCTGGACGGAGGCGCCGGACCGGCCCTGATCGCGGTGCCCGATCGAGGCCGTTTCGAAAGTATATTCGATCATGAGCGGTGGTCCGTCCAACCCGGCCGGACATGACCGGACACTGTCAATGATGCAAGGATCGGCGGTGGCCGCAGTAGCGATTTCCCGGGAGGACGCATGTCGGAGTACCACGGCAACGTGAAGGTCGGCGGGCCGGTGCAGACCCACGAGCTGGCCGAGTTGATGATCACCAAGGTCGCCGCCGGCCCGATGGACAACAACGCGTACCTGCTGCGCTGCCGCCGGACCGACGAGCAGGTCCTGATCGACGCCGCCAACGACGCTCACACGCTCCTCAACCTGATCGGCGACGGCGGCCTCGCCCGCGTCATTACTACACACCGCCACCAGGACCACTGGCAGGCGCTCGCCGAGGTGGTCGCCCGCACCAGCGCGACGACCGTCGCGGGCCGGTACGACGCCGAGGGCATCCCCGTACCCACCGACGAGCTCGTCGACGACGACGCCACGATCCCGGTAGGCCGGTGCACACTCAAGGTCATCCACCTGGTCGGCCACACCCCCGGCTCGATCGCTCTCCTGTACGACGACCCCGCCGGAGCACCGCACCTGCTCACCGGCGACTCGCTGTTCCCGGGCGGCGTCGGCAACACACAGGGCGACGCCAAGCGCTTCACCTCGCTGATCAACGACGTCGAGGCCAAGCTGTTCAACCAGCTCCCCGACGAGACCTGGGTCTACCCCGGCCACGGCGCCGACACCACCCTCGGCGACGAACGCCCCCACCTCCCCGAATGGCGAGCCCGCGGCTGGTAACGACGCGAACCCGGGTCCACTCAGTTCACTGAGCGCTGCCGGATCCTGACCGGAATCGATCTTGACGCCCCTACAGCGTCTAGTGATCCTGACAGTGGATTTGTGCGGTCGTGAACACCGTCGCTGAGGCGGTGGTGCATCGTGAGTAACACGGCGGCCGAGGGGGGCGGTCCTCATGACGGCCAAACGCAGTGGGTGGCTGACGGTGGCCATGATCGCTGTCGTCTCGCTCGGCGTGGCCAGCGCCTGTGGTGGATCCAATTATCGCCTACGACATGGCGTGGATGCGCCAACTGCTGAAAGAGGACCAAGGCAAGATCGCGGTCGAGGTCATTCTCATGCACGAGATGTCCCACAAGTACGACTACGAGTCGAACCACCGCGGCCACCTCTCTGCACAAGAGGAGAACCAGGCCGACTGCGGCGCGGGCCGGGCCGCCAAGAACGCCGCCGACAATGGACTGATGCAAGGCGTCAACGGCATCATCACCGGTGCTCTGACCTTCCACAGCCAGGCCGTCCTTGCCAGCGCCTGGTGGACAAAAGGCGCCCACGGCTCTCCGTCCGACCGCTTCGACGCCTACCTCACCGGCTGGGGTGGCACACCTGACGACTGCCGGGCCATCGGCGAGGCCAAACCCGGCGCAACCATCTCAACTCCTCCGTTCAAGGTCGACCTCGTGCGTGACGCTACGGCCGAGGTCCTGCCCAACAAGTCAACCGTCATGGTCACCATGCCCAAGGGTCACAACTCAACCGGATATGTGACGGGCTACAAGAGCTCCAACACCGAAGGTGCCGCCAACGTCATGAGTCGCGTTTGGGCCAACTACTGGGGCAACAGCGACAGTGTCGCCCCTGGCAGCGATTTGAACGGAGCCGTCGTACCTGTCATCGAGCAGGGGGAAACGATTCCCGTCGACCTGAGCAAGGCACTGCGAAGCGTGAACGACTCGGTGGCAGCACGGACCTACACCTGGACCGATAACAGCACGAGATACGACGGTCTGTTCGTGGTAATCGAGCGATCAGGTGACGGCATTCTCGTCATCTCGACGGTCGCGCCGAACCCCGGCAACGACGAGCAGAACTGGGCCGCTCTCATGCTCGTCAACGGCGTCGAGCCGTGAACCTGGCACGGCGCCGACACCACGCCAGGAGACGAGCGCCCCAGCCTGCCGGAGTGGCGGTCCCGGGGCTGGTGAGCCTCAGGGCCCAGCGGGCTTCGCTGACCTGACCCAGGATCGTGGCGGCACCAGCCGCGGTGGCCAGCTCGGCAGCCTCGTCGGCGAGTGCGCGGGCGTCGTCGAGGCGGTCCTGCGCCTTGGCAACGTAGAACAGGCCGACGAGGTTGGCGGCGACGCCCGCAGTGAAGCCGAGGGTACGGCGAAGCGCGGTGGACTGCTCCAAGAGCGCGCGCGCCTCGTCCAGTTCGCCGGCCGAATGAGCCGCGATGCCGAGGTGGCGCAGTGCATAGGAGAGGGTCAGGTCGTCACCAGACTTCGCGGCCAGTGCTCGTGACCGGGCCAACGCCGACACCGCTCGCTCCCTGTCGTCCCGGACGACCTGGTGGAAACACCCGATCCAGAAGAGCGCCTCGGCCTGCCCGCGCTCGTCGTCCACCCATCTGTAGGCGCCAAGCGCCCGCTCGAACAGCGCCAGCTCCCGCGGGTCCTCCTCACGACGCTCGAGAAACCGTCCGTGCAACAGCTTCCCCCGAGCAAGCGCCAGCTCAGCCTCGGCGACATCCAGCTCACGCCCAGCACGCGTCAGGCCGTCGTACTCTCCGTTGAAAACCGCCCGCTCATACAACTCCCCCGCCAGCCGCACCCTGTCATCCACGCGCCGGAGCCTAGCGGTCGGTGAGCTCCGCTGGGAGGGCAACTACGTCGACGAGGGCGCCGTTGCGGACGGCGGTGATTTCGGTACGGCGGCCGATCGCGTCCTCGAAGAGTTGGCGCTGGAGGGACTGAGCGTCGCGCAGTGGTACGCCGTCCACCGCCAGCACCAAGTCGCCTTGGCGGAGGCCGGCCTGGGCGGCGGGGCTGCCGGAGATCACCTCGACGACGCGGAGCGCGTTGCGCTGGTCGAAGCGCTCGGCCAGCTGCGGACGCAGCGGCGCCGGTGTCGTCACCAGTCCGAGGTAGGCACGCCGTACTCGGCCGTCATGCAGGAGCGAGTAGATGATCCGGCGGGTGGTCGGATTCATCGGGACCGCTAGGCCGAGGCCGATGCCGGCGACCGCGGTGTTGATGCCGACCACCCGGCCGTTGCCGTCGGCAAGGGCTCCGCCGGAGTTGCCCGGGTTCAGCGCCGCGTCGGTCTGGATCACGTCTTCGATGATCCGGTTCGCTGATCCGCTGCGAACCGGCAACGACCGCCCGAGCGCGCTGACCACGCCGGCCGTCACGCTGCCGGCCAGGCCCAACGGATTGCCGACGGCAACCACCAGGTTCCCGACCTTCAGCTGGTCCGCGTCGCCGTACTCCGGCGGGTCGGGAATGTCCCGATCAGAGCGCAGTACGGCGAGATCCGACAACCGGTCGACACCTACCACCAGCGCCTGTGCCGTCGTACCGTCCGCGAACTCCGCCGTCGCGTGGTCGCCGTCGCCGACCACGTGGGCATTCGTCAGCAGGTGCCCGTCCGCGGTCAGCACGACCGCCGACCCCGATGAGTCGCCCCGCCGGCTCTGGATCCGCAGGCTCGCCACCCGCGGGATCAAGTGTTCCGCCACACCCGAGACCACCCGGGAGTAAGCGTCAAGTACGTCGTCCCCAGCAGTCTCTTCGGCCATCTCCGCCTCCCGATTACAGCATTACACCGTTAGCAAAACCGGGCCATGGATGAAACAGCAGCACAATTCCTGACCGATCGGTTGAAAACTGGCCGATCGGTCAGGATGATGGCTGACATGGCAGATACCACCCCCGCCCGGGAGCGGACCCGTCACGAGATCGTTCGGCAGGCGATGGACCTGTTCCAGGCCAGGGGCTACAACGCGACGTCACTGCAGGACATCGCGACCGCGGCCGGCTGCTCGAAGGCGACCGTGCTCTACCACTTCAACGGCAAGCCCGCGGTGCTCGCCGCGGTCCTCGAACCAGCCGCGGCCGACCTCGCCGACCTGATCAAGACGGCCGCGGGGCTGCCTCGGGACAAGGCGCAGGAGTTCGCGATCCGGCGCTTCACCGACCTGGCCGTGGCGCACCGCGGCGTGATCCAGGTCGTCCAGGACATCCTCGCGGTGATCGACGAGATCCCCGAGATCACCGGACTGGTCTCCGACGGCATGCAACTCAGCGGCTATCTCGCCGGCAGCGACGACCAGCTCGAGCGCGACCTGGCCAGCTTCGCCATCAACGGCCTGCTCGGCGAGTGCCGGCATCCCGGCGAGCGCACCGACGAAGAACTGAGAACTCTCTGCGACATCGCCTTGCGGCGGCTGCTCACTCACACCTGATCCCAGACAGTCCGACGCCCGCTGCCCGCACCCGCGGGCAGCCGATCTCCCCTGCCCGTACGACGTACGACCTGAAACGGACGCACACCCCGATGGCCAATCTCCTGTACCGGCTCGGCCGGTTCTCCTACCAACGCAGGCGGCTCGTCGCAGCCGTCTGGGCGCTCTTCCTCGTCCTGCTGGGTGTCGGCGCGCTGACGCTGGGCGGCAAGACGACGAACACCTTCTCGATCCCGGGGACCGAGTCGCAACGCGCACTCGACGCCCTCAAGCAGGACTTGCCCGCCGCCAGCGGCGCCTCGTCCGCCGTGGTCGTCAAGGCACCCGACGGCAAGACCCTCGCCGATCCGGCCGTCAAGGCAGCCGTCGGCACCACCGTCGCGCGAGCCGAGAAGCTCCCCGAAGTGGTCGCCGCCGTCGATCCCTTCACCAGCAAGGCGATCAGCCGGGACAGCACCACCGGCCTGATCAGCGTCCAGTTCGACAAGCCCGCCGACGAGCTCTCGAAGGAGAGCACCAAGGCGTACGACGGCCTCAGCGCACTCAGCTCCGGGGACTTGAAGGTAGTTCCGGGCGGCCAGATCGTCGGCGGACCGCCGGACGTCGGGGCGACTGAGGTGATCGGTGTCGTGGTCGCGGCCGTCGTACTGGTCGTCACCTTCGGCTCGTTGGTCGCGGCCGGGATGACCTTGCTCACCGCGCTGCTCGGCGTACTGGCTGGGATGGCCGGTTTGTTCCTCGTCACCGCCTTTGCCGACGTCTCGTCGACGGCACCGATTCTGGCGTTGATGCTGGGGCTCGCGGTCGGGATCGACTATTCGTTGTTCATCAGCTCGCGGCACCGCGCGCAGCTCGCCGAGGGGATGGACGAGGAGGAGTCCGTCGCGCGCGCCACCGCGACTGCTGGCTCGGCCGTGCTGTTCGCGGGCGCGACCGTCGTCATCTCGCTGGCCGGGCTCAGCGTGGTTGGGGTTCCTTTCCTGACCGCGATGGGATTCGCGGCTGCCGCGACGGTGCTGACGGCGGTGCTGGTCGCGCTGACGCTGCTGCCGGCGCTACTCGGGTTCGTGGGCAAGCGCGTTCTTCCGCGGCGTTTGCGGAAGGCTGCGGCTGCTCCCCCGGTCGAAGGGTTCGGGTTCCGGTGGGGTCGGTTCGTCACTCGCTTCAGGATCCCGATCGTTGCCGTCGGCATCATCGGGCTCGGCCTGCTGGCGGTTCCGGTCAAGGACATGCGGCTCGCGCTGCCGGACGGTGCGTCGGCGGCTGCCGGTACGAACGAGCGAGTCGCGTACGACCTCACCGCAACCGCCTTCGGCCCGGGCGCCAACGGTCCCCTGATCGTCGTCGTGAAGAGCGGCAGCGCGGCGACGGCCGGGACAGTCGTCGAGCAGGTGCTGGCGAAAACCCAAGGGTTCAAGGATGTCGTCGCGGCGCAGCCCGAGGGTGCGAGCGCGGACGGCTCCACGCGGTTGCTGCAGGTGGTCCCAGCCAGCGGCCCGGCCACCGAGGAGACCTCGGACCTGGTCAAGAACCTGCGGGGCGCCATCCAGCCGTTGGCCACGGGCGGTACGACGATCTCGGTGACCGGCAACACGGCCGTCGGGGTCGATGTGTCGAACAAGTTGTCCAACGCGTTGCCGACGTACCTGCTGGTCGTGATCGGGTTGTCGTTCCTGCTGTTGCTGCTGGCGTTCCGGTCGCTGCTGGTGCCGCTGAAGGCGACGCTGGGGTTCGTACTCACGGTCGGCGCGACGTTCGGCATCACGGTCGCGGTGTTCCAGAAAGGCTGGGGCGCTTCGCTGCTCGGAGTCGACTCACCCGGTCCACTGGTCAGCTTCCTGCCGATCATCATGATGGGCGTGGTGTTCGGGCTGGCGATGGACTACGAGGTGTTCATCGTGTCCCGGGTGCGGGAGGAATTCGTGCACGGCAAACACGCGACCCAGGCAACCGTCGAAGGGCTCGGCCACGGCGCCCGCGTGGTGACGGCGGCCGCGCTGATCATGGCCTCGGTCTTCTCCGGCTTCATCCTGGTCCACGACCCGATCATCAAAGCCATCGGCTTCGGCCTCACCATCGGCGTCCTCATCGACGCCTTCATAGTCCGCATGACCCTGGTCCCAGCCGTCCTCAGCCTCCTCGGCGACCGCGCCTGGTGGTTCCCGCGGTGGCTCGACCGCCTCACCCCAAGGGTCGACATCGAGGGCGAATCCCTCCGTCTGCCCACCGACCGCCAACCGGAGAAGAAGGAACTCGTCAGCATCGACTGACAACCCGAGGGGCATCGGCAGTTCGCCGATGCCCCTCACCGCAGCAGACTCGACGCATCCCCCACTCGGTAGGGCATGTACGTTTCGGGATCGATCCCCACTCGACCCGCCAGAACTGAGCTGGGGATGACATAGATGCTTCCGTCGCCGAGCACGATGAAGAACAGGTCGATCGAGTCGGGGTCGTACGGCATCTTTCCTGCCGTCTTGTCGAGCACGTAGGGCCGGCGCCCAACACCGACATTCCACCGCCCCTTCTTGTTGCGAGACGCACATGTCTTTACCTGGACCCGATGGATGCCTTTGACCGTCGTCACCAGCAGGTCATACTCCTGAGGCTCCACCGGGAGCGCAACTGCACACCCACGCAACGCGAACCAGGTCATCGCCGGCGCCGACGCAGCCGTTCGCAGCGTCTCCGGCCGGACCGACTCACTGAATACATCCTCTGGTGTCGCCGGACGGTCCAGTTTCTTCAGATGTGTGCAGTCCAACCCGAGGCGGACGGCATGTCCCTTGACCCGAACTCGGTTCTCACCGTTGTCGACGACACCGAGACCGGCAAGTACGTCCGCCCAACAGCTCGAGCCGAGCAGCACTGAGCGCAGCAGACCATCTGACCACCGCCGTTGGCCAGTGAAGTGCGTTGTGTTCAGGTCTAGACGCGCGGCATGTCGCTTGATTGTCCGGATCACACCTGCCGACGTCCCCTTCAAACCAAGCGCGCGAGCGACAGCGCTCCACGAAGTGCTGTCCGCCACCGCCTGACGCAGTTGGTCGTCGTTCCAGGTTCGCCTACCCCCCGTTGTTTTCATGGAGACAAACGTAAAGAGGGGCACCGACAGAATCGGTGCCCCTCTTGGGGTCGGGCTGCCGAGATTTGAACTCGGGATCTCATGTCCCCCAGACATGCGCCTTACCTGACTAGGCCACAGCCCGGAACCCGCCACCGAAGAGGCGAGCGGAGTAAACCTTACCCCATCGGATGGGGCGCTCTGACCAGCACCCGGTCAGCGTTTCTGCTTCTTTTGGCGGGCTCGGATCTGTACGTGGACGGGGCTGCCGACGAAGCCGAAGTCTTCGCGGAGGCGGCGTTCGATGAAGCGTTGGTACGACGCTTCGATCTGGCCGGAGGTGAAGATGGCGAAGGTCGGCGGCATGGTCGTGGCCTGGGTGCCGAAGAGGATCTTGGGCTGTTTGCCGGAGCGGACCGGGTGCGGGTGGGCCGCCACCAGCCGGCCGAGGAAGGCGTTCAGCTGGCCGGTCGGGACGCGGGTCTGCCAGCCCTCCAGCGCTGCCTCGATGGCAGGCACGAGCTTCTCCATGTGCCGCCCGGTCAGCGCGCTGATGTTGACCCGCGGCGCCCACCGGAACTGGACCAGCTCACGGTCGATCTCGCGCTCGAGGTAGTAGCGCCGGTCCTCGTCGACCAGGTCCCACTTGTTGTACGCGATCACCAGCGCCTTGCCGGCCTCCTCGACCGCGCTCATGATCCGCAGGTCCT
>WNGE01009402.1_pt1 | contig 10295 bp, 6 predicted proteins | sample 5400651 | NCBI WGS metagenome assembly WNGE01 (sample SAMN13153370, study PRJNA577476) | soil metagenome | isolation source: 60 cm soil or saprolite under grassland replicate 2 | place: USA:California | collected 2016-06-15
TTGAACTGCGGCGCAAAAAGCTCGAGGAGCCGCGCGGTGATCTGATCGTTGAGACTCGAGATCATTCGCGTCAGCTGCGAGGCGGCAAGACCCTGGACGACCAGCGAATATGACAGTGCCCGGATGTCGGCCGCGCACTGAACGAGTGCCGAGACGTCGGCGGCGCGACGGACCTCCGAAGCAAGCTCCCGCACCGACAGCCGCTGCAGCGTAAACAGATCGCGCTCCGAGACGACACCGGCCACCTTGCCGGCATTGTCGCGAATGACGACGTGACGGATGCCGCTTGCCGCCATCAACAGCGCTGCATCGCCGGCGGTCGCGTCTGAGGGAAGCGCGATCACCGGGGTGCTCATCACATCACCTATTGGCGTGGTGAGCGGACGCTGCGGCAACACGACGCGGCCGATGACGTCCTGGCGCGTGAAGATGCCGAGCGGTTTCGCGTCGCCGTCGACAATCGGCAGCGATCCGATGCGTTCGTTCTCCATCGCGAGCAGCGCGTCCGCGAGCGGGGTGTCGGGGGCGCACGTCAACGGCGCTCGGCGCAGCAGGCGGAAGAGCGGCGTCGCGAACCCCCGTTGCTCGGTGGTCGCGGCAAGGTACTCGGCCTGCAGCTCCACTCGCGCCAAATCCAGGAGATGCGCAAGCCGTCGCGTGCAGAAATCCTGAAAGACGGGCGAAGTATCGATCAGGGTGTCGAATACGGCCACCGGAAGAACGAGGCAGAACGTGTCCTGAATGGCGCGGTACACGCTGGTGACGCCGCGCCGCGCGACGAGCGCGCCGAGCGGAAACATTTCGCCTGCCAAAAGCTCCCACAACGCGTTGGCGGAGCCCGCGCGATCCGGCCTTTCGCCGCGGACGGCGCCTTGCCGGATCACGTAACATTGCGTCGGACGATCGGCCGTGGGGCCGAGGATCGTTTCTCCGGGCGCGAAGTAGGCGAGCCGCGACGCGCGGACGAGGCGATCGAGGTCGCGCTCGTCTATCTCCGCGAACGGCGAGTGCGGTTTCAAAGCCTGCTTCAATCCGGCGACAACGGAAGGCGCGGGGGTGGTTGTTGCGTACGCCAAGCGAAAACTCCCTATCGCGTGCCGCGGGTGGTCTCGGCCGCCGGTTCACGAGCGTGCACAGCGTTGTGGCTGCGCGGCTCGACGCCAGGTGATCGGCCCCCGATTGAATGAGGTCGCGGGCAGCGGTTACGTCGCTGGCGGAACGGTGTCGGCGAACGAGGCCCGCGCGCCGAGCTTCTCGGCGAGCTTCCCGAGATTCGGATGCGCGTCGCGCCAATCGACTTCGGGGAAGCGCAAGTCGAGATAGCCCAGTGCGCAACCCGTCGCGATGTCGGCGAGCGAATAGGATTCGCCGTTGCACCACGACCGCTCGTCGAGATCGCGCGCCATCTCGATGACGCCGCGCGCGATCTTGTCGCGTTGGCGTTCGATCGTCTCCTTGCTCTGCTGCCGGGGCGCCCGTTTCTTCTCCAGGAAGATAGTCGCCGCGGCGTCGCAGATGCCGTCGGCGAGCGCCTCCCAGCGCTTCACCACGATGCGCTGCCGCGAGGGCTCCGGGATCAGCCGGCTCACCGGACTCACCGTGTCCAGGTATTCGACGATCACGCGCGAATCGTAGAGCGCCGTGCCGTCGTCCAGCACCAGCACCGGAATCTTCCCGAGGGGGTTGTACTCCGCGATCGTGTTGCCGGGGGCCCAGGGCGAATCGACGACGAGAGCGAACTCGATCTTCTTTTCGACGAGCGCGATGCGTACCTTGCGTGCGTACGGACTCGTCAGTGAGGCGATCAGTTTCAGCACGGGCGCACGGAAGAGAAAACCGGATCGAAATTATAGCATCGCCCATGCGCTCCGGGTCGCGAGCGGACGCTCTGCGCGTGCTACACTCGCAGGGGTTTTTGCGAGACAAAAAGCCGCCCGCGCCGACATCAGGATGTCCGCTTCCGTTTCCACTCTGACGGCCCTCTCGCCGCTCGACGGCCGCTACGCCGCGAAGGTCGATACGCTGCGCGAACACTTCAGCGAGTTCGGGCTGATCCGCGCGAGGGTGGCAATCGAGATCGCCTGGCTCGTCGCGCTCGCCGATGAGTCCGCAATCCCCGAAGTTGCGCCGTTCTCCGCTGCCGCCCGCGCGACGCTCGACGCGGCGACGGCTTCGTTCGCGCCTTCCGACGCCGAGCGCGTGAAGGCAATCGAACGCACGACGAACCACGACGTCAAGGCGGTCGAATACTGGCTCAAGGAACGCTTTGCCGCCGAGCCCGAGATCGCGCGGGTCGGCGAATTCATTCATTTCGCGTGCACGTCCGAGGATATCAACAACCTCGCCCACGGATTGATGCTTGCGGAGGCGCGCCGGTCGATCCTGCTGCCCGCGTTAGCGGCAATCGCCGAACGCGTGCGCGAGCTCGCGCGGACGCATGCCGAGCTGCCGATGCTCGCACGGACGCACGGCCAGCCGGCGACGCCGACCACGCTCGGCAAGGAAATGGCAAACGTCTACGCCCGGCTCGAGCGGCAGATCGCGGCGATCGGGCACGTGCCGATCAAGGGCAAGCTCAATGGCGCCGTCGGCAACTACAATGCCCACGTCGTCGCGTACCCGCACGTCGACTGGGAGCGTCTCGCCGCGAAGGTCGTCAACGGTGTGGGGCTCGAGTTCAATCCGTACACGACGCAGATCGAGCCGCACGATTACATCGCCGAGCTGTTCGACGCCATCGCGCGCGCCAACACCGTGCTGATCGATCTCGACCGCGACCTGTGGGGTTACATTTCGCTCGGCTATTTCCGGCAGCAGACAAAGGAAGGCGAGGTCGGATCGTCGACGATGCCGCACAAGGTCAACCCGATCGACTTCGAGAACTCCGAAGGCAACCTGGGCCTCGCCAACGCGCTGCTGCGCCACATGGCCGAAAAGCTCCCCGTTTCGCGCTGGCAGCGCGACCTCACCGATTCGACGGTCCTGCGCAACATGGGCGTCGCGCTCGGACATACGCTGCTCGGCTGGACCTCGCTCTCGCAGGGACTCGACAAGCTCGCCGTCGACGGGGCCACCATCACCGCCGATCTCGAGACGAACTGGGAAGTGCTTGCCGAGCCGATTCAGACCGTCATGCGCCGCTACGGCATCACGAATCCTTACGAACAGCTGAAAGCATTGACACGCGGCCGGACCGGGATGACGCGCGAAACGCTGCACGCGTTTGTCGACGGCCTCGCGCTGCCGGCCGACGCGAAAGCACGCTTGAAGTCGCTGACACCCGCGACGTACACCGGCTTGGCGGGGGCGCTCGCGAAACGGATCTGAGGGGTCAGGCTCGATTTCCACAAACCTCGATCTCCGCCTAGCGTTTCCGCAGGTGCCGTCGCGCGAACGGAAATCGAACCTGACCCCATTAAGACATGGCCGTGCATGCGACCACCGGCATCGTCACGTTCCTCCTGAGCGACATCGAGGGGAGCACGCGGCTTTGGGAGGATGAACCCGAACGGATGCCGGAGGCGCTCGCGCAGCACGACGCGCTGGCGCGCGCCGCAGTCGCGGCCCATCGCGGCACGATCGTCAAGATGGCGGGCGATGGTGTCCACGCGGCCTTCGACGATCCTCTGGACGCCATTGCGGCGACGCTCGACTTCCAGCGCGCCCTCGCCGATCCCGCCGCGACCAACGGCATCCGCTTTGGCGTGCGCTGCGGTCTGCACGCCGGCGTCGCCGAGGGCCGCGATAACGATTATTTCGGCAGCACTGTCAACCGCGCTGCGCGGATCATGGGCGCCGCGCACGGCGGCCAGGTGCTCGTCTCGCAAGCCGTGGCCGAGCTCGTGCACGATCGGCTTCCCGCCGGCGCCACGTTGCGCGACCTGGGCTCGGTCCGGCTGCGCAGCGTCGCGCACCCGGAGCACATTCACCAGCTCGTCCACCCCGAGCTGCGGCACGATTTTCCTGCGCTGCGCTCGCTGGAGGCCACGCCCAACAACCTGCCGCAGCAGTTCACGTCATTCGTCGGTCGCGAGCGCGAGCGTGGCGAAGCTCTGCGGCTCCTGTCGGGTCCGCGGCTTCTGACGCTCACCGGCCCCGGGGGAATCGGCAAGACGCGATTGTCGTTGCAAGTCGCCGCCGACGTCATGGACGCGTATCCGGACGGAACCTGGTTCGTCGATCTCGCTCCGGTGACGGATCCGGCGCTGGTTGCGCAAACGGTTGCGCGCGTGCTCGGCGTGCAGGAGCTGAAGGACACGCCGCTCTTGCAGACGCTCCGCGCGCATTTCGCGCCGCGCCGCCTGCTGCTCGTCCTCGACAACTGCGAGCATCTGGTCGCCGCGTGTGCGGCGCTGCTGGGCGCGCTGCTACAGACGGCGCCCGGCGCGCGCTTCCTCGCCACGAGCCGCGAGCCGCTCAATATCGTCGGCGAGCAGACCTATCCGCTGCGGCCCCTCTCGCTTCCGGATCCTGGCGCGGGGACGGCAGCCATCGCGCGTTCGGAGGCCATCCGCCTGTTCGTCGAGCGCGCGCGCCTGCAACGGCCGGATTTCAGGCTCACCGAGCGGCTGGCGCCGTCAGTGGTGCGGATTTGTACGCGACTCGACGGCATTCCGCTGGCGCTCGAGCTCGCGGCAGCGCGCATCGGCACGCTGCCCGTGGGCAAGATCGCCGAGCGGCTCGACGATCGCTTCCGCCTGCTTTCCGGGGGTGCGGTCACCGGATTGCCGCGCCAGCAGACGCTTCGCGCGATGGTGGATTGGAGCTTCGATCTCCTCTCCGACGCGGAGAAGGCATTGTTCGCCCGTCTTTCGGTGTTCGCCGGCGGCTTTACGCTGGAAGCTGCGGAGAGCGTGTGCGCGACGGGTGCGATCGGTCGGGGCGACGTGCTCGAATGGCTGGCGAGCCTGGTGCAGAAGTCGCTCGTCACTTTCGATGCGGAGGCGGATCGGTACCGGATGCTGGAAACGATCGGCGAATACGCACGTGCGCGGCTGGAAGAAACCGGCGAGGCGGCGATGATCCGGCGCCGCCATCGCGACGCGTACGCCGCGATGGCAAGTGAAGCAGAGCCGACGCTCGCCGGCGGCGCGCAGCAGGCGCACTGGCTTTCGCGGCTCGAAGAGGAGCACGACAACCTGCGCGCTGCGCTGAGCTTCAGTCTGGCGGAGCCCGAGGGTACCGAGACCGCGCTTGCGATGTGCGGTGCGCTGTATCTGTTCTGGGTGCATCGCGGCCATCATCGCGAGGGCTATCGCTGGTGCAAAGCGGCGATTGCGCGCAATAGCGAGGGAGCCGCCACGGCCTCCGGCGCGAAAGCGCTTCTCGGCGCGGGAACGCTCGCCACCTACGTCGGCGACCAGGCCGCGGCGCAGGTCGCGCTCGAGCAGGCGCTCGCAATGAGCCGCACGATGCGCGATCGTACGCTGGAGGCGCGCGCGCTCAACAATCTCGCCACCGCGGCGTTCAACCGTCGCAACTTCGCCGAGGCCCAGGCGCTGCTCGAGGACGCGGTGATCGTCAATCGCGAGCTCGGCAACCAGCTGCACGAGATCATCAACCTCGTCAACCTCGGCAATGCCGCCAACAGCCTCGGTCATTTCGCTCAGGCGGCCGCGCCGCTCGAACGCGCGCTGGACTTGAGCCGGGCGATGGGGATGCGCGTGCTGGAGTCCGATGTGCTGGGCCATCTGGCGATGCAGGCGCAGTACCGGGGCGACTATGTCACCGCGCAGGCGCAGGGCGAGGAAGCATTGGCGATCGATCGCGAGATGGGCGTGCGCAGCCACGAAGCGCAGAAGCTCCTGCGCCTGGCCGAGATCGGCTTCGTCCGCGGCGATGCTGCCGCAGCACGAGCGCGCCTCGTCGAAGCGTTGACGCTCAATCGCGATCTCGGGAGTGTCGCGGGATTCGCGGACACGCTCGACCTCGCCGCGAAGATCGCGGTGGCGGAGGGCAGGCACCGGCAGGGCGCGATTTTCGCGGGCGTCGCCGACCTGCTCCGGGCGCGCTCTGGCAACGCCGTGCTGCCGGTCGATCAACCGAGTCACGACGCTTGTCGAAGCCGTTGCCGCGAAGCCCTCGGGACGGCCGAGTGCGAGGCGGCGTTCGCGACGGCGCGCGCGATGGCAACCGACGATGCGGTCGCGGAGGCGTTGCGATTCCTGGGCGCCGGCGAATCCGCCAGCATCGCGCCCGATGCTCGAGGTGCAGGCGAATGATGCGCGACGGACGGGTCGGCTTCAACGTCAGCGCGCGACCCGCTTCTTCTTCACCCGCCTCCGCCGTTCCTTGACGAATGTCGTTGCCGCGGGGATCAGCGAAACCGCGACGATCCCGATTACGATCAGTGTGAGGTTGTGCTTGACCCAGGGAATATTGCCGAAGAGGTAGCCGGCATAGGACAGAGACGCGATCCAGGCGAGCCCGCCGATCATGTTGAACGACAGGAACCGGCGATAGCGCATCCCCGCGACGCCGGCGAGAAAGGGCGCGAACGTGCGGATGATCGGCACGAAGCGACCGATGATGATCGTCACGCCGCCATACTTGTCGTAGAACGCCTGCGTCCGGCGCAGGTGCGCCTGCTTGAACCAGCGCGAATCGGGTTTGTCGAAGACGCGCGGTCCGATGTAGTGGCCGACCGAGTAGTTGACGGTGTCGCCGAGGATCGCCGCCGCGGTCAGCACGATCACGAGCACGTGGATGCTCAAATCGGCGGTCGCGACGACGGTGCCGGAAATGAACAGGATCGAATCGCCGGGCAGGAACGGGAACACGACGAGACCCGTTTCGGCGAAGATGATCAGGAACAGCAATCCATACAGCCAGTGCCCGTACTGCGCCGCCAGTTGCGTGACCGACTGGTCGAGCGCCAGCAGCGAATAGAAAAGCGTCGTCAGCATCGGGTGGCAGTGACGATTTTCGGCGTGCGATGCACTTGCGAAATCATCGAGCGGAACAATCGTCCCTGGCCGCGATCACGGCAGGATCTTCTCGGCGCCACCCTCGCCGCGGCGCTCCGGCTTGACCAGGTCCTCGCGCGACACGCCGAGCCACATCACCAGCGGCGCCATCACGAGCACCGAAGAATAGATGCCGAAGCAGATGCCGATGGTGAGCGCCAGCGCGAAGTAGTGGAGCGTCTCGCCGCCGAAGAAGAGGATCGACAGCACCATCATCAGCGTCATGCCGTGGGTGATGATCGTCCGCGAGATGGTGCTCGTGATCGCGTTGTCGATCACGTGCGTCACCGTGGCCTTGCGCATCTTGCGGAAATTCTCGCGGATCCGGTCGGCGATCACCACCGACTCGTTGACGGAATAGCCCAGCACCGCGAGCACGGCGGCCAGCACGGGCAGCGAGAATTCCCACTGAAAGAACGCGAAGAAGCCGAGGATGATGACGACATCGTGCAGGTTGGCGATGATCGCCGCGACGGCGAAGCGCCATTCGAAGCGCATCGCGAGATAGCCCACGATGCCGAGAGAAACCAGCAGCAGCGCGAGCGCGCCGTTCTCGAAGAGCTCCTTGCCGACCTGTGGGCCGACGAACTCGACCCGCTGCTGCCGCGCCGAAGGATCCGTCTCCCGCAGCACGCTCATCACCTGCTCGGACAGCTGCGCGGTGGAGACGCCTTCCTTCAGCGGCAACCGGATCAGTGCCGTATTCGAGGTGCCGAAGCTCTGCGCCGCGTACTCGCCGAGGTTCAGCTTGTCGATCGCGGCGCGCACATGATTGAAGTCGACCGCCTTGTCGTAGCTCACCTCGATCAGCGTCCCGCCGCGGAAGTCGACGCCGAGGTTCAGGCCCTTGGTGGCGAGAAAGATCACCGCGAGCACGAACGTGACCGCCGAGATCACGTTGAAGACGAGCGCGTGCCGCATGAACGGGATGTCGCGCCTGATGCGGAAGAATTCCATGGCTTTGCGTTCTTGTCGTGCGACGCCTGAAGGGGCGCCGGTGGGGTTTCAGAGCGGAGAGTCGAATCGGCCGTCCGCGAGCGAACGGCGCGATGGCATCGAGCTCATTTCGCGCCTCCCGTGCTCGCGGCCGGCTGCCACACCTGGCCGATCGAGATCTTCGCCAGATGCTTGCGGCTGCCGTAGATGAGATTGACGATGCCGCGCGAGATGAACACCGCCGAGAACATCGACGTCATGATGCCGAGACAGTGGACGACCGCGAAGCCGCGTACCGGCCCGGTGCCGAAGATCAGCAGCGCGACGCCGGCGATGAGCGTGGTCACGTTCGAGTCGAGAATCGTGCCCCACGCGCGTTCGTAGCCGGCGGAAAGCGCCGCGTGCGGCGTCGCTCCCCAGCGAAGCTCTTCGCGGATGCGCTCGTTGATCAGCACGTTGGAGTCGATCGCCATGCCGAGCGTCAGCGCAATGGCGGCGATGCCGGGCAGGGTCAATGTCGCCTGCAGCATCGACAGGATCGCCACCAGCAGGAGCAGGTTGACCGAGAGCGCGATGGTCGAGATCAGTCCCATCAGCAGGTAATAGGCGCACATGAAGATCGCCATCACGACAAAGCCGTAGCGCACCGAATTGAAGCCCTTGTCGATGTTCTCCTTGCCGAGCGAGGGGCCCACGGTGCGCTCCTCGACGATCTCCATGGGTGCCGCCAGCGCGCCGGCGCGCATCAGGAGCGCAATGTCGTTCGCTTCGCGCGTGTTCATCCGGCCGCTGATCTGCACGCGGCCGCCGCCGATTTCCTCGCGGATGACCGGCGCGGTGATGACTTCCGCCTTGCCTTTTTCGACCAGCACGATCGCCATCCGCTTGCCGACGTTCTCGCGCGTCACCTCCTTGAAGATCCGGGCGCCGCTGCCGTCGAGGTTCACGTGCACGGCGGGCTCGTTGTTGCGCTGGTCGAAGCCGGGCTGCGCGTCATTGATCCGATCTCCGGTCAGGACGACCTGACGCTTGACCAGCACCGGCGCGCCGCTGCGCTCGGTGAAAAGATCGCTGCCGAACGGCACCTGGCCCGCGAGCGCTTGCTCGAGCGCGCCCGGATCCTCGTTGACCATGCGGATCTCGAGGGTCGCGGTGCGGCCGAGGATGTCCTTCGCGCGGGCGGTGTCCTGGACGCCCGGCAGCTGGACGACGACGCGATCGGCGCCCTGCTGCTGGATGATGGGCTCGGCGACGCCGAGCTCGTTGACGCGGTTGCGGAGGATCGTGATGTTCTGCAGCACCGCGCCATCCTGGATGCGCTTTTGCGCTTCCGGCTTGAGCGACGCCACGAGGCGCAGCTCGCCGCCGGCCGCGTCGGCGTCGCGCAGCAGCAGATCGCCGTAGGTCTTCTCGATCTCGGCGCGCGCCTTGTTGCGCTCGGCATCGTCGCGGAAGCGGACGACGACATTGGTGCCTTCGCGGCCAACGCCGGCGTAGAGCACCTTCTTTTCCCGCAGCAGCGAGCGGATATCGGTCGTGTAGCGATCGGCCGCCTTGTCGAGCGCCGCCTTCATGTCGACCTGCAGGAGGAAATGCACACCGCCGCGTAGATCGAGCCCGAGATACATCGGCAATGCACCGATCGCGGTGAGCCACGAGGGCGACGACGAAAGGAGGTTCAGCGCGACGATGTAGTTGTCGCCGAGCTTGGCCTGCAACGCGTCCTTGGCCTTCAACTGAGTATCGGGGTCGGCGAAGCGGACCTTGACACCGGTCGCGTCGAGCGTTGCACCGTTGTAGGTGATGCCCGCGGCCTTGAGCGCGTCCTCGGCGGTGCCGAGCAGTGCACTGTCGATCTTGACCGCGGCCTTCGACGAGCTGACCTGCACGGCCGGAGCTTCCGGAAAGAAGTTGGGCAGCGTGTACAGGAGGCCCACCGCGAGGGCAACGCCGATGATCACGTACTTCCAGAGAGGGTAGCGGTTCATTGGCGTCTAGCGTCCGGCGTCGAGCGTCCAGCGTCCAGCGTCGAGCGTCGAGCGTGATGCGTCGTCCACGTGAAATCGATAATTCAATGTACCAGGTCATCGGAGGCTCGGTGGATCGGTGCTCGGTCGGACGCCGGCGGAGTGTTTACGCTGGACGCGCGACGCAGGACGCTCGACCTCAAAGATTCTTGATCGTGCCCTTGGGCAGGAGTTGCGAAACGGCGCCGCGCTGCACGGTGATCTCGACACTGGGCGCGATCTCGACGGTCGCATACTGCTCGCCGAGCTTCGAGATCCGGCCGACGACACCACCGGAGGTGACGACCTCGTCACCCTTCTGCAGTGCCCCGAGCATCGCCTTGGTTTCCTTCGCCCGCTTTTGCTGTGGGCGGATCAGCAGAAAATA
>WNGE01021040.1_pt1 | contig 10293 bp, 12 predicted proteins | sample 5400651 | NCBI WGS metagenome assembly WNGE01 (sample SAMN13153370, study PRJNA577476) | soil metagenome | isolation source: 60 cm soil or saprolite under grassland replicate 2 | place: USA:California | collected 2016-06-15
GCGGCCGGCATCGCCGAGCTGGCCAAGGACGGCCCGCAGCCGGCGCTCGCCCTGGTGATCGCGACCGATGACGAGTCCGCGGCCTGGTATGTCCGCTCCCTGCAGCGGGCGGCGGGCAAGGTCGGCATCGCGGCGCAGCTGGCCGACCTCGGCGCTGGCGCGACCGAGGCGGATATCGGCGCGGTGCTGGCCGAGCTTGCGGCCGACCAGGGGGTGCACGGCATCGCCCTGCAGACCCCGCTTCCCGGCGGGGTGCGCTGGGACGCGGTTGCCTCGGCGATCCCGCTGGCAAAGGACGTGGACGGCGCCAGCCCGCTCAGCGCGGGACGGCTGATGGCGGGCCTGCCGACGTTCGCGCCGGCCACCGCGGCCGCGGTGATGGAGTTGCTGCAGGCCAGCGAGGTTCCGCTGGAAGGCGCCCGGGCGGTCGTGGTCGGCCGCAGCATGGTGGTCGGCAAGCCGCTCGCACACCTGCTGCTGGCCAGGAACGCCACCGTGACGATCTGCCATTCGCGGACGCGGCAGCTGGCCGAGGTGACCCGCCAGGCCGACGTGCTGGTCGCGGCCATGGGCAGGCCACGGTTCCTCAACGACGACCACATCCGGCCCGGTGCCACGGTCATCGACGTGGGCACGACGCCGGACGCCGACGGGAACCTGGTGGGCGATGTCGACGCCGAGCGTGCCGCTGGCGTGGCCGGCGCGCTATCACCAGTGCCGGGTGGCGTCGGGCCCGTCACGACGGCCCTGCTGCTCAGGAATACCGCGCTGGCAGCCGAGCGGCAGTATGCCGAGCGGCACCGCTAACCAGAAATCAGGCGCACGTTATCCGCCGGGCATTTCGCTGAGTCATTGTGCGCATTGATGTCATCCCATGGCATGGCCGCCAGGTTACCGCCCTGCTGTACCCGGGATTCGCTCGCTGCGTGGTAATGTCAGCCTGGCTTCCTGGCCCGGCTGACGTATGCCGCTAAGTAATGAACGCGGGATTTGACTGGTCTGCGCCATTCCGCGGGCGGCCTTTCACTGGCCGGCCTGCGTGTTTCCCGGGACGGGCAAGGCGGCTCATATGATATCGATCTCATACAGGGGGAGTAGAGACAAGATGCGCGTTAATATCAGGCGAACTGCGGCGCGGACCATGACGGCAGGCGTCGTCGTGGTGCTCGGCCTTGGCGGAGCCCAGGCGGCACTGGCCGGGCCGGCGCCCGCCGTCGTGCACGTGCCGTGCAATGCCGCCGCGCTGGCCGGTGACATCGCGGGCGCCGTCAGCGGCGAGACGCTGAACCTGGTCTGTCGTGTTCAATCAGCTGAACATCCGCAACGGTAACTCCTCGGGTACCGGCAACCAGTCGCCGGTGGACAATTCCGGATATGGCGGCGCCATCTATAACGAAGACGGCAATATCACGGTGACCGGCGGGACAATGCGCGGCAATACCGCCAACCTCGACGGCGGCGCCATCGACAACCTGGGCGGAATGACCGTGCAGGGCACGGTCTTCCAGGGGAACCAGGCCGATAATGGCGGCGCGATTGCCACCGGCTTCCAGGAGCTCGGGTCGCTCGACGCATTCATCCACGCGGCCGAGGTAAACCGCACCACGGTCACCGGGAGTTCCTTCTCCGGCAACAGCGCTATCAACGGCGGCGCCATGTATATCGAGGACTCCACCGCGGTCCTGCACTGCGACTTCACCGGCAACACCGCGGACGCCGGCGGCGGCGGCATCGACATCGTGGGCGGAGTCAAGACGATTGTGCGAGGCCATGCCGTCCGCCCGAGCCAGCTCGATGACGGATCCCCGGTAGTCACCAGTAGCGGCTTTTACCAGAACCAGGCCGAGTTCGGCGGCGGCATGTCCGTCGAAAGCGCGGCGGCAGTCAGCGGCACCACGTTCCGGCTCAACCGGGCCACCGACGAGGGCGGCGGTTTCTACAACGACGGCGACGCCACGCTGGACGGCGTCACCTTCGCCTACGACACGGCCAGGTACGGCGGGGGCTTCTTCAACGAAGACATAGCGGCCCTGACCCGCGCCACGTTCCTCTACAACACAGCCACGTACGGCGGCGGCTTCTACAACGACGACGAGGCGACCATCGACCGCAGCCAGATCTTCCGTAACACGGCGGCCGTCGACGGCGGCGGGATCTTCAACCAGGGCGGCAGCGCCATCACGCTGACGAACACCGCCGTCACCGAGAACCATCCCGACAACTGCGGCCCGATCGGCACGATCGCGGGCTGCGCCGGCTGAACCGCGACGGGCCGGGCGGCGCGGTGGCCGCCGCCCGGCCACGTCCTGCCCTAGCGGGCCGGCCTGCTAGGTAGCTGGCCGGAGCGACTGAGCCGCTCCGGCGAACCGGTCGCCGAGGCTGTCGTCGTCGGGCAGCCCGAGCACCGCAGTCAGCGCCGCCGCCCAGCCGTGGCAGAACAATTGCCAGCCGTCGTGGACCTGCAGCCCGGAGCCTGCTGCCTGGCGCCGGGCGTGGCCGAGGAACCGGAGGTCACCCCGGTAGTTCAGCTCCCAGATCACCGCTTGCGACGGGAATCGCACCCCGGCTGGTCACTGGTGAGCCTGGCCGGTCCTTGCCCATCCCCGTCGCGTTGACAATCAGCGAGCCGGGCGGGGCGGCGCTGATCAGGTCGTCCCACGGCCCGTCGCCGACGTGGCCGTCGACGGGCCGCCGGGCCAGGCGCGCGAGTTGCCCGATGGCGGCGCGGCTGGGGTCGGCGCAGGTGAATCGCACCCGCGGCCGGGACGTGCACAGGTGATAGGCGAGCGCCACCGCGGTGCCGCCCGCGCCGAGGCAGATGACATCCCGGCCGGCGCCGGGGAGCCCGGTGGCCGGCCAGATGCGGTCCGCGACGCGCCCGACCGAGACCGGGTCCCTGGCCCAGCCGCGCAAGCCGCCGCCGGCCGGCCGGATGGCGTTGACCTCCTGGCAGGCCAGGGCGAGCGGGTCCAGCCAGGCGAAGCGCGCCCGCCCGGCCCGCAGCAGCCTGACCTTGTGGGTCGTGACCACAGCGCCCGCCACGCCGTTGGCGCGGCGCAGATCGTCGAGCAGGCTGAGATAGGTCTCGTCATCGGCGCCGAGCGGAATATCGGCACCACGCAGGCTGCAGGCCTGCCCGAGCAGCGGCTGCCAGGCCGGCAGGGCCCGGTGGACGAGCGACGAGCCGGTCGTCACGCCGACGAACAGGATGCCGGCCATGATCGGACCCTATCCGGCGGCGAAAGTGCGGCCGTCCGAGGCGTGGGCTAATTTCGTGACACTGGCCATGCGTGACGTTTACGGCAAGGTGATGGGCCATGCCCGGGATGCGTGCCGCGTCCGCGGCTCCCGTCACCGGCACATTCGCCAGCGTGACCGGCGGGATATCCGCAGCGCAGTGGCCGGCCCGGCGGCGGAGCCGGACGGCCCGGAAGGACGACGCATCAATGGACTGGAAGCTAGAGGTCGTGGTCGTGCCCGTCACGGACGTAGACCGGGCGAAGCGTTTCTACACAGAGCAGGCCGGGTTCTTCGTCGACCATGACACCCGGATCAGCGATCTGGTGCGCTTCGTGCAGCTGACGCCGCCCGGCTCGGCGTGCTCGATTGTCCTGGGCAGCGGGCCGTGGCCCGGCTCGGCCCGCCCGCAGCTGGTGGTGTCCGACATCGAGGCCGCCCGCACGGAACTTGCCGGGCGCGGCATGGACGTGAGCGCCGTCCAGCATTTCGAGGGCGGCGAGCAGGTGGAGGGACGGGGCGAGGATTGGAACTCGTTCATCTTCTTCAGCGACCCGGACGGCAATGCGTGGACGGTGCAGGAACGCCCCGCGGTCGGCTAGCGGGGCCGCTCCCGCGCGGGCGCAGGGTCACACGGTGGTAGCGAGCCCGCCATCGACGGGTATGACCGCGCCCGTCACGTACGCGCCCGCTCGCGAGGCCAGGTAGACGACGACACCGGCCATGTCGTCAGGCCGGCCGATGCGCCGCAGCGGAGCCCGGGCGGCGATCTCGTCCCCGACCGCCCGGAGGGTCGCGGCCATCATCTTGGACTCGAACGGCCCGGGCGCCACCGCGTTGACCGTGATCTGGCGCGGGCCAAGGTCCCGCGCGAGCACGCGGGTCAGATGATGCAGGCCGGCCTTGCTGGCCGAGTAGGAGTACGTGGGCAGCGTGGGCACGTGCAGGCCGTCGATGCTGCCGACGTTGATGACGCGAGCCGGATCGTCATGGGTACCGCCGGCTTCCAGCAGCGGCAGGAACGCCCTGGTGAGGAAGAACGGGGCCTTCAGGTTGAGGTCGATGACCTTGTCCCAGGCCGAGGCGGGGAACTCAGCAAACGGCGCGCCCCAGGTGGCGCCCGCGTTGTTCACCAGCGCGTGCACGGCCTGCTCGTGCGCGCTGACTTCCCGGGCGAGCCGCAGGCACTCGTCTTCCGTCGACAGGTTGGCGGGGATGGCCAGCACCGTCCCGTACTGCCCGAGTTCCTGCGCGGCGGCCGCGCAGGCGTCGGCCTTGCGGGAGCTGATGTACACGCGGGCTCCTGCCTCCAGCAGCCCGCGGGCCATCATGAACCCGATGCCCCGGGTGCCGCCGGTGACGACGGCCGTCTTCCCTGTCAGGTCAAACAACGTCATGGGTTCTCCTCATGTAAACCACCGGAACCGCGCATCGTGGCATGCGTCTCCAGGACGGTGAGATCCTGCGCGCGGCCGTGCGGGAGGGCCTGTCGCCTGATCCTGGCATCCGCAGGCTGGCCGTGCCAGTCGAAGATCATTCCATTTCGGGGTGACCTTCCCAGCGTTCGCCAGGGCGGTGGCAGGGCACCGCTTCCGGGGAGCAGGCCGCGGCCGGCCAGATGCCCGCGGCAGGGGGTGCCGCGGAAGCCGTCGCGGCCTTACTCTTTGTCCATGATGGGCGAGGTTTCGCCGCTCGGGCGCGGTGACGGGGTAGCGCGTCCTGCTGAGCTGCGTGCGTCGCACGGCGACCGGGACCGGGTTGTCGAGTTGCTCCGGGTCGCCGCTGGCGACGGCAGGCTGACCGCAGAGGAACTCGACGAGCGGCTTGAGGTAGCACTGACGGCACGCACCTACGGCGAGCTTGCCGCGCTGACCACTGACCTGCCCGCGGTCCCGGGGTTCGCGCCGGAGGCCCCGACGCCGAAGGACGTCGTGCGCATCGACTGCGGCAGCGGCCGCGTGCGGCGCGACGGCCGCTGGATAGTGCCGCAGCGGATCGAGGTCCGGGTGACGAGCGGCAACGTGAAGCTCGACTTCACCGATGCGGTCCTGTCACAGCCGCGGCTGCTGATCGACGCCGAAGTCCGCAGCGGGAGGCTGACCCTGGTGACGAAGCCGGGGATCATGGTGGACGCCGACGATGTGGCCATCAAGAGCGGCAACGTGAAGGTGCGGCAGCCGTGGGGCGAGAGCGTGCCCGTAACGCTGCGCGTCGATGTGTCGGGAAAGGTCCGCAGCGGCCGCATCACGGCGCGGCCGCCGCGCCGTACGTTCTGGCAATGGCTGCTGGGCCGGCCCGGGCGCTACGAGATCACCGCGCCCTGAGCTAGCCGGCGACCGGCCCGAACCTGATCGCGTGGCCCGGCAACCCGGGACCGGCGGAGCAGCAGCTGCCAGCCGGCCATCGCGATGTGGCCCGAGAACGTGTCGAGCAGCCGGATGTACTCGTCCGCGGTGTAGCTGATCTCCCAGTCGAAGAGCCGGGCGGTGACCTCCCCGAAGAGGCCGGCTGCCTTGATCTCGGCGGACGCGTCTGCCAGTTCGGCGGGACGTCGGAAAGTGGCGCCGGGCGGCAGGCCCTCGCCGATCTCGTCGTACACGTCCTGCAGCCCGGCGAAGAACGGGTCACCGCCGGCGGGCACCACGTGCTCGGCGCTCCAGAAGGCGAGGTGACCGCCAGGGCGCAACTGCTGCCACGCACGCCGGTATTTCACCGCGGGGTCGAGCCAGTGCCAGGCCGTCGCGGCGAAGACAAAGTGGAAGGCCCGCGCCGGCGCATGGTGCTCATGGTGAGCGTTCCGCCTGATGGATGGCGGATCGGTATGCGCCGGCGAATACCGCAGCCACATCCATCAAGCGGATCGCCATCCGCGGCCGCCACCGGGGCCGTACCGCCTGACCGGTAATCCGGTTCCCTGCGGGTACGCTCCGTGGGTGACCGGCTTCCTGCGCGCTCGGCCATTCGCGCCGCTCGCGATGGCGCGGACGGAGCCGCGACCTGGCCGCCGCCGGCCAGGACCAGCAGGAACGAGATCAGCCGGGGCCAGACCAGGCGCGGTGGCGCCCGTCGGCCGAGCTGGCAGCTGAACGGAGCCCTTGGTGCTAGCGCTGCTGCTCGCCGCGGTCGCCGTGGGGCTGGGGAATTTCGGCGCGTCGATCAGCATCGGGCTGTCCGGCGCCACGCGGGCAACGCGGGTCAGGGTCGCGCTCGTCTTCGGGGTCTTCGAGGCCGGCATGCCGCTGGTCGGCCTGCTGGCCGGCCGGAGCGTCGCCCATGCGCTCGGCAACGTGTCCGGTTACGTCGGCGGGACGCTGCTCGTCGGGATCGGCGCATGGCAGCTGATCCAGGCCTTCCGGGCCCGCAACGGCGGGATCTCGCCGCCGACGTCGACCAGGCGGCTGCTGATCACCGGCTTCGCGCTGTCGATGGACAACCTGGTCGTCGGTTTCAGCCTCGGCGTCCAGCGCACGTCGCTGCTCGATGCGGTCGTGGTGTTCGGCGCGGTGAGCGTGTGCCTGAGCCTGCTGGGGCTTGAAGTCGGGCGGCGTCTCGGCGCGGTGCTGGAAATCGGTGCCGAGTACCTGGCCGGCGTGGTCCTGATGGCCGTCGGCTTCATCGTCGTCGTCGGCTAGCCGGCAAGCCGGCGAGCCGGCGGCCCCGGAGCCAGCCAGCCGGAAAGGACACCATGATGAACGGATCCTTCCGCCGCCGGTGCCATGGCTCAGCCGGCGGAATCCAGGCCGTGCTCGATGGCGTACCTGGTGAGCTCGACCCGGTTATGCAGGTGCAGCTTGGTGAGCGTGTTCTGCACGTGGTTCTGCACGGTGCGGTGCGAGAGCACGAGCCGCTCGGCGATCTGCCGGTACGACAGTCCGGTGGCCACCATCCGCAGGATCTCTGCCTCGCACTTGACGATGTAACCAGCCGCGCCCGCCTTGACCGCATCCAGCACGTCCTGCTGCTCGGCGCTGGCCGACAGGATCAGCACCCGCGCGGCGGGCAGCGCGGCGAGGATGCCGCGGGTGACCGTGACGCCGGGCACGTCCGGCAGCTGCAGGTCGAGTACCACGACGTCAGGCCGGACGGCGGCGAGTACCCGGAGCGCCTGCCCGCCGTCACCGACGGCGGCGACCACATCGAAGCCGGCCTCGGTGAGGTCCCGTGCGACCGCCTCACGCCACATCGGATGGTCATCGACGACCATGACCCGCACCGCCGCGCCGCCCGGCTCACTCACAGCGGCACCCTAGGCCATCTGCTTCGCTCGCGGCACCCGCAGCCGCACCTCGGTGCCGGCGCCGGGTGCCGAGCTGATGGTCGCTGAGCCGCCGAGATCGCGGATCCGGCCGCTGATCGCGTGGCTGACGCCCAGTCTCCCGTCCGACGCCGCCTCGGCCAGCCGGCCCGCGGGTATCCCCGGGCCGTCGTCCCTGACGGTGACGCTGACCGTGCCGCCCTCGTCTTCGACGAGTACCCAGGCGGGCGTCCCGTCAGCGCAATGCCGGCGCACGTTGTCGAGCGCCGCCCGGACGGCGGCGGCCGTTTCCCTGGCCGCGTCGGCCGGCAGCAGGACGGGCTCAGCCGGGGCAGCAATGGAAACCGAGGTCGTTCTCTCCAGGGCGAGCAGCGCCCGGAGGTCCAGCTCGCCGGACGGCGGCGATGCCTGGCTGTCCCCGGCGATCAGCGCCCGCAGCGCCGCCTCCTGCTCTCCGGCGAGGCGGCCGATCTCGGCGGCCTCGCCGCCCGCGTCGGCGCCCCGGCGCTGCACGAGCGCGAGGACCTGCAGCACCGAATCGTGGATGCCGCGGGCCAGCCGCTCCCGTTCCCGGCTGACGGCCTCGATCTCGGTGGCGTGCTGGATCGCCCGTTCAGCCCGTGCCGCGAGCCGCGAGATGTACCCGACCAGCGCGCCCGCCAGCAGCAGCAGGATCGGCCCGTTCAGTGAGGTTCCGGGATAGCTGCCGCCCGCCCGCGGGTGCCGGAGTGCGACGTCGCAGCCGCCGAGAACCAGGGCGGCAATGGCGCCGCCGCGCAGCCCGCCTTCCACCGCCCAGGCCAGTACGGGCCCGGCCATCCAGGTCGCGGTCACCGGCATGACGCCCTGCTCGGTGCTGTGCGGGTACTGGAGTACGGCCGTGGAGAGCAGCGCGGCGGCGGTCACCGCGAGGTCGGCGGCCAGCAGGGCGCGCGTCCGGCGCTCCGGCGCCGCGTAGGCGTAGGTGGTCAGGACGGTCCAGCCGGTCATGCCGGCCAGCACGCCCCAGGCCGCGAGCGGACGCGCGTAGTCCTCGCGCAGGGCGATCAGCAGAGCTGCCGCGTACGCCAGGGAGGCGAACCGGAATACCGCGATCGCCCGCCACAATGGCGCCTGCAAGCCCACGGGCTCATCGTCCCACGCCAGGACCGCGGCGCAGGGTACGGCGGCCGGGCTGACGATCCCTTAGCCGGGGCGGCCCGGGCTTACCGCCAGCAGGTAGTAGAAGCTGATCGTCTCCTGATACCGGCCGCCGGGATCGCAGCCCAGCAACGCGGACCTCAGGTCGGCCTCGAACCGCCCGGCGACCCCGGCCCGGGCCAGCCGGGCGACCCGGCGGCCGCCCGCGGGGCAGCTCGCGCTGGCCGGCCAGCACGCCAGGGTCAGGGCGCCGAGGCGAAGGCAAACGGCGTGGCCGGAGCCAGCGCATCGGTGACATCGCCGGCCAGGTCACCGGCGGACAGGTCAAGGCGCTGGCAGCGGTCGAAATGGATCCGGTTGAGGTGCACCCAGATGATGTCGGGACTGTAGCAGGACTCGAACGCGTAGATCCCGTTCGTCAGGTCCGCCAGCGTCCGCCAGATCGTGGCCGAGATATTGGGCCGGGCCTGGTCGGCGATACCGAACGGCTGGGCCGCGTTGCGCATCACGCTGAGCAGCGCAGCGTACGCGTTCCGGCTTGAGTCGGGCTTGGGCAGGTGCCGCAGGTAGTAGCTGGCCCGGACGAACCTGTCATCGGCTTCGGTGGTTCCCGGCAGCGGCTCAGTGCCGCCGAACCCCCGGTAACGTCCCAGGTGGGCCAGTTGCTCGTCAAAGGGCGGTGAGTTGGTCATCACCGCGTAGCCCCGCCCGTGGTGCACCCGCGGCACGCCGCCGAACGTACTCGATGATGGCCGAGTCCCCGGTCGCGTCGTCCAGCGCGAGATGGACGGCGGCCGCCTGGCCGGAGTGAGTCTCCTGCTGCGGCCGGACCTGGAACCGGTGCCTGGCCTGAACGCCGTGCAGTCGGCCACCGTGCTGAACTGGTCAAGGAAGAGCTGCGTCCAGAGCGTGAGCGACAGCCCGGGCAGCGAGGTGTCGCGCGGCCCGTAGTCGGACTCGGCCAGCCAGAGCATCTGGGCCGCGAGCCCCCGCTCGTTGATGCCGTCCGCGCTGGCATAGTCATGCACGCTCGCGATGACGCTGCCGTACCTGGCCGTCCACCGGAGCGGATTCGGATCCCGGTCCATCCCGGCCCGCTTCGCGCCGCGCGGCAGCACCCACAAATTGGTGCCCATGTCCTCGAGCCAGTCCATGTTCCTGCCCACGATCACGCCGTGGCCGTTGTCGTTCCACATCACCCGCGTGCACACAGCCCCGTCGAGTGCTTGCGAACCTCAGCCCGCCCTGCCCGTCCAGGCCAGCGCGGGCGCGACCCGGAGCGCAATGGCGCCAGCCAGGTCGCCATCAGCTCCGCTGCCCGCTGGCGATGTCGGCGCAGGCGCTCCGCTTAGAGGGCTCATCGCGGCCTGGCTGCTCGGGGCCTCGGCGCCGAACGCCGCGAACGCCGGGCTGGTCGCGGCCGTCGCTGAGCTTGTGCTCTACGGCTGGGCGGCCGGCTGCGCGGCCGGACTGAAGGGAAAGCAGCAGGTCGCGCTCGCGTCGGCGGCTGCCGTGCTCGGGCTGGTGATGATCACCCTCAAGGACGTCGTGCTCGTCCGGCTGCATTGACCCCGGAGCGGTCATACTCCGATAGTGCGAATGACCATCTGGGTCCGGCCGGGCGGCGGGCGCACCGCCGTCGGCGGCGAGCATGACGGCGC
>WNGE01009405.1_pt1 | contig 10292 bp, 11 predicted proteins | sample 5400651 | NCBI WGS metagenome assembly WNGE01 (sample SAMN13153370, study PRJNA577476) | soil metagenome | isolation source: 60 cm soil or saprolite under grassland replicate 2 | place: USA:California | collected 2016-06-15
TGATCAGCGGCACCGGCTGGTAGTTGACTACGGCTACGAATTACCCTTCGGTCGCGGCAAACGTTGGCTGGGCGCATCGGCGGTTGCTAACCGGGTATTTGGCAACTGGTCTTTGAGTGGTATGGTTCGCTACGGGTCTGGGTATCCCCTCACGCCGCACGTGCTCGGCGATTTTGCCGACGTCGACAGCGGCGGCTATGGCGCGTTGCGCCCCGATATTACTGGCCAGCCGATACAATTGCCTCAGTCCACGGTGGAACGGTTCTTTAATACCAATGCATTTATGCTGCCACCGTCTGGGTCTTATGGCAACGCCAGGCGTAACAGCATCATTGGGCCTGCAAGTTTTATGATGGATGCGATATTAGCGAAATCATTTCAGCTAAGCGAAAGTCATAGGCTGCAGTTTCGAGCGCAGGCGTCCAACCTGCTGAACACGCCGGAGTTTACGCGAGTCGACACCAACCTGCACTCGCTGTCTTACGGTCAGATCACCGGCGTCGGTAACATGCGCGTGATCCAACTCGCACTGCGATACTGGTTTTAGTGATGTGGCAACGCCTGCGATCCGTTCGTTTCGTCGTCTGGGCAGCGGTTTTGCTGATCTCGCCAAGCATATCCGCCCAGCAAGAGCCGACGTATACCATCCGGGTAAACTCTGATCTGGTACAGATCAGCGTCGTCCCACGGGAGCGCAACGGCCGGTTTGTCCGCGACTTGACCAGAGATGACTTCGCCGTGATCGAAGATGGTCACCCGCAGCAGCTCTCAGCCGTCGATCTGGAAACCGTGGCGGTCCCACACACCACGTGGGCGCCGCTGCTGCCGCTGCAGCTCCCCATTTTGACCTCCAAGGCTCCAGTCCCGGTTAGTGCGCTCAGAGGCTTGCGATTGGTCCTATTGTTCCTCGATTTCACATCGCTAGATCCTGACGGCGCGGCTCGCTCATTGCGCGCCGCCGAGTCCTATGTCGGGACGATCGGTTCCGCCGACCGAGTTGCCGTTGCCAGCTTGGCAGCGGAGCTGCAAGTGCAGCAGGACTTCACGGGCGATCAAAGAGCGCTTCAACAAGCCCTGAAGCGGCTCCATGGCTTGAGCCGCACGGCCCTGGAAGGGAACGGAAACAACTCGGACGACCTGGACTATCAGGTGTTCAACGATTACCAGCGATTGCGCTCATTACGTGTGCTCACAAGTGCGCTGGCCCAAGTTCCGCAAAAAAAATCGGTAGTGATCTTCGCCGGCAACCCCGGTTCAGATCCTGACCTCGTGGGTATCAGAGCTACAGTCGATGCTGCAGTGCGAACGAGTGTGAGCTTTTACGGGGTTGATGCCAACGGTCTTGCCGCTGCACCTCCGTTGGGCGACGCGACGCGCGCGAGCAGCTATGGCACGTCGGTGTTGTCGGGGACAGCGGTCGCCCAGGGTGGCGGGGCCATCCACGACCAGGACTTGTTGTACGCTCTTGCTCGCGGAACCGGCGGCCGCGCTTTCTTCGACTCGAACGATTTCGAGCGTCCCTTCCGAACCCTGGAAGATGATACACGCGAGTACTACATGCTTAGCTACCGCAGTTCGAACTCACGACGTGATGGGCGCTATCGCCGCATTTCCGTGCGGGTACGCCGCCGCGGGCTCGAACTGAAGCATCCGGGCGGCTACTACGGTCCGCGCGATCGAACGCGCGTGAGCGCCCGCGATGCCGAACGCGTGTTAACAGAGGAACTCGCCGCCGATCTGCCGGCCACCAGCCTGCCCGTGTTTGGGTTCGTGAACCATCTGCGTATGGGCGAGAATTTGTTTTACGTGCCCATCACGGTTGTCCTCCCCGCTGAAGCCCTTTTGAACAATGGCATTGCAGCCTCCGCCGCTATTGGCCTGACTGTGGTGGACGGTCGCGGGCGCCTAGTCCGTAAGCTACGTGATCTTATTCCCGTCAGCGTCGTGACGCAGCATCCAACTAGGGCAGTGCAATATGAAACCGCGACAGAACTTCCCGCGGGCGAGTACAACCTGCGCTTAGTAGTAGTGCAGAACAGCACCGGACAGGTGGGTTCGTTCAGCACACCCGTTCGGCTTCCGCGGCGAGATCAGTCTGGCATATCCGTCAGTTCGTTGTTTAGCGGCACGCTGGCGGCTGCAAGTTCCATTTCCCCCAAGTTGCCGCTCGTTGTGAACGGATCGCGACTCGTCTTGAATCCGCTGGCGGAGTATGGGGACGAGCGCCCGTTCGCGATGCAGTATCAGGTCGAGTGTGGCGCGGCAACGCATGGCGGCGAAGCTTGCGATGCCAGACAGATCCGGTCGTCGCTGCAATGCTTTTCGTCAGACCAGAGAGTTTTCAAAGCAGAACCACCTGCTATCGCGGTGACTGGTGATACAGCCATATTTCGCATCGAGTTCCCCGCAGGCAGCTTACATCCCGGCACATACAAATGCCGTGTTACCGCGGTCAACCCCCAATGCGGCGCGTTTGCCTTAGGTGCGACCCAACTCAGGATTCGTGACGAACACGAGCCCAACCTCTCGAGTTGGCGGTTCTGAGCCATAATGGCGAGCCTATGCTCGCGTCGGTGTTACCTGCTCCCTCTTTCCGCAAGCTGAGTATGATTTCAGCGAAAGGAAGGGGAAGAGCGTATGTCGAGGAACAGGCACACGGAAGCACAGACGATCGGAGTGTTGAAGCAACTGGAGGCAGGGCGGAAGGCGGAGGATGTGGCGCGGGAAGTGGGGGTGTCGAAGCATACGATCTACGCTTGGAAGGCATGGATGTGAGCCAGGCGCAGGAAGCGAAACAGTTGCGGGATGAGAACACGCGGCTGCGGAAGCTGGTGGCGGATCTGAGCCTAGACAAGGAAGCGCTGCAGTTTGGTGATCCGAAAAAACGGGTGGAGCTCGTAGCCCTGGACGGCGGCGAACCAGGCGCGGTCGCGGTTAGAGAAAACCGTGGATCTCACTGCGGGTACGTTAACGTCCAATTTATAGTCGCGCTCCCGCTAGATGGATTCTTGTTCGGCGAAATAAGATCAATCTGCCCGCCGCTGTAATTAGCGCTATTCTTACCCGGCTGCAGCAGGATAAATCCAGGATCGGGATAACAGTCAACGGTCGTAGTCGGCATCCCGCAGAAGTATAAAACGACATTACTTACGCCCGCCGATTTAGTCACAGTGCCGACTTGCAACCAGAAATCCTGGTAGTTGGTATTCGTTAACGTGCCATAAGTTACCGTGCCGTGAAGATGAGTAGCGGCTGCGGTTGCGACTCCCGTAGTCACCGGCTGCCATATAGTATGAGGGCAACTCGTTGTTGACGGCCAGCAAAGATTCGCAGTTCCGGTTTGCGTAACCAGATTGTTCTGCACACTTAAATCCAAATCCTGTGGCACAGTATTGCCAAATACGTCTACGGCAGACACAGATAAAGTAAGTGGGCCATTGAACACACTTGTAGATGACCACGACTCACTCCAAGTACTACCGCTTCTTCCAGTTAGCACCTGCAGAAAGCGGCTGCCATCCTTGACGAAATCTATGTGATGCACGCTAGTGCTAGGGGCTGCTTGAAATGTAATTAAGCCGGCTACGCTCGTACCCTCTACAGGAGAAATCCAGTTCAGGCTGGGTGCAACATTAGCTGAATTAACGGCAGCTGCTACGGCCTTGGAAGCGTCAACAATACCAAAAGCCAGGGCAGGCGTCCAGCTTGTTCCATCGCCAGCGGAAGCCTCAAGAATGCCCCTAAGCTGCAAGGCGGTGAGATTAGGATTCTTCGAGAGGACGAGTCCAGCTATGCCTGATACCATTGGGGTAGCCATCGACGTCCCGCTCAAAGCGTCGTAATTCTCGTAATAGCCATAGCTATTCAGGGTTACTGGATAGGTGGGCATGGTTGAGAGGATAGCTACTCCGGGAGCCGCAACGTCGGCCTTCACACCGTAGTTTGAAAAACTGGCCCTAGCTCCATTTTGATCTGTCGCGATGACTGAGAGGCAGTCGTGCCAGTAGGCAGGCTCAAGTGCAAATGACGCGCCGTTGTTGCCCATAGCACACACGGGCAGGGCATTATGAGCTAAAGCATAATCAAGCGCGGCGTGTAGGGTTTCAGTACGATTAGCACCGCCCAAGGACAAATTGATTACGCGGGCGCCCTGGGAGGCTGCGTATGCGATGCCGGACGCCACATCAGACATATAACCGCTGCCCTGGTCGTTCAGTACCTTGACTGATAAAATGCCGCAGTTCGGGCACATTCCGGCAATCCCGATGTGGTTATTGGTGGCCGCGGCGGCAATGCCGGCAACATGTGTTCCGTGCCCGAAACCATCCTTGGTCTTGCCTTTGCCTACATAGCTGTACTCGCCCACAATTTTCGGGGCCAAGTCCGGGTGGGTATCGTCGACGCCGGTATCGACAATGGCGATAACAATATTCCGATCCCCCAGGGTGCTGTTCCAAGCCGTAGGCGCTGAGACTGCGGGAGGTCCCCACTGGTCGACACTCCCGGAATGCGAACTGCTAAGCGCCGAGCTGTAGTAGGGATCGTTCGGCTGAAGGATTGCTTGTGCAACCGAATCAAACTCGGCGAATTCGACGTCCGGGCGATTGCGCAGGTGCGCGACAAGCCGAAGTGTCCTTTCGGGCGGGGCTTGGAGATGCATGACGCCAATCTCCCTTATCGTTCCAACCAGCTTAGCGCCGAAGGCGGTGTTGAGCTGATTCAACACATCTTGGCCCGCAGTTGCCTTGAAGCGGACTAGGACGTGACCGGGGCGGATGTTGGTCGGTGAACCGGCAATCGTTATCGATTGTGTGCTTAATGGAGAAGTGGTTTGCGCCGAAGCCGCGCCAAGAGCAACGATCAGAACAGCGGCAAGGAAAACGGACTTCCGCCCGAATTTTTCGTTAGTCATAGCTTCCTCGAACACTGCTGGTTCCGTGGTCCTCGAATTGAGTTTTGATTCCGCGGTTCGCGTTCGCTCCGTGGCTCCAGAGCCTAGCAGCAGTTTTTCTCTGTTTTGAGTGGCGTAACCGCCACGCTATGCCCGTAGTCACATAGTGGCAAGATGACCATAGGACAGTGTCCCTGTGACAGTCTCGGAAGTACATCTGAGAAGGTTCGTCATGCGAGCGAGGTGTTTTCCACGAGCAACCGCGTATAGCAATCGTGTGGTCCTCCCTGCAGTGCTGCCTCTCCTTCCCTCCGACTGTGAGGACCCTCTTTCTAAGCGACAGGCCACGGGTCGTGTCTTAGTCTTTGGGCTGCGTACATCCGGGGCTATCCGTGAAGTCGAAATAATCAAGGGGTTTCTCCTCCCGCCCAGTGAGTCCGGTTGACAGAGTTGCCGGTCGATCCATTTAGAGTTAAAAGCCGCACCATGCCGGCACGGTGGTGCAGTTCGTTGAGCAAGGCTTGCGCGGCGTTCTCGTAAGTCCGACTTGGTTCCGCAGGCGATGGATCAGCCCATACCGCCTCGTAAATGACCTGAGCGGCTTCCCGCAAGTCCATGAGCAGCGCGGCCTCCGCATGGGCCAGCGCCGCTTCCGTATGAGCCAACTTCTCACGTAGTTGGTCATAACTCAGGCATACCAATACGGATTCATCTTGAGTGTTGTGATTCTCGGCCAAGATGTCGGGCGACCTTATGCCCGTATTGACTTCATCTGTGTTGGTGCACAGCAGTAACTTGGATTCCACGAGGAAACTGCTTGCCCCCTCCTTACGCCGTCCCGCCAGCGGCATCTTTTCCCTGCACGCACGAGGCGAATCAAGATTGATAAAAGAACGAAGAGCAGGTTGGAGCACACCTCCCTGTGGCTTGTTCACGGTCTGGGTCGATTCCGCCTCGGTCCCCGTGGCAGGGACACGCTCGGCACACTTGCAGATTGGGCAGGAGGGAAGATCGGAAGCGTAGTACGCCTTGCAATTCACACATGGGAGGCCGTACCGCACCGGCCGCTGTTGCTTCGATGCATGCGCATTAGCTTTTGTCTTTGAGCCAATCGTTTGAATCTCATCGTCATCGCTCTGGCTGAAAACGTGCGGTGAGTAATCCCCCGCGACGAGGAGCCTGCCCCCCCCGTTACGGTCCGTCGTGCTGTTCTGCAGCAAGCAGGTATGTTCCATGGATCCTTCGTCAGGCTGGTAGGGGGTTTCGGGAGTGGCGACTTTAGATCTCGCTAGATGGCGAGACATTCCAAGGGCTACAAACTTTGCTTACGTTATCAAAGTGGAAGTAGACCACAAGAGAAAAAGTGCTCTCGCCGGTGGAAACTCTGTGAATTCTTGCAACAATGTTGTGAATAACAGAAAAAATTGTGCTCTCCGGATCGAGCTGTCGTGATTGGGAAATGGGGGAAGCGCGGATTTTGACCCACATTTCACGTAAGGCCGCGTTCCAGGAGTCACGGATTTTGCGCCGGGTTTTGAAGGGAAAGGCGCGGGAAAGTGCGTTTTTGTTGTTTTGGCTTAACAAGGTGGTTCGAGAAAAACAACAATTAACTGCGAGCAGACCGCAAATCTCTACGCAGCGCAGACGGCCACATTTCGCTGCGCACAGTCACCACGAATGAATTTCCGAACAGGCTAAGCCCCAAATCCGTCCCGCTGAGAATCATGCGTAACGGTGAAGTTGTGAAGCTGACGGAGCCTAGCAAGAGGAAGCCACTCGGATTTGTGAAAGACGAAATGACAAGTGAGAGCACTGATTCACTTTAGCTGGCAGCCGTTGCGGACTAGGCGTTCTTTCGCTCTTGATGTTGTTCGCGATCCGCTGAGGGGCTTTCGAGTGCTGCGCCTGATGAAAGAGAAAGCAGGACGGGCAGAAGATCGAGCGACACGTATCACAGTTTTCCGCGTGAGGTTCACACAACTCACTACCACAATCAGAGCATTGCGTGCTGGCCGTTCTTGAGCAGGAATAGCCAACTACATCTGCTGAATTTCTTATTTCCACAATTTCGCAATGTTCTCGCATGGGGAGACTAGAACCTGTCTTATAGACTACCCGCCCCCTAAAGTGGTCAAAATTGCACAGATTAGTGTGCATCAAGGAAGTACCATACCGTCGTCCAAAATGTTGTTCGCGTTGAGGGCAATACCTGATCGTGTTTCTCAGCTCCTCTGAGAGAAAATAATAGGAGAAGTAGATGCTCGTCTTGCATTTCATTTTCCCGGAAAGCAGACCGGGGGTGGTTACGATGCGGAGAGACGAGTTGATGAAACCAGATTTCCTGAGCGAATTCGTACTGCTTGTCAGCGGCGCTGTGCTGTTCTTCGTTCTGATCCTGAGCGGGATCGCTGCACTGATCGGGAAATAGCGAATTCCCTTGTTTAGGCGCTCTTTCGTTCTCGGTCCTGACCATGATCCGCCGAGGCTGGCTTCGAGTGCTCCGTTTGGTGCAGGGACAAACACGGCTGACAAAACACAGCGCGACACATATCGCACGTTTCCGCGTGGTACTCGCACAACTCAGCCCCGCAGCTAGAGCACTGGTTAGTGGCGGTTCCTGGGCAGGCAAGACCGACTGCATCTGCCAAATTCCTTACTTCTACGATTTCGCAGTGAACTGACATTGCGACAGTTTAGCCTTCGACACCAGCGCACGCCAACTCGCACGAGTGCCAGCCGGGAACAGGTTCGCGGTGCCGGTCGCGCTCGAATAATTCCTCACGTCCCTGTGTCTGCGAGTATTCCCGATTGAGATGCTGCTATCGCGGTCCGTGACGTAAGGCCCGAACTTCTGCTTCGCAACGACACCCTCCAAGTCCAATTCGCGGACTCGCTGAAATAACGCTGTGCCGGAACGCTCCACATGCTCCGCATATCGCAATGCAAACGGGGGGAGAGGTCTTTGCCAGCAGCCGCCGAAGCTCCTGTTTGCGGTCCAGCAATCGCTCAGTTCGCAACAGCTTTAATGCCCCTTGCACCACGCGATCGCGGATGCAGGGGATTTGGAGCGTGCGGAATTTGCCGTTTCCTTTTGGGATATCTACCCGGCGGTTCGGCTTGGGTTTGTACCTGCCTGTTATCAGTTCTTCCCGCACGCTTGCGAGAAACTCGGGCAGCCCTGTTCGCTCGATGTCCTCAAACGTTTGGCCATCAATACCCGGGGCTCCGCCGTTTCTCTTGGCGTGCGGTAAGCTTCCTCAAGGGTCTCCGGCTTGGTGATATGCACGAAGATTCCCCAGAAGCGATGCGTCTTGTCAGACTTCGCCTTTCGATAGATCCGCCGCCGCAGTTCTTGCAGACTGATGGGTGCCTTTGTCATCTCACCCTGCCTCCCCTTGGCGCGCGGAGTACTCACAGCAGAATTGCGTTGTCGCAAGGGAAACGGGCCGCATATGACGCAGCGTTACAGCCCAGACAACACGAACGATTAGGTTAAGGACTTTTTCGTTCAGCCCCATCGCAACAGGCCGCACAGATCATGGTGCGGCTTTTCTCTTCCTGCTGGTTTCTGAATCGCGCGTCATTTCTCTTCTGTGTTCATCGGATCACGAGACTTCATTGCTTTATCTAAAAGCGCCTCAGCCAGTCGAGGCACAGTGTCGTGAAACAACTCCATTTCGATGATGGGTTTTCCTTCGGCGGTTCTTACGCTGAAAGCGGCATCCGCCTTTCTCAGCCTTGTTGGACATAACGTCCTCTCACGTGCCGTTTCGCAGGATGCTTAAGTGGTGCAGCCCCTCGGGATAGGGCGTGACGTTGATCGGAGTCGCCTTCCTCCACTGCCATGCGCAACACCTACTTCATCGCCGATTCTGCCTCTTCAACCCGCGCCACCCGCTTTTCTGCATCCGGCTCCTTCAATGCCTGTCGATAGAGGTTTATACAATCCATGTTCTTAAGTCATTGGCTGATACGCAACTGCGTTCCTTGCGCAAGCTCGAAACCCTTTTCCAGCAACTCATGTTGCGGCACATCGAGCGGCGGAAACTTCAATGGCTGATTCGCGCCTAGCTGCGGCAGCAGCTTTAGCGAGTCATCCAAAACTTTTTCGGCAATGCCGAAGCCTAACAGGACGGCTCGCGCTGCTGCTTCCGAAGGATACGTTTGCACAGAAGTCGTATTGTGCTGCGGTCTGGCAACACAGACCTGAACGCCATTGCTATCCATCCTGTTCACGCTAATAACAACAAGCATGCTGGCATTCTAATCCTGATGTTGCGAGGGGCAGATCACAAGACTGGTTCCACGACTACCGCGTCGTCCTATAGATGTCCCAAAGAAAGTACGTAAAGCCGAGCAGCACTAACACCGCACAGACCAGCGATCCGATCCGAGTTCTACAACTAAGGCTGTATGTGCGCTACACCTTTCGAGGAATTGATCACTGATTCGTTGCGGTATAACTTGCACCTGCGCATTTGCGTTTGCCGAAGAAGTTCGCCGACCTCCGGCCAAACAGGACGTAAGCCCTGCACACCCCCCGCTCTGGCCGGCGTACCTCGTAGGTAGCCCGTCTCGCGTTCCAAAAAGTTGTAGGCACAATGAACGGAACCGCGCCATGAAAAATCCAGCTCTGGCCCCACCTATCATTCGTTTCGGAGTCTTCGAGTTCAACACTCAAACCCGCGAGCTACGGAAACACGGTCTCAAGATCAAACTGGAGCCGCAAGCTTTCAAGGTTTTGTCGCTGCTGCTGGAACGTCCCGGACAGATACGCACGCGGGAAGAACTGAAGGAGCGATTGTGGCCGGCTAATGTATTCGTCGATTTCGAGCGCGGTCTGTACAAGGCCATCCACGAGGTTCGTCGGGCCTTGGGAGACTCTGCCACCAATCCCCGCTTCCTCGAAACCATAGAGGGCCAGGGCTACCGCTTTATCCCGATTCCACAAGAACTGAGCAGACCTGCTGTCCGGCCAAGAAGCGGACACAAAATAGACTCGTTAGCAGTGTTGCCCTTCGCCAACGGATCCGCGGAGTCAGAGATGGACTTCCTTGCTAAGAGGATCAGCGAGAGAATCATCGATGTTCTCTCCCGGACGCGCGGAATCGGGGTTTTGGCTTACTGCAGAGTTCAGCACTTCAGGCAGAAAGACTTGGATCCGTGGGAGGTTGGACAAAACTTGCGTGTCCGCGCTGTTGCCACAGGAGAAATGATTCGACGCAATGATGAGATCCTTCTGCGCGTGGAATTGATCGAAGTGCGCAGTGGAATTCAGCTCTGGGGTGAGCAGTTCAAAGAATCATATTCCGATGTCCTCGACTGTCCCGAGAAAGTTGCTGATAAGGTCTCTAATGAACTCCGGAATGAACTCCGGCAGATCGTGGCTCCTGACAAGAGC
>WNGE01009406.1_pt1 | contig 10291 bp, 10 predicted proteins | sample 5400651 | NCBI WGS metagenome assembly WNGE01 (sample SAMN13153370, study PRJNA577476) | soil metagenome | isolation source: 60 cm soil or saprolite under grassland replicate 2 | place: USA:California | collected 2016-06-15
GATGAGCACAAGATTTTCGATCAGCATGTGATCTGTTTGTGCAGCGACGGCGACATGCAGGAAGGCGTCGCTTCCGAGGCATGCGCGCTGGCCGGCCATTGGGGCCTCGATAATTTGATTTTCATCTACGATTCAAATGCCGTCACGCTCGACGCCCCAGCGAAGGAAACGCAGAGCGAAGATACTGGCAAACGTATGGAGGGATACGGCTTCGATGTGCAGGAGATCGACGGTCACGACATGCAACAGTTCCTGGATGCGTTCAATGTGGCAAAGAGGCGCGACAACGGGAAACCGCAATTCATCATCGCGCACACGCTCATCGGCAAAGGAGTCCCGGAAGTAGAAGGCACATTCAAAGCGCATGGAGAGGCTGGTGCGAAGTACGTTGATGCGGCACGCAAGGCGCTCGGGCTGCCCGCTGAACATTATTTCGTCTCGCCAGAGGTGTACGATTATTTTGCCGAACATAAAAAGAAGCTGCTCGCCGACTACGAGAAGTGGGAAGAAACCTACAACTCGTGGCGCACGAAAAATCCTGACAAGGCGGAGATGCTCGCTCACGGTCTGGATCGAAAAGTTCCCTCGGATCTCTTGTCGAAGATTCCTGAGTTTCCCAAGGATGCGAAGCTGGCAACGCGAAAAGCCGGCGGCGAGGTATTGCAGCCGATTGCGCAAGCAATGCCATTACTGATGAGCGGCAGCGCCGATCTGTACGGATCGACAATGAACTACATCGAGGGCGGCGGTGATTTTAATCGCGATAACCCTGCCGGACGCAATATCCGGTTCGGTATTCGCGAACACGGGATGTGCGCGATCCTTAACGGTATCTCCTATCACGGGCTGTTCCGCGCGTCAGGCGCGACGTTCACGGTGTTTACCGATTATTGTCGTGCTTCCATTCGGCTGGCCGCGCTGGCGAAGCTCCCCAATACCTATATTTTCACGCACGATTCAATCGGCGTTGGTGAAGATGGTCCGACTCATCAACCGGTGGAAACAGTGAGCTCAGTGCGGTTGATACCCAATATTGACGTGATTCGACCGGCCGATCCGGAAGAGACCGCAGGCGCATTTGTAGGAGCCATGCAGCGCACGGATGGGCCTACCTTTCTTGCGCTCACGCGCCAAGCCGTGCCGATGTTAAACGATGTCGACGTAAATCTGCGTCGCGAAGGAGTCCTCCGTGGCGGTTACATTGCGAAGAAGGAAAAAGGGAAACTCGACCTGATTATCATGTCGTGCGGGAGCGAATTGCAGCACGCGCTCGCGGCGGCGGGACAGCTGGGCGATGGCATACGAGTGGTTTCGTTGCCGTGCTTCGAACGTTTTAATCGCCAGCCGCAAAAATACCGTGAAGAAGTTCTGCCTAACGAATGCCGGAAACGCGTCGCGATCGAAGCCGGGGTCACTGAGATTTGGTATCAATACGTCGGGCTCGACGGGAAAGTCATCGGTCTGCATCAATTCGGCTTGAGCGCGCCCGGCCCGGAAGTAATGAAAGAGCGCGGGATAGACGCGCAGCATGTGATTGATGCAGCGAAAAGTCTGCTCAATCGTTAATTCGTTGAAGCATTGGATCGTTAACGCGGATTGGCCTTATCACCGCTTCAACGGTTTATCGGTGTAACGATTTCTAAAACCCCTGTTCCGGCTCGCTCCCATTGCGGGCTCGGGTTTCAAAGCGGGTAAATTCTTTCAGGAACGTGAGCGGAATCTCACCGACCGGCCCGTTGCGTTGCTTGGCGATGATCAACTCCGCCTCGCCGGCTTTTTCCGCGCGTGCTTCTTCGTCTTCCTCGTAAATCTCCGGCCTTACAAGTAATCCGACCAGATCGGCATCCTGTTCGATGGAGCCGGATTCGCGCAGATCGCTCAGGCGCGGTTTACCGCCCGTGCGTTGTTCCGGTTGTCGATTCAATTGCGCCACCACCACGATCGGAATCTTCAATTCCTTGGCCAAACCTTTTAGTCCTGCGGAAATTTCGGAGATTTCCAACTGCCGATTGTCCTGAGCGCGGCGCGAGGTCGATCTCAGCAGTTGCAAATAATCGACAATGATGAGCCGCACGTCCTGTTGCGCTTTGAGCCGGCGCGCCTTCGCACGCAATTCGAGAATGCTCAGGCTCGCGCTGTCGTCGATGAAAATTTTTGCTTCCGCCAGTTTTGAAGCGGCCGCGGTCAAGCTCGGGAAATCGCGTTCGCCAAGAAAGCCATCACGGACTTTCTGCAGGTTCACACGCGCTCGCGAACAAAGCAGCCGTTGCACCAGCTGTTGGCTGCTCATCTCCAGGCTAAAGACCCCGACTGGCAGTTTCTCATTGATTGCGACGTGCTCGGCGATGTTCATGGCGAGCGCTGTCTTGCCCATGCTCGGGCGGGCCGCGATCACGATCATTTCCGAAGGATGCAAACCGCTGGTCATCCGATCGAATTCGATGAAGCCGCTGGAGATACCCGTGATACCACCTTTGCGCTCGTAGAGCTTCTCAATCGCCTCGATCGCTTCCATCACCTGGTCTTTCATGGAAAGCATCTGGCCTTTGAAGCGGTCTTCGCCCACGGCGAAAATGCGCTGTTCTACTTCGTCGAGAAGATTGTTTACCTCGTCCTGCTCCTCGTAGGCGCGCCGGACGCTCTCGGTCGCAGCGGAAATGATTTGGCGCAGGATGTATTTGTCGCGAACGATCTCCAGGTAGTACTCAAGATTCGCCGCCGTCGGAACGAACGTAAATAAACTTGTGACGAATGCAGCGCCCCCCACACTGTCGAGGAGGTTCCGATCGCGTAAGACTTGTGTAAACGTGATCAGGTCGATCGCCTGCCCGGCATTCCAAAGGTCGACGAGCACGCTGTAGATCGTCTGATGAGCAGGGACGTAAAAGTATTCCTCATTAATTTTCTCGACGCATTCGGCAATGGCCTGCCGCGGCGAGAGCAGCATTGACCCCAGGACGCCCTGTTCTGCCTCGATGCTATGCGGCGGGGTACGGTGAATATCCTGCGCAGAACCTGTGGGCGAAATGGGAACAACTTTTTCGCCACTTCGCGCCGCCGAACCTCGGCCAGCGCCATTTCCCGCTTTACGAGGCTTCTCTCCTGTCCATGCGGACGATTGAGGCGCCATTTATTCGGTTTCTTTTTTCTCTTCTTTTTTCCTGCGGAAAAACCCGGGTTTCTTTCTCTTTTCAGCTTCGCCGGTCGCAGCGCTCTCGGTCTCAGCCCCGCGGTCGCGCGGTTCCTCTGCGGATTTCACCTGAAAAACAAGCTGCGCAGTCACATCGTGATGCAACTTGATCGTGACCTCGTGTTCGCCGGTATCTTTGATCGGACGTTCAAGAACAATCTTATGCCGGTCAATCTCCGCACCGAGTTCGTTTTTGATGCGGTTCATAATATCCTGCGCGGTAACCGATCCAAAGGCCTTGCCGGTCTCGCCGGTCTCCAGCGTAAAGACGAACCGTGCCTTACCAATTCGGCGCCCCAATTCTTCCGCCTCGTTCAGTTCGCGGGCTTCGCGCTCAGCGCGCTTCTGCTTCAGCGCGTCGATTTGACGCAATGCGCCCGGAGTGACTTCATGTGCTTTTCCGCGCGGCAGGAGATAATTGCGCGCATAACCACGGCGCACTTTGACGACGTCCGCTTCAGCACCTAAACCGGGAATGTTTTCCGTCAAGATAAGTTTGGTCAAAGGCATATCGATTTCTAAAACGCGCTTGGAATTTTTCAACCTGAAGCGCGTCCGGGGGTGTCGAGTCTAAAATTCAAGCGGGCATTGTCAATGCGAGAACAAAAAATGTCACAAAAAAATTTCCAATAGCTCGGTCTGTCACTTTGAGCGGAGCGAAATGGCTGATCTTGCGGCGCTGCCCAATCAGACAATCAGAGATTCTTCTCCCGCGGCTGCGGGATCAGAATGACAGGAAGATTACGCCTCAGATCATCCCGAGCTTCATCCGGCCCGCTTCGCTGATCATGTTTTGATTCCAGGGCGGATCCCAGACGAGCTGGACATCTGCTTCATCCACGCCGTCGATCGACAAAATCTTGCTCTGAGCGTCGTGCGCAATGGCTGGTCCCATGCCGCAACCAGGCGCCGTGAGCGTCATTTTCACTTCCACGCGGGCGCCGCCATCATCCTTTTTGATTAAGCGGCAATCGTAAACCAGACCAAGATCGACAATGTTGACCGGAATTTCCGGGTCGTAACACTGCCGAAGCTGATTCCAGACATCTTCCTCTGAAACTTCGCCGTTTGTTGTCCGGACGGGCTTTTGAGTTTGTTGCGCCTGAGGTTTTTCAAGCCCCAGAGCATCAAGATCCTTCTCCGCGATTCGCGCCAGACCTTGGTACGTTGCGATCGTGTAGCTGCCACCCAGGCTCTGGGTGATCACTCCCTGACTCCCAGCCGGGATCGTTGTCTTTTGCCCGCTCGGAATCTGGATCGCTTCGCAATCGCGGCTCAATGTGAATTCAGTGTTCTCGTACATCGCTTTAAGGCCCTCCCTTACTATGCCACAAATGAAGAAAATGACGAAATCCGAATGCACATGGAACCGTTTACTTTTTCCATTTAGTCATTCCTTCGTCATTCGACATTCGTGTTTCGTCATTCTCAGTAAACATCGCGCTTGTAACGCTTGTCGCTTTTGAGCTTCTCAACGTACTCATTGGCTTGATCAACGGTTTTACCGCCCTGGTCCTGCACGATTTTTCGCAGGGTCGCATCGACATCCTTCGCCATTCGCTTCGCGTCGCCGCACACGAAGAAGTGGGCGCCCTCGCCGTCGAGCCATTTCCAAATTTCAGCCGCATTGTCGTTCATCTGATGTTGAACATAAATCTTGTCGGCTTGATCGCGTGACCATGCGCAATCGAGGCGTGTGAGAAGCCCTTCTTTCTTGAACGCCTCAAATTCCTCGCCGTAGGCAAAATCGCAGCTTTGATGCTGCGATCCGAAAAAGAGCCAGTTCTTTCCCTTTGCTCCGGTCGCCCTGCGCTCTTGTAAATACGCGCGAAACGGCGCCACTCCGGTTCCAGGACCCACCATGATGATTGGAACGTCCGGGCCTTCCGGTAAATGAAAATGCTTGGCTATGCTGGGGAAAACCGGGACGGCCACGTTATCCGCGCGTTCTGCAAGAAAAGATGAGCACACTCCTTTGCGAATGCGGCCGTGACTTTCATACGTTACCACGTCCACGATAAAATGGACTTGGTCCGGATACGCCTTTAAGCTCGAGGCCACAGAATAGAGGCGTGGCTGCAGTTTCGTCAGCAAACCGACAAATTCTTCCGGTGTGAAACGGGCTGAGGGATGCTCAACAAGGAAATCGATTACCTCCATACCCCAGAGGTAAGTCTGGAGGTCCTGTTTGCGGTCCGGGGCGAGAAGATAAGTCAGCGTTGGCGCGGCGCTGGCGCGCTGGGCAATCGCTTTCAAAAACTTTGGCGTCGGTTGCGTGATGCTGTAATCGCGCAGCAGCGCTTGGTGCAATGTCGTCGGCTCGCCCTTCGGTCTTGGAACCTGTTCATCTCCCTTGGCACCAAGTGCGTGAATAATTTCGTCCACGAGCTGTGGATCGTTTGTCGCATATACCGCAAGCGAATCGCCGACCTCAAAGTTCAATCCCCATCCGGTCAGGTCGAGTTCAAAATGGCGCGTATCCTTTGCTGACTCCAGCCCGCTCAGGCGGCGATTGACCAGAAGTTTGGCGGGAAACGGGTTTGCCCGCGAATATGGAGGAGCGGCAACAGAAGCTTCAGCATGCATAACCGTTTCTAGCGGCTATCTCTGGTCGCCGCAAATTTTCATCCGTCATTCCCTATCGCCAGCGTGGGACAAACATCCATTGCGCGCTGCGCAGCGGCGGTTTCCTCGGATGTTTCGGGCTGCTTAAGAAAATGGACGGCAGTCTCATCGTGGTTGTACGTCAAAAGATTCGGCGCTTCTTCGAGACAGAGACGGCACAGCGCGCAGCTTGTATCGACGTACCAGTGCCCCGGCGCGTTCTCGGGGTGCTTGCTCAGTTTGTCCGCCACAATCTGAAATAAACGCAGAGCGACGGACAAAGCATCTTCCGATTTGCTTCGCGGGCAATGACCGGGATTTTTTCAAACACAACAGGGCAGCGCTATCAATTGCGTCAGCTTAAAGGAAAGGAGGGAGTAGGTGACGAAGGTAGAGCGTGCCGGCCTATCGCGAAATAATGTAGTGGCGGCTGTCCCCAGTCGCCACTACGTCCTTCGGAAAACCCCTATCTATTTCAACCCAAGCGGTACTCATTGACAACACACTGGGAGTGTTGGCTGGAAGGCGAGACATGAAAACTCCTCCTTGAGAGCCTGTCCGGAGGCAAAGGTGCTTCGCGCTCCCTGCTGAGTGAATTTATAGATGGCGTTGGGGACGTTGCCTGCACTGCTCACGCCGCCCGCATCCACGACAAGCAGGTTGCCCGCGCTGTCAAAGGCTAGACTTTGCGCGCTGTTCGGCACGGAGCCAAAGGTCGTTCGACGATGGGGACGTGGAACTCCATTCAGATTATACCTATAGATGTTGCCGCCCAAATCCGCCATAAGGAGATTGCCCATGCTGTCCAAGGCGAGGTCTGCCGGGCGATCACCCGGATCCAACACGGTAAAGGTACCCCGCGATCCGTTAGGTTTGTATTCGTAGATTCTGCCCAGATAGATGTTGCCGGCGCTGTTATCCACCACAAACAAGTTGCCCGCGCTGTTAAAAGCCATACCTACAGGGTGATGCAACCCAGAGGCAAAGGTGGCTCGCGATCCGGTCGGCTTGTATTCATAGATGATGCCGTGGTCATAATCCGCCACAAACACATTGCCTGTACTGTCAACGGCCAGGTATGCAGGGTAACTCAATCCGGATGCAAAGGTGGTTCGCACCCCGTTTTGAGTAATTTTGTAGACGGCGGCATCGCCGAGCAATCCGCTGCGGTCGTAATCTACCACAAACAGATTGCCAGCATTGTCAAAGGCCAGATCCCAAGGCTCAGTTAGTCCGGACGCAAAGATACTTTGCACCCCGTCCCAGGTGAATTTAAAGATCTCGCCGCCGCGGGAATCCCTTCCCGACACCAGCAAGTTCTGTGCGGACGCGCTGGAGCAGATCAGAATGACTGCCTCCCAAACATGCTGCCCCGCTAAATAAATGACAAGCTATACCAAGGGTAGAGTTAAACTTTGTTTTCGTTAGTTTATTTTTCATAGTTCCTATTTTCATTGTTTTGGCCTTCCGTGATTTCCCACCGTGAGAACTCATTTCTAGCCTTTCACTGAGGTACTAGAGAAAATTCTGCGCGAGGTTACGCGGAGAGTTTCGAGGAGCTATTTTTGTCGCGGAAAGACGGCTGCCTGCTCAAGAGTCTTTTACAGAAGGCAGCGAAGATTGTGATCTGAGTAGGACAGGAAAGCCGCCGTGCAGCGAGGGCGGGCCGGCACTTTTGCTGTAGCAGAGATCGCTGATCTCGAGCCGCGGTCAGCGACCCCGCCGTGCGGCGGGCGAACTTGCTCTCTCAATCTGCGCGCTGACTTTCGGGACCTTGGCCGCTTCTTCTTTTAGCTGTGCCGTGAGAGGTTCCATTTGTCTGTGTTCCCGGGCGACTGTTGGCCTTTAACTCTGCAATACTCGCTTGGTTGTTGTAGCGAAGGTCGCTGACCTTGGCTTCGGTAACTGTGGTGGTGGCCGCGGGCTCAAGGAGTGCCACAGCGCAAAACAGTGCCACAGCAATCGTGGCGGGGCTGGCTTTTTGTGCGACTTTTGTTTTCATCACCTTCTTGTAGCTATTGGTTCTACCTGTGTCGGTTCGGTCGATGACCTCAAATGGGTGAGAGATTCGCGACTCACGTGTTACAAAGCTTGTACCTATCTTTATTTTTCACTATTCACCAACGCTGCTCTGACGGCGGCGTTGGCCACGGCGAACGTGATACGCCCGGTGCCGTTGGGCAGGGCATCGTTTCCGCTACTACATCAAATACGGGCATTTGACAGTGCGCCGTTGTTGGCAAAGCCATGACACGAAAGACATAGCGGGTCCCGCATTCCAGCGGGCAGTAATTCCCGTCTGAAAGCGTCAGCAGTGTCGAAGCAAATGGAGACAGGGCGTCGTAGGTCAACACACTGTCAGGCCAGGGACTTGTTGCCTTGCTCCACAAGACGACAAATCCACTGGGTGCTCCCGCTGCGCCTGCGATCACGTTAAGCGTGATCGACGTTGCGGATTTACTTGCAACCTCGACTGCCAGAGAGTCAAGCACGTTACCATATACGCCGGTCAGTCCCATTAGTAGTGCTGTTAGTGTTAGTTTTATCTTCATGTTTTTCTCTAGCTATTTTTGGTCTTCACTGAGGTACTAGAGAAAATTCTGCGCGAGGTTACGCGGAAAATGGCTTGGGCACGTTAAATCGTTAAATTGCTGAAGCGTTGAATGGGAGAAACCAAGGATGGCGCGGATATCACGGATTGGGGAAGGGCAGTCGCGACGGTAACCTGGTTTCGCCAGCCGAAACAATCTTCTCTTGGCTTAGCGAAGATTCTAAGCAGAAGGTAACTCCGAAGGCTTCGGCGAGCAGGCAACGGAAACAAAGATTCCGTTCTACTCCAAGTTTAGAACCTTCGTTACCTTTGTTTACTTCTGTTAATCGAAGCTATAAGGGATATATTTATCCAGTGTCGCGATCAAACGCACCTGCTCTTTTCTTGATAGGCGGAAGCTCGTGGAAGCTTCATCCATCTATTGCTCCAGCAACGCCGGAGTTAGGGAACTATAGGAATGGGGTCAGTCCTCGCTTTTGACACAAGGAAGATGACTCTATTGCCGTCGCGCGGCTCCGGCAGGCTCAAGCGGCAGCAGACTGAATCACTCTCGCTAAGATCGACATCGAATGCGTCTACGCTGAAAAGCACGGGACCAGCGGAATCAATTTGAGATGAACAGCCCCACGTCCAACCGGACACGCGAAAAGCGCGTCGCCGAAACCACCCGTGTTCACCACTCTCTAGCCCGGCAGCTACGGTACTGTGATTCTCAGAACCTCCCCCTGGCCCGCCGGGAAGCCAAATCCCATATGCGAGACATAAAGCGCGCCATCTGGACCCAAGGTCATGCCAGTGGGGAAAGTGAGCCCTGAGGCGATTTCCGTTTGACGGCCCGGTCGGTCCACTCGTACCACCTTGCCCGCGCCGGGTGTGGGAGGACCGGCGACTGTGCTCGTCTCCAACACATACATTCGAAGTCTGTTATCGAAAGCAACGCCGAGAACGGTGGTGAGCCCTTCGGCGAAAACGCTTATCTGACCACTTGGTGTGATCTTGTAGATCTTGGAAGAGCCGGGAACAACGGGGAATGTATTAAGGTTTCCTACATAGAAGTTGCCGCGATAGGCGATTGCCGTCGGCACGATGTGGCCTTGGCTGGCAGAAATGTCAATGACACGGGATATGTGACCGTCCGGCGTGATCCGATCCAGCTCGCCGTGGTTTGGTCCAAGGGCGTAGAGATCACCGCCGACCGCTATCATGCTGTACCATGTTTCATCGGGTTCAAAATCGTCAGGCTCGGGATTGGCGACAGGAAAAGCCATCACGAACGCGCTCAGGTTAGCAATCAGTTCCGTGGTGCCGTCTGCATTAACACGGAGCACGCCATTTGGCATCTCCGGCACCTGCGGCACACCATGTGAGCAGCCAGCGCCGCTGAGCAGGATATAAAGCGTGTCTCCGATAAAGGCCACATCGGCTGCGCCACTGATGAGGCTACCTACAGCCGCACTTGTCTGGCTGGAGGGAAGATTGTCCACCGCCGTCGTGCGGCCGCCGTTGGTATCGATCTTCGAGATGCGCGAGCCAGTGACGCTACCTGTGTACGGCCCAACAGGAGGAATGACCTGTTCGCAGCAGCCTTCAGTCGAGTCCGACCCGCCAATTCCCCCTTCGGCAACATAAAGATTGCCATCAGGCCCAAACTTCAGACCACGCGGATTGTTTAATCCGGTGGCAAAGATCGAGACGTTGGTCGGAGCAGGTTGCACAAAGGCATTGGTTCCGGTCTTCCTAGCTGATTGTCCAAACGCTGACCATAGCGCAAGTGTGCTAAACGTGGTTGTCAGTGCGATTATAGTTATTGCTTGGTTCTTCATCCTTTTCATCTTTGTTCCTTCATTGGCGTTTTGCAGAGGAAGCGACAGCCGCCACGCGGTGGAACGTGGCGGCTTTTCGACGAGTTAATAGCTACGGACACTGCGGGAAGAAGTTCTCCGCGA
>WNGE01009407.1_pt1 | contig 10291 bp, 12 predicted proteins | sample 5400651 | NCBI WGS metagenome assembly WNGE01 (sample SAMN13153370, study PRJNA577476) | soil metagenome | isolation source: 60 cm soil or saprolite under grassland replicate 2 | place: USA:California | collected 2016-06-15
AATACTCGCAGCTCGACCTGGGCCGACCAAGAACTCCACGTAAGGAAGTCCCAGCGCCATATCGCCAAATGCGCGACCGGCGGGATAGCATTGAAAGCGATTTCCCCATGGACAGGTTACTGCAATATGGTTGGCTTCAACGGACCAACGAAACTTTGTATTCGCCAGTCCTTGCTCCACGGATGCCAGCCTGTCCTTCAGGGTGCCCAAGTCAGGCACAACGACGCCGATATGCCCCTGAATGACTTGAGCCGGTCGCGTAGGGAGGTGAAACTGCTGCTCACCTACGTTTGCCCACATGTTACCCAGACCAATGTTCAAGTATGGGTCCCGGGTAAAGCCCATCCCGATGATATAAAACATCATTGCTACAGCTTGATCCGGAACCTGAACGTTTACGTGCTCCAATAGGACGATGTTTCCGACATCTTCATTAGAGTATTCAACCATGGCCGACCTCATATTCTTTCAGAGTGGTGATCGCTTATAAAACTGCCGTTTTTTGCGATTTGCCTAATCATTCGCCGCTTCGGCATTGCTGCGTATCCACTCTTTTATTCCTTTTTCTTCGTCGTCTTTGTGCGCGTGATGCATCTTGGCATGCAGCCATCCCAACTCCACCACCTCTTCTAGGGCGCCTGTGATTGCCACAGTGCAACCCTTGTCGCTGGGATACTTTCTGCAGTCGACTTTGAATCGATTAGCCATGGGGCTCTCCTTCACTTGAGAAATTCACCGGTCCGTTGCTCAAAGCTCAGAGTTTACTTTTATTCCGCCGAACGGAATCTTGCAAGTCCAGTGATAGTCGCGTGGGCGTTCTTCATCCTGAGTGGCAAACTATTTTTTGACTTTGTCGATGAAACCGCTTCTCCTAATCTCCTCAAGAACGCTCGGTTCGAGCAAGTGGAGGGACTCAGGGGTTTGTCCCTTGGCCTTTGGGTTAGACCTCGCCGTTTGAGCGATCACGAATTCGAGTCCCTTTCGATCCGGCAGACTGAGCAGGTCGTCGCCATACTTGGCCAAAAAATAGTCATAGCCGATGCCGTACACTTCATCGTCTGCACGAATGTATTTTTTCATCACCTGTATCGCCAAATCTTTGTTCTTCTTGACCAGGTACAACCCTTCAATCAGAGCCTTAACGAAACGCGTGACCTTTTCTCTATTGATCTCAAGAGAGCTTCGCTTCACCATGAGTGCACTTTGAGGAAACGCCATCCCTGCCTCGGCCATGTCAAGAAGAAGATTCATGCGATACTTTTTGATCGCCATGGTTGCGAAAGGCTCGCTAAAAAGTGTGGCTTCAGTTGAGCCTCCGGTCAAAGCACTTAGACGGTTCGGATTCCCACCCAACTGGATGACGGTGACCTGTTTTGGATCCACACCAAGCTTTTCGAGACTTGCCTGAACGGCGAAATCCGTTGCCGACCCGAACTGGCTGATGGAAACTCTCTTGCCCCTCAGTTCTTCCGCACTTCTAATTTCCGGGCGCGCGATAAATTTGAAAGCAAACATATTGAATCCGCCGGTGACCATTGTAATATCACCGCCCTGTAAGTTAGCGGTTATCGCCAAGGCTCCAGTGGAGAAGAGAAATTGGATCTCATTGGCGAGCAGCGTCTGCACACCTAGAGTGCCGCTGTTGAGAGCCAGATACTCGACATCAAACCCATATTTTTTGAAGATGCCTTGTTGATCGGCTGCCCAGATAATCGAATGAAGCGGAGTAAAACCGCCGCTGCCGACACGTATTTTCTCGACGGCGTGTAAAGAGTTGCCGCAGACAAATAGGGAAAATGAAATCGCGCCGATCAAAGATGCTCTCCGGATCATGTAGATTCCCTTCTTTGCGTTTGGTCGTCTGACACTCAGCGGGTACGTCCTTTTAGACTTCCTCTCACGAATTGCAGATTTCCTCGTAGGTGGGCGTCGGCATCCCCGCCTTCCAGAAGGAATCACGGAGTTCAATTCGATTCCCGCTGGGATCGAGCACGAAAAGCTGTCTGCCGGTGAAAAAACCACCGGGACGATAGTCGACTGGCTCATGGATCGTAATGCCGAGGTCCCGAAAGACTTTGCAGGCCTTATTGAACATCTCCGAGCTTACGTCGAAGGCGTGGTGCAAGCGGCTATCCTGCTGGATGGTTCTGACGATGGGCTCTTTGCGTTCGCAGAGTAGGATGTTGTGGCCGCCGAGGGTAAAACAGGACGTGCGCGAGGTAGCGAGGCGCCCTACATGTTCGAGTCCAAGTATTTCGCCGTAAAACTTCTCGGAGTCCTCGAGATTGTTTACCGGAATCGACCAGTGAACCACTGCATCCAATTTAAGCATTCCTATGATTTCTCCTTCCGCGCTTCCTTTATTTATTTTGCTTCGCAACGTCCATGGTGCGATAGCGCGAGAATGAACCGTGAGTTACCTAGTCGCGAGACTCGAATGCGAGAGTCGCATAGCGCATGAAAATGCCACCGCGCGGCTCGGCCAGCGGGCCGTTCGCCACTAGGCAGGCGATGACGTGCTTAGCGCCTGCGATGGCCTTGGCGCTCACTTCGATGCGCTGCTGGGCATTAATGCCGGCGATGACACCCGCGGCCCGATCGATCTTGCCATCGACCCAAATCTCGCCGTAGTTATCAACGTTTGTCTCAAAAAACACCCGGCTGTCGGCTAGTGCCACGCCATCAACTTGTTCAGGTATTTTTAACCGTGACGCGATACCAAGCGAAAGTAAAACCGACGGAGAGACTCTTGCGAATGTTAGTGCAGACCTCCCAGCTCGAGTCGTCGTAATCCGGTAGCCGCGCCGGAGTGTTCAACAACTGCGCCTTAAGCCCCTCGTTGGGCTCTCCCGGCACGAGCCCCGGTCCGACGCGCCACTGCGCCTCAACCTTTTTTAGATCGTCGGCTTTATTTAGATTCAGCTCTATTCTCGGCATGTTGTCCTCCTTGATTTGCTATTTTTTTCCGTCCCAGAGCTTGGCGAAAAGGCCGCTTTTATTCAATTCGTCAAGGTAACGGCGGTCGATAAGATCTTCCACTTTGACGTGCTTAGCACGCGGGTCGACTTTGGCGACTTCTTCGAGAATCGCCTGAATTCCCTCCGGCTTGATCTCTAATCTCGGCTCCAAGAATTTGATCTCGGAATCATAGGACGAGTCCAGGATCTTTCTGTCCGCTAACCGAAGATATTTGCCCAATACCTTATAGACAAATTCTTTGTCCGTATGTTGAATCTTTGCGGCCTCAGCCATGACCCGCATGAACTGTCCGATAACCTGAGGGCGCTGGGCGAGAATAGGACGCCGGCTCACGAAAGCTGCGGCCACATAAGGAAGCCGGAGTTCGGGCCCATAGATCAAAATAGGAAATCCGGCCGCCACCGCCCGAGCATCAGCCGGGGGAGCCAATGCGGCGGCGTCCAGGTTTCCGGCAACCAGCGCCGCCATCGTCTCCAGGGGTCCGCCTGCCTGAATGAATTGTACATCGCGGGTATCGACTCCGGCTTGCCGCAGCACTTGAACGGTGAAGTAGTGGGGGTTACTGCCGATGCGGTTGATGCCGATTTTTTTGCCCTTGAGGTCTTCCATCCTTTTGATCTCCGGCTTGGCCAAGAGGCTATGGGTCAGGATATTCTTGACGCTGCCGATAAAGACAAAATCCGCGGCCCCTTGAACGTAGGCGCGTATGATTCCCTCACCGCCAGTCAGGGCGACCTCGGCATTGCCTCCCAGCATCGCCGCAGTCACCGTGGGGGAGGAGGCAATGTGCACGAGATCAAAATCTAAGTTGTACTTCCTGAACAGTCCGGCCTCTTTGGCAATCCAGGGCATGGATTGGGACATGGACTGAGAGGAATGGATGGCCGTGAGTTTATCCGCCCCCGAGACCGCGGCAGAACAAAGGCTGATCGCCAGAGCGACGGCGAGAAACAATCGGGCTCGGACATGAACTTCCCAGAGGCTGACCAGAACTCTTAGCTTCATAGATCCACCTCCCTCAGAATCGCAAGCCGCGCGAGAGTTGCCTGGTGAACACTAGGGCGGCCGGAGGACGACTGTCAAGCATATTCTAATTCGGGGTATCTTGGCGGCGTTTTTTTTGATAACGGAGGGATCGCTTCCACGCTTTATAATTTTGAATTTACTTCGGAGGACGGCATGCCAGAACCTACGATAACGCTCGCATTGCAAGATTATGACCACACTCGCGCGCTCGTCGACGGCGCGGTTACCGTCGAAGGCTACGACCTCAAAACGGCGACTATCTCGCCGCCATCGCAGATCTTTCTGCGCATGCTCAATAAGGAAGAGTTCGATGCCTCAGAAATGTCTCTGTCGAATTACATGATCGCGCTCGGACATGGCGACAGGAGGTTTGTGGCTATTCCGGTGTTCCCGTCCCGTGTCTTTCGGCATTCTTATATTTGGATCAATGCCAACGCCGGCATCCGAGAGCCGAGAGATCTTATCGGAAAACGGGTCGGCATCGCGGATTACTCGATGACGGCGTTACTCTTCGTTCGTGGCATGCTCAAACACGAGTACAACGTCTTACCGGAAGACATTCATTGGTTTCGGCGCCGGTCCGAACATGTGTCGATCAAAGTGCCGGCGAATCTCCGGATAGATAACATTGAAAGGGGTCAGACTCTCGACGGTTTACTGGAAGAGGGCAACCTGGATGCGGTGGCGGTCACATCGCCTCCGCAAAGCTTCCAAAGCGGATCGCCCCTCGTGAAGCGGCTCTTCCCGGATGCCAAGCAGGTCGAGTCCGAGTACTATCGTCGAACGAAAATCTTTCCAATCATGCACCTTGTGGTGTTACGGCGAGCGTTGTACGAAAAAAATCCCTTCATTGCAACGGCTCTAACAAAGGCCTTTCAAAGGGCCAAGCAGCAAGCCTACAAAAGACTCGAGGAGAGCCTGTCACCCACACCCTGGATGAATCTCGATCTTGAATATGCTCAGCAAGCCATGGGCGTGGACATTTATCCTTATGGCATTAAACTAAATCTTCCCACCTTGGAGGCTGCCACCCTGTATTCCTACGAGCAGGGTTTGACGGAGCGAAAATTTGCCGTGAGCGAACTCTTCGCTCCGGAAACATTAGATCTCTTCAGCGATGGCTAAATCAGGAGCGCCGATCGCGCTGCCGAGCCGAGGCGTGGCCTCTCCGTTACCGCGCCAGAAGCTTCAATTTGTTTTTGGCGCTCTTGCCGATTTTGTTGCGCGGGAACTTGCTGGCGATATGCTCCAAGAGATCCTTGCCCAGGCTGCGCTCATCTCCTGGCCGCTCGACGAAGTTAAATCCAAGCGAGAAGACTTCCTCGGGATCGAGGCTTTTTTCTTTCCTGAGCGCCTCAAATAGCGGATAAGCCGAATTCCGGTAGAGATCCGCCAGTAATTCCACCGCCGGATGGTTGCGATGACTCGCTAAGGTATGAGAATGCAATTTGAGTTGAGCCACCGCGAGCTGGAACTTATTCTCTGGCTCGATTTCCGTAAAATCTTTGAGCGGGGTGAGGAATGCAACTGCTTCCTTGTATTTCTTGGCTTTAACGAGCCGCACGCCCTGGGCGGCCAGCTGATCACGGGCGTAATTCACATCCGCTTGCTTGAGCACATGTAAAAAGGCCGTCTGAATCCGCTCTTCGGCGGCCAACGCCGCTTGCAATCGTTTCCACAGCAATTCCAAAGTCTCCTGCCGCCACTTTCCCTCGAAGGAAGGTAGCAACTCGGCGATGCTCCACGCTTTGCTGGCGTCTTCGCAAGTTAACAGTTCCTTGATGAGTGCGGTACGTGCCTCAGGAATTTTGCGCAGGGAACTTGCGGCGACATCCCGGCGGCGATAGTCGGAATCGCCCAACTGTTCGACTAGCGTGCGTACGGTTGCCGGTGTGCCAAAACCTCCCATCCTGCGCAAAGCAAACTTCTGTACCTCCCCGTGGGGACTTTGGATCAGACGGGAAAGCAACGGGCGAGCGTCCTCGGGCAGCTCATGCGCGTCGAGTAACTCTAGGACCAGACGTGTCACCTCGGAAAATTCTGCTTCTTCAACCAAGGCGAAGAGTTTCGCATGCTCATCCTTTCTCAACTCTTGCTGTCTGAGGCAATGAAGCAATGCCACCAACGCGTGAGAGCGCAGGGTGGGATGATGCTCAGGCCCGACAAATTTGAAGAGCCAGCGGCGGGCTTGCGGAAAACCAAGCTGGCCAATGAGGCGTAGGGCCGAGACCACGGCAGGCCGCTGCTGCTTTAGATCGAGCTTCACAGCGAAAGCCTCAACTTCGCTATACAACGATTCCTGCTCTTTGGAATCCATCCCGCGAATCGCAGGCGTCATCAAGTCACACACTGCTTTATTGAATTCGTCGGTTCCGGGAATGAGCAGCTGGAGCAATCCCTTAAGGGCTGCTTTACCGCGCACCGCGCAGAAAATGCGGGCCGCGTTCAATTGCCATAGGCGCGAGCCGTTGGTTGCATGCTTTACCAGTGCGTCGACGGCCGGCTGACCTGCGCCGCTCAATAATTGAATCACTCGCTCCTGGGTTTCTTTGTCTGGATCGTCCAAAAAACGGAGTAGCAAGGGAACACATGACTTGATTGGCACTTCTTCTAAGTAACGAAGAGCATAGTCTTTGAGCACGGGGTTAGCATGATCCAATGCCGCGGTGACTGGCTTTATGACTTCAGAGTTCTGCGCTTTAAGCGCCGCCAACACCAACAACACCGCGCAACGTTGCTCAACGGAGCCGTTTGCGGCCAGAGTGACCAATTGTTGAAGGGTTTTATCCATAGGCTGTACGTGCAACCTCCCCTTAGTCATTTACCAACGTGATCCAAGGTAAAAGTCAAGACGAGGCCTTGCTGGCTGGGCGGTCTGCCCCAAAAAAAAGGGCCCGACCTCATTAAGAGATCGAGCCCTTTAAATTTAAATCCTGCGGTGCTGCTGGTGAATGGCGGCTTTGTGGGCTTAGTTGTCCGCCCGCATTTCTCGTGAAATCAAAATGACCGCTTTGTCATGACGTGGGTTGACTGGAGGCGATGACGAAACGAGCGCGGCGATTTTGCGCCCAGCAATCTTCCGTCCGTTCGGTGCACACCGGGATCTCCTCACCGTAACTAATCGTCGATAGTCGATCCGTGCTGATACCAAGGGTTAGCAAGTAATCCTTGGCGGTCTGGGCCCGTTTGGCGCCCAGCGCCAGGTTATAGTTTGCCTCGCCCCGCTCGTCGCAATGCCCTTCAATCTGTATTCGCGCCGCGGGGTTGCTCTTAAGCCAATCTGCATTGGCTTTGAGGGTCGCCCGCGATTCTTCCGTGAGGTCATAGCGGTCGAAACCGAAATAAACGTCCTTGACTGGGCTGGATGCAGGTGTCGCGGGGCTCTGACCGCTCTGTAACGCTTCAAGGCTGGAAGGCGCTGAAGTCAACCTTTTAGCTTCGGTCGATGAACCAAGATTCCTCCCGGTAGACGCATTGGGGTTCTCCACCGTCCATTGTGGAGACTGCGAATTTTGCACCTGTGCAACCGGTGCTCCACAACCAACCAATATCAATGAGACCAGCAAGCTCCAGACTAAACCGATCATTTTATTCTCCTTTCCGGTACCTTCGCAAACTAAGGAAGGACAAAACGTAAATACTAAAAGTGAAATTGTGAGGCATCGCTACCAGGCTGTCAACCGAAAGTACCGCGCTTTGATTTTTCCGTCGATGTGCTTGTCGGTATTTTCCTATAGGTATCCCTCCCGCTCCTAGATTGGACTGATTTTGCGCAAAAGGAGTTTGAGACAGGGTATGAGACCGGTCGGGTCAGCTAAAAGATTTGATCTGCCCCAGTTTATCCTGCCCTAATTGTTTCATCAACCAGTCGGCAATATAGGTTCGTCGGTCGAAACGCTTTTCGCCGTGACCGACGCCATCGAGCATTTCTCGCTGCGGCGAGTTAACGGCTTTCTCATAGAGTTTGAGGGCACCGCGTGGATCCATGACCCGGTCGTCATGGCTGTAGCCGACGAGCAGAGGACATGCGATACGATCGGCTCGGCCTTCCAGTGTAAATTCTTTGATTTTTTCTCTTGCTTCCTTCAGGTCTTTGGCGCCCATAAGCCATCTCAATCGATCTTGAATGGGCGGGTAATAGTCAAAGATATCATCGACCAGATTGTAGGCGCCGCTCCAAACTGCCACTGCCTTGATCCGCTTCTCCACGGTCGCACAACGCGGCCCGGAGTAGCCGCCCATACTGGAGCCGTGAAGACCAATCCGGGTCGGATCGACATCCGGACGCGTGACCAAATAATCGATCACGGCCTTGGCCACCCGCTCCGAATCCGGTGGGGCATACAGTTTTTTCTCTCTGAGGGTCCCGCCGTGTCCCGGTCCGTCCACATCGATGAAAGACAAGCCGCGGCGCACGTATTGGCCGGCTCCGCCGTCTTCCCCGCGCAGCAAGATCCCATCGGCTCCGCCGTAGTTGTAAATAACGGGAAGACGGCTTCCCGATTTGCCTCGTCCCGGATAGAAAAGGGCATCGAGCTTGTGGCCCTCGTAGGGGATCTGCACCCGTTCGAAGGGCGGGGAAACGAGACTCCAAGCCTTGTCAAAATTATTTTCCAGTTTCTTGTAAGTGGGCAGCATACGGGGGTCGGTTTCGGGCAGATAGACGAGCGCACGTCGATAGAAGTCAGCGGCGCGTAAATAGAACTCGTGAGCGGTAACCTTGCGCTCTTCGCGTTCGAAGTCGGCTGCCAACTCAACGTTTTTCTCCGCTACTTGGATCCATTCGCCGTGCCAACTTTCTAAATTGAAAAATTTGACCCGGCGAGCGACGCCGCGAATATCCGGATCGGGATGGTCGGCCGCAATTTCTATACGGATCTCTAACTGGCCTCCGCCGGGCAGGCCGCGCCCGGAATAAAGCATTTTCTCAACGCGCTCTCTATCGAGCACGTCTTTGCCACCTGCTTTTGCCATGTGTGACTTCCTCCTTCCGCTGTTGCGAAATTGGTCCGAATTCTTCCTTGCCCTAGGAAGAGCGAAAATTCAACCGGCATGTTCTGATGAGCCGCCGCCAAGAAGGGGGCGAAGCGATGGCTAGGATTTGGGTTTGGCTTCGGGACGTCTCTGCGTATAGGTGCGGACCGCGCCCACTCCCTCGTAGACGCATGGGAGCGTTACGGTAAAAGTAGTTCCTTCTCCGGGTTGGCTCGTGACCTTTACCGTGCCACCGAGTACCTGGGAGAAGGTTTTGACAATGTGCAACCCTAAGCCGACGCCACCCTGGGATCGAGTTCTAGAGGCGTCGAGTTGTAGAAATTTTTCGAAGACCAACGGTAAATCTTGGGGGGCAATGCCTATGCCGGAATCAGCCACACTGAGATCAACCCGGTTTAGCCCCGCCACATGACTTGCCGACACGGTGACATGACCGACCTCCGTAAACTTCAGGGCGTTATTAATCAGATTTTGCAAGATGTGCTTGAGTTTGTCGCGGTCGGTGCGGATTACGGGCAGGTTTGAGGCATACTCCCAGCGCAGGCTTACATCCTTTCCCAAGGGATATTCATAAAGCAACTTTAGCTCGTCCAAGAATTCAGGGAGAGGTAGTTCGTCGCACTCCACGATGACTCCCCCGGCCTCAATCTTGGTCGCGTCCATGATGCTGTTGACCATCACCAACAGTTCATTTGAGTGACGAGTGACTTTATCTAGCGCATTGACCTGTTCCGCATTAATCTCGCCCAGGACTCCGTCTTGGACAATCTTCGTATAGCCGGCAATGACATTCAGCGGAGTACGCAGCTCGTGGGACATAACGCCCAAGAATTCGTCTTTGACTTTATTGGCTTTTTCAAGGTCGATAGCCTGTTGTTTCGTCTGCTCGTAGAGTTGAGAGTTCTGAATGGCTCCGGCAGCCTGGCCGGCGAGAGTGCGCAGGAAGTTGATTTCTCCATCGCTAAAGTAGCGCTCCCGTTGGCAATAAAAAGAGAGAATTCCGAGCACTTTGTCCTGAGCTATCAACGGCACGCCGAGGTAGGAAACGAACCCGCTCTTGCGAAAATAGTCTGAGTCCGGACCGATGTTGGGAATCTGGATGTTCGAAATCCGGACAGCATCTTTGGCCTGGAGGACGGGGTGGGTTAAGCTATGGCTGGGACCCGCGCCGTGCGCACTCCATGCCTCTTCGTCGATACCCCGGGCGGCAACCTTAATGAGTTCCCTTTCGCTCTTGTCAAGCAACATAATCGTCGTCGCGGTTTCCGGCACTAGGACGGTGAGTTTTTCC
>WNGE01009409.1_pt1 | contig 10289 bp, 8 predicted proteins | sample 5400651 | NCBI WGS metagenome assembly WNGE01 (sample SAMN13153370, study PRJNA577476) | soil metagenome | isolation source: 60 cm soil or saprolite under grassland replicate 2 | place: USA:California | collected 2016-06-15
TGCGGTGTCGTGATACCGAGCGCATGCGCAAAATGGATCGCGTTCTGGACGATGTCGCGCTTGGCCGCGAGCGTCGGCGCAATGTTCAGCACCGCGTCGGAGAGCACGAACGCGCGCGGGTAGCCGGGCACGTCGATAAAGAACGCGTGTGTCAGCCGCCGCTCGCCGCGGAGTCCGGACTCCGGCGCGGCCACCGCGCGCATGAGATCGTCGGGATAAAGGCTGCCCTTGATCAACGCGCGAACCTCGCCGCTTTTGGCCAGCGCTACGGCGCGTTGTGCTGCCGCAAAGGGTTCGTCCGGCGTGTCGATGAGGTCGATTCGGGAAAGATCGAGTCCCGCCTGCGCCGCGGCGTCGGCAATACGTTTTTCCGGTCCGACCAGCACCGGCGCCAGATAACCCGCAAATCGGCCGGACAGCGCGATCTGCAGCGAATCGCTGTCGCAAGGGTAGACCACCGCGGCGGGTAGAGGCGACAGGTTCCGGACCCGATCGACGAGTCTTTGGAAGTGCGGGCGCGTGACCATGCAGGCAGCGTGGCAAATGGAGGCGGGGCTGTCAACCCTGCGCCGATGACCGGCACACGGCGGCCGGCAGCCGTCGTCCCGCGGCGTGTCCTCCCGGGGTGCCTCTCGCTCCGAGAGGCCGCTCGCCGTTGAAAACGCGCCCGCGCCGGATCTTCATACGCGCCCTTTCCACGGCACGACGAGGTGTTCCACGTAGCGCATCAGGAGGTCGAAGAGGTAAGCGACTGCGCCGATGACCACGATGCCCATGATGACGATGTCGGTGCGCAGGAAGTTCGACGCATTGAGCACCATCTGACCCAGACCCTTGGTGGCCGCGACCATTTCCGCGGCGACCAGCGTCGTCCAGCCGAAACCGATCGCGATGCGCATCGCGGTCAGGATCTCGGGCATTGCCGCCGGGACGATGACGTGCCGGATCACCTGCCATTTCGACGCTCCCATGGAATACGCGGCCTGGATCTGCTCCTGCGCCACCGAGCGCACCCCGGCGCGCGCACTCATCGCCAGCGGAGCGAAGCAGGCGAGGTAGATCAGCAGCACCTTGGACAGCTCGTCGATGCCGAACCAGATGACGATCAGCGGCAGGTACGCGAGCGGCGGTAGCGGCCGGTAGAACTCGATCGGCGGGTCGAAAATGCCGCGCGCGATGCGCGAGACGCCCATCGCGATGCCGATCGGGATCGCTGTGACGCAAGCGGCGATAAACGCGGTGAAAACCCGAAATATCGACCAGCCGAAGTGCTCCGCCAGCGGCGCATCGGTCAGCTGGCCGAGCGCGGATTCGTACAAACGCGCGAAGACGGTTTCAGGCGTTGGCAGGAAGAGCGGCGGCAGCCAGCGAAAATGGCTGGCGAGCCACCACAACACGACGATGGCGACCATGGTCACCACGCTGATTGCCGTGCTCGCGCCCTCACCCAGGGTCGCAAACCTCGAGGTCTTGGGGCGTCCGTTGCCGGCGCCGGCTTCTTCGGCCGTCGTCATCCCATTTCGCGATGCTGTATGACCGCCAGCACCTTCTCCCGCACGGCGATGAAATCCGGCGCCGACTTGATCGCCCGCGCGTTGCCCGTCTCGACGAAGCGCCGGCCGAAATCGATGCGGTATTCGTGCGAGATGCGGCCCGGGCGCGGCGTCATGACGACCAGATGCGTCGCGAGGAACAACGCCTCCTCGACCGAGTGGGTGATGAAGAAAACCATCTTGCCGGTGCGATGCCAGACGTCGAGGATCAGCTCCTGCATCGATTCGCGTGTGAACGCGTCGAGCGCGCCCAGCGGCTCGTCCATCAACATCAGCTCGGGATCGGAAGCGAGCGCGCGGGCGATGCCGACGCGCTGTTGCATCCCGCCGGAGAGCTCGTAGATTGCACGCTCGGCGAAATCCTCGAGGCCGACGAGCTTGAGCTTTTCCAGCGCGACCAGGCGCCGCGGGGCGGCGTCGACGCCGCGCATGCGCAAGCCGAACTCGACATTATCGATGACGTTGAGCCAGGGCATCAGCGCGTGCTTCTGGAACACGACGCCGCGGTCGGCGCCGGGGCCGGTCACGGGCCTGCTGTCGAGCTCGATCGTGCCTTCGGTGGCGGGAAGAAAGCCGGCGATGCAATTGAGCAGCGTCGTCTTGCCGCAACCCGAGGCGCCGATGGCGACGACGAATTCGCCATCCTGCATGGCCAGGTTGACGTCCGAGAGCGCCTCGACCGTGCCGGTCTTGGTCGCGTAACGGACGCCAAGATGGCGGATATCGAGCTGGGGCATCCGGCTATTGTAGGTGCGAATTCATTCGCACGCGGCGAAGGCCGAATGAATTCGGCCCTACGAAAAAAACGGCGGCGCACTTCGCGCCGCCGTTGGAATGTCGCTGGCCGAATGAATTCGGCCCTACTTCGCCTTGGTCACCCACTCGGTAGTGACGTTCTTGCTGAAGTCGGGCGCGACGGAGGTGAGCCGTCCCTGGTCCTTGAGGAAGTTTGCCTGTTGCGCAAGCGCCTTGGTCGCCGCACCGTTGGCGCCGCCGCCGAGCCATGCCGGGGAGGCCTGTTCCTGCAGACTCGGGAAGCCGTAGAGCGCCATCGAATCGGGCACATCTTCAGGCTTGGCGCCCGACCACTTGGCGACCGCGGCGACCTTGGCCTGGTCGGAGGTCCATGCCTTGGGATTGGCGCGGTAGTCCGCATCGGCCTTCGCGAGCGCCTTGACCATCGCCACCATGAACTCCGGATTCTCCCGGGCGAATTTCTTGGTCACGATCAAGCCGTCGAAGGTGCACGCGCCCTTCTTGCAGATGTCTCCCGAGGTCATGAGAACCTTGCCCGTTTTCTTGACTTGGGTCAGCACCGGGTCCCAGATGAATGTCGCGTCGATGTCGCCGCGGCCCCACGCGGCGGCGATCTCCGGCGGCCGCATGTTGAGCACCTGCGCGTCGGAGGCCTTGAGCCCTGCCTGCTGCATTGCATAGAGGAGCTGGAAGTGCGAAGTCGACACGAAGGGCGTGCCGATCTTCTTGCCCTTGAGATCGGCGATCGTGTTGACGCCGCTCCCGTTGCGCGCGACCAGCGCTTCCGCCGCGGCGATGTCCTCGAGGATCCAGAAGAGATCGACATCCATGCCCTGGCTGATCGCGGTCGCTATCCCCGTCGAGCCGACCTCGCCCAACTGCACGTCGCCCGAGGCCATCGCCCGGATCACGTCGCCCCCGCCGCCGAACTGGCGCCAGTTGATCTTGAAACCGGTCGCTTTTTCGATCTCCTGGCTCTGCTGCACCCAGCGCCACGGATTCATCATGTCCTGATAGGCGAAGGTCACGGTCTTTTGCGCCCACGCCGGCGCCGCGGCCATTACTGTTGCCGCGACGAACAGCAGTCCTGCCAGCAAGCGTTTCATGCTCCCTCCATCGGTTGATCAATCGCCCGTGTTTCCGGCGCCGGTGATGTTAGATGCCAGCCAAAGTCTTGCGCAAGCATTCTACGATCCTGTCGACATGCTGCTTTTCGGCGATCAACGGCGGCGCAACAATCGCCGAGTCACCCGTCGTCTTGAGGTGCAGGCCATTGTCGAAAAGCTTCTTCTGCAGCAGATGGCCGCGCGCGCCGGGGCCGCCTGCGGGATGCAGCTCGATCGCCGCCAGCATGCCGTAGCCGCGCAGATCGGCGACGGCAGGCAGGTCCTTGAGCGACCACAGACCGTCGAGGAAATACGGAGACAAGGCTGCGCCGCGCTCGAACAATCCCTCGTTCCGATAAATGTCGAGCGTCGCCAAAGCCGCCGCGCAGGGCGCGGGATGCCCCGAGTACGTGTAGCCGTGAAAGAACTCGATCGCGCCCTCCTGCGCCGCGGCGACGATCGTATCGTGAATGCGCTCGCTGATCGCAACCGCGCCCATCGGCTGCGCGCCGTTGGTCAGGCCCTTGGCCATGGTCATCACGTCGGGCGTAACGCCGAAGCTCTGCGCCGCGAACGCCTTGCCCGTGCGGCCGAAGCCGCAGATCACCTCGTCGAATACGAGCAAAATGCCGTGCTGGTCACAGATCTCACGTACGCGCTTCAAGTAGCCCTTGGGCGGCACGAGGCAGCCCGTCGATCCCGCGATCGGCTCGACGAAGCACGCGGCGATATTCTCCCCGCCGTAGAGCGCGACGAAGCGTTGCAGATCGTCGGCGAGCTCTGCGCCCTGCGCCGCCTCGCCCCTCGTGAAATAGTTTTCCTTGAGGTGCGTGTGGCGCATGAACGCGATGCCCGGCAGGGTCGGGCCGAACTTGCGCCGGTTGTTGACGATCCCCGACAGCGCCACGCCGCCGAAGTTGACGCCGTGATACGCGCGCTCGCGCGAGACGAACATGTTGCGGCCGCCCTGGCCGCGCGCCTGGTGGTAGGCCAATGTGACCTTCATCGCCGTGTCCACCGCTTCCGACCCGGAGTTCACGAAGAAGATGCGGTTGAGATCGCCGGGGGTGAGCTCGGCGAGCCGCTCTGCGAGCTCGAAGCTCTTCGGATGCCCGCGCAGGAACGGCGCGATGAAGTCGAGCTCGATGAGCTGCCGGTGCACCGCATCGGCAATCTCCTTCCGGCCGTGACCCGCATTGACGCAGAACAGGCCCGACGAGGCGTCGATGAGCTTCTCGCCGCGATCGTTCCAGTAGTACATGCCTTCGGCCCGCACGACCATCTTGGGGTCGGACTTGAAGTCGCGGTTGGGCGTGAACGGCATCCAGTACTCGTCGAGCGAGATCCGGCGCGGTTGCAGCTGGTCGCGAAGCGTGAATTCGGCATGGCCCATCGTGATCTCCTCCGCAAGAGCCGGGGCGGCCGAGAGCTTCGGCCGCGGGACAGCCCCTTTGTAGCCCCAATGCGCCGTCGCGGCTAGAGCCAGTTGTCGGCGCAGCGGTGGGCCAGGGGCGGCGATTTGCAGAGTCGGACGCGCATGCGGCATGATGCACCGACATTGGAGCGTGCGCCTCTCCCCGACCCTAAACCCCAGCCCGTCCCACTTCGCATGTCGCGCTCTCAAGCACCGATGTGGAATCAGCTGATCCAGCTCACGTTCAAGAGCCAGATCAGCCTGCAGGCACAGATTCGCGAAATGCTGGTCGCGGCGATCCTCGACGGACACATTCCCCTCGGTGTGCCGCTGCCCTCGACGCGCGTGCTCGCGCAACAACTCGGCGTCGCCCGCAACACGGTCGCGCTCGCTTATGAATTGCTCGTCAACGAGGGTTATCTGCGGACCAAGAGCCGCAGCGGCCACTTCGTCAACGCCGAAATCCTAGCCGGCCGTGCGGCGCCCCGGCCCCGGCCGGCGGCGCTGCCGGACGCGCCGCCCGCGGCCGCGTGGGAAACGAGAATGCGCTTCTCGGTTTCGCGTCAGCGCAACATCGTCAAGCCCAAGGATTGGCAGAAGTACCCGTATCCGTTCATCTACGGCCAGTTCGATCCGGCGCAGATACCTGTCGCCGGCTGGCGGGAATGCAGCATGCAGGCGTTGTCGACCGTCGAAGTCCGCGGCTGGGCCGGCGATCTTATCGACGGCGACGATACGCTGCTGGTCGAGCAGATCCAGACGCGGCTTCTCGGCCGGCGCGGCGTCTGGGCAGCCCCGGACGAGATCCTGGTCACTGTCGGCGCGCAGCATGCGCTGTTTCTGCTCGCGACGCTCTTGGTCGGCACCGCGACGACCGTCGGCGTCGAGGATCCGGGCTATCCCGATGCGCGCAACATCTTCGCTTCGCGCACGCCCAGCGTCGTTGCGCTGTCGCTCGACGCTGACGGTCTGGCGCTCTCAGCCGGGCTCGACGCCTGCGAGTACGTGTACGTCACGCCTTCGCATCAGTGCCCAACGAATGTGACCATGCCGCTGGAGCGCCGCGCGGCTTTGCTCGACTGGGCCGAGCGGCTCGACCGCGTATTGATCGAGGACGACTACGAAATCGAGCTGCGATTCGAAGGCCGCGCGCAACCGGCGTTGAAGAGCCTCGATCGGACCGGCCGCGTTCTCTACGTCAGCAGCCTGTCGAAGACGCTGGCGCCCGGCATCCGGCTGGGGTACATCGTCGCCAGCCGCGAGCTCATCCGCGAGCTGCGTGCGTTGCGGCGGTTGATGCTGCGCCACCCTGCAGCGAACAATGAGCGCTCGGTCGGCCTGTTCCTCGCGATGGGCTATCACGATGCGCTGCTGCGCCGCCTCAAGCACACCTACGCCGAGCGCGCGCCGGCGGTCGCCTCGGCGCTGGCAAGACATCTACCGGACGTCGCGTTCCGGACCGTGGCGGGCGCGTCATCGTTCTGGCTCAGATTCCCCGACGGCGTCGATGCGCGGGCGCTCGCGGCCGTTGCGGAGCGCCATGGTGTTCTGATCGAGCCGGGAGACGTGTTTTTCGCTACCGACCGGCCGCTGAGAAACTACGCGCGTCTGGGCTTTGCATCCATTGCGACCGAGCGCATCGAGCCGGGCCTCGCTGCATTGGCGGCGGCTTACGCGCAAGTCACCGCAACTCACGCTGCTGCGCGGTGATAACCGTGCGAATGAATTCGCACCTACGAAACCTGACGGGGTGCGAAGTTCGTAGGGCCGAATTCATTCGGCCGCGACGGGGCGCATTCACTCGGTCGCGACCGCTTCCGGCGTTTCGACGTGCTCGACCGCCAGCACCTGCGCCACCGCATTAACAACCGCTGCGATGCGGCCCACGTCACGCAGTTGCTGCGTGCTGAAGCCGTTTTCGCGCAGCAGCTTGTAGTGCGACTGGATGCAAAACTCGCATTTGCCGACGATCGACGCGGCGAGCGCATAGAGCTCGAAGCTCGTCCTGTCGGCGCCGCCATGCGTGGCGTAGGCATTCATGCGGAGCTCAGGCCGCATGGTCTTGAGCTCCGAGTCGGCGGCCATCTCCACGTAGGGATACCAGATGTTGTTCATCCCCATGAGCGCGGCGGCGGTCAATGCGGCTTGCGCCTGCGCTGCATCGAGCCCACCGTCGCGCAAGGCCGCAACCAGCGGCGGCGACTTCGCGGCGAAGGCAGCCGCCAGCGCCGCAGCGTTCGCCTGCGCGGGCGTCAAGCTCGAACGGTTGAGCACCGCGTCGAGGTTGAGCCGGAGATCCTTGGCGTAATCGGGGATGCGATCCTTGATCGATTGAAGTTCCATGGTCGTCCTTGCTTTGTAGGGCCGAATTCATTCGGTCGCAGGGGTCGTGCGAATAAATTCGCACCTACAAGGTGCCGCCGCCGACTGCTCGGTTGCAGGGGCAGAGCTCGTCGGTTTGCAATCCATCGAGCACGCGCAGCACTTCCTCGGGGCTGCGGCCCACATTGAGATTGTTGACCGAAACGTGCTGGATGACGTTGTCGGGATCGACGATGAACGTCGCGCGCAGCGCCACGCCTTCGTTTGGATCGCGCACGCCGAGTTGATCGACCAGCGACCCGGTTACGTCGGCAAATTGCCACTGGTTGAGGCTTTTCAGTTCCGCATGATCGCGGCGCCAGCCGAGCTTCGAGAACTCGTTGTCGGTCGAACCGCCGAGCACGACCGCGTCGCGGTCTTCGAAGTCCTTGGCGAGTTTGGCGAAGCCGACGATCTCGGTTGGGCAGACGAAAGTAAAATCCTTGGGATAGAAGTAGATGACCTTCCACTTGCCCGGAAAAGACTTTTCGTCGATCGGGGCGAAGGCCGATTCGCCGTTTTCCTCGTGACGGTTGAAGCCGGGCTTCACGCCGGTGACGTTGAACGATTCCAGTTTCTGACCTACGGTTTTCATGATTGCTCCTGTCGTGTGGCGGGCTGTTGCGACAGTCCCGCGATCAACCTGTAAATGAGAACACTTCATATATTATGGGTCGCCGAATGATAATTCAATTTGTTTATTCTGATCGCCTCATTAAGCATTCCTTATGGGTTCGCCGATGGGCCGCTAGTTAATCGGACCGCTTCGGGTTACCTTGTCGCGCAAGGAGAGGAGAGCGACATGCGCGTCGGTGTGCCCAGAGAAGTCAAGGTATTGGAGAACCGCGTCGGATTGACGCCGGGGAGCGTGCGCGAAGCCGTTCATCTCGATCACGAAGTGATCGTCGAGCACAATGCCGGGCAGGGCATCGGCATGGACGATGAGGCATACCGCCGCGCCGGCGGCAGAGTCGTCGACACCGCGGCGGAGGTATTCGCCGCTGCCGACATGATCGTCAAGGTCAAGGAGCCGCAGGCCGGCGAACGTAAGATGCTGCGCCAGGGCCAGGTCCTGTTCACGTACCTGCATCTCGCGCCCGATCCCGAGCAGGCCAAAGACCTGATCGCAAGCGGTGCGGTCTGTATCGCGTACGAAACCGTGACCTCGCCGTCGGGAGGCTTGCCGCTGCTCGCGCCAATGTCGGAAGTCGCCGGCCGGATGGCGGTCCAGGCGGGCGCGTACTATCTGGAAAAGCCGCACGGCGGCATCGGCATGCTGCTGGGCGGCGTACCGGGCGTCGATCCGGCCAAGGTGGTGATCCTGGGCGGAGGCGTGGTCGGCTCGCACGCCTGCCACATCGCGCTTGGGATGGGCGCCGATGTATGGGTGCTGGACCGCAGCGTCGACGTGCTGCGCGCGCTGTGGCGGCAGTTCGGCCGGCCGCTGAACACGGTCTATTCGACGCGCGATGCCGTGGAGCAGCACGTGACGAGTGCCGATCTCGTCATCGGCGGCGTGCTCATTCCCGGCGCTTCGGCGCCGAAGCTTGTCTCGCGCGAGCTGATCGCGCGGATGAAGCCGGGCTCGGTCGTCGTCGACGTCGCGATCGATCAGGGCGGCTGCTTCGAGACCTCGCGACCGACGACGCACGCCGATCCGGTCTACGTCGTCGACGGCGTGACGCATTACTGCGTGGCCAACATGCCGGGTGGCGTGCCGCGCACGTCGACGTTCGCGCTCAACAACGCCACGTTGCCGTTCGTGCTCGCGCTGGCGAATAAGGGCTGGCAGAAAGCGCTCGCCGACGATCGTCATCTCAAGAACGGCCTCAATGTCGCCTTCGGCAAGGTGACCTGCAAGCCGGTCGCCGAAGCGCTGGGCTACAAGTACGTCCCGCCCGAAGCGGTCATGTAGCGCGGGTTGAGCGCGTAGCGCGATACCCGAGGCGGCATAGCATCGGAGCCTGTACCCGGGCACCGCTGCGCTCAGCCCGGCCTACACCGCTACGCTGGCCCTACCTGGCAGCGCATGCTGGCACCAGCCCACATCGCGGCGCGCAGCGACAATACCGTCTGTAGCAGATCTTTCCGAGGAGCGCCATGAACACCATGACCGAAACCAGAAACCTCGCAGTCGTCGGCAGGCAGAAGATGACGCCCTCGGAAGCGTTCGTCGAAACGCTCGTCGCTCAGCGCGTGACGGACGTATTCGGGATCGTGGGCTCCGCGTACATGGATGCGCTCGATCTCTTTCCGCTGGCAGGCATACGCTTCATCTCGGTGGCGCACGAGCAGGGCGCGGGGCACATGGCCGACGGCTACGCGCGGGTGTCGGGCCGCCACGGCGTATGCATCGCGCAGAACGGGCCGGGCGTCACGAACTTCGTCACCTCGACCGCGGCCGCGTACTGGGCGCACTCGCCGGTGGTCGTCGTCACCCCCGAGACCGGATCGATGACGCTGGGCCTGGGCGGCTTCCAGGAAACCGAGCAGCTGCCGATCTTCTCCAGGATCACCAAGTATCAAGCCCACGTGAACAACAAGGCACGGATGGCCGAGCTCACGGCCCGCGCCTTCGATCGTGCGCTGCTCGAGCTGGGCCCCACGCAGCTCAACATCCCGCGCGACTTCTTCTACGGCGATATCGAGTGCGAGATTCCGCGTCCGGTCGTAATCGAGCGCGGCGCGGGCGGCGAGCAGGCATTGAACGCCGCGGCCGAGCTTCTCGCGAGCGCGCAGTTTCCCGTGATCCTTTGCGGCGGCGGCGTGATCATGGCGGATGCGCTGGCCGAAGCCATACGGCTGGCCGAATTGCTGCAGGCGCCCGTCTGCAATTCGTATCTGCACAACGACTCGTTCCCGGCGCGGCACGCCCTGTGGTGCGGCTCGCTCGGCTATCAGGGCTCCAAGGCGGCGATGAAGCTGATTGCGAAAGCCGACGTCGTGCTCGCGCTGGGCACGCGGCTGGGTCCGTTCGGCACGCTGCCGCAACACGGCATCGACTACTGGCCGGAGAAGGCCAGGATTGTTCAGATCGACGCCGACGCGAAGATGCTCGGCCTCGTCAAGCCGGTCTCGGTGGGCATCTGCGGCGATGCG
>WNGE01009410.1_pt1 | contig 10289 bp, 10 predicted proteins | sample 5400651 | NCBI WGS metagenome assembly WNGE01 (sample SAMN13153370, study PRJNA577476) | soil metagenome | isolation source: 60 cm soil or saprolite under grassland replicate 2 | place: USA:California | collected 2016-06-15
AAAGGCTTCAGGGCCCCAAGACGCGAAAAGCCGCATCAGCACACAAAACCGTCGCCACCGTTCGCCACCGTTTGCTGCCGAGGCAACATGGTAAGGAGGGGGTCGACGGTTCGAGTCCGTCAGAGGGCTCTTGGAAAAGGCCCGCAAGCACGGGCCTTTTGCTTTCTCACTTCCTTGCACTTCTCCCAGTACGCCCAGGTATGGAACAGGTTTTGGAACAGCCAGACTCAGAACGGGCCGATTTTGTCGTCTGGCTTTGGCAACGAAGGGCGGGGAAGGGCCGAGGTTCGGCGTGCGGGTGATGGCGGGACTCCAGTCGCAGGTTCATAGCCGGGCGGGATTTGGACAGACATCAACGACCGCCTACCGGTTCGTCGACGTGCGGCCGCTGCGCTAAGCCCGCAGACACCTCTCAGATCGGCCCACCACAACCCTGTTCTGAAGTTAGCGCCGTTTTACGGCCCCATCTCGCCGATTCTCGCGATAGGCCAGCAGGGCGGTAGCTCAGAGGGAGAGCGCGTGATTTGCGAATCACGCGATCCCCAGGTACGCCTGCGCATGCTCATTGAGCGCCTCCGCAGTTGGCACGTCGCGCAGCCGCTCTACGGGTTGGGGCCCAGGGTTCGGCTCCGACTCGGGGGCATCTACGAGGCCCTGCGGTAACCCGATCGCAGGCCTTGTGCGGCGAGCCAACATCGGATGTCTGTCATGAGCTCATTCCGAAGTGGCCAGCATTCAAGGTGGTGCCGCTTGAGCGCCGACCGCCCTATCCGAAGACGGACCGGCTTCCGCAGACGCGCGTCCCTCGAAATCCTCGGTTCCCCCGTAGGCTCGCGTGCGCGGGTTGCCACGGTCACAGGTTAGGTTGCGGGTCGGTCTCTTCCTTCTGGGCAAAGAAACCGCTGGAAAACGAGGCACCAGCATTCGGCGTCCGAGAGTCGGGCGCGCCGCCGACACCTTCGGAGCCGGGTGGAAAGGTCACGATCCCGACGGACGCGGGTCTGCGTGCCGTCGACGACCCGTCGCATACTGTGTAGTTCAGAAGCGTCGGGGGTGGCGAGACGCCGTGGCTCTTGACTCTGCGCGATATCACGAGTGAGGTTGATGGACGATCTTGAACCACAGTTGACCAACGACCGCGAAGCGGCCGGCGAGCCCGACAGGCCAGCTGAGGAAGATCGGGTGCTGCCGAGCGACGTCCTCGTCGACGCACTGGCGCGCAACCAACTGATCAGCTCTCTCAACGCATCGAGCGTTCCCGGCTGGTTAATGACGGAGCCGATCGAGCTCGCATTCGAATGGCTTGAAATCCACGGACGACACTGTAAACGCCCCATGCAATGCCGAGATACGCCCGGACCCCTGCGTCCCCTGCTGAAGATGCGCGCCCCCGCGCGAAGACAACATGAACAAGCCGTTCATGCAGCCTTCCCGGCGAGCTCTGCTGGCTCGCCCGCAGCCTGATCGGCACGGGAACCCACGCTCTTCTCCTCCCGGCGCATGAGTACACCGGCGAGACGCGAGAGCGGCTCGGCGAGCTCCAAGAGGCGAACTTCAGCGTTTTCACGTTCGACGCCGCTCGCAACTACGAGGCAGTTCAACAGGCGGGCCTTGTGATTGCGCCGGCACAGCAGGTGGTTGCCGAGACGGTTGAGGCTCGTGTCGCGCACGAGATGAAGCCGTACTTCCGGCACCTTTGATTCTTCCGGAAGATCCGTCCGTCGACCGAGAACAGTGGGCCGTCCGCGTAATGGCGGCACGAATCGGGATGGCTGAAGACCCGTTCATTCCGATGGAGCAGCTGCGCGAGGCGCCGAGAGCCTGCTTAGCAGCAGATATCCGTCTCTGCTCTGTTTCAAGTCATCACTCTGACAACACCGGTACGGCTTGCCGGATGCTCGCTTGAGTCGAGGTGCTGTGTCCACTCCTATGGCGTCATCGGCAATGTCCAGAGAGGCAGTCGGCACCGGCGGTCGCGGTACTCGGGGAAGAGCGTGACCATGCGCGCATGTGCGGCAAGTGCAAACGGGAGCAGCTCGTTCGCGAGTTCGGGCGAGGCGCCGAGCAGCTGGGCACTGACGATGAAGTGACGGATCGCTTGGCATTCGACTTTCGCCTCGTTACGCCGCCACTTCCATCGCCGCAGGTGGTACGTCTCGTGCACGAGCACGAGCGTTCCCGTGGCGCGCTGCCAGAGCGGAAGTGTCGAATCGGAGACGGCCATTGCTCCGGCGCAGAGAGCGGGGTGCAGCACGATGTGCTCGTTGATCATGTCGGTGTAGCCCCAGGCACGCGCGGGATTCGGCGAAGTGCCCCAGATTGGGTCGCCGACCCATTCCTCCATCGACGGGCAGCGGACCTCCGCAGGCCGCAGCGCAAAGTAGCCGGCGACGGTTTGCAGGAGAGGCGGTCGTTCGTACGCCGATGCGGAAGGCGCCGCAAGCAGCAGGAGAACGAAAGCCAGTGCGAGTGGTCCGAGACGCAAGGCCAATCGGCGAATCGCTCCTCGAGCTCGATCGTGGATCGGCTGCCACAGCGAACCATGCTGAAGGGGATCGCCGGCGCGCGCCCTGGTGGGAACCTCGGCTGCGCGTCGCCATTTGAGCGCCTCGCACTCGAGATCGGCCTCGTGTTCCTTGCCCACCATTCGGTACGTCTCGTGCATGCGCTCGACGGTACGCCTGTGCAGGCGCGGAGGAATCGGGCGTTTGGCTACGTTTGTACCTCGACATCCCTCGATCCCCGGTCATCTCGCCCGCGGCTCGCGGGAAGAGGATGTCGAGCCGCCGACCAAATCCTCCGAGGCGCTGATGCCCGAGGTGACCTGCTACTTCACGAGGTCGCTCGCCGGGAACGACGCCGGAATCACGCCGAACTCGGCAAGGGCGTCGATCCACGGCTGCGCCGGCGCGGGCCTGAGCCGCTCCAAGAACTGCACGCGCGTCACCTTTTTGATCAAAGCTCGGTCGATTCCGGTATATCTGGCGAGAAGGTCGCCGCTGGCGCGCCGGTTCTGCTTCTTGTTCGCCCATACAGCCGCTGCCTGGATCGCGTTCCGGAACCGAACTGCGAGGTTCGTGTCAACGTCCCTGCGGGCCATGTAGAACGTCAGGAGGCAATTCTTCGGGCAGACGGCATTGAAGATGTAGGCGACGCGCGTTGCGCCGCGCTGAGTTACTTGGGTGAGGTACGGCTCGGGGATGACGGCGGCATCGACCGTTCCACGCGTTAATGGGCCAATCATCTGGGGGAACGGAATCAGCGTGAATCGGACCTCTTTCTCAGACGGGCCGTTGCGCTTGAGCCATCGCAGCAGTCCGATATCGTCGAGATTGTTCCTCGCGGCGACCGCGATCAGTTTGCCGACGAGGTCGCGCGCGCGCTTGATCTTCCTTCCCGGTGCCGCGACGAGAGCGGTCGTCGGGGCCTTCGGGCGATAGAGCGCACCGGCGGCGACCACCTTTACCGGGGCGCCACGCGACTTCAGGACCGCGAGTCCGGCGGTGTTCAAGCTTGCGAATTGCGCGTCACCTGACAAGACGGCCGCCACGATCTGTGCAGGTTCCAAGACGTAGGTGAGCTTGGCGTCGATTCCCTGCTGACGGAAAAAGCCACGCTCCTTCGCGTAGAACGCCAGGGCGGTGGGCTCGACCGGCAGGACGGCGACCGTGACCTTCGTGAGCGGAAGTCCGCGCCCCGCGGCCGGCATCGCGGATCCAGTCGAAGCAAGAAGCGCCACGACGACCCAGCAGACCAAGAGCGGCAACAGCGAAGACGTCTTCCGGCCGGTAGCACTTGTTTTCATTGGCTCGAAGATCGCAGCGATCGTATCGACTGTTGCGATGTGATCACAGCGTGGATCTCGTTGCGAACAGCGAGGAACTCTGGCGAGCTGCGCGTCGCCACCTGCACCCGCGGCCGCGAAAGCCCGACATCGATCGAGGCGACGACGCGCCCCGGGGCGGAGGCGAAGACGAGCACGCGGTCGGCGAGGTAGACGGCCTCGTCGATGTCGTGCGTCACGTGCACGATCGTGACACGCCGGTGCCTGAAGTCGCCGTGGACCCGGAGCAGCACATCCTGCAACTCAGCGCGCGTGAGCGCGTCGACCGACGCGAACGGCTCATCGAGGAGAAGGACCTGCGGCCGAGAGACGATCGCGCGTGCGATCGCCACCCGCTGCTGCATTCCGCCCGAGAGCTCCCATGGATACTTGCGCTCGACGGACTCGAGCCCCAGCTCCTTCAGGACGGCTTGCGCGCGAGCGACCCTGTCTGCCCTCGACAGTCGCACGCCACGGAGCGGGAACATCACGTTTCCGATGACGCTCAGCCACGGGAAGAGCGAACGCGTGTAGTCCTGGAAGACGAGCGCGACCTCCCGCGGCGGCCGCAGGACGGCTCGACCATCGAAGAGCACAACGCCATTGCTTGGCGACGTCAGTCCACACAGGATCCGCAACAGCGTCGTCTTCCCGCAACCCGATGGACCGACCACCGCAAGCACCTCACCCTCGGTGACGTCGAACGTGACGTCATCCAGCGCGGCCGTGTCCTGACTCGAGTACTGCTTCCTGACTTGTGAGACGCGCAGGACGGGAGCACCATCCGCGCTCGCGTGCTCCCGTCGCATCAGCTCAGCCCCTCCGCTCACCGACCGCTCCGTAATGCCATGCGAGGACGCGCCGTTCGGCGACGAGGAAGAGCCTGTTCAGGACGTATCCGAGCAGACCGAGGAAGAGAATGCCGCCGTACATTTCCGGGACGTTGAATTGAGACCACTGGTCTCGGATGTAAACGCCTAGGCCGTCGCCCTCGCCGACGAATTCGGAGATGACGACCATCACCAGGCCGATCGAAACCGCAACGCGAAGCCCGGCCACGATCGACGGGAGTGAGGCAGGAAAATAGACGCGGAAGATTCGTTCCGTCCCGCCAACGTGCAGCATCGAGGCCGTGTCGCGCGCCTCCGAGGAGACGGCGCGGACACCCTCGACCGTGTTAACGAGGACGGGAAAACACACGCCGAACGCGATCACGGAAATGCGCATCGCATCGCCGAGCCCGAGGATCACGATCGCGGCGGGCACGATCGCGATGGCTGGGGTCGCGCGGAAGAACTCCACCAGTGGCTCAATCGTGCGCCTCGTTCCGCGTGACGATCCCATCACAAGTCCGAGGGCGACGCCGATTCCCGCGCCAATCGCGAAGCCTGCTGTGAGCCGCTTCAGGCTGGCCCCGACCGTCGTGAGGAAATCGGTCGTTGGCCAGACCTGCCATGCTCGCTCTGCGACCTGGCTCGCGGGAGGAACGAGGAACGAACCGTCGATCCGCGCCCACGCCTCCCACACGGCGAGTGCGGCGATGAAGACCAACACACCAACTAGCGCCCGACCGACGCGACCGACAAACGCGGTCATCACAGGCCCGCCACACGCTCCTCGCCGACCCAGAACACGACGCGGCGCTGGGCTGCACGCAGGACAACGTTGATCGCGTAGCCGAGCAGGCCGGTCATGACGACCGCCGCGTACATCTCCGGAAGATGAAAGGCGTTTTGCTGCCTCTGCATGTACGAACCGATCCCTCCTGTGCCGGGGCTGACGTACTCGGCGGTGACCGCGACGAGGAGCGCGATCGAGGCGCTCACCCTGATTCCGGTCGCGATGCTCGGAAGCGCAGCGGGGACCGTAACCCGCACGAGCCGCCCGAGCCTCGTCACTCCGGACGTCCTCGCGACGTCATGGAGGACGCGATCGCCGCCACGGACGCCGTAGAGCGTGTTGATGAGTATCGGCCACGCCGCGGCATACGCGATCACGAACCGGCGCATCGGAATGCCGAGGCCGAAGCTCAACGTCGCGAGCGGTATCAGCGCCACCGCGGGGATCGGTCTCAGGAACTCGATCACGACGGACGAGGCGTTGAGAAGCGTCTGTGAACTACCGATGACGACGCCGAACAAGACGCCAACGGCGACCGCGATGATGAGCCCCTCGGCATAGCCTTCGAGCGTGGTACCGATCTCACCTGACAGACTCCCGGAGGAGATGCCCTCTGCAAGCGCGCGCAGAGTCGCGGAGGGCGCCGCCAGGCTGTCCTGAAGTTCGAACAGACGCACCGCGGCCTCGATGACGGCAGTCGCAAGCACGAAGAACAGCAAACCGGCCAGATTAATTCGCTTTGCCATGCCGTTTACTCGCTGCACTATCGCGCTCGCCTGGTCGTGCCACAAGGGCGCGACACCGGCGCGCGGAGACAGGCTTCCCGCCTCCGCAGTTCGACTCGACCCGTGACTTACTGGTCCCCCTCGGGGATTACCGTCGAGAGACGCTCGAACGGGATGCCGGCACGGACATACGCCTCACGCACCAGCTCCTCGGTGGCTGCCTCGAGAATGCAGAGGAGCGCTTCGTCGGCCGGGACAATGGTTGAGCGGACGTAGCGCACCGGGTTCCCTTCGCGCTCCATCGCGACCGTCGCCTCGCGCACCCTCACGGCCCACTGCTTGAACCCGTCGACGCCGAGCCCGGGGCGGTAATGCTCGACGAGGTAGGTCTGACGCGCCTCTGCGACTGCTCGATCGGCCATGCAGCGACCGTACGCCGACGCCATCGCCGAGGAATCGGGTGTTTGCCTACGGTTGCGCCTCGATCTCCCCTCGTTCTTTGGCCATCCGCGCACCGAGCTCGGCGCGCGAACGGATGCCGAGCTTGCGGTAGACGCGCGTCAAGTTGGCCTGGACGGTCTTGGGGCTAATGAAGGCGGCGCTCGCGACCTCGCGGTTGGTCAAGCCGGCGGCCGCGAGTTCCGCGACGCGCAATTCGGTGGCTGTGAGCTCAGCCGGCGCACGTCGCAGTCCGACGCGTCCGAGCTCGGCGCTCGTTTGCGCCACCCAGGTCGGTGCGCCCAACCGCTCGAAGATCTCGAGCGCCTCGCGAAGCGCGTCCGCAGCCGCGCGCTTCTGCTTCGCCCGCCGGTGCAAGCGCCCCTGGACAAGCCGCGTCCAGGCGAAATCGAACGGCAGCTTTGAAGCCGTGTCGACATCGAGTTCCTCGAGCGCGGCCAGCGCGGCGGCGAGATCTCCCTCCCCCGCGAGAACGAGTGCGCGCGCTCTCGGCAACGTGGCAGTGATCCAGAGGCGGGGGAAGATCCGTCCGCGCTCCTCGAGACGCTCGAGAGCCTGCCGTGCGCGCCCGAGCTCAGCGAGCGCGACGAGCGACTCGATGTGGAAGGGCTCGCTCCGGTCGGGGACGAGATCCCTGGTGCCGATGGCGTCGAGCCGCTCGCGCATGCGCTCTAGCGCCTGGCCGACAGCCCGGTGATCGCCGTCCGCGAACTCGACGAAGGCGAGTGTGGACAGCAACAGTGCCTCCCAGAAGGCCCGCCCGGCGCGCTGGGCCCCCGCGAGCAACGGCAAGACGGTCGCGCGAGCCCGCTCCGTCTTGCCCGTGCAGCTGTCGACGAGCGACCGAAGCCGAAACGCCATCGTCAACGGCCCCTGCTCGAGCTGTGCGATTGCCGTGCACGCCTCCTCGACGTGTCGCTCCGCCAGGTCCCAGCGACCCGCCCGGAGCTCGACGAAGCCGAGGTGTGCCAGCCGCTCCGCACACGAGCCGTCCTCACCCCGTTCGCGATGCCACTTGTCTTCGATCGCGTGGCGGGCCCGCGCCCCTTCGAAATCGTCGACGGAGTGAAAGTAGATGAGCGGAATCGGACTCTTCGGCGCTTCGGGTCCAGCCTTGCTCTCGAGCTCACGCCAGCTGTCGAACAGGTCCTGCTGCGCGCCGCGCCCCAACATCAAGCCCGCCCAGAATCGGTCGAAGAGCACATAGGCACGTGCTCCTGGTTCTTGCTCCGCGTCGAGGGCCTGTAACGCGGCGTCGGCGCGCTCGATCGCCCGCGCGGGATCGTGACCGACGGTGTAGTTGACGAGCTTCGGATAGATGCGCGCCGCGAGCTCACGGTCTGCTGGCGCCGCGGCCAACGCAGCCTCGAGGTGCTCTGTCGCCCTCCTGTCGCCGGCGATCCACGCGACCTCGCCGAGTAGGAAGAGCGCCTGCCCGCGCAATGAGGCAACCGACGAAGTCGTCGCGGCACGCTCGGCAAGGGATCGCGCACCGCCGAAGTCTTCAGCGGCAAGCAGCGCGGATGCCTCACCGAGCGACCGCCGGGTGATCTCCTCCCGCCGCTCCGTCGGCGTCAGGCGCCGAGACGCGGCAAACAGCTCCGCAGCAGCTTGCTGCGCGCCGCGCCTTCCCGCCTGGCCTGCGGCCCGCTCGAGCTCGGCGGCGATCCCCTCGTCCGCTTCTGTGGCGCTGAGCGCAAGGTGGCGTGCGCGCTCTTCGGGATCGGCAACGACCGTGGCAAGGCGCTCGTGCAACTGCCGACGACGCTCGTGCGAGGCGGATCCGTAGATCCCCGAGGCAAGCAGCGGGTGCGCGAACCGGATGCGGCCGCGCTCGCTAACGAGCACGCCCGCTTCCTCGGCCTCGAGCAGCGCTGCTCGACCGTCGCCTTCCGCCGAGACCGCCTCGGCGAGCGTCGTAACAGTCGGGCGGGAAAGAGCGGCTGCAGCTAACGCTGCTTGGCGCGCGGTGTCGGACAAACCATCGATCCGTGCTGCAACGACTTCCTCGAGCGTCCTCGGCACGGGTAGCGGCTCGCCAACCGGTCGATCACCCGCGTCCGGGCCGAGCGCCCTCGCGATCTCGAGTGCAAAGAACGGATTGCCGCCGGACGCCTCGGCCAGCCGTGCCAGCAGCGGACGGGGTAGCGACGACCCCAGCCGATCCTTGATCAGGTGATGAAGGGCGGCGAGCGAGAGAGGACCCGGGACGATGCGTTCGAGCCGGTCCTGGGGCAGCGGGCGCGCGAGACCGAGGGGCAGGTCGTCCCCGCGCTCGGCACGTCGGGCCAGGAGCAGGCCGAGCTTTGGCGGCAGTCGGCGCGCCGCGAACGCGAGCGCCCGTTCCGAGGCCGCGTCGAGCCACTGCACGTCGTCGATCGCAAGCAGCAGCGGGCGCTCGGCGGCGAGTGCGGTCAGGACCCCGATCACCGCGGTCGCCGTCGTCCGCGGCTCGGCCACCTCATCCGCCTCGGCGCGCAGGAGTGCTGCCGCGAGAGCACGTTCCTGCAAGGGCGGCAGCGCAGGCCGCGCTTCGTCGAAGGCGTGGCCGACGAGGTCGGCGAGCGCGGCGTACGAGAGGTGCGCCTCGCTCTCCGCTGGCCGTGCCTGGAGCACACGGAATGCACCAGCCTTGGCAAGGCGGACCGCCTCGATCCACACCGTCGTCTTTCCGATCCCCGCCTCGCCCTCTATGACGAGGGCGGCCGGCCCTAGACGCGCCCGCTCGAGGAAACGCTCGATCGCAACGATCTCTGCCTCACGCCCGATAATCGCGTTCGCCACAGCGTCTCCTCGCTCGACCAACGGATCCTACGGCGCTTCCGGGCGCACAGAACTCCACGAAGAAAATCCGCCCAACGAAGCGCCTCCCGCTACGCGGCGGAATGCAAGCCGTGTCATCACCGAGTCAACACCAGGGCGGGATTCGGGCGCCATGAGGACCGGCCCAGCCACATGGATAAGCCAAATTCAGCGTGTCCAGAGACGCCATCTACATGCCCATCGCCTGGTAGCCTTGGCCTCGCGGAGCGGCTCGTTGCCGGCACGCGTGGGGTGCACAAACTCGGTCGTGAGGCGCAGTGCGGTGCCGGAGGTCGGTTGGCTGGAAGGCCGGTAGCCTCGGCGCTCTCGTCCTCGGAGGCTGCCTGTGCTTGTGTCGTTCGTCTACGTTGTCGCCTGCCGGCTGTTCGCGCTCGTCGTATTGCTCGCGCGCAGCGACCGCTCTAAGGAACTCGAGCTCCTCGTTCTGCGCCACGAGCTGTCGATCCTGCGGCGGCAGGCGCGGCGCCCGCAGCTGACGGAGGGGGATCGGCTGATACTGGCGGCACTGAGCCGGCTGCTGCCTCGTCGTTCATGGCAGGCGTTCCTGGTCACGCCTGAGACGCTGCTGCGCTGGCACCGGCGAATCGTTGCCTGGCGCTGGACGTATCCACACCGGGGGCCGGGCCGGCCGCCGCTCGACCAGCATGTTCGCCAGCTGATCCTGCGGCTCGCGCGCGAGAACAGCCACTGGGGCTACGTGCGGATCGTGGGCGAGTTACGCAAGCTGGGGATTACGGTTTCGGCGACGCTGGTGCGCAACGTGCTCGCCCGTGCTGGCATCCCGCCGGCACCGGGGCGGGCCGCTTCCAGCTGGCGCTCCTTCCTGCGCCAACACGCAA
>WNGE01020295.1_pt1 | contig 10289 bp, 7 predicted proteins | sample 5400651 | NCBI WGS metagenome assembly WNGE01 (sample SAMN13153370, study PRJNA577476) | soil metagenome | isolation source: 60 cm soil or saprolite under grassland replicate 2 | place: USA:California | collected 2016-06-15
GGCCGTAGATCGGCTCGAGCGAATCGATCGTGTGCCCGCCCGCAACTGGAATGCCGGCCTTGGCGCAGATCGCCTCGCCCCCCTCGAGTACCCTGCGGATAGTCTCCACTGGCAACCGGTCGACCGGCATGCCGACCAGCGCCAGCGCGAACAGCGGCGAGGCGCCCATGGCATAGACGTCCGAAAGCGCGTTCGTTGCGGCGATTGCGCCGAAGTCGAACGGATCGTCGACGATCGGCATGAAAAAGTCGGTCGTCGCGACGATGGCCTGCGTTTCGTTGATCCGGTAGACCGCGGCGTCGTCCGCGGTCTCGATGCCGACGAGAAGCTCTTTCGGCACGATCCCCGGCACCGTCTTGGCAATGAGCTCCTGCAATACCGCGGGCGCGATCTTGCAGCCGCAGCCGCCGCCGTGGCTGAACTGGGTAAGGCGTAGCACGGCGCGATCGGGGGCGTTCATTTCGAGAGCGTCGAAGGGTGGGCCCATTCTGTGCTTAGGGTGTAACGGCGGAATCGCGGCCGATCGGCGACGATTGCCGCGCGAGCCTCAAGTGTAGTGTACGGGCCGGCCCGAGGCCATACCGAAAAGCATGTAAAGACCCTGTCGCTAATAGTTGAAAGCAAAAGGCTTTTCAGCGAAGCGCCGGTAGCGTAGGATGGCGCCACTTTCGGGGCGTCGTCTAGGTCTTGAGACCTCGTGCAGCAAAAAGGGAAGCGAGGCGGTCAAAACCAAGGTGACCGGACGCGTCACACACGGAGGAGAATTGAAGCAAACGGATATTGCGAATCCCGATTACTTTCACAAGGTCGTCGATTGCCAGTGGGCCTGCCCAGCCCATACGCCTGTTCCTGAATACATCCGGCTGATCGCTGCAGGGCGCTACAGCGACGCCTTCATGATCAACTGGCAATCGAATGTCTTTCCCGGCATCCTGGGACGGACCTGCGACCGGCCGTGTGAGCCCGCATGTCGCCGCGGGCGCGTGGAAGAGGGATCCTCCGATGCGAACGGCCAGAGCACGGGCGTCAAGCCCGAGCCCGTGGCGATCTGCCGCTTGAAGCGCGTCGCCGCCGATCTGAAGGACGATATACGCCACCGGCTGCCGAAGCGCGCCGCGAAAATGAACGGCAAGCGCGTCGCGTTGGTCGGCGCGGGGCCGGCGTCGCTTACCGTCGCGCGCGATCTGGCGCCGCTCGGCTACGAATGCGTGATCTACGACGCGGACGCGCAGGCCGGAGGCATGATTCGCAGCCAGATCCCCAAGTTCCGCCTGCCCGAGTCGGTGATCGACGAAGAGGTCGGCTACATACTCGGCCTGGGCATCGAGTTTCGCGGCGGTCAGCGCATCGACAGCCTGAAGGCGCTGCTCGCGGGCAACGGCAGCGGCGCTTACGACGCCGTGTTTGTCGGCAGCGGCGCGCCGCGGGGACGCGATCTCGATCTTCCCGGGCGCAAGGAAGCGGCGAAGAACATCCATATCGGGATCGACTGGCTGTCGAGCGTTTCGTTCGGCCACATCGACCGCATTGGCAAGCGCGTGATCGTGCTCGGCGGCGGCAACACCGCGATGGACTGCTGCCGCAGTTCGCGGCGCCTCGGCGGCGAGGACGTGAAAGTCATCGTGCGCTCCGGCTTTGACGAGATGAAGGCTTCGCCGTGGGAAAAGGAAGACGCGATGCACGAGGGCATCCCGATCCTCAATTTCCACGTGCCCAAGGCGTTCATCCACGAAGACGGCAAGCTGACGGCGATGCTCTTCGAGAAAGTGGAAGCGAAATACGACGACAAGGGGCGGCGGCGGTTCGTGCCCACGGGCGAGCCCGACGTGCACCTCGCCTGCGACGACGTGCTGATCGCGGTGGGGCAGGAGAATGCGTTTCCCTGGATCGAGCGCGACGCCGGCGTCGCGTTCGACGACCACGGCCTGCCCGTGGTCGATAAGACAACGCTGCAGTCGACGCATCCGAAGGTTTTCTTCGGCGGCGACTCCGCGTTCGGGCCGAAGAACATCATCTGGGCGGTGGCCCACGGTCACGAGGCCGCGATCTCGATCGACGCCCTCTGCCGCGGCGCAGACATCACGAAGCGGCCGCCGCCGCTGTTCAACCTGCTATCGCAGAAGATGGGCATCCACGAATGGAGCTACGACAACGACGTGTCCAACGACGCGCGCTTCAAGGTGCCGCTGAAGGACATGGTGATCGCGCTCAAGAACATCAAGGTCGAGGTCGAGCTGGGATTCGATGCCGCGCAGGCGTTCGCCGAGGCGCAGCGTTGCCTCAATTGCGACGTGCAGACCGTGTTCGCGCCGAAACTCTGCATCGAGTGCGACGCCTGCGTCGACATCTGCCCCATGGACTGCATCACGTTCACGCCCGACGGCGATGAGCAGGAGCTGCGCACGCGCTTGAACGCGCCGTCGCGCAACCTGACGCAGGACTTGTACCTCGCCGGTGGATTGAAGACGGGCCGGGTGATGGTGAAGGACGAGGACATGTGCCTTCACTGCGGATTGTGCGCGGAGCGCTGTCCGACGGGCGCCTGGGACATGCAGAAGTTCTTTCTCGAACCGGCGCAAGCGCACGATTGCCACCGCCGGGCACCTGCGGTTGCCCGGCCAAGCCGCGCCGTTCTCGGCGAGGCGGCCGACTGATGAAGCAAACCGTTGCTCCCATCGAACGGGTCAACGACTTCGTCGTCAAGTTCGCCAACGTCAACGGCTCGGGCTCGGCGTCGGCGAATCTGCTGTTCGCCAAGTCGATCCTGCGCATGGGTATTCCGGTCGCGCCGCGCAACATCTTCCCGTCCAATATCCAAGGCCTGCCGACCTGGTTCGAGGTTCGCGTCAACGAAAACGGCTGGCGCGGCCGCCGCGGCGGCGTCGATCTCATGGTCGCGATGAACCCGCAGACGTGGGAACAGGACGTCAAGGAGATCGAGCCGGGAGGGTATCTCTTCTACGACTCGACCAAGCTGCTCCCGGCGGCGAAATTCCGCGACGACATCACGATCATCGGCATGCCGCTGACGGGAATCTGCAACCGCGAGTACACCGACGCCCGGCAACGGCAGCTGTTCAAGAACATCATCTATGTGGGGGCGCTCTCGGCGCTCCTCGAGATCGAGCCCGAAGCGATCGCCGAGCTGATCGGCGAGCTGTACAAGGGCAAGGAGGCACTGCTCAAGCCCAATGTGCAGGCGATGCGCATGGGCCGTACCTATGCGCAGAACGAGCTCGACTGGCCACTGGGGATCCGCGTCAAGCGTGCCAATGCAGTCGGCGAGAAGATATTCATCGAAGGCAACAGCGCCGCCGCGCTGGGCTGCGTCTACGGCGGCGCGACGGTCGCGGCGTGGTACCCGATCACGCCGTCGTCGTCGCTGGCCGAAGCGTTCGCGCGGCACTGCCGCAGGTTCCGCACCGATCCCGCGACCGGCAAGGCGCGCTACGCAATCATCCAGGCAGAGGACGAGCTGGCGTCCATCGGCATCGTCATCGGCGCGACCTGGAACGGCGCGCGCGCGTTTACCTGCACGTCCGGACCGGGCATCTCGCTGATGCAGGAGTTCATCGGGCTCGCGTACTTCGCCGAGATTCCCGCCGTCCTGTTCGACATCCAGCGCGGTAGCCCGTCGACGGGCATGCCGACGCGCACACAGCAGGCCGACCTGCTGTCCTGCGCGTACGCTTCGCATGGCGACACCAAGCATGTGCTGATCTTTCCGCAAGACCCGAAGGAGGCGTTCGAGTTCGCCGCGCTTTCGTTCGATCTCGCCGATCGGCTGCAGACGCCGATTTTCGTGATGATGGATCTCGACATCGGCATGCAGGACTGGTTGTGCGAGCCGCTTGCCTGGGACGATTCGCGCAAGCTCGATCGCGGCAAGGTGATGACCTACGCCGACCTCGAGGCCGGCAAGGATTTCGGCCGCTATCTCGACGTCGACGGTGACGGGATCGCGTATCGCACCTATCCCGGAACGCACCCGAACCGCGGCTCGTACTTTACCCGCGGCTCGACCAAGGACCGCTACGCGCGCTACACCGAGGACGGCGCGACCGCGCGCTACACCGAGGATGGCGCGACCTACGTCGACAACATGCAGCGGCTGCAGCGCAAGTTCGAGACGGCCAAGCAGTACCTGCCCAGGCCGGTGCGCAAGGATGCCGCGCAGAAGACCCGCTGCGGCGCGATTTACTTCGGCTCGACCGCGCCGGCGATGGAAGAAGCGCTCGCCGCGCTGGCGGGCCAGGGCATTCATCTCGACACGCTGCGCATCCGCGCGTTTCCATTCCACGACGAAATCGCCGATTTCATCGCCGACCACGAGCAGGTGTACGTCGTCGAGCAGAACCGCGACGCGCAGATGCGCATGCTGCTGGTCAACGAGCTCGCCGTCGATGCCGCTAAGCTCATTTCCGTGTTGCACTACGACGGCACGCCGATCACCGCACGGTTCATCCTCCGGGAGGTCGGCGAGAAGCTCGCCATGTTCAACGTAACGCCGCTGCGGAAGGTCGCACCGTGACTTACCTCGCCAAGCCCAGACTGCACCACCCCGACCTGCCCAAGAACAAGCTCGGCTACACGCACCGCGACTACGAAGGCACGGTGTCGACGCTGTGCGCGGGCTGCGGACACGACTCGATCTCGGGCGCGATCATACAGGCGTTCTTCGAGCTCGACGTGCCGCCGCATCGCGTCGCCAAGCTCTCCGGGATCGGCTGCTCGTCGAAGACGCCGACCTACTTCCTCGGCAACTCGCACGGCTTCAACAGCGTGCACGGTCGCATGCCGTCGGTGCTGACCGGCGCCAACCTCGCCAACCGCGACCTGATCTATTTCGGTGTTTCCGGCGACGGCGACTCCGCGTCGATCGGGCTCGGGCAGTTCGCGCACCTGATGCGCCGCGGCGTCAATATGGTCTACATCGTCGAGAACAACGGCGTCTACGGGCTCACCAAGGGGCAGTTCTCGGCCACCGCCGACAAGGGCTCCAAAGCCAAGCGCGGCGCGGTCAACAACGACGAGCCGATCGACATGGTGATGCTCGCGCTGCAGCTCGGCGCGAGCTTCGTCGCGCGAAGCTTCTCCGGCGACAAGGAGCAGCTCGTGCCGCTGATCCGCGCCGCGATCGCGCACTACGGCGCGGCTTTCATCGACGTCATCAGCCCTTGCGTCGCGTTCAACAACCACCCGGGCTCGACCAAGAGCTACGATTTCGTGCGCGAGCACAACGAAGCGGTCAACCGCCTCGACTTCATGCCCGCGAAGACGGAGATCACGACCGAATACGCCCCGGGAACCTTGCAGGAAGTGGTGCAGCACGACGGCTCGGTGCTGCGCCTGCGCAAGCTGCATGAGGATTACGACGCGAGCGACAAGACCGGGGCGATGAATTATCTTTTGCAGCGCCAAGCAGCAGGCGAGATCGTTACCGGGCTCCTGTATCTTCGTCCGGACGCCGACGACCTGCACCGGCTGCTCAACACGGTTGACGTGCCGCTCAATCAGCTTGGTGAGAAGGAACTGATCCCCGGCGCCGCAGCGCTGGAGAAGTTCAACGCGTCTTTGCGGTGAGTCGCTGGGATTCGTAGGGCCGAATTCATTCGGCCGCGGCGCGACTGTTGCCAAACCCCGACACTTTCGCGGTGTAACTCGCACCGCAAGCCGGCGCGATACAATTCGGTCATGCGCATTTTCTGGCGGGCCCTGGCGGTGCTCGGCGGCGTGGTCGTGCTGCTGCTCATCGCGGTCGCGATCGCCGTTCATACCGTCGACGTCAAGGAGTTCATCGGCCCGATCAAGCAGCGGGTCAAGGACGCGACCGGGCGCGATCTCGAAGTGCGCGGCGGCATCGATCTCAAGCTGGGACTCGAGCCCAAGCTCGTGCTCGACGATGTGACCTTGGGCAACGCGCCTTGGGGCAAGCAGCCGCAGATGTTCACCGCCAAGCACGTCGAGGCGCAGATCGCGCTCCTGCCCCTGTTGCGCAAGCGCTTCGACGTCATCCGCTTCAAGCTGATCGAGCCGACGATCGTGCTCGAGACCGATTCCGGCGGCAAGGGCAACTGGGAATTTCCTACGCTGCCCGCTGCGGCGCAGGGCAGCACTCCGGCGCCTTCCGGCGGGACGCTGGGCGGTTTTGCGGTCGGCGATATCGCGATCTCCGGCGGCGCGGTCACGTATCGCGACGGCAAGACCGGCGACATCACGACCATTGTGATCGAAGATCTGACGGTGCACGCCCGCGACGCGCAATCTCCTGTCAGCGGCCGCTTCCGCGGCAAGGTCAACGACACAGCCGTCGCGCTCGAAGGAGACTTCGGCCCGCTGGATCAGCTCATGCGCCAGCGCTGGCCGTATCCGGTCACGGTTCAGGGCGAGATCAACGGCAAGAAGGCTTCGGTCGGTACGCAGGTGACCGTGCAGGGCAACGTCGTCGGACTCGATGAGCTGAAAATCGGCTCCGGCTCGAGCGCGATGACCGGCAAGATGGCCGTTGTCACCGGCAGCCCGCGGTCGAAGCTGACGTTCAAGCTCGACGCGCCGACACTCTCGCTCGCCGATTTTGCGTTCCCTGCCCAAGCGGTCGTCGCCGCCAAGGCAGCGGCAGCGTCGAAATACGTATTCAGCGACGCGCCAATCGATGTCGCGGCGCTGAAGGATTTCGATGCCGAGGGAGAGATCACCATCGGCGCGCTTTCGCTGCCGGACGGCCGGCATCTCGACCAGGTGCATTTGCAGCTCACGCTGGTGAACGGCAAGCTCGATGTACCCGTGGTGCAGGCGACTGCACTTGGCGGCACGGTCCTCGGTCGCCTGCAGCTCGACGCGAGCCGCGCACCGGACGCGGCGCTCTCGCTGCACGTCGACGCGAAGAACCTCGATCTTGGCGCGCTGCTTGCGGCGGCGGGCGTCAAGCGTGAGCTGCATGGCGGCAAGACCGAAGTCAAGGCCGACATCAGCGCGCGCGGCGCATCGCCGCGGCAATGGGCGAGCAGCGCCGACGGCAACGTCATCGTCGTGGTCGGGCCGGCGACTGTTGTCAATCCCAAAGGCAGTACGGATGTCCCGCTGGATCGCCTGCTGGAAGCCGTCAATCCGTTCCGTAGCATCGATCCGTCGACGCAGCTGCACTGCGCCGTGGTCCGCCTGCCGCTCAAGAACGGTGTGGCGACGATCGACCGTAGCATTGCGGGAGAGACGAACAAGCTCGGCGCAACCGCGAGCGGCACGGTGGACTTTCGCAGCGAGACACTCGACCTGTCGATCAAGCCGCAGATTCGACAGGGCATTCCAATCGCTGTGCCGCAGGTCGCCGAGCTCGTGCGGTTTCACGGACCTTTCACTTCACCATCGGTCGGCATCGACGCGACGGCCACGGCCGCGACCGTCGCGAGGCTCGGCGCTGCGGTGTACACGGGCGGCCTTTCGATCATCGGCGAATCGCTGATCGCGCAGGCGACGGCCGATCCGGCCGCGCCGTGTCAGATCGCGCTCGGACACGGCGCCGGCGCGAGTGTGGCGGCAACGAAGCCCGGCACCAACGCCAATCCGGCTACTACCGCGGCGGAAGGCGTCGGCAAGGCGCTGGGGCACCTGCTCGGCCGATAAGTCGAGCCTGCGCGCTTCAGCCAATCCGTCCCAGAACGGGAAAGGTATCGAGCAACCAATACGACAGCGCGGCGAGCTTCCCCGTCGCCATCGCGACGCCGAACAGAATCATGAAGACGCCGGCGCCGATTTGCAGCGGGCGCCCTACGCGGCGCAAGAAACTGAGCCAGCCGAGCAACTCGCGCAGGAAAACGGCCGCCAGCAGAAACGGCAGACCGAGCCCCAAGGCGTAGGCCGTGAGCAGACCGACGCCAGCTTGGAGAGAACTCTGCACGGCGCTGACAGTGAGGATCGCGCCCAGGATCGGCCCGATGCACGGCGTCCAGCCGAAGCCGAAGGCCACGCCCAACACGAACGCCGTCGCTGGATGACCACCGGCAACGCGCGGATGGATGCGAAACTCGCGTTGCCACCAAGTGAGTCCGCGCATTCCACCGAGCATGAACACGCCGAATACGATGACGATGGCGCCGGCGACGATGTTTGCTTCGTAACGATACCGCAGGAAGAGTTGTCCGATCGCCGTCGCACTGGCGCCTAGGACGACGAACACCGCCCCAAGGCCCGCCACGAAAAACACGCTGATCAGCAATGCTTTACCGCGGCGTCGCCAGTCGTTCGCGCGAGCGGGCGCGTCCACAGCCTGACCGGCAATGTACGAGATGTACCCGGGCACGAGCGGCAGAACGCACGGCGACAGGAACGACACGACCCCGGCCGCAAAGGCCGCTGCAAGCCCGATATTCGATGCCTCGGTCATGGGCCTCAAACGGATCGCGGTGGGTCGGTCGTTACGGCTGGGCGTTGAGCATCCGTCCGATCGCCGGCTCCAGTCCCCCGGCGGGCATCGCGCCGACGACGGCCTCGCTGGCGCCGGTCTTGTTGTTGCGGACGACGGTCGTCGGAGTTCCGCTGACTCCCGCCGCATTCCCGTCGGCGATGTCCTGCTCCACGCGCTTGACGGTCGCGTCATCGTTCATGCATTTGGACAGCGCCGCACTTTTCACGCCGGTCGTATCCGCCAGCTTCTCGACCGACTTGTCCTCGGGCAATCCGCCGCCGTTCGACTTGGTGTTCGCGAACAGCGCGTCCGCGTACTTCCAGTAGGCATCGTTGCCAGCCAGGCGCGCCACGCATTCCGCCGCCAGCGCTTCCTTACGCGCGGCAGGGTCGTGAAACGGCAGCGGATAGTTGCGCATCACCCAGTTGACCCGACCCTGGTAGCGATCGAGCAAAGCCTGCGGCGTACCGTGGAATTGCTTGCAGAACGGGCATTCGAAGTCGGTGTATTCGATCAAGGACACCTCGGCGGACGAGTTCCCGCGAATGTGATCCTGCTTGGTGTCGACGCGGCGCGCGTTCTTCGCCTGCGCCTGAAGCTGCGCCTGTCGCCGCGTTTCCTCTTCCTGCGCCTGCTGCTGCTGGCGTTGCGCTTGACGGTCGATCGCGCGGCCAACTGCGGCGTCGAGCACGCCGCTGCTCTCCAGCTTGCGCACGATGGCGTCGACGAGCGCAGCGTCCGGCTCGGCGGGCTTGGTCGCGGGTCCCGCTGCGTTTGCCGCGGCGCTGATCGTCGCGGCGATGACGAATATGCACAGAGTAGCTCTCATGTGACCTCCTTGATGTGACAAGCGTTGATCATCGGGCAGTCGTGTCGCGAAAGATGACTCGATCGGTCGAATCGTGTCATGAAGATGGGGTTCCATCCCGGTTCGAAGCATTCCTTGCAGTTGCGTCCGCGCGCTTGTTCTCCGCCCCACCCATGCACAGTCCTGCGGCGCACATCGCCGCGCAGGGGAGAATCGCGAGCACAATGGTCGACAGACCGGCGGCGACAAGCCAGTTCCAACTGAGTAAGAGGCCGCTGCCGATAACGGCGGCCGACCATGCCACGATCGCGATACGCCGGTTGAGCCGGCCGCCGATCGTGAGCACGCGCCAGATACGCGGCGCGATCGCGGCGCCGGCGATTTCCGGACGCCCCACGGTTTCTGTCTGTTCTGATTCCATCGAGATTTCTCCTGTTTCAAGTTCCGATCACGGGCGCGGCGGCAGGTAGCGCCGGATCGTGTCGATCACTTCAGGACTATCCCATTCCGCCGGACCCGTGACGCGGCTGATCTCTCGGCCCGCCCCGTCGAGCAGCAGCGTCGTGGGCACGCCGAGAATGCCGAGCTTGGTGCCGGCCTCCGCGGTGGCATCGACATAGATCGCGAGCCTCTGCACGTCGATCTCGTCGAAGAAACTCTTGACGACGGCCTGGCCTCCTCGGTCAATCGACAGCGCGACGACTTCGAAGTCCGCGCCGCCGAACTGGGATTGCAGGCGGTCGAGCGTAGGCATTTCCTTCCGGCAGGGACCGCACCAGGTCGCCCAGAGGTTGAGCAGCACGACCTTGCCGCGAAAGTCCGCCAGCGTACGCTTTCGGCCCTGGCCGTCTTCGAACTCCAGCGCTGCGATCGGGCGTGGCGACGCATAGGGTATAAACATAAATTTCTTCGGAGCGTCAGCAGCAGAGCGAACTTCAGGCAGGAGAGCGGACCCGGACGGGCCCAGCGAAACCCAGACGCCGACGATCGCAAGCGCCAGAAGCAAGAGCCCCAGCGCGACGAGGCCGGTCCTGTACAACCGCCATCTTCTGATGGCCGCATGGTCATCGAGGTCACGCT